>Ga0116226_10004965_pt1 | contig 11830 bp, 7 predicted proteins | sample S1TSphfallax_FD_89692 | JGI IMG/M metagenome (GOLD analysis project Ga0116226, IMG submission 89692) | Host-associated microbial communities from peat moss isolated from Minnesota, USA - S1T2_Fa - Sphagnum fallax MG | ecosystem: Host-associated > Plants > Peat moss > Unclassified | place: USA... | reverse complement strand
AGGTTAAGGAATCTTTCATCGCCGAACCTGCGGTTTTAGAAAAAGCGCTCAATGAATTTCTTTCCTCTTGGCCAGAGATTATTAGCTCGGTGAAATCGGAACAAGAACTTTTAGAAAAGATTGGCGTCCTTATTGATCTAAGTGAAAGTCCGGTCATGGGGAATTTGCCCCATTTTTTTAGCCATTATGCAGAAGTTTGTGATGAAGTGTCTAAAATCCTGCTTTCTCAAAAACTTCCCTCTCCTCTGGTCATCGATCGTCAAACACTAGTAGAACAGGCTGTTTCATTAAGAGCCGCCGCTTCGAACATTTTTATTGGACAAGAGTCTCTGGGGATACAATTTTCTCAAGAGAAGATTCCAAATCTGGTTTTAATTGGGAAAAAAATTGATCCCGGCATTCACTATCAAAACATAGGGAATTCACATGTTGCCGATCATCAGATACAAATCACCAAACGTGCGGTTAAGGGTCTTGAGAAAAGTGAATATACCCCAACAACAGAGCTTCGTTTTACATTAACTCCTTTGGCAAGGAAAGAGATGGAAGTCTTTATAAAAACTCTGACACATCCTAAAGAAAATTCTCCATTAATAACGAATATTGAACAAAGATTTGGACATCTAACGGTCACCCCTGAACATCTCACGCACTTTGAAATCTCAGAAGCGAAGCCAGAAAGCGAAGGTTTCCCAGAATTCAAAGAATCAGAAACTGTTTTCGGCAAGATGCTTCGCATTGAGCTAGATTCAGTGGGAGAGATTTTAATTGGAAATGAAGAGATGTCTGAAACACCTGACAAAGAAGTTTTAGGACGCTTTATTCCCCATCATACAGTCGTCGTCAGACTTTACAATGATCGCTTAGAGATAGATGATGCACAATTAAAAAGTATGCATAAACTCTTGTCTCTTGTAGGATTATCAGGAACGCTGATTCCCACGCCGGATCACGTTGCACAAAAATCCAAAATCATGGATATCGTACGGATGTACGTTCCTGACCTCATTGTCCCCATCCAAATGAGCAAACAGTTTCAAACCTGCTCTCCTGAGCAATTAAAAACGGAGGTCATAGAGCTACTGCAAACGTCAGTTGACACAGCCACAGGAATCACAGCCCTTCAGATGAAAGACATTTTTCAGAAAGAATTATCCGGTGGAGGCATCAAGCGAGAACGTTGCGTCTTGGGATCAGGAGTTTCTAAACTTTCTACAGTTAGTGAAGAGATGCGAAAAGTGGGCGCCTATGGATTTTTTGCCGGAATATCAGGGGGAGCAGGCGTTGTCGCAAGTGTTCTAAAAAGTGGATTCCTTACCAGTGGAGATAAGGGTCTTGCAGGCTTTGCATTTCCACCAACCTGCCTACAAGATGCTGTGACAGGCGGTAACGGATGTGTTTTTCTTCGTCTTGCGACTCAAGGAACCCTAGAAAGCGAGGAATTTAAATTGGCAGATTGTCCTTACATTAACATGTTTCAAGCCATTGTTTCTCTTGATGCAGCTAACTTACCTCATAGTCAAATGCGCCATAATTCTTACGGATTGCAAAATCCCATGACAGAATTAACCGCGCGAAATGACCAAGAAGCCATCTCCGGAACGACTCTTTTAAGTTCTTCAAATCCCATTCAATTCACTAAAGATCAAAATCAATCCCCTACTGTTGATAATGAAGTCCCCATACGAACCAAAGCATTAGATGCGAGTTATATCACGAAAATCACTTATCAAGACCCAAGAAAAGCCTTGTTGAATTATCTTCAAACATTTAATGATTTTCCCGAACCTCTTCTCGAAAGTTTATCTACAAACATCAATCAAGAAGAAGGAAGTGTTTCTCTAGATCTCCAAAAAGAGATCAAGGATTTTTTGGAGAAAAAAGGACTCATCGAGCATAAACCCAAAGATAAGGGGGGGGAAGAATTGTTTGTGCTAAATTTTAGCAAAGAGTCGCAAAAAATCTTTGGAAATAATCTTGATACCTTATTTCAGAACCCACGCTGGGCATTAAAACAAGAAATTATAAAAAATAAATTGATTGATAGCAACGGAAATTTCTTAGACAAAAATTTCTTAGATCGAGGAATTTCATTTAATGATTTTCTTATAGAAACAAATCAATTAACAAAAGAATTATTTTAGTAAAACAGGGAGTATATATGGATCCAATCAGTCAATCAACAACAATTTATGATGTTTACTACATAGAAGAAAAGACGATCAATCATCGTCACTTAGGTTCTTTAGCGATTCATCCGAGCGTTAATTGTGAATCACATCTGGTGAGTTGGCAGGATACAGACCTTCACCCAAAAAGCATCTCATTTAAAAAAGTGGAAATCGATCCCGAAACAAAGCAAATGACAATTACTGTCGATGAAAGAGAAGGAATCCCATCGAAGCAGCTTATCTTCAAGCTACTCACGGTCGATTTCTTTAAAAAATGTGTGAATGGAAATCTTCCTCAGCGGGCACTCAGTTCTGATGAAGCTTTAAGAAGTTGGTATTCTGCTTTTATCCAAAATCCCTATGATGAAAATCTCGGATAATGGGTCTATATCCCCATTCCAATTCTTGAGTGGAATGGGGATATTTTCCTTGTCATTATGGGGCCATCTTGCCAAAGCCTCAGGCTTCAATGATAAAAAATGCCCTCATATTTGTCATATGGGGGCATTATTGAATCGCAGGCGCTTTCGCTTTCTCCACATCCCATTCTTGAAGTGAAATGGGTATAGACTAGGCGAGTGGCAAGAGAGCACGAGATGATGGCTTTTTTGTGATGATCTGGAATGCTCTGGAGCAATGCAGGCGCGAATTGATCGCGTAAGGTAGGCAAGCAATAATTCAAGAAGGTACGGATCAGTGGATCTTCACAATGCGTGGAGAGGGGAACAGAATCAAGGTGATTTAAGAAGTGATCAGCATATTGGTTAATTCGTTCAGAAATCCGATCTGTCAGAGACGTTAAACTCTCTCCTGTGCATTGATGGGTGCGGAGAAGAAGGGTTGCCTCATCGGAAGCACACTGTTTGATCCGCTGGAGAATTTCTGAAACAAGGGAGGGCTTATGTTGAATAAACGTTTCATCATCGAGAACTAAACCACAAAGCACTTCAAAGGAAGAGCAAATGACTCCTCCTTTATTTGCTGAGCTATCTTTGACGATGAGAACTCCCCTCTCTTCCAAGAAGGAGCGAGCTGGATCATTGAGATAGAGGTTTGCCCCTTCAATAATCGCGCGCGATGTGGGTTGTCCGGTTGAATCCAGAAATTCTTGAACATTGGTTTCACGTAGTGTGCAGGGCCGTCCCCCTGCAGGAATAAAAATATCTGCTTGCATTTGGTGGACATTTAAGCGCAAAAGATGATGAGCCTCGTCTCCAGAAAGCCATTTCTCTAGGACTTGATCTCCCTTCTTATGCGAACATAACGTTTCCTGAACATAGTTCGAAGAATGACGGTGAACGCTTTTATTGACAAGAAAGCTCCCAGGAGAAAGGGTGTGAGGAGGATAAAAACAAATGCCTTTCCTTTCAGAAAATAGCTCCTTGAGAATGGCGAGATCCAATCCTTGTGCATCGCGAATTGTTCCGGTTCCATCGGTGAGCGCCACCACCTTTGCTGTGCGAGGATAAAAATGATAGAGATGAAGAAGCTGATTTCCTGCGACATCTCCATCGGGTCCTCCGGTCATTTTGATCGTAAAGGGATCCGTTTCAGGATGAATCCCCATGTATTCGAGGACCTTATGCATGTAGACATTGATCCCCAAAGAAGTAACGCCATATTCTTTGTGATTAATTCCTGTCAATCGTTTGCTTGAGATCAAGGCTCTAGCCGGTTTGTAGCGCTGCTTCTGACTGAAATCAGCGATCCATTCGATGATCGCATCGTGCATATTTTCATCGGGCCCCAAGTAGATGTACTCAGGCCGCTTCCAGTAATCGATGATCCCTGGAGCCCGCAGGTTCCCCTCTCCATCATCATTGACGATTGTGACCAAACTATCGACAAAGGCACGTTGGGATTGGTGAAGAGACTCTAACTTTTGTTCCTGTCGAAACGCATTCACCCGGCGTTCAATCTCATGCGCATCCAGGTTTAACCTTTCCAGCTCTCGTTTTAAAATGGGCAATTCAATGTCGATTTGAGAAAATGGCTGCAAAAAGATGACCCCTTTTGCTCCCCCTTCAGGAATGTCTTTATTCTTCCTGTGTTGAGTTAGAGCAAGGTGATAGCATTCTCTAAAGACGTGATTCCGTTCAGCGACACTATGCTCAACATCCTCAGGATAAATCGTCCGCACCCCTCCTCTGGATAACTCTTTAAAGCGAATGTGAAAGGCAAAAAAAGACATGCCTTGAATAAAAAAAATCGCATAAGGAAGAGCGGGAAATGTTTTAACGCGATCAAAGGGGATCTCATTCAAGTAATGAGGGTCGAGGCGGAAACTGAAAGCTGTGCTATTCAAGGAATAGACATTGGTCTTCAGTGTGTAAGTAATAAAGTTCATTCCCTGGCGCAGGATTGTTTTGCGACGGGTGTCATTCGCTTCTAGCCCTGTATCCAATTGAGCAACATCGGAAAGAAATGTTTGCCGAGCTTCCGCGAATTGATCCACATGGCAGTGGGTGGAATCAAAGCGAAGCTGAAATGCTTGACAAAGCTGCATGGTGAGTTTTGGATGGCGGCAAAGCGCCTCTTCAACATTCTCGATGGTGTAAAGATTGGGGTCGAGATTGACAAGCGCTTGGTGAATAAAAGTGCTCATTGCCCGCAAAAGGTTACCCATGTTGCCAGAAATGATTCCCGGTGTCACCAGAGATTCATCAATCTTGTCAAAGGTCTCAAACAACTTGACAGAGGAAATCTCGCGCAAAAGGTCGGCGACATCCGACACCGCCTGCCCATGGCTGCCATGGAGATGGAGAGCCATGACTAGAATCCTTTCCCCATTGCTGGAATAAGTGGCATTCACCCGTCTGATACGCAAACCATGGCGATCGACGATGCGGGCTAAACAGTAGAGAAAATTGTGCTTGGGAGCGTTGCGGCATGCCAACACGACCCATGTCGAAGGAGATTCCTTCTGTTCCCAATCCTCTTCATGAAGCCCCTCACATTGACAATGACCGAAGGCTTTGGCCCGAAAGAAAAGATCGATGGCCAAGGGGACAATGTTGGAGGGAACGGCAAAAAGAAAGCGACGGCTCATTTCAGCGAGGCAGCATTCAAGTTGTCCCTGTGTTAAGGGAAAATTCTTGAGTTTAAGTAAAGCGAGCAACCTCTTATTGTGCTCATTCCGATGATTTTCTTCACTAGCTTCCGTAAAATCAATCACCGCAATCCGGAGGAAAGAGGCCATTCCAGGAAAGGGGAGCGCCTCCTTTGAAACATATGTTTGATAGTATTCAACTCCGTAAAAAGGGAAAAGGCGTAAGATCCGCACGTCGGCATCGCGAGTCTCAAGGGACAGAACGATGGCTTTGCTTTTTCGATGAATCGTGCAAAATGCCTCTTGGAAAGGGAAGTCCATCAACCGATGGGTCACGAGGATGAGATTTTCCTTGCTCACCTCCTGAAAAAAAAGAGGAGGCATCGCCCGTTCAAGCCAAAGATAGCATTCTTGAAATTGTTCGCCTTGAAGTTTGATCGCTTCGTCTAAGTCAAAAGAGGAAAGAGGGAGGAGATCTGATGAGAGAAGCGTCTCTTGAGTCATAAGGGGAATATGGCTTGATCCTCTTCATTGTAATGGCGCAATATTTTTTTAGCAACTTCATTTTTTCGTAGAAGAAAAATAGCGATTGTGCACAATCACGTCGTGAATCCGTTAATTTATCCACTCAACCCATAAAGGAGCACCGTTCTCTCCCTAAACAAAGGTCGAAGGGAGTCGCGCTGTTTAATCCGTGAAAAGACGATTTTTTGTACTCATCTCGGCATGTTCAATGGCATTTGTGAGTCTGCTGCTTGAGCAGAGCTTGTCCGCTCAGGAGAGTGCAAATCGTGTCCTTGCCTGGGAAGAGAATGCCTTAAAATCCTCAAAATCCTCCTCGTGTAGTCAAAATAGGGCTCCCTTAGGGAACTTTGAAGAGCTTCAAACGAAAAAACGGCGCTCGAGCGATGAAGATTTTTGCACAGGACCTGAAGGGCCTGCAGGCCCACAGGGACCGGCAGGACCACTAGGACCCCCAGGAGCTACAGGTTCTTCGGGAGTCTCGGCTGCCTATGGGTCTTTTTTTACGCAACAAACAGTTTATGAAGTTTTTGGATATACATCTCCTTCTCAGGATCTGATTTTACCTAGCCAAACTACTGTTCTTCCTTTACAGACTAGCCCAAATTTTGTTAGTAGACACGCCTGGTTGTCAAAAGGCATGGTTAAGCTAGATCAACCAGGAGATTATTTTGTGGAGTTTGGAGCAGGACAGTCCAACCCGGGGAGTAACCAACAAGTGGCGCTAAGTTTGAATCAAAGCGCAATTCCCGTTCCTGGAACAACAATCACTCTCCTTGGAAATAAGAGTTCTACTTCTTACTCACTCACAACAATTTCTACAATCGTGCGCATTTTAGATTCTCAGGCAACTCTTGCAATCATCTTAATTAACAATCCCAACAGCAGTTTTATCTTGGGCAACAATACAGATGGATTGGACGTCACTGCTTTTCTCACAGTTCATAAATTGAATGACATACCTACTCGATAAGTCATCACAAGGCAAAATGGCGCGATATTTTTTTTCAACTCCATTTTTTCTTAGAAGAAAAATAGCGATTATGCACAATCACGTCGTGAATCGGTTTGTTGGCGATTGCTTGAAAACGGATCATTGATCCAATCACCCAGTTCCCTCACAAAAATGTCTACAATCGTGCGCATTCCAGCTCCTTCGGGAACTCTCCAAATCTGCTCTATCGCTTCTCTCTTACCTTATTTTCCCTTGGGCAACAACACAGGAAGATTGGACATCTCTGCTTTTCTCACAGTTCATAAATTGAATGACATACCTAATCGATAAGTCATCAAGAGGCAAAATGGCGCGATATTTTTTTTCAACTTCATTTTTTCGTAGAAGAAAAATAGCGATTGTGCACAATCACGTCGTGAATCCGTTCGCTGGCGATTGCTGAAAAGCTGAAAAACGGATTATTTATCCACTCAACCAATATAAGGAGCAGCGTTCTCTCCGCAAACGAAGGTCGAAGGGAGTCGCGCTGTTTAATCGATGAAAAGACGATTTTTTATACTCATCTCGGCATGTTCAATGGCATTCATTAGTCTGCCGCTTGAACATGGCTTGTCCGCTCAGGAGGGTGCTCGTGCCCTTACCTGGGAAGAGAATGCCTTAAAACACTCCTCCTCTAGTCAAAATACGGATCCCTTAGGAAACTTTGAAGAGCTTCAAATGAAAAAACGGGGCTCCGGCGATGGGAATCCTTGTATAGGACCTCAAGGGCCTGCAGGCCCACAGGGCCCGGTAGGGCCACTAGGACCCCCAGGGCCTCCAGGTTGTTCCGGAGTCTCGGCCGCCTATGGGTCTTTTTTTACGCAACAAGTAGTTTCTCTTGTTAGTTCTAGTACGGCCGTTGTTATTCCTTTACAGATTAGCCCAAATTTTGTTAGTAGACACACCTCGCTGTCATCAGATGGCACGGTTCAGCTAGATCAACCAGGAGATTATTTTGTAGAGTTTGGAGCAGCACAGGGACCGTCCAATTCTGCGGTTAACCAACAAGTGGTGCTAATTTTGAATCCAAGCGCCATCACTCCTGTAATTCCTGGAACAACAATCACTCTCCCTGGAAATACTACTACTTCTTCTTACTCCCTCACAACAATTTCTACAATCGTGCGCATTTCAGATCCTCAGACAACTCTTGCAATCTTGTTAAATCCCAGTTCCAGCGATTTTATCTTGGGCAACAATACAGATTTGGACGTCACTGCTTTTCTAACAGTTCATAAATTGAATGACGTACCTAGTCAATAAGTCATCACAAGGCAAAGCTGAGTACCGGTAACTGGACAGGAAATTGAGATGCAAATTTTTGTATTAGACAGAAACAAACAACCTCTAAAACAGGAGCGGCGCTTCCTCCCCCAGCTCAATTCGGGGGTTTCTGCGCTGTCAATTTGATGAAAAAATTATTTTTTACTCTTATCATGGCATCATATGCCTCTCTTTATGCTTTATCAAGCGAATCGTCCTCTTTGGAGAAGATAATTGCAGAAAACATCTTCTCCCAAGAACAGGGAAAATTAACGCCTTTTCAACGAAAGGGTTCCTGCGGCTCTAAAGAAAGAAGATGCCTCCCTGGACCTGCTGGACCTCAGGGAATTCAAGGGCCAGTTGGCCCAACTGGTCCTCAAGGGCCTTCTGGGCCGTTATATGTTGCTTATGGTTCGGTCTATACGGAAGAATCAAATACTGTGTTATACGGAGACAACTACCCTTTCACTAGTATAACGCCTGCATACAAGGATGTTTTACTTATTAATGATTCAGGTTGTGAAGGATGCTTCAAGTCTGGTAATGGAGGAGACCTTGTTTTATGTGAGCCAGGTGATTATCATATCGTTTTTGGCATCAGCCTTAATGCACCACCAGGGGATATTTCAAACAATCCGTTAAACAGAGTGGATTTAACATTAAATGGCATGCTTGTTCAAGGTTCAAATATCAATGTTCCTTTCAACAGTACGCCCCAAATGGTGACAGCTTCGACCATTGTGCGTGTGGAGACTCCGCATTCAGTGCTTAGGTTGATTAATGCGAGTTCTTTCCAGGAACAATCAGAAGCTAATTCTCCTGGACAGGTCGTTGCCTTCATTACCGCTGAAAGATTGCATGATTCTTTCATTCCGTGAACCCTTCGCAAAGCTAAGGACTTCACCGCTTCCTATGCAATTAGGAGATCGTTCACCGGAGCATGACCAGAAATGCACCTTATTCTAGTGCATATGTTCAACTTGCCATTCATCCGCTGAACTAAAGATTCAGCGGTTCTTTGGCCAAACAAAGATAAAAACAAACAACCTCTAAAATAGGAGCGGCGCTTCCTCCTCTGACTGAAGTCGGAGGTTTCCGCGCTGTCAATTTGATGAAAAAAATATTTTTTAGTCTCATGATGGCGGTATCAATGGCCTTAATGGCTGCGCCAAATGAGGCAGGCCTATGGCAGATTGAGATGCCATTTAAGCAGGCAAGTCACCGAAAAGTAGCTGTAACCCCGTATAATAGCGCTCAGAATGCTCTTGGAGTATTGGATACGACATCGACAAAAGGGGGTTTGCACAAAAAAAATTGCGATTATTGCCGCCTTCCAGGGCCCCCAGGAGCACCAGGAATCCCAGGAGAGCCGGGTCTAACCGGACCGGTAGGACGTGAGGTGATTTACGGTTGCAGAAACTATGGAGGCTTTTATACCATTAGCAATGGCCCAACAACAATAAAACCAGGAGATGCTATTTCACTGACGGGAAGCTCTGTGGCACTAAGAGGGATGACTCTTACAACATTAGGAAAGATTATTATCGAACATCCAGGCGATTATCAAGTGATATTTGGAGTTTCCGGAGTCCAAACGAGTAACTCTGGTTCCTTTACTTATGGATTAACCCTTAATGGAAACTTGGTTAACGGTTCGAAAGGAGGCAGCTTTGTTGATTCGCAGTTGACGACACTTTCTACCACGCTTTCGATCCCTCCAGCACTAATCCCTGCCACCTTAAGCTTGGTTAACTTGGGAATTAATAATTTGACGTTACCTGATGATAGTGGCACTAACAGTGTCTCTGCCTTTGTCACCATTAAGCAAATGAACCACCACCATTATTTTCCTTAACCCCCCCCCAGCAGGCGCAGGGTCGAAGTGTGTACTTTCGACATGGTTCAAACTTGGGTAACAGTCATGTCATGGCTGCAAGGACTCATCTCAATTGATTTGCTCCTCACCCATAGATTGATCCTATGGGATCGTTGTGAATCAAGCGATTTCAACCCTCTTGTCTGTCACCTAACAGTTGCCCACGTTTGGACCATGCCATCCTTTCTTGCCTGAGTAGGTTCTCACTTGCATTCTCGATCCCCAATCCCCTTCAAAGAAGCGGATTGGGTATTGGTTAAGTTAGAGTATACCCATTCCAGTTCAAGAATTGGGCTTGGACAAAGCGAAAGCTCCTACAATTCGCGTAGGGCTTTGGCTAAGCCCAAATTCAATTTTTGAACTGGATTTGAACTGGAATGGGTATAAATTGTTGGTCGTCCATGAAGTTTAAAATCTCAAATCGACAATTCCTCTCTGCCGCTATTATCCTCTTTTATCTCGTTCCTCTTCTCTTTTTCTCTGCCTATAGCGCCAAGCTCCTCTCGCTAAACAAAAGCTGGAGCCTCCTCTCTCTAGGCCTTCTATTGGCCGTCTTTGGAACCTTGACCCTCATTTTTCTTCTCTCGTGTTGGGAAGAATCGATGCGGGAGAAAAAGTCAATCCCCTCTTTGCTGGTCTCTCAACCTTCTCTAGCGCTTCTTGCAGGGGAAAAAGAGACCAAAGTCACCTCGATTGATCCTTCCTTGATGTTCAGTCATCATTCTTTAGAGGATATTGATGCCACTCTTAAGGAAAATGGAAAAGAATTTAATTTGCTTCAGGCGGCATTAAAAGCTAACCAGGAACAACAGGAGCAGCTCGTCCGAGCCCTTGAAGTCAAAGAGAAAGAGGGGATCAAACTAGGGGAAGAAAATCAACGATTGCACCTACAGGTTCAGCAGATGACTCAGGATTTTGCTGATTACAAACTCTTTTCTGAAGAGCAGCTGAAACAGAGGCAGCTACAACTCGTGGCATTGCAACAGACGATTGAAGACCAAAGAGCTGAAATGGAGAAACGACAAGAACAAATTCATCACCTTGATAGCAAGGTTCACGACTTGAGTTACGAGATTAAAACACTGCTTGACTTGCATCATGAGATAGGGATTCACGCTCAACCCACTCTTCATCCCAAAGAGGAAGCGAAACGATTGCCTTTGCGCGGAACAGAGGTAGAAAATAACCCGCCCATGAGCGCTGACCGCATAAAAATTCCAGCACATCAAGAGGGGGATCTCTCCGAGAACGCCATTCGCACCCCTCTCGAAGCTGCTAAGCTACTAAAAAAATGCATGATGACTGCCCAAAGACTGACCGGAAGCAGTTACTATAGCAATGAATCTTCTCGCTACCGCGAATTTTCGTCTTCTTACTTTGCCATTGATCAACGTCGATTGTTTGATAGCCTTCGCAGCGAAACGAGAGCTCTTCTTGTCGTTTATTCTCAAAAAGAACAAAAATTATTGTTTGCTAATCACGCCTCTCAAATGCTTCTTGGTTGGAGTCCTGAAAAGTTTGTCTCCGATTTTCCTTCTCTGCTTCAAGAAGGAATGCATGATTGGAGAAAGGCTCTGCAAACCCTTGCGACAACGACAGAGTCACAGACAAGGGTCTTAGCCAAAACAAGGCAAGGACACGAAGTCTTGTTGAACTGCCATTTAGGAGTCATCGCAAGCGGTTTGTTTCGCAATTATATCATTGGCGTCCTTTATCTTTGTTAAATCATATGAGAAATCCCCCTACTGAGCAACAAAATTATATGGATCAAAAAAATTTGGGAAGAAATGTGACCTATGCTGCTTAAAAGACTCCCAAATGGTTTTATCACAATCTTTTCCAAGGAATTCTTCAACAATTTCCATTGTCATGACCTCACTGTCCTTTAATTTTGGAGCTGGGCCCCTTTGGCGTCATTTTTTCCCTTTAAGTATTTTTTTTACTTCATCGTCTGT
>Ga0116226_10004964_pt1 | contig 11831 bp, 7 predicted proteins | sample S1TSphfallax_FD_89692 | JGI IMG/M metagenome (GOLD analysis project Ga0116226, IMG submission 89692) | Host-associated microbial communities from peat moss isolated from Minnesota, USA - S1T2_Fa - Sphagnum fallax MG | ecosystem: Host-associated > Plants > Peat moss > Unclassified | place: USA... | reverse complement strand
GGCTATGAACGCTATGCGCAATACGCCCTCGACGTTCCGATGTATTTCATCAAGCGGGGCGGTCGCTATGTGGATCTATCGGGCCGGTCTTTCCGGGCGTTCATGAACGGAGCTCTGGCTGAACGGCCGGGCGACCGCGCGACGCTGGCTGACTGGGTCGATCACACCAGCACCTTGTTTCCGGAAGTGCGCCTGAAGCAATACCTGGAAATGCGCGGCGCCGACGCCGGCCCGTGGTCGCGTCTCTGCGCGCTCCCGGCGCTTTGGACCGGCATTCTCTACGATCCGCCTTCCCAGGCGGCTGCCTGGGATCTCTGCAAACATTGGACCATGGAAGATCGGGCGGGCCTGATTCGAGACGTCCCCAAGATGGCGCTCAGCGCGACCGTCGCGGGGCGGTCCGTTAAGGACGTCGCCTCGGACATGGTCGCCATTGCCCGCGAAGGCCTCAAGCGACGCGCCAGGTTCTCCGGCGGGCTGGTGGACGAGACGGGCTATGTTGCGGAACTCGAAGAGATTGCCGACAGCGGAATCACCCCAGCGGAGCGTCTGCTCGACCTCTATCATGGCGCGTGGAAGGGGGACGCGGCTCAGGTGTTCGAAGCCTTCGCCTACTAGGCCATGCGCCGCGACACTTGACCGCAGGGAAATTGTTTAGGACTCCTTGATCCTGGCGGGGCTGCGCCCGCTGACGAAGGTCCGCGACGACATGGGCGCCGTTTCCAAATCGCGAACGCGTCGGCCTGCCTCGGAGGAAGACGCCCAATTCCTCCGAAGCATCCTCGAGTCCTCCAGCGACTGTATCAAGGTTCTCGATCTGGAGGGCAACCTGACCTTCATGTCCGAGGGCGGGCAGCGCATCATGGACGTAAGCGACTTCAACCAGATTCGGGGTTGCCCCTGGATCGGATTCTGGGAGGGACAGGGTCACAAAGACGCTCGCGCCGCTCTTGAGGCCGCCCAGGCTGGCGGGATTGGGCATTTTCAGGGGCGGGCGCAGACCATGGCCGGGACCCCCAAATATTGGGACGTCCGCGTCACCCCGATCCTGGGCGCCGATGGGAAGCCCGCGCAGATTCTATCAGTATCGCGGGACATCACGGCTTCCCGCCTGGCGGAAACCGCATTGGGCGAGGCCCAGAGCCTCAATGACCTCATTATGAAATCGAGCCGCGATTGCATCGTCGTGCTGGATCTGGAGGGCCGCAATCTCTTTGTGAGTCCCGGCGGCGTCGAGGCCATGGAAATAGCGGACGTGAGCGCCATTCTCGGCCTCTCGTGGCTCCGCGTTTGGGGAGACGACCATAAAGAGGCCGCGAACCGCGCGGTCGAAGCCGCTCGCGCCGGCGGCGTTGGCCGCTTTCAAGGATTTTGTCCCACCCATAAGGGGACGCCGAAATGGTGGGACGTGGTGATTTCCCCCCTTCCCGGACTAAACGGCGACCCTGATCGCCTCGTCTCGATCGGTCGCGACATAACCGAACAGATCCGCGATCACGAGGCCCGCGTCAGCGCCGAGCGGCGCCTTCGCGAAATGAACGAGACCCTGGAACAGCGGATAGAGGAACGAACCGCCGAACGGGACCGCCTATGGAATGCATCCCAGGATATCCTCACTGTGGTGGACGCCAGCGGCGCCCTGCTGTCGGTGAATCCCGCCTGGACCCGAATTCTGGGCTGGGAAGCGGACGAGGTTGTGGGGCGCCATCATCTGGAGATGTCGCACCCTGATGATCGACGCGAGGCCCAGCTGACCTTGAGCCAAGCAATCGACTACAGGGCGCCCGCCGTGACCCTCCGGTGTCGTCACAAGGATGGAGGTTGGCGGTGGATATCCTGGACCGCGTCGTCCGCAGCGGGCCTGGTCTACGCGAGCGGCCGGGATGTGACCGCGGAACGAGAGGCGTCGGAAGTCCTGAGCGATACCCAGGAGGCCCTGCGGCAATCCCAGAAAATGGAAGCGGTCGGGCAGCTCACGGGCGGTATCGCACACGATTTCAATAACCTGCTCGCCGGCGTCACGGGCAGTCTGGAACTCATCGACGCCCGCATCGGCGCGGGCCGATTTGGCGATGTCGGACCCTATGTGGCGGCCGCGCAGGCCTCCGCGAGGCGGGCGGCGGCTCTCACTCAGCGACTGCTGGCGTTCTCGCGGCGCCAGACGCTCGATCCAAAGCCCACCGACGTGAACAAACTGATCTCAGGCATGGAAGACCTCATCCGACGCACCATCGGACCGGCCGTTCAACTGGAAGTGGTCGGCGCGGGTGGGCTGTGGCTCACGCGGATCGATGGCTCGCAGCTCGAAAACGCTCTGCTCAATCTTTGCATAAACGCCCGCGACGCCATGCCGTCCGGCGGACGAATCACGATCGAGACCGCGAACCGGTGGATCGATGATATCGCCGGCCGAACCCACGAACTCAAACCGGGACAGTTTCTGTCTATCTGCGTGACCGATACAGGAACCGGAATGGACCCACAGGTCGCCGAACGCGTGTTCGAGCCGTTCTTCACAACCAAGCCGACCGGAGAGGGAACCGGACTGGGCTTGTCGATGGTTTACGGCTTCGTGCGTCAATCGGGCGGACAGGTTCGTGTCTATACCGAGCCAGGCAAAGGCACGACGATGTGCCTCTATCTCCCGCGGTTCGCTGGCGAATTGGAAGATGGCGAGGATACGGCCCCGCTTGGACCGATGGCCGACGGGCTTGGCGAGACTATTCTCATCATTGACGACGAACCCACGGTTCGAATGCTCATGATGGATGTCCTTGAGGAGGCGGGATATCAGACGCTGGAAGCGGGCGACGGGCCGTCAGGACTGAAAATTCTTCAATCAAACGTACGTGTGGATCTTCTGATTACCGATGTCGGGCTTCCTGGCGGGATGAACGGTCGCCAGGTGGCGGACGCCGCGCGCGTCACGCGTCCGGATCTGAAGGTGCTGTTCGTCACCGGCTATGCGGAAAACGCCGTGGTCGGCAACGGACTTCTGGAACCCGGAATGCGGGTGCTCACCAAGCCCTTTGTCATGGGCGCTCTTGGCCTAAGGGTCCGGGAGATGATCGAAAGCTGAATGCAATGCGAGACCGGTAGGCGGCCATGTCGAGGATCCCAGGTGAGCCTCCGTGGGCCAGAAGGCGCGCGCCTTGTCAGGCAGGCTCGTAGGCGATGTCGACCGCGGGATAGAAGGCGAGGCGCCCACGAATCCTTTCCATCGCCGGATAGGGGTCCTCATAGGTCCAAACGACGTTCTCGCCGATGACGCCGTCCATGGTCAGGGTGAAATAGGACGCGTGGCCCTTGTAGGGGCAGTAAGTGGAGTGATCGGTTCGGCCTAAGAATCCCATATCCACATCCTCGCGGGGAAAGTACGCCACGGGTTCGTGGCGGAACTCATGCAGCATGACGACGTCGGCACTGTCTGCGATGACGTGGCCTTGATACGTGGCCCGCACCCGGCCGCCGGCGGCCTCGAAGGTGATGGGATAATCCGGCCCGGGAATTTTCATCGTCGTCATGGCGTCGATTCCTCCAACTTAAGGGGATAACGCGCCCCGACGAAAAGGGGCTTGCGTCAGGAGAGCGCGCTAGCGTCACATGATGCGTAGGGCGAAAGCCGTGGGGCAGACATGAACAGCATCGTTGTGATGGTCGGCGTCCTGATCACCCTGGTGACGGGCGCGCCGGTGGCGCTGCAGCTGATACGACACCATCCCCGGGGACTGTTCATCCTGTTCTTCACCGAAATGTGGGAGCGGTTTTCCTACTACGGGATGCGGGGCTTGCTGGTTTTTTACCTGACTCAGCACTTCCTGTTCGACGATGCACGGGCGAGCAACCAGTATGGCTCTTACGCCACGCTTGTCTACCTCATGCCGCTGGTGGGCGGGGTGCTGGCCGATCGCTATCTGGGCGCGCGCAAAGCGGTGGCGTTCGGCGCCGTGCTGCTGGTGGTCGGCCATCTGACCATGGCGATCGAGGGACCAGCGGCTCACCAGTCGCTGACCTACCACGGGGTCTCACATGAGATTCACATGGTTGGCCGCGGAGCCGCGCGGACCGCGACCCTGGACATATCCGGCCATAGCCACGCCTTTGCCCGGACACCAGGCGGAGACCTTCAAATCGATGGCGCCGGTCAGAAGGATGGGCTCCCGCCGATCCTCGCCAAGGGATCGTATGAGATCAGAACCGTGGCGGGCGAGCCCCTGTTCGAGAGAACCCTCTATCTTGCCCTGGCCCTGATCATCATGGGCGTCGGGTTCCTGAAAGCGAACATCTCGTCGATCGTCGGCCAACTCTACGCAGCGGGCGATCCCAGACGGGACCCGGGATTCACGCTCTACTACTATGGCATAAATCTCGGGGCTTTCTGGGCGGCGATCCTGTGCGGCTATCTCGGCCAGAGGTTCGGCTGGAGCTGGGGATTTGGTCTGGCCGGCGCGGGCATGTTGGCCGGCTATGTCACCTTCACGCTCGGCAAACCCCTGCTTCTGGGAAAGGGCGAGCCTCCAGACCCCGGGCGGCTCACTCAGGCGCTGATCGGCCCGCTCACCCGTGAAGGGGTGATTTATCTGGGCGCGCTCCTCGGTCTCGCGGTTCTCTGGCTGCTTGTGCAGCATAACGCGGTGGTGGGGGCGGTGCTTGGCGTGGGAGCGGCGGCGATCCTCGCCTATGTCGGCGGCTTCATGGCGACACGGTGCGATCGCATTCAGCGACAGCGGCTGTTCCTGGCCTTTGTTCTCATCTTCGGCGCGGTGGTCTTCTTCACGCTGTTCGAACAGGCCGCGACCTCGCTCAATCTCTTCGCCGACAGAAACACCCATCTGGCTTTGATCGACGCGCCGTTCACTTTTAAGGCGATGGGTCATGAGCTGTTTTTCGGAACTGCGGCCATGCGCGACGCCGCCGGCCCGGCTCCCGCGCGGTTGTGGATCGACATGGGCTTCGAGGCGGCTCAGACGCAGTCGTTCAACGCCGGCTTTATTCTGATCTTCGCGCCGATCTTCGCCGGCCTCTGGGAATGGCTCGCGCGCAGAGGATGGGATCCCGATCCGGTGAGCAAGTTCGGCCTCGGCCTGGCGCAGGTGGGGGCGGGGTTTCTCGTGCTGGTCTGGAGCGAGGGTCTGGCGGACGCGCAGTTTCGCCTGCCGCTTATCGTTCTGGCGTTCACCTATCTCCTGCACACCACCGGTGAGCTTTGCCTGAGCCCCGTGGGCATGTCCGAGATCACCAAGCTGGCGCCGCCGGTTCTGATCTCCACCCTTATGGCGATCTGGTTCCTGGCCACGTCGGCCGCGGAATATATCGGCGCGCTGATCGCGAGGTTCGCCGCAAGCCCGACCCTGGGCGGCCAGGTGATTGATGCACACGCAGCCCTGGCGAATTCCGTTCGCGTCTTTCAGACTATTGGATGGGTGGGCGTCGGGTTCGGCGTGGCCTTCCTGGCCCTGGCCCCTTTAGTCAGAGGATGGGCTCATCCTCCGCGGGCTTAAAATTCCACGCCGCTCGCGCGGCTGAAAGGGCGGCGAGCTTGGCGTTGAAGGCGCTCCAGTCGTCGGCTTCGGCGATCGGCGTCCAGATGTCCTCGATCTGATCGTACAGGAGTTCTTCGGGCTCTCGCGCCTCGAACCAGGGGCTCTGCAGCCGGGCGGGATCAGCGGTCTCGTGGGCTGAGAGCTTGGCGCGAAAGAGCTTGAAAGCCTCGCCATCATATAGACTGGCCCGAGGCCCGCGCATGGCCCGTTCTTCCGAGGCCTCGCCGCCGAACCAGTCGAAAAAGAACGGCTCCCAGCGCAACGCCTCGCCGCCTTCAGCAAGGGCGCGAAAGGCATGGTTCGCGAGGTCTCCATCCGCCTCGACGCCCATCGACACAACGCCCAGGCGCATCAGCACCGCTGCCGAAAGCTCCGCGCGATACGCGCCCGAGAAGCTGTTCAAGGCCTGCACCAGCGGCGCCTCGGGCGCTACGAGGTTCAGGGCGCCGGCGAGCTGGCGCAGGTTCCAGAAGACAGCTTCCGGCTGGCGACCGAAGCTGTAGAGACCGGTGGTGTCGAAATAGGCGGCTGTGAAGCCCGGATCATTTCGCGGCAGGAAGCGATAGGGGCCGTAGTCGAAGCTCTCGCCATTGATGTTCATGTTGTCGGTATTGAGCACGCCATGCACGAAGCCGGCCGTCATCCACCGCGCCGTCAGCCGCGCGGATCCCGCCACGGCGTAGGCGAGGAGCTTGGCGGCGGGGTCCTCCGCGCCGACAAGGTGAGGCGCATAGACCTCCAGACAATGGGCGATAAGGACGCCCATCAGATCGGCGCGATCCAGGGCCGCGAGACGCTGGAAACTGCCAAACCGGATATGGCTGTGCGAGAGACGCGTGAGAACCGCGCCGCGCGTGGGGCTGGGTTCATCGCCCCGCTGCAAGGCCTCGCCGGTCTCGATCAGGGAAAAGGACTTGGACGTCGGGACGCCCAGCGCTTCAAGCATGGCTGTGGCCAGAACCTCGCGCACCCCGCCCTTCAGGGTCAGCCGCCCGTCGCCGGCCCGGGACCAGGGGGTTTGGCCCGATCCCTTGGTTCCCAGATCCAGGAGGCGGCCCGCTCGGCCCTCCCGGAGTTGGGCGAACAGAAAGCCGCGACCATCCCCGAGATCGGGGTTGTAGGTGCGAAATTGATGACCGTGATAGCGCATCGCCAGGGGCGACGGCTGGTTGTCCGGCAGGGGTTCGAAGCGGGCGAAGTGGGCCAGCCACTCGCCGTCCGTCAATGACCCCAGGCCGACGCTGCCCGCGGCGCTCTGGTTACGAAATCTCAGGATCGTCTTTGGAAAGCGGGCCGGAGCCACGACGTCGGCAAAGGCCGACCCCAGGCGAACAAAGCGGGGATCAGGCGTGTAGTCAGAACTGACCGTCATCCGCGCCAGATGCCCCCGGCCTCTGGTGGTGGCAAGAGCGTCTCGCCCTTCGCCCGCCCGTGCCCCTGTGATACCCGCCTGCCCATGGCCCGGCGTCCGACACTCGATTTTCTGAAAACCGAATCCGGGGCGGGAGTCATACTGGCCCTGGCCGCCGGCGCCGCGATCATCCTGGCCAACTCCCCCCAGTCCGCCTGGTATTTCGCGTTTGTCGGCGCGCCTCTGCCGGTGAGCGTTGGCGCCTTCTCGCAGACCCTGAGCGTCCAGGACTGGGTCGGCGACGGCCTGATGAGCGTTTTTTTCCTCGTCGTCGGCATGGAGATCAAGTTCGAGGTTCTTCGTGGGGAGCTATCCAGCCCAAGGCGCCTGGCGCTGCCACTGCTGGCGGCGCTTGGCGGCATGATCGCGCCGGCGCTTGTCTATCTCGTCTTCAATCATGGCCGCGAGGGATCCCCCCGCGGCTGGCCCATACCCACGGCGACCGACATCGCCTTCGCCCTGGCCGGACTTGCGGTCTTCGCCCGCCGGCTGCCGGGATCCCTGCGCCTGTTTCTCCTCACCTTGGCCATCGCCGACGATCTGGGCGCGGTTGGGCTCATCGGCGTTCTGTTCACCCGTCACCTTGATGCGGGGGCGATGGCCGGGGCAGCGATCACTTTGGGGGCGCTGGCGGCCCTCTCGCGTTGGCGCCGCGCGCCCTTTCTTCTGTATGCGGTGGGCTTCCTGGTGGTCTGGGCCTTTACGTTGAGGGCGGGAATCAACACCTCCCTCGCCGGCGTCGCCTGCGCGCTCACCGTCCCCATCGGCGCCAGACGGGCGGATCAGGAAAGTGTGCTGAAATCGTTCCAGGACGCCCTGCACCCTTACGTCGCCTATATCATTTTACCCCTGTTCGCCTTCACGGCGGCGGGGTTCTCGGTCCGGGGCATGACGGTCGGCCAGATATTGGCGCCGGCGCCCCTGGGCGTTGCCCTGGGCCTGATGATCGGCAAGCCCGTCGGCGTCTTCAGCTTCTCGTGGATCGCCGCCGCCCTTCGGCTCGGACGGCGTCCGGCCGGAGTCGCCTGGCTCGATATTCTGGGCGTCGCTCTGCTGTGTGGCGCGGGTTTCACCTTGAGCCTTTACATGGGCGGCCTCGCCTTTGGTCCCCGAAACGCCCTTGTGCACGCGGAGATTCGCCTGGCCGTGGTCGTGGCCTCCCTGGCGTCCGTCTTCGCGGGTGGCGGCCTTCTCGCCTGGACCGGGGCGCGGCGTTCGCGCGCTGATCTGGAGGGGCTGGAATAGGCCTCCGGCGCGCGGTCCATATTATCCGAGCGCCATTTACCGGCTATCGGTGGGTATGGACCTGATTTGCTACCTCCATCCGGGCTGGGCGCCCTACATCCGGCCCGCCCCCGCGACGCGGGCCTGGATGGACGCCACGCCTGAGTCCTTCGCCTATCGTTGCCTGCCGCTGAACATCGCCAACGCCCATGGCTGGGAGCTGTTGAGCTCCTGCGGTTTCGAAGCGGTGTGGGACGGCGGCTCGGGCACGGAGGCGGTTACGATCCGGCTCGACGGCGATCCCCCCGCGACAGGCGTTCCCGTCTCGTTGTTTGGCCAGGGCATACTGACGTTCCACGTTGAAGGCATCGTGCGCACGCCGCCGGGGTGGGACCTGTGGATTGGCGGCTCCCCCAATCGGCCCAAAGATGCTATCCAGCCCTTAAGCGCCGTCGTGGAGACCGACTGGTCTCCGTTCACCTTCACGATGAACTGGAAATTCACCCGGGTAGGCGATCCCATTCGATTTGAGGCGCTGGAGCCTTTTGGATTTATCTTTCCGCTGCCCCGTGGCGCGGTGGAGGCGTTCAAACCGCGTTTCGCCCCGATCCAGGATGAGCCCGCCCTGCTCGGCCGCTTCAAGGATTGGAGCGCCGCGCGGGACGCTTTTCAGGAACGCATGCGGGAAAATCCTCCCGCGATTCCCGCTGACCGCTGGCAGAAACATTATTATCGGGGCGTGGATGTGCGGGGCGAGGCCCTAATCAGCGATCACCGCACCAAGCTTCGATTGGCGGCGTTCGATCGATCGAGCACGCCTGGCGTCCCGTCGGCACCCGCCCAGGACGCCCCTAGCCCGCCGCCGGTGACGGCGCGGGCGCACATCCCGGCCGAACCTCATCCTGACCTCCTTGCCAAGGAGGCTGAGATTGCCCGGCTTAGCCTTGCCCTGGCGAAGCGGGACTGGCTATTGCAGACGCTTGAGCGGCATCGTGATCTCAGTCCGAGGCTGAGCAGGATTGAGCGGCGATCGGGCCTGACGGCGGACGCCTTCCTGGATGAATACTACGCCGCCCATCTGCCGGTTATTCTTACAGGCGAGATGGAGACTTGGCCGGCGCTGCGGCTTTGGACGCCGGACTATCTGAAAGACAGGGTCGGACGAGCCGTGATCGAATTTCAGGGTGGCCGATCGGCCGACCCGCAGTTCGAGGTGAACAAGGATCCCCATAGACAGACCGCCGCCTTCGATAGATTCATCGACGAAATTCTGAAGCCAGGCGCCGGAAACGACGCCTATCTCACCGCCTATAACTCAGCGACCAACGCCGGGGCGCTGGCGCCGCTCGCCTCGGATACAGGCCGGCTTGAGCTCTTCCTCGACCCCGCGGCGCCCCAGGCGCAGGGGATGATGTGGATAGGCCCCGCGGGGACGGTGACGCCGCTGCATCATGACCTGACCAACAACTTCATCGCCCAGGTCGTGGGACGTAAGCGAATTCAGCTCGTGCCGGCCGCCGAGACCGCCAAGCTCTACAATCACCGTCACGTTTTCAGTGAGATCGCCGATATCGAGGCGCCGACCGTCGATAGCGAACGCTTCCCGCTGATCGCCGAGGTCAGAGCGCACGAAATCCTTCTGCAGCCGGGTGAAATCCTGTTCGTGCCCGTGGGATGGTGGCACCAGGTCAAAGCGCTGGATTTCAGCGTCACCCTCACCTTCACCAACTTCCGGTGGCCCAACGATGCGCACGCGGACTACCCGCCAGGTTAAGGCCGGGCGTTTAGTCATCGACGAAAGCGTCGAATCCGCGTTAAAGTGTCGCAGGGACAAACGGGGAAGGCGCTCTGACGGAAAAGTTTTTCGGTAAATCAGGCCTATAGCGCGACGATACGGCGATGACACGCGACATCTCCCATGCGGCCCCCCGGCCGGTCGTCTCCACCGGAGTTGCTGATCTCGACCACATTCTGAGCGGTGGCCTGACCGCCAAACGCGTCTATCTGGTTGAAGGCGCCCCGGGCAGCGGCAAGACCACTCTTGCGCTTCAGTTTCTGATTGAGGGCGTAAAGGCGGGCGAGCGCTGCCTCTACATCACCCTGTCGGAGACGGCGGCGGAACTCGCCGAGGTGGCGCATAGTCACGGTTGGTCCCTCAGCCAGGTTGAGCTTTTCGAACTGGTCAGCGAGCAGGGACTCGATCCGGATCAAGCCCAGTCGATTCTTGACCCGTCCGAAGTGGAACTCGGTGAAACCACCCAAGGCGTCATCGATTGTGTCACGCGCATCAAGCCTTCTCGGGTCGTCTTCGACAGCCTCTCGGAGCTGCGGCTGCTGGCGCAAAACCCGCTGCGATATCGTCGGCAGATTCTAGCGCTCAAGCATTTCTTCTCAAACCATGACTGTACGGCCCTGTTGCTGGACGACAGCACCGCCGGCCCCGATGAGCGTCAACTCTACAGCCTCGCGCATGGCGTCATTACGCTTGAACAACAGGTGGGAGACTATGGAACCGAGCGGCGCCGCCTCCGGGTGGTGAAGATGCGCGGGGTGAGATACCGTGGTGGTTTCCATGACTTCCTGATTGAGACGGGCGGCGTTTCCGTGTTTCCTCGGCTCGTCGCCGCCGAGCATCATCGGCCGTTTGGCGGCGCTTTCGTCACGACGGGCCTGGCGAAGCTGGATCAGATGATCGGCGGCGGCCTGGCGCCCGGCACAAACACGCTGCTGATTGGCCCCTCGGGCGTCGGGAAAACCAGTACGGCGATGTGTTGCGGGCTCGCGGCCCTCAAACGCGGGGAAAAAGCCTGCTATTATCTCTTCGATGAGGGGCGCGCGACCCTGATTGCCCGGGCCACATCCCTGGGTATGGATCTCCAACCCTATCTGAGCACCGGCCAGCTCCAGCTCTTCCAGATCGATCCCGCTGACGTCTCGCCGGGTCAATTTGCAAGCTGGGTCAGGCGCGCCGTGGAAACCGAGGGCGTGACGTTCCTCGTGATCGACAGCCTGAACGCTTTTCTGCAGGCGATGCCGGGCGAGAAATTCCTCCTGCTGCAAATGCATGAGTTGCTCAGCTATCTGAATCAACAGGGGGTGATCACCCTGGTGGTGCTGGGGCAGCACGGGCTTGTCGGGAATGTCACGTCCGAGGTGGATCTCAGCTATCTGAGCGACAGCATTCTCCTGTTCCGTTATTTTGAGGCGCACGGAACCCTGTTCAAGGCGATATCAGCTCCCAAAAGCCGCGTCAGCCCGCACGAAAATACGATCCGTGAGTTCGCGCTCGGGCCGCAAGGCCTTAAAATCGGCGATCCGCTGGTGGATTTCGTCGGCGTGATGAGCGGTATTCCAAGCTACCTGGGTGAGACGCCGCTGATGGCCACCGATGGCGGATCCTGAGAGCGTGTCCACGCGCATCCTCGTCCTGGCGCTGCGGGGGCGCGATTCACAGGTTATCGAGGAATTGCTCCGACACGACGCGCGAGAGAGCGCGGTCTGCGCCTGCGCCGATAGCTTGGCTCGCGAACTCAGCAAGGGCGCCGGCGCAGCCATTGTGACCGAGGAGTCCCTCGCCGATACTGATCGGCGCGCGCTTACGGCTTGGCTGAAGGCGCAGCCGGCCTGGTCGGATTTCCCCTTCATCGTTTTGG
>Ga0116226_10004963_pt1 | contig 11831 bp, 12 predicted proteins | sample S1TSphfallax_FD_89692 | JGI IMG/M metagenome (GOLD analysis project Ga0116226, IMG submission 89692) | Host-associated microbial communities from peat moss isolated from Minnesota, USA - S1T2_Fa - Sphagnum fallax MG | ecosystem: Host-associated > Plants > Peat moss > Unclassified | place: USA... | reverse complement strand
GGCCAAAGGTTCAAGCCTTCCTGCGCAATGTCGAAGGCCGCGACGAAGTTGCCGCTGCGCTGCAGCTTCCAGGCGGTGGCGAGCGCGTCCGCTTCGTTGGCGAGCAGTTCGATGGACACGGTTGGATCCTGCACTAAGATGGTGCCGAACGAAAGCGGGAGAACGATGACCATGGCCTTGAACGCATACACGGTGATTGAACGTAATCGACTGTTCCGCGGACTGCCGTCGGCCACGCTGACGCGAATCGCGGGTTTGGGCGTGCGGCGCCAGTATGCGAAGGGCGAGACGATCTTTGCACAGTCCGATGCCGCGGACGGGCTCTACGGCGTCGTGACCGGCCGCGTGCGCATCAGCGCGAGTTCGGCCGACGGCAAGGAGCTGTTCCTGAACATCATGGAACCCGGAGACACCTTCGGCGAAATCGCCCTGCTCGACGGCCGGCCACGCACCGCCAGCGCGAGCGCGACCTCGGCCGCGGATATCGTCGTGATTCCGCGGGATCAATTCATGGGGTTGCTGCAGCGGGAACCCGAGCTCGTCAGCCACGTGCTCGAATTACTGTGCCAACGGCTGCGCTGGTTGAGCGGTCTCACGGAAGAATCGGCCTTGCTGCCCGTACCGGCGCGTCTGGCAAAGCGGCTGTTGACGCTCGGTCAAATGCACGGCCAGAACACCGCCAAGGGGGTGCGCCTGTCGATCTCGCAAGAGGAGATGGCGCGTTTCGTGGGTCTCTCCCGGCAAGTCGTGAATCAATATCTGCAGAACTGGAAGTCGCAACAATGGGTGGGTCTCGGCCGCAGCAACATCACGATCCTCGACCCCGCAGCCCTGCAGTCCATCGTCGCCAATGATCCTTGAGCGCGATGGCATAATGAGAGTGTCGTGCGGCTCACGGGTGGCGGAATATGCAGACGCGTTTTGCGGGAATTTCACTGAGTGTGGCTCTGATCGGCCTCGCGGGCGCCGGTCCGGCATTTGCGCAACGGATCGATCCCGCGCTCGCCGCGGTGATTGCCTCCGTGCAGGCCATCGACAACCATGCGCATCCCGTGCTCGCGCCGCCGGCCATGGCGGCCGACCGGGAGTTCGACGCCTTGCCGGTCGAGACCTTGGAAGCGCAGACGGATCCGGTTGCCCTGCGTCCGGATTTCCCGCTGCTCGGCGCCGCCTGGGCTGCGCTCTACGGCTTCACGACCCCGCCTCCCTTGGCGCCCGAAGATCAGGCGCGCCTCGACGAACTGCGGCACAAGGTGCAGTCGGAGCAGGGCGAGCTTTTTCCCGCCTGGGTGCTCGGCCAGGCCGGTATCGCCACGATGCTGGCAAATCGCGTCCATATGGGATTCGGCGTCGAACCGCCGCATTTTCGCTGGGTGCCGTTTGCCGATGCCTTGTTGTTTCCCTTGGACAATACCGGCCTCGCAGCCGCGACGCCCGACCGCAAGGAGTTCTTCCGGCTCGAGGCGATCGTGCGCAGCCGCTACCTCGAGGAGTCCGGGCTAGGCACCGCACCGGCGACGCTGGCCGACTATTTGGCGAAAGTCGTCACCGCAACGCTGGAGCGACAGAAGGCCGGCGGCGCCGTCGCCGAGAAGTTCGAGGTCGCCTATCTGCGCTCCTTCGATTTCGGCGATCCTGCGCGCGCCACGGCCGAGAAGATCTACGCGCGCTGGATCGCCGGCGGCGTACCCGATGCGGCCGACTACAAGCAGCTGCAGGATTTCCTGTTTCGCTACATCGCGATGGAATGCGGTCGCCTGGGAATGGCCGTGCACTTGCACACCCTGGGCGGCATCGGCAGCTACTTTTCGGTGGCGGGCGTGAATCCCCTGCTGCTCGAACCCCTGTTCAACGACCACCGCCTGCGCAAGACGAATTTCGTGCTCTTGCACGGCGGGTGGCCGTACGTTCGGGAGACCGCGGCGCTGTTGCAGAAGCCGAACGTGTACGCGGACATCTCCTGCCAGGACATCTTGTTTTCGCCCTACACGCAGGCAGGCTGGTTGCGCGAGTGGCTGGAGTTCGTCCCCGACAAAGTGCTGTTCGGTACCGACGCCTACGACTTCTCGGCGCAGATGAACTGGCCCGAGGCCGCCTGGATCGCGAGTCACGACGCCCGCAAGGCGCTGAGTATCGCGCTCACGGGCATGCTCGACGACGGTGAGATCAACCGCGCGCGCGCCGAGCAGATCGCAACCCTGGTACTGCGCGGCAACGCCGCGGCGCTGTACAAATTTTGATCGGCGACAGGTGCGATCGACGGCCTGATCGAGCAATGGCCGGTCGTCGGACTTGCTCAGCGCGCGTATTTGCGCAGCGCCTCCTGCAGCCGCGTATGCGGCAGTGCAATCACGGTATGGCCGTCGCGGCCGATCATGGTCTCGGCGCCCACCATGGCGTTGACGATCGCTTCCTCGGTCGCCTCGACGGTGGCGGTGAACAAGGGGCTGATGTGCTCGTTCGCGACGGACTGCACGGCGACCGTGCCGGACGGCGATTCCGGGTCGCGATCGGCACCCGGATTGCCCGTCGAGAACGCGAGGAAAATATCGCCGGAACCGTTGCCAGAGGTCGAGCCGGTGCGCGCCAGGCCCAAGGAAGCGCGCCGCGCAAGGCGTTTCAACTGATGGGGCAGCAACGGCGCATCGGTGGCGATGACGATGATGATCGAACCCACGTCGCCCGTGACGTCGGAACCGGGCGGCGCATCGCGTCGGGCATAGGGCACGGCATCCGGTATCTCCTTGCCCACCGGGACACCGGCGATGGTCAGTTGCGGGCGACGGCCGCAGTTACACTGCACGAGCACGCCGACGGTGTAGCCGCCCAATTCGGCTCCGAGCACGCGCGAGGCGGTGCCGGTGCCGCCTTTGAATCCATAACAGACCATGCCCGTGCCGCCACCGGTGTTGCCCTCGGCGACCGGCCCCGAGTGCGCGCCGTCCAAGGCGGAAAATACGTGCTCCGGCCGGACATGGAAGCCATCGATGTCGTTCAGGAAACCATCGAAAGTCTCGGCAACGACCGGCAGCGACCAAGCTTGCTCGCCGCGCGCGCCGTGGCGCAGTCCCCAGGCGATCAGGGCGTCGCGCACGGTGCCGACACTGTGGGTATTGGTGATCGCGACCGGGCCTTCCAGAAAACCGCCTTCCTCGATCCACGTCGTGCCGGTCATCTCGCCGTTGCCGTTGAGCGAGAACCAGCCGGCATACACCGGATCGCCGTTGCCCTTGCCGCGCGGCAGGATCACCGTGACGCCCGTGCGCACCGGCCCCTGGCCGACGACCAGGGGGCCATTGCCGGCGAGCAGTGTGGTGCTGCCGACCTCGAGACCTTTGACATCGGTGATGGCATTCCAGGGACCCGGTGCCCCGTCGAAAGGAACCCCGAGATCGCGTGCCCGCGCGGCGTCGTTCGCCGCGCTGACCGGGCTGGCCGCGCCGAAGTACAAAACCAGGATCGACAGGAACAAAAGGGTGGCGCGCCAGGCGACCATCGCATAAATTCCTGGCGACCCAGGTTGCATCGATGACTTCACGCGTGCACTGTGCCACGCGAGCGGGCCGGTCAACAAGCTCATCGAGGCGCGTGATAGGGATGCCAGCGGCCATCTTCTGCGCGCAGCAGCCAGCCATCCTCGCGCGTGCAAACGTCGAGCAGGGCGGCGGTCTGCGCATCCGCGATTCCGTCGTAGCGCGACGGCCGGTATTTCATCTGGAACGCGCGCATCGCGGCGAGCGTCGCCTCGTCGGGCACTCCGGTCGCGGCAACATCGAAGCCATGCGTGGCGAGCCGTTGCTGGAACCAGATTGGCGGCGGCAACTCCTGCTCGTAGCGCTGCTGCGCGGCTGCGACCGCTTCCGGGTCTGGCCACACGATCAGTCCGGCCAGCGCGAGCCGTAGCCACGGAAAGCGCGGTCCCGGATCCTGTTTGGTCAAGGGTTGCACGTCACTGTGACCGAGCACGCGGTCGGGCCGAACACCGTGGCGCCGCTGCACGTCGCGCACCAGAGCGATGAGCTTCGCGATTTGCGCCTCGGAATACTCTGCGTACCCTGCGCTCGGATCGCCGCCGTTACCGCGGTTGACGATTTCGATGCCGATGGAATTGGCGTTCAAATGCGTATAGCCCTGCCAGTAGCTCGGGCCTGCATGCCAGGCGCGCCGGCTCTCGTCGACCAAGCGGTAGATCGTCGGCGGCCGGTCGTTGACGAGGTAATGGCTGCTCACTTCCTCGCGCGTGAGCCGCCGCAGCGAGTGTTCAAAGTCGATCTCGGTGTAATGCAGGATGATGAACTGCACACGACTGTCCTGGCTCACCGCCTGGAAACGCGTGTCGATGCGGGGGCCGGCGCAGGCTGCGACGAGCGCCGCGGCGAACGCGGCGACGCCGCCTCCGGCAAGCTGCACGAACCTTCGATGGCAGATAATGGGACGCTTTCCTCGCGATCATGCAGCCAGGGCGCAATCCCGATACTAGCAAGCTTCGCCGGCCCGAGGGCCCGGCCTGGCGCGGGCCGGGGAGGCGTGCGCCGTCCGCGGGGGCGCAGTCCGGGGGGGCGCGCACGGCAACTTCAGGATCATCCGCCGTTGCCGATAATTTCGGGATCGCGCTCCGATGGCGCCCCTGCGAACAAGTCACCCCGAGGACACCACGTGCCGAGACCCCTAGTCAGCATCATTACCGCGACGACCGGCAAGCCCGCGCTGGAGCGATGCCTTGCGTCGGTGATGCAGCAGACCTACCGGCCCATTCAACATGTGATCTTCGTCGATGGCCCCTGCTACAAGACCGAAGCCGATGCGACCTTGGCGGCCTTCGCGCGGCGCGGTGCGTCCGCGCCTGCCGGCGCTGCCGACGGCTACGAGCTGGCCAGAGTCGACCTGCCGTTCTCGGTGGGCCGGGACCGCTGGAATGGGCATCGCATCTACGGGGCCGGATCCTACCTCGCCGACGGCGAGTACGCGATGTTTCTCGACGACGACAATCAGCTCGAGCCGACGCACGTGAGCGACTGCATGACGGTGATCGAAGCCGGCAATGACTGGGCCTATTCCCTGCGCCGTCTCGTCGACGCCGACGGCCACGAGCTCGGATTCGACGATTGCGAGAGCCTCGGGAAGTGGCCCAGTGTCCTCCACCCTGAGGACTACTTCATCGACGTCAATTGCTACTTCCTCAAGCGCGCCGTCGCGATCGCCGCTTCGCCGATCTGGTTTCGCAAGGCGCGTGAACCGGGCCAGATGGAGGTCGATCGAGTCCTGCGCAAAGTGCTCGGCGAGCGCTTGTTCCCGCGCTTCGAATGCACCTACCGGTACACGGTCGTCTACACCGTCGGCAGCAACCGAATGTCCGTACAGCCCGAGTTCTTCACTCGCGGAAACGCCGAAATGCTGCGCCGCTATAACGGCATCCTGCCCTGGAAGCGGGCGGCGGACGTCGACCGTGCGGTCGGCGCGCACTTGGCGTCGGGCACGGGCTGAAGAGCATGCGCACGCGCGTACTGCCGCTCAGATTTCTGCGCACGCCGACCGCCGTCGTGCCGGAACTCGAACCCTGGCTCGCCGACCCGGAGGATGCGGCGTTGTCCGTGATGACGGATTTTCGCACGCATCCGTCCGTCAGCGTCGCCGAAGACGCCAAGGTCGATCATGCGCTCAAGCAATTGAAGCTCACCGGCGTTCGAGCTGCGTTCGTAGCAGGGGAGAAATGCTACGTGATCGTGGGCCTCATCACCGTCAACGATCTTTGCGGCGACAAGTTGGCGGAGACGATGCGGCTGACTGGTTTGCGCCGTCGGCAGGTGCTGGTGCGCGACGTCATGGAACCCATTCAGCACTGCCGCGTCGTGGAAATCGACGATCTCGAGCGCGCACGCGTCGCGGACGTCGCCTACATGTTCGCCATATGCGGACGCCAGCATGTGCCCGTCGTGGAAACGGACGCGTCCGGCCGCCAGCGTTTGCGCGGTCTGCTGTCCTACGCGCGCGTCAAACGCGTGCTGGCAAGCTTCGCGGCCGCGGCCGTGCCGGCGGGGCGCGCGATCACCTCGGGCCCCTGGTACCGCTGAGGCCTCCGGCGCGCGCCTCAGGCGCCGCCGACCTCGGTCCACAGTTCCCGCGCCCAGCGCGCGAGCACCAGCGTTTCGCGCCAGCGGTCGGACAACTCGCGTCCGCCCGCATCCGTGAGTGCATAGTCGGGAGGTCCGAGCTCGCACAGAAACACGAGCGAGCCGGCGCCATCCGCATGCCGCGCGCGCCATGCGGCGAAGCCCTCGCGCCACCAGCCGCGAAACAAGGCCACCCATTTGGCATTTTGCGGAAAATCCAGGGGGATCTGTATCTGTCCGCGCGCCGCAACCCGCCCTTGAAACGACTCCGAGCGCTCGAGGACGCGTGTGACCAGCGCCTGGAGTTCGGGCGGCGGCGGGCAGGGCATTTCCCGATCGACCACATAATGCGAGAGATCCGCCGCGAGACGCATCTCGGGGATGGCTTCGAGCAGTTGCACGGTCGTGAACAGGTCGTTGGTGATGCAGTTGCGATGTGTCTCGAACTGGATCGGCATCGCTTCCCGTTCCGCGAGCCGCAGCCAGCCCTCGATCACGGGAATCATCTCCGCGAGCCGAATCGGCATTTTCTGCCCGATGACGACGACATAGGGCGCGGCGATGCGATGCGCCAGCTCGAGCGCCGGCCGCAGCGCTTCGACCGATGCGGGGAAGGCGGTCAGACCGCCCCTCAAACCGGTGCGCGCGAAATGCGGCACGGTCGCTTCGGCCTCGGCAAAACCGAGGGCGCCGAGATCGATCGCGATGCCGTCGAAACCGGCCGCGCGAACGCGATCGAATTTCTCCGCAGTCGCGCGCTCCGGAGTGGCGAGGCGGTCCATGGCCCAGAGCGCCTGGTAGACGAGCAACTCATGGGCCACGCGGGCTCACTCCTGCGGTGCTGCGCCGATCCAGATGCGATCCTCAGGATAATCAGCCTCGGTCTTGCCGTGCGCGAATGCCCGCAACGCCGCGATCTGAAAGCCCCAGTAGGTCATCGTCGGCGGTGCCGTACCGCGCCGGGTGAACAGCAGGGCATGCAGTTCGCCCAGGCGGTGAAAGGGCACGGCGGGAAATGCGTGGTGCGCAGTATGGTATTGCATCTGCCAGGCGAGCCAGCGCATGAACCCATTCGTCCGGATGCTGCGGGTGTTGCCGAGTATGTCGTCGGCGTGCGGCAGGCCGAGATGCTCGATCGTGTTCTGTAGCTGGTGCGTGAATTTCAGCGCACACATCGGCGCGAGCCAGAGCAGCACCGCCGCCCAGCTCTGCCAGAGCGCCGAGGCTGCGGCAATGAGCGCATAGCCCGCGAGGTGCAGGCGTGCCTCCAAGATCAGTTCTGCATGGCGATACGCGGGCAGATAGGGCTCGGTGACGATGCCGGCGGAGAAGCGCAGGATGCGCCGCCAGCGGGTGTACCAATAGCTGAGGCCCGACATCCAGAGCAGATAGGAACGCAGCGTATAGCGTTCGCGCGCGAGTTCGCCGTCACGCGACCAGTCCTGCGTATGGCGGTGATGCGCCATGTGCTGCACCTGATCGAAGGTGCGCGGGTAGAACAGGACGAAGCCGAACAGCCGGCCGACCCACTCGTTGAGCGGGCGCGCGCGGAACACCGTCCCATGGCTCAGTTCGTGCTGACCGGCGTAGAGAAAGTTCACGAGGACACCGTGCATGCAGAACAGCGGCAGCGCCCACCAGCTTCCCCGGACCATCCACAACAGCCCGCCCGTGGCGAGTACGGCGCCGACATGCGAACCCGCCTGCAGGGCGCCCGCGCGATTTCGTGCCACGCACAGCGAGCGCAGGCGGGCGTTGTCGATCAATTCGCGGTGCTGCGTCATTCAATCCTCCTCGCTGCCGTAGATGATCAGGGAGAGCATGCGGATCGGGACTTTCTCGAGGCGTTCGGGGCCGTGCGGCACGTCGCCGCGGAAGGTCAACGTATCGCCGGGTCGCAGCACGTAGGTTTGGCGTCCGTGCCGGTAGTGAATGATCCCGGAAAGCATGTGAATGAACTCGATGCCGGGGTGCTGGAAGCCTGGGAAAATCTCGCTCTTGTCGGTGAACGTGACGAGAAAAGGCTCGAAGATCTTGCGCGGTCCGCGCTGCGCGGCGAGCAGATGATAGGTATGTCCCCGGCGCGTGCCGCTGCGCACGGTTTCGAGGCCCTCGCCCGAGCGGATCAGTTGTGCGCCCCCATCATCGGCGCCGACTCGTTGCATCAGCATCGAGGGGGTGACGCCCAGCGCTTCCGACAGGGCGACGATGGTTTCGAGGCTGGGACTCACGCGGCCGGTCTCGAGACGGCTCAACATCGCACTGCTGATGTTCGCGCGCCTGGCCACGTCCGCGAGCGTGAGATTCTGGGTTTCGCGCAGGTGGCGCGCCGTTCTGCCGAGGTCGACCGCGGGGTTCTCGGAGCGGTCCGCCGCGAGCTCGCCGGCTGCGTTGCGCTTCTCCGCGCGGCGTGCCGTGGGCGGGCCGGACTTGCGGGTCATCGCCGCCTGCCGCCATGGGCGGGGAGGCCTATCCTCGCGCCGTTGACTTGCATATTACGCAATCAGTTTGCTCCACAGTTAACATTTATGCTTATATTCGCACATGCAAGTCGCCGCTGCGAGAGCGGGGGCCGATGACCGGAGAGGGTAGATGAATCGGGACGAAGCACCGCAGTTCTTTCGCGAGCATAAGATTCGCTTTCTCTTGGCGCAATTCGTCGATCTGCACGGGGCGGCGAAGGCGAAAGCCGTGCCCATCGAGCATCTGGAAATGATTCTGAACGACGGCGCGGGCTTCGCCGGCTTCGCGCTCTGGGGTTTCGGCATGGGGCCGGAAGGCCCGGACTACATGGCGGTGGGCGACCTGGACACGCTGCAAGCGATCCCCTGGATGCCCGGCTACGCCCGGATCATCTGCAACGGTCGGGTCATGGGCAAACCCTACCCCTATTGCTCGCGCGTCGCCCTGCAGGCGCAACTCGCGCGCCTGGCCGAACGGGGATTGACCCTGTACACCGGCATCGAGCCCGAGTTCATGCTGCTCGCACGGCGCGAGGACGGCAGTCTCGGTCCCGCCGACCCGACGGACACCCTCGACAAGCCGTGTTACGACTACAAGGGTCTCTCCCGGACCCGGGTCGTTCTCGACACGATGGTCGATGCACTGCGCGCCGTCGGCATCGACGTCTATCAGATCGATCACGAGGACGGCAACGGCCAGTTCGAGATCAATTTCACTTATGCGGAAGCGCTGCAATCCGCCGACAGCTTCACCTTCGTAAAAATGGCAGCCAGCGAGATCGCGCACCAGCATGGCTTGATCGCGACCTTCATGCCGAAGCCGTTCTCGAACCGCACGGGCAGCGGCGCGCACTTCCACGTTTCGCTCGGCTCGGCCACGCAAAAGAATGCGTTTCACGACGCCACGGATCCGAGCGGCATGGGCCTGTCGCGGCTCGCGTATCAGTTCCTCGCCGGCGTGCTCGCCCACGCGCGTGCCTTCAGCGCGGTCGCGGCGCCCACGGTCAATTCCTACAAGCGTCTCGTCGTCGGCCGCTCGCTCTCGGGAGCAACCTGGGCGCCTGCCTACATCGCCTACGGCGACAACAACCGCACTGCCTGTGTCCGCGTGCCCTATGGGCGCCTGGAAGTCCGCCTGCCCGACTCGGGCTGTAATCCGTACCTGACGACCGCCGCACTGATTGCCGCCGGCCTCGACGGCATCGACCGGAATCTCGATCCTGGACCCGCTCGCAACGTCAATATGTACGAACTCACCGCCGCCGAACTCGAAGCACAGGGCATCGGTTTGTTGCCGCAGAATCTGCTCGAGGCGGTCACGGCGCTCGAGGCGGATCCGGTGATTCAGGCCGGACTCGGGACCGACCTCGCCCGCGAGTTCATCCGCCTGAAGCGCATGGAATGGACCGAGTACGCGCGGCATGTCTCCGATTGGGAATCGAAGCGGTATCTGGAGTTCTTTTGAGCGGCGAGCCCTCTCGCCGGCGATTTTTCTAGGAGCGGCGCCGATGTGTGGCATTGTGGGTCTCCTGGTCAAGAAGCCGCAGTTGCGTGCGCAACTCGGCGCGCTCATGGTGCCCATGTTGACGGGCATGACGGAGCGCGGACCCGACTCCGCGGGTCTGGCGGTCTATACGGAGCCGGTCGCCGGGCAGCAGCACAAGCTGAGCCTTTATCGCGGCGCCCATGCCGTCGATTGGACGGAACTGCTCGCCCGCCTGGGTGCAGGCGTCAGCGGCAGCCATCGCGCCCGGACGATCGGCAATCATGCCGTGGTCACGACCGATGCCGAACCCGACGATGTGGCGGCATGGCTGCTCGCGCAGGCGCCGGAGGTCGCGGTGCTCTCGATCGGCCGGTCGATCGATTTGTACAAGGACGTCGGTGCGCCGGCCGAGATCGCCGATCGCTATGGTTTCGCGAGCTTGCGCGGCTCGCACTTGGTCGGTCATACGCGCATGGCGACGGAGTCGGCCGTGACGCCCGCGCATGCGCATCCGTTCACCGCGGGCCGCGACTTTTGTCTCGTGCACAACGGCTCGCTGTCCAATCCGCATTTGGTCCGCAAGAAACTCGAGCCGCTCGGCATCGAGTTCGAGACCGATAACGACACGGAGGCGGCCTGCCGCTTCTTCGAGTGGCGCCTGCGCGAGGGCGACGACCTGCGCACGGCGGTGCAGCGCGGCTTCAGCGAGCTGGACGGCTTTTTCACGTTTTTGATGGGCACGGACGTCGAGTTGCTGATCGTGCGCGATGCGTTCGCGTGCAAACCCGCGGTCGTCGCCGAGACCGATGACTACGTGGCGATCGCCTCGGAGTTCCGCTCGCTGGCGCATCTGCCGGACATCGCCCAGGCGAGCCTGTTCGAGCCCAAGCCCGAGGAGATCTACTCATGGCATATCTGAACCCGGCGCCGGCCGGCGCGGCCCGTGACAGCGGCGCGGCGAGCGACGTCGAGCAGGGAGCTACCCAGCGCAGCTTCGATCTCGCCACGACGAGCCTGCGGGAGTTGAACCGGTTCCTGCACCGACGGGCGCAGGCGGAGGGTGTGACGCGGATCAGCGTCGCACATCCCGACGGCGCCCACTCGATCGCCTGTGGACTCGATGCCCCGCTCGAAGTCGAGGTTCAGGGTCACGTCGGCTATTACGTGGCCGGCATGAACAAGACCGCCAAGGTGACGGTGCACGGCAATGCCGGTCCGGGCGCCGCGGAAAACATGATGTCCGGGCGCGTGCACATTCGCGGGTTCGCCTCGACCGCGGCCGGCGCCTCGGCCCACGGCGGCCTGCTGATCATCGACGGCGATGCCTCCTTGCGTTGCGGCATCTCGCTGAAGGGCGGCGACATCGTGGTCGGCGGCAGCGTCGGCAGTTTCTCCGCCTTCATGGCCCAGGCGGGGCGCATCGTCGTCTGCGGCGATGCCGGCGATGCACTCGGGGACTCTCTTTATGAGGCTGTTATCTACGTGCGCGGCAAGATACGCTCGCTCGGCGCCGATGCGCGCATCGAACCCATGACCGACGCGGATCTTGCGACGCTGCGCGAGTTGCTCGCTGCGGCCGGCTTCGATCACGATGCGCGGCAGTTCCAGCGTGTCGGGTCGGCGAGGAGCTTGTACCACTGGCATGCCGACGCCGATCAGGAGTATTGATGCGATGACCAAGCTGCAACACGAGGAGTCGGCCGGGTTCGACCGCCAGACCATCGATTACATCCAACGCGCGGCGGCAAGCGGGCTCTACGAGATTCGCGGCCT
>Ga0116226_10004962_pt1 | contig 11834 bp, 9 predicted proteins | sample S1TSphfallax_FD_89692 | JGI IMG/M metagenome (GOLD analysis project Ga0116226, IMG submission 89692) | Host-associated microbial communities from peat moss isolated from Minnesota, USA - S1T2_Fa - Sphagnum fallax MG | ecosystem: Host-associated > Plants > Peat moss > Unclassified | place: USA... | reverse complement strand
GCGAGGTTGGACATGAATTCGGCGCGCAGCGTGCGCTCCACGCCATCGAGCACATCGCGCTGCACGCTTTCCATGCGCAGCATGCGCATCACCACTTCCATCGCGAAACTATCCGGCAGCAAGGTGAGCACGCGGGCAGCATGTTCCGCTTTCACCTTGCTCAGCACCACGGCGACGGTTTGCGGGTATTCGTTTTTCAGGTAGTTGGCGAGCACCGCCTCGTTCACGTTGCCGAGCTTGTCCCACATCGTGCGGCCGGCGGGGCCGCGGATTTCCTCCATGATCTGGCTGACGCGTTCGCGCGGCAAGGTTTTTTGCAGCAGGCGCTCGGTGCTTTCGAAATTGCCGATCAGCGCGCCGCTGCTGCCCATGCTTTCGGTGAATTGCTGGCAGACCTTTTCGACCATGTCGGACCGGATGGAGCCGAGCTGGGCCATGGCACCCGAGATTTCCTTGATCTCGTCCTCGTGCATCAAATTGAACAGGCGCGCGCAATGTTCCTCGCCCACCGCGAGCATCAGCACCGCCGCGCGCTGGGCGCCCGAGAGTTTCGTGCCGTCTGACCCGCTTGCCATCAGTTTTCGTCCGCCGTCATCCAGCTGCGCATGATGGAGAGACTGGCCTCCGGATGTTGTTCGACCAGCTCCAGCAGTTTCTTCATTGCGGAGGCGCGCAGCTGGCCCTCCACGTTCTGCATGGTGACCATGCTTTCATCGGCCAGCATCGGCACCCCATTTGCTCCGATCATGCCCAATCCTCCGGCGCCAGTGCCATCGGCTATGGCGATTGCGACGCCATCCGGCCCGACCAGCAGCGCATCCCCGCCGCCGAGCATGCTTTGCGGCGTGACGGCGGAGAGCCGCAGCGCCATCGGCCGCAACACGAGCAGCAAGGCCAGCAATACGACCACAGCGAGGATCAGCGATTGCGCGATGCCGAGCAGATCGGATTTTTCGAGGCCGATGCCGAACAATCCGGCCGAAGGCGCGCCGAGATTTTCATCGGCGAGCGCGAAGCGCATGGAAACGACTTCCACCGTGTCGCCGCGCTTTTCGTCGTAGCCGATCGCGCTTTGCACGAGGCGTTTGATGCGGGCGAGTTCTTCCGGGCTGCGTTCGGCCCAGGCGGGCTTGCCGTCGCGGCCGGGTTCCATCGTGCCATCCACCATCACGGCGAGGGAGATGCGGGCGATCTGCGGCTGTTCGCGCACCAGGGTGCGGACGGTTTTGCCGATTTCATAATTGGTGGTTTCCTCCTGCTTCTGCTGCTGGCTGCCGGACTGGCCGGTGGCGGCATCGGCATTCGGGAGATTGTTGGCGACGGAGACGTTTTTTTCGCCCTCCGTGCTGGTGTTCTTGTCGGTGGAGGTCTGGGTGCTGCGCACCACCTGCTGATCGGGATTAAAACTTTCGTTGGTTTCGTTGACCTTATCGAAACTCATCGTGACGGCGGCTTCGGCGCGCACGCGGCCTTGCCCCAGGCTCTGTTCGAGCATTTCCTCGACGGCGCGCGAGAGGCGCAATTCGGTGGCACGATGCAGTTCCTCGGAGGTTTGCACGACCGCTTCTTCGCTGGTGGGCTGGCCGGCGCGGGCCAGCAGATTGCCGCGGGCATCGATGATGGCGATGCCCTGCGGCTTCAGCCCCGGCACCGCGGCGGCGACGAGGTTCAGCACCGCCTGCACGCCTTGCGGATCGAGGCGCGCGGCGCCGGCCATGGTCAGCACGACGCTGGCCTGCGCGGCCTGCACGTCACGCGAAAAGGGCTGGCGTTTCGGCAGCACCAGATGCACGCGGGCGCCGCGCACGCCTTGCAGCATGCGGATGCTGCGGGCGAGTTCGCCTTCCATGGCGCGGGTTTCATTGATGTCCTGCTGGAACTGGGTGGAGGTGAGGGCATCGCCGCGATCGAAGATCTCGTAGCCGATGGAACCGCCCGAAGGCAGGCCATCCTTGGCGAGCAGCATGCGCGCGCGGGCCACATCGGCGGCGGAGACCATGATGCGGTCGCCGCTGCCCAAATCCTGATGCGCGATATGGGCGCGATCCAGCGCATCGGTCATTTGCGCGGCTTCGCGCAGATCGAGATCGGCATAGAGCAGCGCCTGTTGCGCCGGCGCGCCGCCATGCATGGCGAGCAGGCCGAGCATCACCAGCATGCCCAGCGCCACGACGCCGAGCGCCATCAGGCGCGCAGGGCCGAGGGCCCGGAAGCCGTCCAGGATCGGTTTCATGCGCCACGGCAGCGTTTCGGCTGGGGCCTCGTGAGGCGTTTCGGACTAGGCATGCGCGAAGATTGGCTCCGCGGCGGTTTCGGCGTGGTTAAGGCTGGGGGGCGTTGGAGGTTACCAGCTTGTCGGCTGTCAGCTCTCAGTCTCCGCTGACAGCTGAAAGCTAACAGCTGACGGCTGATGGCTGAGAGCCGGCTTACTTGGCCAGGGACTGGACACTGCTCATCGGCACTTGCAGGGCACCGATATCGAGTTCCATGCCGCTGCCGGTGTTGGTGAGGCCGGTGGCGGTGCCGATCACGCTGAACGGCACCGAGGTGGCGTTGCTGCCGGTCGTGCCGGTTTCGAGCGCGATGCCGTAGGCGCCATCAGGCACCGTGTTGCCGTTGCTGTCCTTCCCGTTCCACACCCAGCTATTGCTGCCCGATGCGGAATTGATGGAGGTGTTCAGGATCGTGGTGCCGGCCGCGTTGACGATAGCGACCTGCACGGGCTCGGCGTTGGCGGTGGTGAAGCTGAGTGTGCCGTTGCCGCTCTGGAGGGCGATCTGCGTGGAGCTGACGGTTGCCGTATTGCCGACCACCTGCGTGGATTGCAGCACTTCGGAGCCCTGGGTGAGCGAGATCAGCTGGCTGAGATTGCTGTTGGTGGCGACGGATTGCTGCACGCCGGTGAACTGCACCAGTTCCGAGGTGAATTGATTGGTATCCATCGGCGAGGTTGGGTCCTGATTTTTGAGCTGTGTGGTGAGCAGGCTTAGAAAGCTGGTAAAATTGCTGCCGAGCGCCTGCAGCGCATTCGTGCCGGTTGAACTGGCGGCCGAAGCGGCCGTGCCGGTGGCGGATGCGCTGGTTGCAGCGGCCGCGGCATTGTTGGCGGCGGCGGCCTGGGCGGCCGCCTGGGCAAGGGTTGCGGGGCTCGCGGCAGTTGCGCTGATGGTCATCGGGGCTGGTTCCGGATCGTGGTTTGGGGGGTGTTACGCCGTAAAATCGACGCCGGAGCGGCCGGATAGGCCAGGCTCGGCGGCGTGGCCCGGTTGCCGGGCCGGGCCCCCCGCGCCGGAGCCTTGCTGCCTTTCCTGGCGCGCTCCCTGCTGAGAGCCGCCCTGCTGGAAGCCGCCATGGGGCATGCCGCCATTGCCGGCCCCCATGCTGCCGTTCTGGCTGCTGCCAGGGTTGCCGCCCTGGCCGCCCTGCTGATCGGCGCCGGTGCCAAGCTGCATCGAAATGCTGCGTTGTTCGGAGACGCCGGCGCGGTCCAGTGCCTGGTGCAGATGGCCGAGATCGCCTTGCAGGCTGGCGAGCGTTTCCGCCCGCTCAGCAGCCACGGTGACGGTGGCCGTGCCATCCTGCGCACGGGCGATGCGGATCTGCACCTGGCCGAGTTCCGCGGGATCGAGGCGGATGGTGACATGGCTCGTTCCGTCCTTGCCAACATGCAGGGCGGCCACCGCATGGGCAAGTTGGGCGGCGGGGGCGGGTGCCCCAGTGGAGGTTGGTGTGGCGGTTGGTGCGGCGGTTGGTGTGGGGGTTGGTGTGGCGGCGGGTGTGGCGGTTGATGTGGCGGTGGATGGGGCGGCGGCGGGGCCGGCGCTGGCCAGCGGGTTCGCGCCGGGCTGGGGCAAGGGGGGCGCGTCTTGCGGGGTGGCGCTGCCGGCGCTCGGTTGTGCCGGGGCGGGCTGGTTGGCGAGACCTGCCTGCGCCGATGCGGGCGGCACGCCGGCCGGCGACGCCTGGGCCTGCGCGGCGCCGGGCGCCGCGGCATCCGGCTTGGTGGCTGGCTTTTCGGGCCCGGGCGGGTCGCTGCTTTTTTCGGCTGCGGGGATGCTTCGATTAGTGGCTTCCGGCGGCGCGCTGGCGGTTTGCTGTGCCTGGGCGGGTTGCCCGGGGGCTGGGGCAACCTCTGTTTGGCGGGTCGGTAGGGGCGGGGCCGGCAGCGGCCGCGGGCCGGCGCTTACGGCCTGCGATGTTTTTGGGCGCGCCGGGGTGGCGGGCGCGGCGGGGTTGCGAGGCGCCGGTGCTTCGGCGACGGCAACGAGTGGGAGCGGGGGCGGGCGCGTGCTCGCGGGGGCGGCGATCGGCTGCGCGCCCGCTTCGGGCGATGCGGCAATTGGCTGGGCCGCTTGTGGTGTGGCGATGGTTTTGGGCGTCGGCTGGAGTGATGCGGGGCTGTCGGCGAGGGGGCCGGTAGGGCTCGAAGCGGAGCTTGGAGTGTTGCTCGGCGTGTTGCCCGGCGTGGGGGGGGCAGCGGCGGGGGCGGACCCTGCTGGCTCCTCGGGATCGTCCTCGGGCGCGATGGTGGGCTCGGTCGCCGCCATGGCAGCGGGCGAGGCGGGCTGCGGCTGGCGTTGGGCGGGGCGTGCGGCAGGGCTTGAAGCTGGCGGCTCAATGGCCGCCTGAACGGGCGGCGCTTGGAAAGGCGGCGCCGCGGCTTGCGGCATTGGGCCGGGGAGAGTGGCGGCTGGCGGCAGCGCAGCCTGCGCGGAGGATGGCGCGGTCACCGGGGAAGGCGCTGGCGCGGCGTTGGGCGGCGACGGTTGAGGGGCGGTTTTAAAGGCTGGAGAGACCGGCTGCGCGGCGGGAGCCTGGCCGATGGCGGGTTCCGGCAAGCCGATCGGGGGGGGGACGATCGCATCGGGGAGGGCGGGCGCGGGACGGAGGGTCGATAGGGTTTCGGGCTGTGCGGTGGCAGGCCGTGCGTCGGCTTGTGGAACGGCAGGCTGCGGAATGGCAGTCCGGGCCGTCGAGGGAAGGGGACCAGCCGCTGGAAGCGGGGGCTCGACCTCGGCCCCAGCCTGGGGCCCTGCCTGGCCCCCCGCGTGGGTCGTGCCCTCGGAAACGATGGAGGGTGCGTCGGCGACCGATGAGGGTTGTACTTCGGCCGGCTCGGCTTTTGGCGGCAATGGCACCGCCTTCGGCGCGTTCGCTGCCGGCGGATCGGCGCTGGGCGACAGGGTAGGGGGGGTCAACCGGGCGGGCACTGCCGGATCGGGCAGCGTGGCCGAAGCCTGCGGCATGGGGGTGTGGGGCACCACCGCCGGCACGTCAATTTCGGCCGGGGGGGAGGTTGCGGGCCCGGTGACCGGTGGTGGCGCAGCCTGAATGGCGAGCGGCATTGGCGGCGCGGGGTGTTGAAGGGGGGTGAGAGCGGCCAGGACCGGCGCCGCGGGGGGCGGCGGCAGAGGCATGAACATGCTGTGAGTGGTCGTGGCCGCCTGCGCGGCCAAAATTCCCTGCGCCGCGGGCCCGGGTGGTGCCGCCGGCGTCGCAACGGGCTGGCCCATCGGTATCAGGGGCGCTTGCGATGCGCGCGGGGCGGCGGGCGGCTTCGGGCCGGTCGTGGGGTCTGCCGGAACAGATGTCGGCTCAACAGGTGCCAGCTCAAGAGATGCAATCGTTCCGTTGGCGTTGGGCGCGGGTAGCGGCAGCGCCGGCGGCGTATCGGCCGGGCTCGCCGGCGCCCCGGCGGATGGTATGGCGGACGGCATGGCGGCGACTGGCGCAATCGCTGGCTGGGCGGCGGCGGCGGGGCTCGCCGGCATCGAAGCGGCCGTATTTTGCTGGGCTGCTGCAATTTTCCTGGCGTGCAGGGCCGGCGACACGGAAGGCGCCCCGAGCGGGATCGTCGCCCCTTGGGTGGCTGAGGAGGGCAACGCGGCAGGCTGAGGCTGTGCCGGGGCAAATGCGGTTTCCAGGGGGGGCGCCGCCGCCAGGGCAGCGACTGGTGCCTTTGTACCCTGGGCCGCCGGCAGATTCCGCGCCCCTGCCGGGTGAGGGGAGAAAACCGATTGTGTGGCGCCCGATTGATTGGTTTCGGAATGCGGCAATGGCTGCGCGGGTGCGGCACCGACCTTTGCGAGCGCCACGGCAAAGCTGTCACCCTGCGCGAAACGTTGCGATTTTGGCGCGGTGGGCGTTTGCCGTGGCCCTGGGGCCGGTGCGGTGGCGAGGATAGAAACGGACGCTTTCACCCCAAAAACCTTTTCATGATCGGCCGGCTTGCAGGCATGTCTGCCCTTGCATCTTGCTCGGCTCCGATATCAGCAAAGTTCGGGCCAGCTGGAAAAGCCCTTGGTTTGTTCGGGAAACTTGCAGGATGGGTTCATTCTTGCCCGGCAGGAAATGCCGGGCGGCAACGCGCGGCGCCACGGCAAAATCCTTTAACAGCCTGAAAACAATGGAAGTGGGGGATACGGCGGCAGCATGGCCCTGGCGGCACGGGCTGGCATGGTTTCTGCTGTTATTCGCTGGAGCCGGACGGCCACGATCGAGCGCCGGCTCGCAAAATTTGTTTTCAATGGAGCCATCAAAGATGTCCCTGTTCGGCTCGATGAGCACCGCGATCAGCGGCCTCAACGCCCAGGCTGCCGCATTCAGCAATATCAGCGATAACATGGCGAACAGCCAGACCACCGGTTTCAAGGAGGTCGGTACCAGTTTCATCGATTACCTCACCACCAGCACGGCGACTCAAAACCAGTCGGGCAGTGTGGCGAGCCGCCCGCAATACGAAAACGAATTGCAGGGCACCATCCAGCAGAGCAACGATCCGCTGGCGATGGCGATCAGCGGCCAGGGATTTTTCTCGGTATCTGAACAGAGCGGCACCACCACCGCCGGGCTGCCGGAATTCAATCCGCAGCAATTCTATTCCCGCGCCGGCGATTTTACGCAGAATGCACAAGGCTACCTGGTGAACAGCGCCGGTGAATATCTGAATGGCTGGCAAGTGGCTTCCAACGGTACGGTAAATACCAGCCAGGTGGTGCCGATCCAGGTGGCGCAGACGCAGTATAGCCCCGTACAAACCTCCAACATCTCGCTGGTTGCGAACGTGCCGGCCGCGCCCACCGCCACCAGCACGCTTTCCTCGGAAACCGCGGTCTACGATCCGGCCGGCGACACGCACCAATTGCAAACCACCTGGGCGCAGGCGACCGACGCGACCGGCGCCGTGATCCCCAACCAATGGACCGTCACGTTTTCCTCACCCGACAATACCACCGGCACGACCTATACCAACGCCACGACGGGTGCGGCCGACTCCGCGACCTTCATCGGCACGGCCGACGTGACGTTCAACCAGAATGGAACCCTCTCGACCGTGGTTGCGGACCCGAACAATCCAGGGTCGCTGACGGCGAGCACGAACACGCCGACAGGATCGACCACCACCAACGCCTATGTGCAAGTCGGTGCGGATTTCGGCAACGGCGCGCAGAACATCTCGATCAACATGGGCGCGCTCAACCAGGCCGATGGCGTTACCCAATATGCCGGCACCAACTACACGGTGACCAGCGCCAACCAGGATGGCGCTGCCCCCGGCAGCTTCACCGGTATTTCCGCGACCAACGACGGCTATATCGTGGCGAACTACAATAACGGGCGCACCGTGACGATTGCGCAGATCCCGCTGATCACCTTCCAGAATGCCGATCAGTTGCAGCGGCAGAACGGCGAGGCCTATACCTCCACACAGAATTCCGGCGGGCCGCAGACCGAGGCGCTCAATACCAACGGCGCCGGCAGCCTCGTCGTCGGCTCGGTCGAATCATCCAATGTCGATATCGCCTCGCAACTCTCGGCGCTGATCGTGGCGCAGCAGGCCTATGGTGCGAACGCAAAGGTGATCACGACCTCGGACCAGTTGCTCACCACTACTTTGAATATGAAGCAATGATATTTCTAAACGTCGCGACACAAGAGGGTAGGAAGAACTTCTTTTTTGAAAAAAAGAAGCAAAAAACTTTTGGCTCCGTGGGTATGCAGGTTGGACGGGTGGGCTGGATCAGCGATGGGGGGGATGTGCGGTGAGCCTGCAGGGCGCGCTCAGCATTGCCTCGGGTGGGCTCGCCAACATCAACCTGGGGCTCACGCTGGTGTCGCAGAACGTTGCGAACGCCGGCACGCCGCAATACGTAACCGAGAAAACCACGCAGCAGAGCCTTTCCGCCGGCAGCCTCGAAAGCGGGGTGGAGGCAGGGCCCGCAATCCTGGCAACCGACCCTGCCGTGCAGGCGCAGCTCGCCAGCGCGGTTTCGGACAATGCCGGCGCCCAAACCATCAGCACGGCGCTTGGGACGATCACCTCCGTGCTCGGCACGGTGGGCCAGAGCAACGATCTGGGCAGCCAGCTCACGGCCGTGCAGAATGCATTCTCGTCCCTGCTCAACGATCCATCCAGCGGCACGCAGCAATCCGCGGTGGTGCAAAGCGCCGGCACGCTGGCCGCCGGGATCAACACGCTGGCGCAAGCCTACGGCCAGGCGCGGCAGGCGGCACAGAATAATCTGGTGAGCCAGGTGGGACAGTTGAACACGGCGCTCGGCACCATCGGCACGCTGACCACGCAGATCATGGGCCTGCAGGGCCTCGGCCAAAGCACGGCGGATTTGCAGAACCAGCTTGCGAAAGCGGAAAACACCATCTCCACGCTGATCGATGCGCGCTTCGTGCCGCAGCCGAACGGCGATGTGATCGTAATGACCGCAACTGGCAGCGAATTGCCGACCCATACGCCGAACCCGCTTGCCATCAGCAGCGCAACCGCAAGTGCAACGAACTATTATCCCGGCGGCGGCTTGCCCGGCATCATGTTCGGTTCCACGGATTTCACGTCGCAACTCACCGGCGGCAGCATCGGCGCCAACGTGACGCTGCGCGACCAGACCCTGCCAACCTACCAGGCGACGCTCGACGAGTTCGCCGAAAACCTTTCCAACCGGTTTGCCGCGCAAGGGCTGACGTTGTTCTCCACCCCCGGCGGCACGATTCCGCAAAGCACGGCGACGCCGGGCGGGACCACGCCGCTGCAAACCGGCTATGTAGGATACGCCGATGTCATCACGGTGAACCCGCAGGTGACGGCCACGCCATCGCTGGTGCGCGACGGTACCACCGCGATTGCCGGCAGCCCGACCGGCGCCGCCGCCTTTACACCGAACACCAGCGGCCTCGCCGGCTTCACCACGCTGATCGACAACGTGCTGACCTACACGTTCGGGCCCGATGTGCAATCCGGTGTCGCACAGCCGGCGATGGCAACGGGCGGCCTCGGTTCCACGGGCACGCTCGGCACCGGGTTTTCGCCGCAGCCGACGCTCGGCGACTACGCAAACGCGCTCACCACCATCCAGGCGGCGGACGGCAGCAATGCGACGACGGCCGCCGGCGATGCGCAAGGCTTGCAAACCTCGCTGCAAAATACGGTTACTTCGGCGATAGGGGTGGATATGGATACGCAACTCGGGCAGATGGTCACGCTGCAGAACGCCTATGGGGCGAATGCCAAGGTGATCAGCACGGTGCAGGCGATGTTCGCCGATGCGCTGGCGATGGTGCAGTGATGGGTGCCGCAAGAAAGCGCCTGGCCTTGGGTGCCGCCCCATGAGCACCATCAGCGGCGCCACCGATGTCGGCACCATGGCCTACACCCTCTACAACCTTCACCAGACCCAGCAGACCATCAACACGCTCACCGCGGAAACATCCAGCGGCTTTATCTCCAGCACCTATGCGGGCCTCGGAGCAGGCGCCGGCGCCGCGCTGGATTTAACATCGCAACTCGCATCGAACGCTACGCTGCAATCCAACGCCTCCACCGCCGGCAACATCCAGACAGTTACGCAGACCGCACTCGGGCAGATCCAAAGCTTGGTCGCCAGCGTTTCCAGCCAGTTGCTCGGCGCCGGCACCAGCGACAATATCGGCCTGAACGCACTTGCCGCGACCGCCAACAGCACCTTGCAGCAGATTGCCGGCCTGCTAAATACCAAGGTAGGCGACATCTATGTTTTCGCGGGGCAGGACAGCGCCAATCCCCCGGTGCCTGATCCGTCCGGTATCACCTCATCGGCATTCTACACCGCAATCCAGAGTGCTGTCGCGGCACTGCCCGGCAGCACGCCGGCCGCCGTGCAAACCCAGGCATTGGCCATTGCATCGGTGGGCGGCACATCGCCGTTTTCCCCCACGCTGGAAGCGTCCAACGCGGCGGCAACGGTCGATCTCGGCAATGGCGAGCGGGTGCAGGTTGGCATGCTCGCGGACCAGAACACCAATGCGGTTTCCGCCGGCACCGGCACCACCAGCACCGGATCCTATATGCGCGATATCTTCATGGGGCTGGCCACGCTCGGCGCGCTGAACGGCGCGGATACCGGGCAGGCTGCCGTGCAAACGGTGCTGAGCAACGTGCAGGGCGCGCTGAGCAATGCGGACGACGCGCTGAACGTGGATATCGGCGGGCTCGGCGTGCGGCAGGATGCGATCACATCCGCGCAAACCGAGATTTCGGGGGTGACGACGGCGCTGACCACGCAGCTCGGCAATCTGCAGGATTCCGATCCCGCCACGGTCGCCACGCAACTGGCCACGGCGCAGACGCAGTTGCAGGCATCGTATTCGATGGTGGCGGCGCTGCAGAAGCTGACTTTGGCGACGTATGTTTCTTAGGAATTCAACGTCTCGTGCAACCGGCGCAGGAATTAAAAGTTTTTTCCTTCTTTTTTTCAAAAAAGAAGTCTTCCTTCCTCCAGTTGCCGAACAACCCCGTTTATCACCCCCGCCCAATCCCCCGGCACCGCCTGTCGGAAAATCCGCATGCTCGGATACCACGGGCAATCGTTGCGCGCGTGCAGCCAGCGCCAGCAAGCATCGAAGCGTGACAGCAGCCACACCGGCTTGCCCATGGCGCCCGCCAGATGTGCCGTGGAGGTATCGACCGCGATTACCAGATCGAGCTGCGCCACCACCGCGGCGGTCTCGGCAAAATCAATGACGCCCACAAGCGCATCGGTGACGGCAAGCCCCTCCGGCGGGTGTTCGATCTGCCCGGCTTGGGGCCCCATCTGCAGGCCAAACAGCTGTATCCTGCCGGTACGGCACAGCGGCGCCAGGCCTGCGAAATGATCCAGTCGCAGCGATCGCCTGCGGTCCATCGCAAAAGCGTGGGGCTGTTCGGGCCGGGATTGCCCGGCCCACACCAGGCCGATGCGCAGCGCGCCGTCGGCGGCCGGCAAGCGGCGCTGCGCCAGCAACGTGGCATCCGCCATGAGATAGGGGTGCGCGGGGGCGAGCGATGCGATGCTCGGCGCGAAGATCGCCGGCAGATCGAGCAGCGGGCAGTGCAGATCGAAGCGCGGGATGCGGGCGCCGGCGGGGATGATCCTGGCGATGCCCGGCAGGCAGCCGAGCAGGCTTACCAGCGGCGGCTGCACTTCCAGGATCACGCGTGCGCCGGCATTCTGTGCCACGTGCGGCGCGAACCGGATGAACTGCAGCGTGTCGCCAAGTCCCTGTTCGGCATGCACCAGAATGGTGGCCCCCCGCCCACATTCCTGCTGCACGGCGCCGCCCTGCCACAGCTTTTGGGCAAAACGGCGTGGCCTTGCATCCGGCATGTTTTTGCGCGCGGCAAACGCCGGCCAGCCGCGCGCAAAATCGCCGCAGGCGAGCAGCGTGGTGGCGCGGCCGAACTGCGCCGGTGGATAGGCGGGGTCGATGGCAATGGCGGTCTCGTAGCACTGAAGCGCGCCCGCCGGATCGCCAAGGGCTGCCACCATCAGCGCGAGATTGGCGAGCCCCGGGGCCGCGTGCGGATC
>Ga0116226_10004960_pt1 | contig 11840 bp, 11 predicted proteins | sample S1TSphfallax_FD_89692 | JGI IMG/M metagenome (GOLD analysis project Ga0116226, IMG submission 89692) | Host-associated microbial communities from peat moss isolated from Minnesota, USA - S1T2_Fa - Sphagnum fallax MG | ecosystem: Host-associated > Plants > Peat moss > Unclassified | place: USA... | reverse complement strand
GCAGAGCGAATCAGCTTCGAGCGCCTGACGTGGATTAGCGGCTGCCTCGCGCTCGCTCTGCTGCCCGTGGTCGCGCGTCTGCCCCTTTGGCTCATCGCCATCGTGGTCGCCGCCACGGCTCTGCGGCTGGTTCTTGCGGCCCGCGGGCACGATGCGCCGCCGCGCCTCATTCGCGTCATCATCTCCCTGCTCGCGATCGCTCTTTTGTTCGTGCAGTACCGCACGTTCAACGGGCTCTCGGCGGGCACCGCGCTGCTCTGCCTGATCGCGGGTTTGAAGGTCTTGGAGAGCAAGACCGGCCGGGACCTGCACGTCGTCGTGATGATCATTTATTTTCTGAGCCTGGCCGCGTTGCTGCAAGGAGAGTCTTTCTGGTTGCTGGGCTACCTGGTCGCCGTGTGCTGGCTGACGACCTCGTCGCTGCTCGGATTGACGAGCAGCGTGTCCTCGGCTGCGTGGCGGGCCAACGTGCGTTACGCCGGCCGCGTGCTGGCGCAAGCCGTGCCGCTGACGGTGGCCTTGTGGTTGTTCTTTCCCCGCTTCGGCGGCCCATTGTGGCAATTGGCCGAGGACTCCAACGCGGCCACGTCGGGATTGAGCGACTCGATGAGTCCCGGCGACATCACCGACCTCGCTCTGTCAGACGACGTGGCGTTTCGTGTCCGCTTCAGCCCCGGAAGCCAAACCCCGCTGGAGCGCTACTGGCGCGGGCCCGTACTGCACGATTTCGATGGACGGGCATGGCGACGCACCGATTCCGGTCGCGCGCCGCCGCCGCCCCTGCACTTCGACGGACCGGCCCTTCAATACACGGTCAGCATGGAGCCGAACCAGCACAACTGGATCTTCGTGCTCGAATGGCCCGCCGGGTGGAGCGGGTCGCGCGCTTCCCTGACGAGCGACTACATGCTGGTCGCGCCCAATGCGATCGCGCAGCCGGTCGACGTGGTCGCGACCTCTTACGTTCATGCGCAGGCAGCGGAACCGTTGGATAAGGGCATGCGCCGACGCGATACGCGCCTGCCGGTGGGACCCAACCCTCGATCCCTGCGCCTGGCCCAAGCAATGCGTGCGGCGCATCCCGATGATTTGGATTACGTGCATGCGGTGCTCGACATGTTCCGGCAGCAGCCTTTTTTTTACACATTGACGCCGCCGCGACTGGCCGCGGACTCGGTGGATGCCTTCTTGTTCGACAGCCGTCGCGGCTTCTGCGGACATTACGCGTCGGCGTTCGCCACGCTCATGCGCGACGTCGGCATCCCGGCGCGCGTCGTCACCGGGTATCACGGCGGCACCTACAACCGATTCGCCGACTATTGGATACTCCGGCAAAGCGATGCCCACGCCTGGGACGAAATCTGGATCGACGGGCATGGCTGGCTGCGCGTCGATCCCACGGCCATGGTTGCACCCCAGCGCGTCGAGAGCGGTCTCAACGACACGGTGTCGGCGGGTGCGCCGTTGACGAGCCGCTGGCAACAGCGCACACCCTGGCTGGCGGATACGCGGCTGCGGCTCGATGCATTGCGGCAGCTTTGGCAGCAACGCATCCTCGGCTTCGATCAAGGTTCACAGGAAAAACTCTTGGGCCTGATGCACATACCCGCGCCCGACGGACAGAAACTCGCGATCGTCCTCGGACTTTGTTTGACCGTGGGTTTGTCATGGCTGACATGGCAGGTACGCCGCGAACTCAAGCCCCGTCCTCGCGATCCGGTGACCCGTGCATACGCACGTTTGTGCCGCCGGCTCGCCGCCGTGGGTTTGCCGCGCATGCCCCACGAGGGTCCCGAGGACTTTGCGGCCCGCATCGCCTTGCGCCGCCCTGACATCGCCGCGACGCTCACGCCGCTCTGCCGGCGCTATTCCGACTTGCGCTACGCGGCCGCCCCCGCGGCTGCCGCGGTCTCGACCTTCGTCAGAGCGGTACGCAGTTTCAGGCCGCGAGGTTCTCGCGCGTCTTCATGAAATCGATTTCGGGCCACCGCTCCTCGGTCAGGCCCAAGTTGACGCGCGTGGGCGCCAGGTACACCAGTTGGCCCGCATGATCCACGCCCAAATTGTCGTAGGCTTTTTCGCGGAACTCGCGCAGGCGCTTTTCGTCCTTGAGGTTCACCCAGCGCGCGACGGCCACGTTGATCTGCTCGAACACGCACTGCACGTTGTATTCATCCTGAAGCCGAAATGCGACCACCTCGAATTGCAGCTGCCCGATGGCGCCGAGAATCAGGTCGTTGTTCCGCAGCGGTTTGAACAGCTGGGTAGCCCCCTCTTCGCACAGTTGCGAAAGCCCCTTTTGCAGCGCCTTCATGCGCAGCGGATCCTTCAGCACGGCGCGGCGAAACAACTCCGGGGCGAAATTCGGCACGCCGGTGAAAGTCAGGTTCTCGCCCTCGGTGAACGTGTCACCGATGTTGATGGTGCCATGATTGTGCAATCCGATGATGTCCCCGGCGAAAGCCTCCTCGGCCGCGCTGCGATCGGCCGCCAGAAACGTCAACGCGTCGGCGATGCGCACGTCCTTGTGCAAGCGTACATGGTGCATGCGCATGCCGCGCGCGTAACGGCCGGAACAAAGCCTCATGAAAGCGATGCGGTCGCGGTGACCCGGGTCCATGTTGGCCTGAATCTTGAACACGAATCCCGTGAGCTTCTCTTCGACCGGCTCGACCGCACGCTGCAGAGTGGGCCTCGGGAGCGGTCCCGGGGAATATTTCACGAACGCGCTCAATAACTCGCGCACCCCGAAATTGTTGACGGCCGAGCCGAAGAAAACCGGCGTCTGAGTGCCGGCGCGATAGCGAGCCTCGTCGAAAGCGGGACTCGCGCCCCGCACCAGATCGACCTCTTCGAGAAACCGGGCGTAGCGTTCTCCCAGGTATGCTTTGGCTTCTTCGCTTGCGATACCCTCGATCGTCTCATGGCTGCCGACGCGGCCTTTCTCCACGGGCACGTAGACGTAAATCCTGTCCTCGAGCAAATGGTAGACGCCGAGCAGATCGCGTCCCATACCGATCGGCCAGGTGATCGGCGCGCACTGGATCTTCAGCACGCGCTCGATTTCGTCGAGCAAGTCGATCGGTGATCGGCCGTCGCGATCCAATTTATTCACGAAGGTGATGATCGGCGTATCACGCAAGCGGCACACCTCCATCAACTTGATGGTGCGTTCTTCGACCCCCTTGGCGCAATCGATGACCATCAACGCCGAATCGACGGCGGTCAGTGTTCGGTAAGTGTCTTCCGAGAAGTCCTGGTGACCCGGCGTGTCGAGGAGGTTCACGATGCAGTCCTCGAACGGAAATTGCATCACGGACGACGTGACGGAGATTCCGCGCTGTTGTTCCAAGCGCATCCAGTCCGACGTGGCATGGCGCGTGGCCTTACGTCCCTTGACGGTGCCGGCCATTTGAATGGCGCCGCCGAACAGCAGCAGCTTCTCGGTCAGCGTGGTCTTGCCGGCATCCGGGTGCGAGATGATGGCGAAGGTTCTTCTCTTTCTCACGTTCTCGACGATTTCCCCACCCGACATCGACGTCACTTTTTTTCCCGTGTCAAGATGCGGCGCAGAACCGCGGCGTCCTCGCGGCCGTTGGTCGCCTGATAATAGCCGCGGCGCACACCGACTTGTTCGAATCCCAGGGAATCATACAACCGAGCGGCGGCCGTATTGGACGGCCTGACTTCGAGAAACGCTTCGTGCATGCCAGCATGGCGTGCACGATCGATCAAGTACAAGAGCACCTTTCGGGCGAAACCGCGGCCCCGATACTCTTCACGCACGCAGACATTCAACACATGCGCTTCTCCGGCACCCATGGACATGATGCCGTAGCCCGCGATGTCGGTGCCGGCTTCGATCACGCGGCACACATACCCCACGCGCAGGCAATCGCGGAATATGCCCTCGCTCCACGGGAACTGATACGCGGAGCGCTCGATGGCGACGACCACGGGCACATCCAGTTCATGCATGGGCCGGATGCCGGGCTCGGGAAAATCGAACTCCTGCTTGACGCTAGCCACGGCTCGATACCTCGCGGGCGAATTTCAAATCCTCCCAGGCCTTGCGCTTGTCGCCCGGAGTACGCAGCAAATACGCCGGATGATAAGTCACGACCAATGGGACCTTCGCGGCGCCGAACACGTGCACCTGCTGCCGTAGACGCCCGAGCGGCACAGTGGTTTGCAACAGACTCTGCGCCGCGATGCGGCCGACGACCAGCATGATCTTCGGTTTTAGCAACGCAATCTGGCGCTCGAGGTAGGGCCAACACGCGGCGACCTCGGCCGCGAGCGGGTCACGATTATTGGGCGGCCGACATTTGAGGGTATTGGCGATATAGACCTGCTCCCTGGCAAGACCGATCGCGCGCAGCATGGCATTCAGCAACTGGCCGGCTCGCCCGACGAAGGGTTCACCTTTGCGGTCCTCCTCCGCACCGGGAGCCTCGCCCACCACGAGCCAGTCCGCCTGCGCATCACCCACGCCGAAGACCGTCTGGGTGCGGGTCGCACTCAGGCCGCAACGCGTGCAGGCGGCGACGCGCTCGCGCAACGCCGACCAGTCCAGCAATTCGACCTCCGTCGTCGGTCGCACGGCAGGCGCGGGTAGCGGCGGCGCCGGATCGGCCACGAGCGGCACGACCGGCTCCGGCTCGAGGATGCTCACCGATACCGCTCGCGGCGCACGTAACACCCAGGATTCGTAGCCCAAGGCAGCCAGATATTGCTTGCGCAGTGCCGTATTCATGCGATCGTCACCACGCTTCGGGGCCGCCTTCGCACCTTGCGGTAGGCCCAGACGGCCGGAGCGGACAGCGCATAGCATCCGAATAGCAACAACAACGTGATGGGCGGCTGCAGCGCGATGAACACGAACGCCAGCGGGACGATCAAAATGATCCGAAAGCGCACGCGCGCACCCGCGTCCACCTGTTTGAAGCTATTGAAGGCGAAGCGGCTGATCATCAGCGCCCCTGCCGATGCGGTGACCAGAAACGCCAAGATCAACCCGGGCAAGCCGATGCTGGTTTGATCGCTGACCAACCAAATCAACGCCGCGACGATGGCCGCAGCCGAGGGACTCGGCAAGCCCTCGAAGTAATGCTTGTCTTGGGTCGCGGCCCGGGAGTTGAAGCGGGCCAGTCGCAGCGCCGCGGCGGCCGCGTAGAAGAAGCAAACCAGCCAGCCGAGGCGCCGCCACAGGGGCCCGTACTCTGCGATACGCGCAACGCCCCACTGATAGGTGACGATGGCCGGCGCCAGTCCGAAAGACACCATGTCCGACAGGCTGTCGTATTCCTTGCCAAATGCGCTCTCGGTGTGGGTCCAGCGCGCGACACGGCCGTCCAGCCCGTCGAACAGCATGGCGACGAACACCGCAATGCCCGCGTAAGCGAACTTCAGATCGATGGCCGCCACGATTGCGTAGAAGCCGGCGAACAAAGCCGCCGTGGTCAGCAGGTTGGGCAGCCAATAGACGCCGCGCGGCCGCGTTTGAGAGTCTTCATCGTCGCTCATGAACTCCCATGATAACAGGGGGCCTCATGTAAGATAGGCGGTCATGCGCTTATCTCAATACCCTATTTCGACGCTCAAGGAGATCCCTGCCGACGCGGAGGTGCTGAGCCACCAGTTGATGTTGCGGTCCGGCATGATTCGCCGCTTGGCAGCCGGGCTGTATACCTGGCTGCCGATGGGACTGCGCACACTCCAAAAGGTGGAGCGCATCGTTCGCGAGGAAATGAATCGGGCCGGCGCCTTGGAATTGCTGATGCCGACGGTACAGCCGGCCGAATTGTGGCAGGAGTCCCTGCGATGGGGCAAATATGGTCCGGAGTTGCTGCGCTTCAAGGACCGGCATGACCGCGAATTCGCGTACGGGCCCACCCACGAAGAGGTCATCACGGATATCGCGCGCCGCGAGCTGCGAAGTTACAAACAACTGCCAGTCAATTTTTATCAGATTCAGCTCAAATTTCGCGACGAAATTCGGCCCCGGTTTGGGGTCATGCGGGCGCGCGAGTTCTTGATGAAGGACGCGTATTCCTTCCATGTCGACGAGGCGAGCCTGGCCGCGGGCTACCGCGCCATGTACGACGCTTATGCGCGGATTTTCACGCGCCTGGGCCTGCGATTTCGCGCCGTACACGCCGACGGCGGCAACATCGGCGGCAGCACGTCGCAGGAGTTTCACGTGCTGGCCGAGTCGGGTGAAGATGCGATCGCATTCTCGGATGAAGATGACTACGCAGCAAACGTGGAGACGGCGGCCACGCTGCCCGTGACGACCCCTCGCCCGGCGGCGACGCAAATGCTTGCCAAGGTGTCGACTCCCGACGCACGCACCATCGTGCAACTGAGCGAGTTCCTGCAGGTGAGCCCGCTCTCGACCGTGAAGACGCTGTTGGTCGACGGCGCGGGCGATGCTGTCGTCGCCTTCGTCCTGCGTGGCGACCACGAGTTGAATGCCGTCAAGGCTCAAAAGCTGCCGGGTGTCGGTAATCCGCTGCGGATGGCGAGCGCCGCAAAAATACGCGAGGCCATGAATTGCGATCCCGGCTCGATCGGGCCAATCGGATTCTCGGGCCGGGTCTATGTCGATCACGCGGCGGCTCATCTGGCTGACTTCGTCTGCGGCGCGAACGAAAAGGACGTGCATTACACGGGCGTGAACTGGGGCCGCGATCTGCCTGAACCGGCGTCAGTCGACATCCGTAACGTCAAGAAGGGCGATCCGAGCCCGAGTGGCCGCGGCACGCTCGACATCGCGCGCGGCATCGAGGTCGGACACATTTTCCAGCTAGGCCAGCTCTACAGCGAGGCGATGAAGGCCACCGTCCTCGACGAGCAAGGTAAGGCCGTCACGCTGTTCATGGGCTGCTATGGCATCGGCATTACCCGCGTGGTCGCCGCCGCAATCGAACAAAATCATGACGCCAACGGTATCATCTGGTCGGACGCCTTGGCGCCCTTTCAAGTGGTGCTCGTCCCGATGAATTACCAGAAATCCCCGCGTGTGATGGCGGCCACGGACAGGCTTTATGCCGCTTTCAATGACGCCGGCATCGACGTGCTGCTCGACGATCGCGATGCCCGCCCCGGCGTCAAATTTGCAGACTCCGAGCTCATTGGGATTCCCCATCGCATCGTCATCGGCGAACGCGGCCTGGACGCCGGAATGCTGGAGTACCGGCATCGGCGCGAGACCGCGTCCAGCGAGATTTCAATCGACGATCCGGTGGGATACGTCAAGAGTCGACTGAGCTATTGAACCGGCGTTGAATCGCCATGTGGCGCCGCATGCTGGCCGTCCAGATGGGCATCGTGCTGCGCTTCCGCATGCTGTGCACTGGCGAGCGCCACGCCGGCATGATGTTTGGCTTCCATCGCTGCCAGCCGCGCACGCGTGTATTCTTGCGCGTCGATATGCTTTTCCGCACGCGTGATGGCCGCTTGCGCGGCATACAATTCGGGCGAGGTCACCTCGGTGGCACCCGCAACGCGTGCCGCCGCGATGGCTTGACGAGCATCACTCATTTCTTGCACGGGGGCGCTGCTGCAGCCGGCCAGGCAGGCGATACCGATCAATACCGCGATTAAACGCAACATAAGGATAACGGACACTAACAACAGCAATCAGGGCCGTCAAACGCCCCCCCTTCATGACTCGCTACCCCAGTGCGGAACAAATCGTTGCGCCGGCGCGACGCAAGTGAAAATTCGCTGATTTTGTCCTGAGGCATACTGATGAAAGATATTTTGGTTTTGTATTATTCACGCCAAGGAAGCACGGCTGCGCTGGCGCGACAAATTTGTCGCGGCGTCGAGTCGGTGGCCGGCATGCGAGCCAGGCTACGCACTGTACCGTCGGTGTCGGCCACCACCGAGCGCGCGGACCCACCGGTGCCGGACGACGGACCGCCGTACGCGACCCAAGAGGATCTGATCGCCTGCGGCGGGCTGATACTGGGCAGCCCCACTCGCTTCGGCAACATGGCGGCGCCGCTTAAATTTTTTCTGGATGGCACGAGCGCCCTGTGGTTATCGGGCGCGCTGGTCGACAAGCCGGCCGCCGTTTTCACCTCGACACAAAGTCTGCATGGGGGTCAGGAGTCCACGCTGCTGTCGATGATGCTGCCGTTGCTTCATCATGGCATGGTGTTGGTCGGCCTGCCGTTCACCGAGAGCGGCCTCGCCGAGACCCGCAGTGGTGGCACTCCGTATGGTGCAAGCCACGTCGCCGGCGTGAGCGGCGCCGGCGAATTGTCCAGTACCGAAGCGTCCCTGGCACGCGCACTCGGCGCCCGCGTCGCCACGCTGGCCGGCCGGCTGGAACGTTAGGGCATGAATGCCGTCGACAAGGCCCGCATGCTGACCCTGTGCCTGTGGGTTGCGGTCGCATCGAGCTTGCTGTCGTGGATTGCCGTGGGGTATCCGTGGCCGATTTGCGTGCTCGCCGTGCTGCCGTTGCTCGCACCGCTCAATGGACTGATTCGAGGCCAGCGCCGTACCTACGCTTGGGCCACGTTGTTCACAGTGCCCTACGTCGCATTCGCGCTGACTGAATTGCTGGTGAACCCAGCTGCTAGGTGGGTGGCCTCCATCAGTCTTTTTTTGGTATTCGGTTGGTTCTGTACTCTGGTTTTGTTTTTGCGAGCGTCTCCAGCGCAGCGCGAATGAATGGAACGGTGAGCCGGCGCTGCGCAATCAGCGATGCCTCGTCGAGTTGATCGAAAATCTCGAACAACGAATGCAAATCCCGGGGCATCCGCCGCAGCAGGTAGTCGGACGTCTCGAACGGCAATTCCAGGCCGCGCTGCGCGGCGCGCAGGCGCAGCGCCTCGATCCGCCCTGCCTCGTCGAGCTCGCGCACTTGGTAGACGACGCAGGCCGCGGCGCGCGAGCCCCAATCGTCGAGCTGCCAGTGAAGTTGCCGCGGCGCGCCGCTGGCCGCAAAGATGAGCCGCGTGCGCAAGTCGGCTGCTTCAATGAACAATTGAAACAGCGCCCGTTCCCAGGCCGGGTCACCGGCAATGGCGTCGACATCATCGAGGCACAGCACGCGGCAAGCTTCGAATCCCGACAAGGCGTCCGGCGGCAATCCCACCGTTCGGTCGAGCGGGAAGTACGCCGCCGCTCCGCGAGCGCCGCCGCCGTCGACGGATGATTCGCCGGCCGCCGCGCACGTGGCTTGCAATAGATGGGTCTTGCCCGTTCCGGCCGCGCCCCAAATCCAGAGCGGCGGGCCGGCGGGTCCGCGCAGCGCCGCCAGGAGTTCGGCATTGGCGCCACACGAGAAACTCGCGAATACCGCTTCGGCGCGCAGACGCACTCCGAGCGCCAATTGTTTCATATCGCCCTCGAACGGCCGGTCGGCGCAACGGCGGGTGCCTTGGCCTCCCGGAATGCTTGACGCCCGTACACCAAGACATAGTCGATCCCGCTGATGATGGTGGTGACAAACACCAGCGCGCCCAAACATACGAGCACCCACGACGGCGGCCACGCCCACCGCTGGGTGCCGATGACGGCAAGCACGAAGAGAATTTGTATGAGCGTGTTCAGTTTGCTGATATGCGATGGTCTGGCCCGAACTGGACCGAGCAACACCCGATAGCTGACGGCACCCAGCACGATGACGCAGTCACGGGTGATCACGGCCGCCGTGAGCCACGATGGCACTTTGCCGAGCACGGCGAACATGATGAACACCGTCGCCAGCATGAGTTTGTCGGCGACCGGATCAAGCATGCCACCGAGTTCGGTCTGCCAGCCAAAACGCCGGGCAAGGTACCCGTCGACCGCATCGGAACCAGCCGCCGCGGCGAACAGCCACAGCGTCGTCACGAATTGTTGGTGCCACAGCGTCAACGCGATCGGCAGCACCAACAAAATTCGGATCGAACTGATGAGATTCGGCAGGTGCCGCAACCAACGATGCATGGCGCGCGGGCTAGGAGCTTAGGGACGCAGTTGAAACCGCTGAATCCCGTTGTCGCCCGCCGGCAAGGACTGGAGTCGACCGTCGAGTTCCAGCGCTCGCTGCAGGGGCTCCACGCCGCCCCGGGAGCTCAACCTGAACGTGATGTGGTCGCCGCGCAGATCTTGGACGCTCACATGGGAGATGAACGTGAGCGATTCCAGGTAAGCCTGCACGGCGGCGTAATCCTTCAGATCGGTCACACCGCCCACTTCGATATCGATCGGCGCGAGGGTGCCGCTCGCCGCGAATAGCCCTGCGTAGGTGTCCGCCATCCGGTTGATGCCTTCCAGGGTTCCCGAATATTCACTGCTTCGATCCTGATAGAGCTGCGTCCACCGTACGTTGGCAGTGTCGCTTGGGCCGCTCGCACGACCGATCAGCACGCCGTCGGCACCGCGGGAGTGCGCTACCTCGGCAAGCGACGCCGTCGTGACGCCGTTGAAATGGGCATGATCGAGGTGAATCCTCTGTAGATCCGCGGCAGTGGGCCAGACCAGCGGAATCCCGCGCACGATGGCGGCCGCCTCGATCGCCGACTTCAACTCCGACACGTCGTCGGTGGTGACCACGGTGCCCGTCTGCGGCCCTGTCTGGATGTCGAGCCAGACGAAAGTCGAGGGTCTATCATGACCCCACAGAGGTTGACCGTTTTGCGTCAGCCAGCGCTCGATGGCGGAACCGTCGAACGCGACCCACAGCTGATTATCCTGGGCGGCGCGATACTGCTGTACATAGCGGCGCGCATTGCCGAGCAGCGGTGCGAACGCCGGTTCCGTTTCCGCTCCACGGCTGCCGGTGACCCGCACCAGCACGATCTTCAGCGCGCTCTGAAATGCCGCCGACTGCGCGGCGTCGGACCGATCGGCGAGCGGCACGGTGGCCTGGTAAAGTTCCGCGCGCGACAGGGCGCTCGCGGCCTGTGCGTAGGCAATCGCGGCCAGACACACGCATAAGAAGGCCGAAAAACGGCAGATTCTCGAATAAATGGAGTTGTCGCACTGTCGCATGGCGTAATCACGAAAGCCTGTAGTCCCCTCATGTAAAATACCACAGCAAGCCGGCCTGCCGCGCCGGCGCACCATTGCCAGAGGAACTGAATGAACGAGCCCTTCCCGTTAACCTATCGCGAAGCCGGAGTCGACATCGATGCCGGCGAGGCACTGATAGACCGCATCAAGCCCGGCGTGAAGCGTTCGATGCGGCGCGAGGTCCTGGGCGGAATCGGCGGGTTCGGAGCGTTGGTCGAGGTGCCCTTGGATCGCTATCGCAAACCGGTGCTGGTATCCGGCACCGACGGCGTCGGCACCAAACTGCGGCTAGCCATCGACACGGGCCGCCACGATACCGTGGGTATCGATCTCGTCGCGATGTGCGTGAACGACGTTGTGGTTCAAGGGGCGGAGCCGCTGTTTTTCCTCGATTACTATGCGACGGGAAAACTGGTGGTCGACATCGGCGCGCGAGTCATCGCGGGGATCGTGGAGGGCTGTGTGCAAGCCGGTTGCGCCCTCGTGGGCGGCGAAACGGCGGAAATGCCCGGCATGTACCACGGCGATGACTATGATTTGGCGGGCTTTTGCGTCGGTATCGTCGAGAAGGATTCGATCATAGACGGCACCCTCACGCAGGCCGGTGATGCGGTATTGGGACTGCCCTCCTCCGGGCCGCACTCGAATGGTTTTTCGCTGATTCGCAAGATTCTCGAGATGTCGGCAACAGACTCCGAAGCCGACCTCGACGGCGTTCCACTGATTGACCGGCTGATGACTCCTACCCGGATTTATGTGAAACCGCTGCGAGAGCTGTTCGGCGCGGTAGCGGTGCACGGCATCTCCCACATCACCGGCGG
>Ga0116226_10004959_pt1 | contig 11841 bp, 10 predicted proteins | sample S1TSphfallax_FD_89692 | JGI IMG/M metagenome (GOLD analysis project Ga0116226, IMG submission 89692) | Host-associated microbial communities from peat moss isolated from Minnesota, USA - S1T2_Fa - Sphagnum fallax MG | ecosystem: Host-associated > Plants > Peat moss > Unclassified | place: USA... | reverse complement strand
GGACCGCCCAAGCTGACCCTGTCGGCCGTCGCCTGGGGTGGGATCGTGGGGCAGGGGCTGTTGTCCACCATCGTCGCCACCATCGCCTGGCAATTGGGGGCGCGCCGCGTGGCGAGCGCGGCGGCCGGCGTCTTCATCAATCTGGAGCCCTTGATCGGCGCGACCATCGGGATCGCCCTGTTTCATGATCGCCCGACGCTGGCCGTCGCGTTTGGCGGCGTGCTGATCCTGGCCGGCAGCCTGACCACGGTCTTAGGGGAGCATCGCCGCGCGCCGCAGGATCTGACAGCCGCCGATGCGCCGACGCCGGCGTGACGCTTTCACATCCCGTTCATGCGATTCGGCGTCCACTTGGTTTGGCCGAGGCTGCGCGACCTTGTCTAAGCGGGATGGCGGAGATGATTGTCGAATTTCCTAAGCCGGACGCAGAGCTGTTGGCGATCGGCCGCAGGCTGCGGGACCTGCGCACGGCGCGGGGCGTGGCGCTGGATGGCATGGCGGCCAATGTTGGGATTTCGCCCCACCAGATGTCCAGTGCAGAGCGCGGCTATCTGCGCCTGACCTCGGCCCAGCTTTACGCCGTCACTCTGCACCTCCATATCCCCATGCGACTGTTGTTTGAAGACAGCGCACCGCCGCCGCCCCTGCGCCACTAGGCGCAGACGCGTCAGCAACTAGACCAGCCTCGAGGCCGCGACATGACTCCTGACGAACGTTCTATGCTCCTGCAATTCTTCGGCGACCTGAACCAAAGCCGGGGACCCGCCAAAGATCCCGAGGCGGACGCCATGATCCATCAGGCGCTGCAAGCCAATCCGGACGCCGCCTATCTCCTCGTTCAGCACGCCATCCTGGCCGATCAAGCGCTACACGCCGCTCAGGCCCAGATCGAGCAGATGCAGACCCAGCTCGGGTCTCCCGCCTCGTCTGGAAGCTTCCTCGGCGGCTTTCAAACCCCGGCGCCGCAGTATCAGCCCCAGTACCAAGATGTGCAGCCGCCGCCGCCGTCGGGCCCGTTCTCCGCCAACAGCGGCTTGGGCGGCTTTCTGCGCACCGCCGGCACGATGGCGGCGGGGGTGGCCGGCGGCGAATTCTTGGCCCAGGGGCTTTCCAACCTGTTCTCGCCGCGCGATTGGTGAGCTGAGCTGATCAGTCGGGGCGTCTCTCCATGGGGCCCCCTGACGACCCCCTCCTTCTCTAGACCTGACCAGCGCGGCGGCGTCGCGTCTGACAGCTTTGAGGCGCGCGCCGATGTGGCTCTTGGTTCTGTTGTTTGTCGTGGCGGTGTGGGCGGGGACCCAGAACGCGCTGGCCGGCGGCGGTTCGTTTATCACCTTGCCGTCGCTGATGCTGACGGGCCTCGATGCGCGCGCCGCCAACATCGCCTCCACGCTCGCCCTCTTTCCCGGCCAGGTGACCACCGGCTTCTTCGGCCGCAGCATGGTGTCCGGGGCGGCGAACCTCTCGTTTCGCACCCTTGTGATCATCAGCCTGATCGGCGGCGCGCTCGGCGCGCTGCTGCTCCTGGCGACGCCGCCGACCTTTTTCGCCCATATGGTGCCTTACCTGGTGCTGTTCGCGACCGCGCTGTTCGCCTGGGGGAGTTTCTTCCGCAAGACGGGCGACATGGCCAAGGCGCTCAGCCCGCGCGCCGCTATGGCTATGCAGTTTTGCATCTCCCTCTACGGCGGCTATTTCGGCGGCGGCATCGGGTTTTTGATGCTGGCCGCCCTGACCATGGCGGGGCTGGCGGTGAGGAACGCCGGCGCGACCAAGAACGTGCTGGCGAGCGTCATGAACGCCTCAGCGGTCGCTGTCTTCGTCTTCACGCCGGGTATTCCCTGGCTGCGCGTCGGCGTCGTCTGCATCGGCGCCATCTGCGGCGGCTATCTCGGCGCGCTGGCCCTGAAGCGGGTGAATGAGAAGCTGATTCGAGGGTTTGTCGTGGTGATCGGGCTGTGCTTGACGGTGGGGTTGTTTCTGCGACAGCCTTGAGGGGGCCGGCATCGTGGCTCCTCCCTCACCGCAGCCGTTCCGCATGCCAGCGTAGGTGGTCGTCGACAAAGGTCGCGATGAAGAAGTAGGAGTGGTCGTAGCCGGGTTGGCGGCGCAGCGTCAGGGGAATCGCCGCCTTGGCGCAGGCGGCTTCCAGCAACTCGGGCTTCAGCTGGCTGGTGAGAAAGCTGTCCGCCTCGCCTTGATCCACAAGGATATCGGCCACCCGGGCGCCGTCCTCGATCAGGGCGCAGGCGTCGTAAGGGCGCCACGTCGCGCGATCCTCGCCCAGGTAGCCGCTCAGGGCTTTGACGCCCCACGGGCAGTTGATCGGCGAGACGATGGGGGCGAAGGCGGAGACGCTTCGGAAGCGTTCCGGGGCCTTCAACGCCAGGGTCAGCGCGCCATGGCCGCCCATCGAATGGCCGGTGATTCCCTGGCGTGTCATGTCGGCGGCCGGCAAGACCTCCGCGATCAGGGTCGGGAGCTCGGCCGTGAGGTAGCTGTACATGCGGTAGTTGAGTGCGTACGGCGGGACCGTCGCATCGACGTAGAAGCCGGCGCCCAGGCCGAAATCGTAGGCCTTTTCAGGATCGTCCGGGACGTCGTCGCCGCGGGGCGAGGTGTCGGGCGCGATCAGCATAAGGCCGAGTTCGGCGGCGATCCGCTGGGCCCCGGCTTTTACCGTGAAATTCTCTTCCGTACATGTGAGGCCCGACAGGAACCATAGCACCGGCACGGGGCCGCGTTCGGCTTGGGGCGGGGTGAAGACGGACACCTTCATCGCCGTCTTCGTTTCAGCTGACGCGTGGCGATAGGTGGCTTGCAGGCCGCCGTAGCATTTGGCGGCGCTGATCCGCTCCAGCGCCATCAGTAAACGACCACGCTGCGAATGCTCTTGCCTTCGTGCATGAGGTCAAAGCCCTCGTTGATCTTGTCGAGGGGGAGGGTGTGGGTGATCAGATCATCGATGTTGATCTTGCCCTCCATGTACCAGTCGACGATCTTGGGTACGTCGGTACGGCCGCGGGCGCCGCCGAAGGCCGAGCCCTTCCAGACCCGCCCGGTCACGAGTTGGAAGGGGCGGGTGGCGATTTCCGTCCCGGCCGGCGCGACGCCGATGATGATGGATTCGCCCCAGCCGCGATGGCAGCATTCCAGCGCTTGGCGCATGGTGTGGACGTTGCCGATACATTCGAAGCTGAAGTCGGCCCCGCCGCCGGTGATATCCACAATGGCCTGAACCACCTTATCGCGGCCGACCTCATCGGGGTTGACGAAGTGGGTCATGCCGAACTTTTTGGCCATCTCCACCTTGCCGGGGTTCAGATCGACGCCAATGATCTTGTCGGCGCCGACCATGCGGGCCGCCTGGATCACGTTCAGCCCAATACCGCCCAGGCCAAACACCACGACATTGGCGCCCGGCCAAACCTTGGCGGTGTAGATCACAGCGCCCACGCCCGTGGTGACGCCGCAGCCGATGTAGCAGACCTTGTCGAACGGCGCGTCTGGCCGGATCTTGGCCCGCGCAATCTCCGGCAGCACGGTGAAATTGGCGAAGGTGGAGCAGCCCATGTAGTGGGCGATCGGCTTGCCGCCGAGCGAAAAGCGGCTCGATCCGTCGGGCATCAAGCCTTGGCCCTGGGTCGAACGGATCGCGGTGCACAGGTTTGTGCGCTGGGACAGGCAGGATTTACACTGGCGGCACTCCGGCGTGTACAGCGGGATGACGTGATCGCCGACCTTCACGGAGGTGACGCCAGCGCCGATCTCGCGCACGATGCCGGCGCCTTCGTGGCCGAGGATTGAGGGGAAGATGCCCTCGGAGTCCAGACCCGACAGGGTATAGGCGTCGGTGTGGCAGATTCCCGTGGCCATCAGCTCCACCAGCACTTCGCCAGCGCGCGGGCCTTCCAGGTCTACGGTCTCGACCGTAAGCGGCTTGCCGGCCTCCCAGGCGATGGCTGCGCGAACCTGCATATCCCGACTCCTCAAACCTCTGGATGCGCAGACGTCCTAGCCATGTCGCGACGCTTTGGGTAGCCCGGCGCCTATGCCCTTAAGGCATGAACCTATGGGTTGGCCTTGGCGACTTGACCTGTCGGCGCGTCCAGACCGCCGCCTAGCGTCCGATACAGGGCGACCAGATTGGTCGCCCGCGTCAGACGGGCGCTGATCAGGCTCTGCTGAGCGCTGTCGAGGGTCAGCTGGGCGGTGAGGGTGTTTACGAACGGATCTGTGCCGCTGCGATAGCGGGCGGTGGAGAGATTGAGCGAGCCGGTCGCCGCCGTCACCAGCCGTTGCTGGGACTGCAGTTGGGCCTCGATCGTCCCGCGCTGGGCTAGGGCGTCGGCCACTTCGCGGAAGGCGGTCTGAATCGCCTTTTCATATTGGGCGACGGCGACGGCCTTTTCTTCCTTGGCGTATCGCAGCTTCGCGAGGTTTGCGCCGCTATCGAAGATCGGCAGGGTGACATTGGGCTGGAACGACCAGGCGCCGTTATTGGCGTTGAACAGGTGGGTCAGGTTGATGCTGGACCCGCCGCCCGACGCCGTGAGGCTGACCGTCGGAAAGAAGGCCGCGCGGGCGGCGCCGATGTTGGCGTTGTACCCCTTAAGCGTATGCTCGGCCTCCAGCACGTCTGGCCGCGAGAGTAGGACCGCGGAGCTCACGCCGGCCGGAATATCGGCAAGGGTCGGCAGGCTATCATCCTGGCCGGTCGGCAGAAGCGTGGGATCGACGGCTGCACCGACGACGAGCGTTAGGGCGTTGACGTCCTGAGCCGCCTGAGTGGTGTAGACGGAGACGCTTGAGCGGGCTTGCTCCAGAGTGGTCTCGGCCTGGCGCACATCGACCTCGGAGGAGACGCCGGCGTTGAACTTGGCGACGGTGAGGTCATAGGTCTTCTGGTTGCTGGCCAGGGTGTCCTTGGCGACCTTCAGACGCTGAAGATCGGCGGCGTAGGTCAGGTAGTCGGTCGCGACTTCCGACACCAAGGTGATCTGGGTCTCGCGGCGCGCTTCTACGGTGGAGAGGTACTGCTCCAGCGCCTGTTTCGTCAGGCTGCGGACGCGGCCCCAGAGGTCCAGCTCATAGTCGCTGATACCCACCGAGGCGGCGTACTCCTGGAAGTTAACGCCGCCTTTTGGGATAGCGAAGCCTTTGAACGCGCTGCCGATCGAGCCTAGCGCCACGTCGCTCGGCGTATGTTCGTAGGTCGCCGAGGCTGATCCGTTCAGCGTCGGCAGCTCGGCGGCGCCTTGGACCTTATACTGCTGGCGGGCTTCCTGGATGTTGATGATCGCGACGCGCAGATCGCGGTTCTCGGCCAGGGCCTCGGCGATCACAGACCTAAGCTTAGGGTCGGTGAAGAAGGCCTGCCAGCCTAACTCGGACACCGGCTGGGCTGAGCTTTCCGCCGTAGGATAGGCGTCGCCGGTCGGGAAGGCGGCCGGTACGGGCGCCGCCGGACGTTCATACTTGGGCGCCATGGTCGCGCACCCGGTGAGGAGCGTTGCGATCAGCGCCGAGGCGGCGAGGGGTTTGAAGGGGAGGGGGCGAGTCATCGCGTTACTCTCCTTCTACGTTGTCGTAGGCGAACTTGTCCCGCGGTGCGCCGGGAGGCGGACGGTCTTTGAACACCATGCGCACCAGCACATAGAACAGAGGTACGAAGAAGACCGCCAGTATGGTCGCGGAAATCATGCCGCCGACGACGCTTGTGCCGATATCGTTCTGGCTGCCCGACCCCGCGCCCGAGGAAATCGCCAAAGGCGATACGCCCGCGATGAAGGCCAGCGAGGTCATCAGGATCGGGCGCAGGCGCAGGCGCGCCGCTTCCAACGCCGATTCGATCGCGGTCTTACCGCTGCGGTAGGCGCTTTCGGCGAACTCCACGATCAGAATGGCGTTTTTCGCCGCCAGCCCCATGGTGGTGAGTAGCCCGACCTGGAAGAAGACGTCGTTGTTGAAGCCGCGCAGCGTCACCGCCAGAACCGCCCCGATGATGCCTAGCGGCAGCACCAGGATGACGGCGACGGGTACCGACCAGCTTTCATAGAGGGCGGCGAGGCAGAGGAAGACCACGACCACGGAGAGCCCATAGAGCAGGCCCGTCTTGCCGCCGGCCGCCGCCTCTTCGTAGGACAGACCCGTCGGCTCCAGCGCGACGCCAGGGGGCAGCCGCTTGGCTAGCATATTCATCTCCTCGGTGGCCGCGCCCGAGCTTATGCCGGGCGCCGGCTGGCCGAGCAGCTCCATGGCGGGCATGCCGTTGTAACGGCTGAGCTGAGCCGGGCCGAACGTCCAGCTTTCACTGGTGAACGCTGAGAAGGGGGCTAAGGCCCCGCCGGCGCCGCGGACGTACCAGTGATTGAGGTCGTCGGGCTTGGTGCGATAGGGGGCGTCGCCTTCGATATAGACGTGCTTAACCCGGCCGCGATCGACGAAGTCGTCGACGTATTCGCCGCCCCAGGCCGTGGAGAGGGTGTCGTTCACGTCGGCCAGAGACAGGCCAAGCGCTGTGGCGTGAGGCTTGTCGATATTGACCTGGAGCTGGGCGACGTCGGGCAGACCGTTGGGCCGCACGCCTTGCAGCATGTGGTCCTGGGCGGCCATGCCGAGCAACTGATATTCGGCGGCGAGGAGGCGCTGATGGCCCACATTGCCCACATCCTCCAGCTCAAGGTCAAAGCCGGTGGCGGTGCCCAACTCGGGGACGGCTGGGGGGACGACCGGGAAGATCATGGCGTCGCGGATTTGGCTGAACGCGCCAAACGCCCGGCCTGCGATGGCCGTGGCTCGGTTCGCCGCCCCGTGACGCTGGCTCCAGTTCTTCAGGGATACGAAGGCCAGCGCTGTGTTCTGGCCCTGGCCGGTGAAGCCGAAACCGGCCGCGGTGTAGACGCCGTTGATATTGGCGCCTTCGTGGGTGTGGAAGTAGTCGTTGATCTGCTGATTGACGGCGATCGTCCGGCTGAGGGTTGCGCCCGGCGGAAGTTGGACGACGCAAATCAATAGGCCCTGATCCTCGTCTGGCAGGAAGCCCGTGGGGATGCGCGCAAACATCACGACCATGACGGCGGCGATGACGCCGTAGAGGACGGCGAACCGGCCCCAGCGCTTAAGCACATGGGACAGCCCGCCCTGATACCCCTTCACGCTTTTGTCGAAGTTGCGGTTGAACCAGCCGAAGAAGCCGGTTCGAGCTTGCCCGTGGCCCTTCTCGACCGGCTTCAGGATCGTGGCGCACAGGGCGGGTGTGAGCACCAGGGCCACCAAGACCGACAACACCATGGCCGACACGATCGTCACAGAGAACTGGCGATAGATCACGCCGGTCGAGCCCGCGAAGAAGGCCATGGGCATGAAGACGGCGGTCAGAACCATCACGATGCCGACCAGGGCGCCCGTGATTTCCCCCATCGACTTGCGCGTGGCCTCCAGCGGCGAAAGCCCTTCCTCAGACATGATCCGCTCGACGTTCTCGACCACCACGATGGCGTCGTCGACCAGGAGCCCGATAGCCAACACCATGGCGAAGAGGGTGAGCCCGTTGATGCTATAGCCCAAGGCCGCCAGCACCCCGAAGGTGCCCAGCAGCACGACCGGAACGGCGATCGTGGGAATGAGCGTCGCCCGCAGGTTCTGTAAGAAAATGAACATGACGATGAAGACGAGCACGATGGCTTCGATCAGCGTCTTGACCACTTCTTCGATCGAAATCCGCACAAAGGGCGTCGTGTCGTAGGGATAGGTGACGCGCACGTCCGGCGGCAGCTGGCTTTGGAAGGTCGCCATCTTGGCCTTGACGGCGTCGGCTGTCGCCAGGGCGTTTGATCCGGGCGCCAGCTTGATGCCGATGCCCGACGCTGGGTGGCCATTGTAGCGGCCAGAGATGGTGTAGCTGTCCTGGCCGAGCTCTACGCGGGCCACGTCCTTGAGATAGACGGTCGAGCCATCGGCGTTCGTCTTCAAAACGATGTCGCGGAACTGTTCAGGCGTCTGCAGCCGGGTTTGGGAGTTCACGGCGGCGTTCAGTTCCTGGCCGTTGACGGTCGGCGTGCCGCCGAGCTGGCCGCTGGCGACCTGAGCATCCTGGGCGCTGATCGCGTTCTTCACGTCGGTCGTGGAGAGCGCGTAATTCTTCATCTTGTAGGGGTCGAGCCAGATCCGCATCGCGTACTGGGAGCCGAAGATCTGCGTGTCGCCGACACCGGTAATGCGGCTGATGGGGTCCCGCAGCTTGCTCGAGATGATATCGCCAAGGTCTGCGTCCGTATGGGAGTTGTCGGCGGAATAGAGGGCCACGAACAGCAGGAAGTTCTTCGCGGCCTTGGCCACGATGATGCCTTGCTGCTGCACTTCCTGGGGCAGGAGCGGGTTGGCCAGCTGCAGCTTGTTCTGGACCTGGACCTGAGCGATGTCTGGATTGGTGCCTTGCGCGAAGGTCAGGGTGATGATGGCCGTGCCCGAATTGTCGCTTGTGGACGACAGATATTCCAGGTGGTCCAGTCCAGTCATCTGCTGCTCGATCACCTGAGTGACCGAACTCTGGACCGTGTCGGCCGATGCGCCGGGATAGACCGCGGTAACAGAGATCGCCGGGGGGGCGACGCTCGGATACTCAGCGACGGGCAGGCTCACGATCGCGAGGCCGCCGATCATCATGATGACCAGCGCAATGACCCAGGCGAAAATGGGTCGGTCTATGAAGAAGCGCGACATGACTTAATGGGCTCCGCCGGCCATGGGGGGACCTGCCGGCGGCATTTGGCTCGCCGGGACAGGGGAGACCGGCTGGCCTGGCATATGGATCATCAGGAGCCCATCAACGATCAGATGATCGCCGGGATTGAGGCCGGAGGTCACCAGCCACTTGTCTCCAACCGCGCGGGATGTGGTTAGAATACGAAGTTGTGCGGTGTTGTGGGCGTCGACCACATAGGCTGTGGCTCGACCCTTCTCATCGCGCGAGACCGCTTGTTGCGGCGCCAGGATGGCGTTGGGCGCCACGCCTTCGTTCAGCTCCGCGCGCACGAACAGGCCCGGCAGCAACAGCGCCTGCGGGTTTGGGAAGACAGCGCGAAGGGTGACAGACCCGGTCGAGGTATCGACCAGCGCTTCGGAGAAGCGCAACTGACCTTCCAGCGGATAGGCCGTTCCGTCGGACAGGATCAGCTTGACCTTGGCGCTGGCGGCGCCGGCGCTGTTAAGCCGGCCGCTCGCCATCTCGCCCTTCAGACGCAGAACCTCGTCCGCCGACTCGCTGACGTCCACATAGATGGGGTCCAGGGCCTGGATGGTGGCGAGCGCCGTCGTCTGGCCTGAAACCGCCAGAGAGCCCGGCGTGACCGCAGATCGGCCGATGCGGCCGGATATCGGGGCCTTGACCTTGGTGTAGTCCAGATTGATCCGCGCCGTTTCAAGCGAGGCTTTGTTCTGCGCCACGGTGGCCTGAGCCTGCTGATCGGCGGCGACGGCGTCGTCGTAATCCTGCTTGCTGACGGCGTTGATTTTGACCAGCTCGGCGTAACGCTGCGCCTTGAGCTTGTCGGCGGTTTCCGCGGCCTCTGCGTTCGCCAACAGCGCCTTGGCCTGATCATACGCAGCCTGAGAGGGCGCGGGATCAATCTGATACAGGACTTGGCCGGCGCGAACGTTTGACCCTTCCAAGAACAGGCGGGACTTGATGATGCCGTTCACCTGAGGCCGGACGTCAGACGTCAGATAGGCGTTGGTGCGCCCCGGGAGCTCTGTGGTGAGCACCGCCGATTGCGGCTCAACCACGATGTAGCCGACGCTGGGCGGCCCGCCAGGCGGCTGAGGCGGCCGGCGTCCGCAACCTGCCAACGCGAGCGCAAGCAAAGACGCTGTGGCGACGACTCGCAGAGCAAGAGGTGCGCGCAAAGCAAGGGGGGCCGCCATGCGATAAGACCTTTTTATCCAGCGTACGCTCTATCCAGCGCACGAGCCAGGAGATGAGAATGAACGTTCATTCTCAGTTTTCATGTGCTATGGGAGAAGCCAAGCAGCGTCAAGCGGCGAAATGTGAAGGTTGTAGGCGCGGCGTCTGGTCCAGGCGTCAATCGGCCATTTGGCGCCTATCGATGGGCTTTATCATATGCGCTTGCGACGCTGCGGCTAACCGAGTGAGGAGACTTGAGGATGGCGCTGTTGGACGCGTCGGCGGACTGTTCAGGCGCGGCTCTGCGGCGCAAGCAAATTCTGGACGCCGCCCGAGACGCCTTCCGCTCTCATGGCTTTCATGCCGCAAGCATGGCGGTCGTCGCCGCGGGTGCCAAGATGAGCGTCGGACAGATCTATCGCTACTTCGATAACAAAGAGGCCATTGTCGCGGCGATCGTGGGGGAACACATTGATGAATTGATGCGCGATCTGACAATACTGGCGAGCGAAGACGGCCCGCTTTCAGAAAGGCTGCTTAACAATTTCAGCCAAACCATACGCCGACATATCGACAACGGGTTTTTAAGTCTCACCTACGAGGTGCGGGCAGAGGCCGCGCGCAACCCCGGACTGCAAGAAATCCTGATGAGCAAGGATTGTCAGATCCACGATCGCATTGTGGATTTGATGTCGTCCACCGAGCTTGCGCCACTGTCCAAGGCCGAGATGAGCGTCCGCGCTGAGCAGGTGTGCCTTTTGTTCGAAGGCATGGTGGCTCGCATAGGCCGCCGTGCAGATCTCGATCTTACGATGATCAATACGCTGGTGCGCCCATTGCTAACCACGGTCTTGACCCTGCACGAAACCGAACGTCTTCGTGCAGATATCGATCAGCCTATCCCCCAAACACTTTAAAACTCATATCGACCACGAAACATACGACCGGCGCCGCCACGGCGAGAATTCCGGCGACCACCCCCGCCACGCTGAGTGCAGACATCATGTTCGTTTCCTCGAAAGTTTGACCCTTTACGCGTCTTACAATCTCGAAATCATGTGCCTGTTGTCGTGTAAATCAAGTCACGCCTGCGCGATCCCTTGGCGAATCCAGGTCAGCCCCCACAGGCGCTAAAATTGCGTCACGATTCGCCTGTCGACTGCCTATTCTTTCGCTTCTGTTGGACGTCTACAGCCGGGCGCGGCGCCGCCAGAGCCCTTTCGGTCCAGATAGACTCATCTGATCTATATAAAATATTCTAAATATAGAGCCTAAAGCGTGACACGGTGCTCTGGCTTAACCGACCGCGCCCATCGACGATCTCTGTTCCTCGCCCACGGTATTGTCTTCAACAGCTGGGGGAGCCAGGTGACGCTGAATGGCGCCATATAAGTCGTCGATATTGATGGGCTTTGGAACGACCTGGTTCATTCCTATCGCCAGATAGCCCTGGACTTGATCGGCCATCACGTTTGCGGTCAGAGCGATGATGGGAACGTTTGGTCGGTTCGTCTGTGTCTCATACAGGCGAATGGCCGCCGCCGCCGACGGTCCGTCCATAACAGGCATCTGAATGTCCAGAAGGATGAGGTCGAACGCCTCTCTCTGATAGGTTTCTAGGGCCTGGAGTCCATTGTCCACGACGACCAGATCGTAGTCGAAGGGCTCCAGTAACGCCCTCAGGACCATCTGATTGACTTCGTTGTCCTCAGCGCAGAGCAAACGCACCTTGCGGTCCGATAAGGCGGGACCTGAGGGCGCTCCCGCGGCGACCGAGTCCGCGGGGGCCTCCGCGGGCGCAAGCCGAACGAGGGGGAGGGAGACAAAGAAGGTCGCGCCTTCGCCAAGGCGGCTTTCCGCCCAGATCTTGCCCTTTAGAATGCTTGTGAGCTCCTGACAGATGGCCAAGCCAAGCCCCGTGCCGCCGAAGCGTCGCG
>Ga0116226_10004958_pt1 | contig 11842 bp, 8 predicted proteins | sample S1TSphfallax_FD_89692 | JGI IMG/M metagenome (GOLD analysis project Ga0116226, IMG submission 89692) | Host-associated microbial communities from peat moss isolated from Minnesota, USA - S1T2_Fa - Sphagnum fallax MG | ecosystem: Host-associated > Plants > Peat moss > Unclassified | place: USA... | reverse complement strand
CGATGGCAGCGATTGCGGCGACCGCGAAGACGATGGTCAGCAAGCGGCTTCCCGCGCGCAGCAGCTTGTCGTCGGAGGCCATCGCCGAGCCAAGCAGCAGCGCCATCGCCGGATAGATGGGCATCGAGTAATATTCCTGCGTCGTCGAGAAGGTGAAGAAGACCATCACGAAGCCGATCAGGCAGAGCGCCAGCAGGCGGGTCTTTCCGGCGCGATCGACGGGCCGGTACGAGAGGCGGAATGTCGCCGGCAGGTAGACGCTCCAGGGAAAGAGCCAGATCAGGTTGAAAAGCCAGAACAGGACCGGCGGCACGGTGTCGTAGTCGCGCGGGTAGCGGAGGTTCAGAAACCGCAGCAGCTGCTCGTTGATGAAAAAGAACCAGAGGAAGCCGTGATATTCCCCCGGAGCGCTCTTCATCGACCAGCTCCAATAGGGCGGGTTGCGCAGCGTCGCGAGAATATGCCAGGGCGCGGCGATCACGAGAACGATCGCCAGGCCGGTGAAGGGGCGCAGCCGCTTCCACGTGCGCGCGGCGAAAAGCTGGCGCGTGAACAGCAGGTAGAGCACCGCCGCGCCGACCGGAAAGACTACGGCGATCAGGCTCTTGACGAGCAATCCCAGCCCGAGGTTTGCGGCGAAGATGGCTGCCCAGGCGCGGGGGCGAGTTTCCTCCTCATCGAGGACGCGCAGAAATGCCCACAGCGCCAGCGCGATGGTGAGCGTTTGCAGCGCGTCCGGCAGCAGGATCCTGGTGAAGAGAAAGAGACCGATGCAGGTGGACATGCAGAGACCTGCGTAAAACCCGGCCCTTTGGCCGAAGGCCCACATGCCGAAGGCCGCCGTCGCCAGGCAGAGCCCGATGGCGAAGAGCGCGACCGGAATGCGCGCCGCCCAGTCGTGGGCGCCGAAGACCAGATAGGAGACGGCGATCGGCCAGTAGAAGAGCGGCGGCTTTTCGAGATAGGCGACGCCATCGAGGCGCGCCGTGACCCAGTCGCCCGAAGTGACCATATTGCGGGCGCACTGCGCCACCACCGCGTCGACGTCGTCCATCAGCGACGGCGGCGAAAGGATGCAGCCGAGATAAACCACCGCCGCGAAGAGCAGAACGCTCAGGGTGAGTCGGCGGCCTATCGCTCCACCTGCTGCAGCTGCCGCGCGGGCGTCGGAGACGGCGACGATTGTATCTTCCATCGTTTCATCCATAGAAACAGTATCAGCAAACCCCATAGGTGGTAGCCGATATTGATGCTCTTGTTCATGTGCAGCCGCGTCGATCGACGAATCGCGTCGAAGCGAAAGGTGTCGCCGTGGTCGGCTTCGGCGGCGGCCAGCGTCTCCATCAGCATCGAGCGGAGCGGGCCCCGAAACCACTCGTGCGCGGGAATATCGAAGCCGATTTTGCTTCGCTGGACGACCGAGCTTGGCAGCTTCGACTTCATCAATTGCTTGAGCAGATATTTCTGTTTCGAGCCGCGCATCTTGAAGTTCGCCGGAAGGGTCGCGGCAAACTCCAGGATGCGGTGATCGAGGAACGGCGGCCGCACCTCGACGGCGTGCGCCATGCTCATGCGGTCGGATTTCACCAGAATATCGTCGGGCAGGTAGTACTCCTGGTCGAACCGCATGAACGGCGCGAGCCCGTCGCCGGGGAGGTCCTTCCGTAAATTGCCGAGAATGCCCGCAAGGCCGGCCGGCAGAGCAAGGTTGGTCAAAGCAGCCTTTTCCGCGTCGGAAAAGGTGCCGTTCCAATACACATGCGCTCGCTCGGGCGTCATCAGACTGCCCTGCAGAAGGCGCTTGAGCTTGTATTCCAAACTGATCTTTTCGTTCGAGGCCGGCCAGAATCGAAGCGCTCGAAGGGCGAGCTGGATCGCCCCCGGAGGAAGATGCCTCGCCTGCGCTGCGAGGCGGTTGGCGCGGTAAGTCAGGTATCCGCCGAAGATCTCGTCGGCCCCCTCGCCGCTGAAGGCGACGGTGCATTTCGTCTTGCAGAGCTTGGCAAGGAACCACACCGGCAGCGCCCCGGAGTCCGCGCTGGGCTCGTCGGAATAATAGGTCAGCTCGTCGATCGCGCTTTCGAGGTCCTGCTCGGGGCTGAGATTCAACTGCTCGTGCTCGGTTCCGTAGTGGTTGACGACTTCGCGAATATAAGGCGATTCGTCGAACCTGTGGCCGTGGAACGAGATGGAAAAAGTCCGCAGCCGCGAACTGGAAGCCTCGGCCGCGTAATGCAGGATCGTCGACGAATCCACGCCGCCGCTGAGCCAGACGCCGAGCGGAACATCGGACATCAGGTGTTCGCGGACAGACTGGCGCAGCAGGGAGTCGAGTTCCTCTTTGGCGTCCTCTTCTTTCACCTTGGGCAAAGACATGGCCGACGGCGAACTGGCTGGGATTCGCCAATACGCCTGCTTGCCCACTCGGCCGTCACGCCACTCGATCCAGTGGCCAGGAGGCAGCTTTTCGATCCCTTGCACCAGCGTCCACGGGCTGGGAACGTAGTTCAGCGAGAGATAGCAGTCGAGCCCGCTCAGGTTGAGGGTGCGCTCGATTTCGGGGTGAACCAGGATGCCTTTCAGCTCCGAGGCAAAAAAGAGGTCGTCGCCTTGCCGGGCGAGATACAGCGGCTTGATGCCGACGCGGTCGCGGGCGAGCACCAGGCGCTGTTGCGATTCGGTCCAGATCGCCGCGGCGAACATGCCGCGGAGCCGCGCGAAGCAATCCGTGTCCCATTGCAGAAAGGCGTGCAGGACGGTCTCGGTGTCGCAATGGGTCCGGAAGCGGTGGCCGAGCGATTCAAGTTCGCGGCGAAGGTCGAGGTGGTTGTAGATTTCGCCGTTGAAGACAATCACCGCGTCCCGATCGCCGGAATAGATCGGCTGGTCGCCCCCCGAGAGATCGATGATCTTGAGCCGAGTCGCGCCCAGCGAACAACATCGCGAACGGTGAACCCCCTGCTGGTCGGGGCCGCGATGGAAAATCGTGTCGGTGGCTTCGCGAATCCGCTCCGCATCGGGGCGCCAGTGCTTCGTCGTGAATCCGGCTATTCCACACACGTTTCTCCGCTTGCCCCTGTCTCAACCTAAATTTATCGTTACGATCAGTATTGACGAGCAAAGCGCGCCTGAGTGTGCAATATCGCGCAGTATTATGTGCAATATCGCGCAGTATTATCTGTCGCGCCCATGTTTCGAAACAATCACTCAGAAACTGGTTATGCGCCTCAGCAACCGCGAGGTGCGCGCCTCTTCATCCTAGCAGCAGAATCGCAGCCGAGTTCCGGCGCCGGAGGAGCGGCGATACAATCAGCGTATGGCTCAGACACAACGCGACGTCGGACCGCGCCGATGACTTCGCGGAAAACCCTGCACTTGAAAACATATTTGATGATCGCGGTGATGATTGTCGCCGGCCCGCTCGGCAACGTCCTGCTGGCCCAAGGGATGAAACACAGCGGCGCGCTGGCGATTTGGCCGCCGGCGGCGCTGCTGCATACGGCGACGAACGTCTTCGCCTCGGGATCGATCTGGCTGGGCGTGGCCTCGCTCATCACCTTCTTTGTCGCCTACATGCTGGTGCTTTCCTGGGCGGATTACAGCTTCGTGCAGCCGGCGTCCTCGCTGGCCTACGGCGTGGTCGCCCTGCTCGGCTACCTGATGCTCGGCGAGCATGTCTCCCCGCTGCGATGGGCGGGGATCGCGGTCATTTGCGTCGGAGTCTTCGTCGTCGGCCGGACCGATCCGAAGACCACAGAGAAAAAACGGGGGAACGCGGAAACGGCGGACCCCGCACTCGTGGGGCAGGTTTAATTGCGCGATATCATCCTATTCACGCTGATTGTCGCGGCCGGAACCGGTGGCGAGCTCTGCGTCTCCAGGGCGATGAAGGTCGTCGGCGAGGCGACGAGCTTTCATCCGGTCGAAATCGCGAAGGTGATCCTACGGGCCTTGCGCGTGCCGTGGATGTGGATGGGCGTCGGGATGATGGCCATCGCCTTCTTCGCCCTGCTCGGCGCTCTCTCGTTCTACAACGTCAGCTTCGTCGTGCCGGTCACCGCGCTGAGCTACGTGGCGGGCGCCTTTGGCGGCGTCGCCTTCCTGCGCGAAAACGTCAGCCCGCAGCGCTGGCTCGGTGTATTGCTGGTCGCGATCGGCGTCACGCTGGTCTTCCTGGGCAAGAGCTGAATCGGCGTCGGCGGCCTTCCGGGCGGGTTGGCTTTCTGTTTCTGTGTCTGGCCCGCGACCAATGAGACAATGAGGATTCAACAAATATTTGTTGAAGCAAGCATTCGTTTCACGAGGACCAGTTTCCGGTCCTTCGCAGGAGAAGCCGCTTCGTGCCTCGCCAAGCAAGAAAACATCTGTGGTTGCAGCTTTTCGGCTGGCTCCTGCTCGTTCTGGTCCTGCTCGCCGCCGCCGCCATCTTCGGCGGCGCCTGGTGGCTCAAGCGCGATATGCGCGCTTCCCTGCCCCAGATCGATGGCCAGACCAAAGTCTCCGGCCTGAGCGCCGCGGTCACCGTCCGCCGCGACGAGCACGGGGTGCCGCATATCGAGGCCGCCAATCTCGACGATCTTTTCGTCGCCCAGGGCTACGTCACGGCCCAAGACCGCCTCTGGCAGATGGATATGACCCGCCGCTACGTCGCTGGCGACCTCTCCGAAATCCTAGGCAAGAAGACCGTTCCGCACGACCGGATCCAGCGGATCCTCGGCATGAGGCCGCTGGCCGAGCGCATCGTCGCCGCGCAGACCGACCGCGACCGCCGCTTTCTCGACGACTACGCCCGCGGCGTCAACGCCTTCCTCGCCGACCACCCGAAAACGCTCCCCGCCGAGTTCGCCTTTCTCGTCTACAAGCCAAAACCGTGGCAGCCGGTCGACTCGGTGCTCGTCCTGCTCGGCATGGTGCAGATGGAGGACGAACGCTGGGAGCACAAGCTTGAGCACGAGCGCGTCGCGAACAGGCTAGGCCCGACGCTGGCCGCCGATCTGTATCCGGTCGGCAGCTGGCGCGACCATCCGCCGACCATTTCCGTGCCCGACCTCACCGCCCCGCAACCCCAGATTCCCGACGTGCCGCTCGACGAATCCCAAACCTCGGTTCGCGATCTGCTCCAGCTTCGCCAGCTACTCGGCCACGATCTGTGCGACGGATGCGCCGTCGGCTCGAACGAATGGGCCGTCTCGGGCGCCCACACCGTCTCCGGCAAGCCGCTCATGTCAAACGACATGCACATCACCCACACCATTCCGAATGTCTGGTACGAGGTCGATCTCAAGGCGCCCGGTTTCCACGTCGCCGGAGTCGGCTCCCCCGGCGCGCCCTTCGTCACCAGCGGCCACAACGACCATATCTCCTGGGGATTCACCTCGCTCTACGGCGACACCCAGGACCTCTACGTCGAGCAGGTCAACAACCAGGACGAATACCTGTCCTCGAATGGCTGGAAGCCCATCGAGCACGAGCGCGAGATCATCCGCGTCCGCGGCTCCGGCGACGTGGTCGTGAACGTCGGCCACACCGAGCACGGCCCGGTCGTCACTCCGGCCATCGACGGCGAGAAGCGCATCATCAGCCTGAAGTGGTCCGCCTACGACGCGACCGCGACGAGTATTCCGCTCTTCGACATCAACGCCGCCTCCACCTGGACGGAGTTCCGCAGCCTGCTTAGCCGCTGGTGGGGGCCGTCGCTCAACGTTATCTACGCCGACGACCAGGGCCACATCGGCTACCAGGCGGTCGGCTTCATCCCCATCCGCAAAGACGGCGTCTCGAACGTGCCCGTCCCCGCCGGCAACCACGAATGGCAGGGTTTCGTGCCGTTTGAAGCGATGCCCAGCGTCGAAGATCCCGTCAACGGCATCCTCGCGACGGCGAATGCCCGCATCGCTCCCGACGGCTATCCCTACCAGCTCACCCTCGAATGGGCGTCGCCCTACCGCAACGAACGCATCTGGAAGTGGCTCGACGCCAAAGTTCAGGAGAAAAAGCTCGCCCCGGCCGACATGTTGTCTCTCCAGACCGACGTCTACTCCGCGCTCGATCAGGAGCTGGCCCGCCGCTACGCCTACGCCATCGACCACACTCCCAACGCCGACCAGCAGCTGCGCCAGGCCGCCGACCTGCTTCGCAGCTGGGACGGCGCGATGAACGCCAACTCCGCTCCGGCCGCGATCATCACCGCCGCCCGCCATGCTTTTTGGCCGATCCTGCTCAAGCCGAAGCTCGGCGACGACGCCCCCCTCTATGGCTGGGGCGAAAAAGCCTTCGCCGAGGAGGAACTCGTCGCCCACTCCCCCGCCCAGTGGCTCGCCCCCGGCTATGCCAACTGGGACGCCATGCTGGCCTCCGTCATGAAGCAGGGGCTCGCCGCCGAGCACGCGCCCTCCGACCTGAAGACCTGGCAATACGGCGGGATTCGCAAGATCGATCTCGAACACCCCCTCTACGGCATGCTGCCGTGGTTCAAGAAATGGACCGGCACCGGGCCGCAGCCCTTCTCCGGCGACGCCACCACCGTCAAGCAGATGAACGGCCTGCTCGGCCCCTCGCAGCGGCTCACCGTCGACTGGGCCGACCTCGACCGCTCGACCGAAAACATCGTCTTCGGCCAGTCCGGCAACCCGCTCAGCCCGTGGTACGGCGACCAGTGGCCGATCTGGCTGGGAGGCACGACGTTCACCCTGCCCTTCAGCGAACAGGCCGTCGCCGACGGCGCGAAGCATACGCTGCGGCTCACCCCGTGACCTTCGCCGAACCAACCACGCGGCAACGCTGGAAGTGGCGCGCCGTCATCTTCGCTTGCGCCGCAGTCGCGACCCTGCCGCTGGCCCTAAAAGGCGCTTCTTGCGGACAAGACTTCGACTTCCACCTGCAATCCTGGCTCGCCGTCGCCGTGCAATGGCGGCATGGCGTTCTCTACCCCCGCTGGATCGAAGCCGCCAACTACGGCGCCGGCGAACCGCGCCTGGTCTTCTATCCGCCCTTCTCGTGGATGCTCGGCGCGACGCTCGGCACCGTCTTGCCTTGGAATCTCGCGCCGATCGCCTTCACCTTCCTCGTGCTCGCCGCCAGTGGCCTCAGCATGAACAAGCTCGCCAGCCGGTGGCTGCCCCCGAACGCCGCCGCCGCAGCGGCCTGCGCCTACCTCCTCAATCCTTACTGCCTCTTCGTAGCCTACGAACGAACCGCCTACGGCGAATTAGCCGCCGGAATCTGGCTGCCGCTGATCGTCCTCTATACGCTGCGGCAAACTAACCAAATCATCCCCCTCGCCCTCGCCATCGCCGCCATCTGGCTCACCAACGCCCCAGCCGCCGTCATGGCCTCTTACGCCGTCGCCGCGATCACCCTCTGGATCGCCCTCCACCTCCGCAGCTGGAAACCGATTCTCCCCGTCGCCGCCAGCTACCTCCTCGGCATCGGACTCGCCGGCTTCTACCTCGTCCCCGCCGCCTACCAACGCCGCTGGGTCGAGATCGCCCGCGCCATCGACCCCGGCATGAGGTTCTCCGACAGCTTCCTTTTCGAACACACCGGCCAAACCTACCACGACCAGGTGCTGCGAACCGCATCGTGGATCTTCCTCGCCATGCTGATCGCCATCGCGATAACCGGAGCCATCTCCTGGCGCCGCCGCCGCTTCGTGCTTCCGATCTTCGCCGCCGCCGGAATCCTGCTCGCCCTGCAACTCCCCGCCAGCAGCTTCGTTTGGAACCACGGCCCCGAGTTGCAATTCCTGCAGTTTCCCTGGCGCTGGTCGCTGGTCCTCAGCATCGTGTTCGCGATCTCGCTCGCTCTCGCCATAAGATTCCCCACCGGCAAGCTGCTCAAGAAGCCTTTCCCCCTCCAAATCACCCTCACGCTAGCCGCCGCGATCGCCATGGCGGCAATCGCGAATCACTTCTTCTGGCAATTCTGCGACGACGAAGACGCCGTCTCCGCCCAACTCGCCCTCTTCCACTCCGGGTCCGGCTTCGAAGGCACCGACGAATACACCGCCCGAAACGCCGGAAAAGACACCGATAACTCGCTGATTCAGCAAAGCTTGCCGCAAGTCCGCGTCCTCAACCAGCCGCAAGCCGAAACCGCCGAGAATCCAGCCCAGCCCAATCCCGACTACACGGCCGATCCCGCCGCCGAAGTCGAAGTCCCGGCGCAAATCGCCATCCAAACCTGGCAGCCCGAATCGAAATCCCTCGCCATCGCCACGCCATCCCCCGCCTACGCCGTCCTTCGCCTGGTCGATTACCCGGCCTGGCAAGTCCGCCTCAACGGAACCCCGATCCCCAACCGCCCGCACCGAGAAGACGGCCTCATGGCAATCCCCCTCCAACCCGGCCCCAACCGCATCGACATCGCCTACGCCGCGACCCCCGACGTGCTCCTCGGCCGAATCCTCACCACCCTCTCCCTCGCGACCCTGATCGCCATCGCGTCCCGAAAGCGACATAATGTCAGTTAATATGGTTGAAATGCTTGTCGAAGTGAAAGAAATCCTGCGTTGCGGCGCGGCGCTAACGGACCGCGCCCTCGAAAGACTGCTCCCCGGCACCGACCAGACCCCCGCCTCGATCCACCAGGCCATGCGCCACAGCGTCTTCGCCGGAGGCAAACGGCTGCGGCCAGTCCTGTGCATCGAGGCAGCCCGCATGATCTCGGCTGCACCCATGCCGCCGGCCGGAGTCGAAGACCTCGCCGCCGCCCTCGAAATGCTGCACACCTATTCGCTCATCCACGACGATCTGCCCGCCCTCGACAACGACGATCTCCGCCGAGGCAAGCCCACCTGCCACGTCGTCTTTGGCGAAGCGGTCGCCATCCTCGCCGGCGACGCCCTGCAAACCCAGGCCTACGAAACCCTCGCCGCTCTCCCCATTTCCGCGCCCTCCGTCGTCGAGATCGTCCGCCTCGTCGCTCAGGCTACCGGCACGATCGAGGGCATGATCGCCGGCCAGGTCCTGGACATCGAGGCCGAACACCACAAGCCCACCGCCGAACTCGTCGACGCCATCCACCGCGCCAAGACCGGAGCCCTCATCCGCGTCAGCCTCGCCGCCGGCGCCGTCTACTCTGCTGGCAGCCCCGACGACGTCCACCGCCTCACCGAATTCGGCCGCAAAGCCGGACTCGCCTTCCAAATCGTCGACGACGTCCTCGACATGACCGAAGACTCCGCCCATCTCGGCAAGACCGCCGGCAAAGACCTCGCCAGCGACAAAGCCACCTGGCCGGCCGTCTTCGGCATCGAACGATCGATCGCCGACGCCCATCGCCTCATCGCCGAAGCCTTCGCCTATCTCGAACCCTACGGCGACCGCGCCGACACCTTAAAAGCCGTAGCCACCTACCTGGTCGAAAGAAAAAACTAGCCCGTATGCCACTCCCCATCCATCAACACAGACATGTCATCCCGAGCGACGCGCCTCAGCGCGGAGCCGAATGGACCTGCTGTTTCAGCGAGCCAGGGCCCCTGACCACCCCTCCGAGGCGTTCCTAATGCCCCTAAGCGAAGATGACATCCGCCAAGCCCTCCGCGACGTCTACGACCCCGAACTCCCCGTCAACATCGTCGACCTCGGCCTCGTCTACAACATCGCCCTCTCGCCCGACCCCGACGCCCCCGGCTTGGTTCCAAAGCAAAAGGTCCAGATCGACCTCACCCTCACCACCCCCGGCTGCCCCTCCCACGCCCAGATCACCGAACACATCCGCAACCGCCTCGCCGGCTTCCAGGAGATCGGCGACTCCCAGGTCAACCTCGTCTGGGAACCCAAATGGACCCCCGCCCGCATCAGCCCCGAGGCGCAAAAGAAACTCGGCATCGCGTAAAGCTCGCTCTCCGCCGCAAAGAGGTGAATGGGCCGAAGCGTTTTCACCTCGGCCCCTGGTTTCACTCGCCGTCGTCATCCGACAGAACGTTAGTCCGTTTCGGTGAACTCAATGTACGGCGCCGAACCGCCAGTCGCGGTGCAGGTGCCCGCAGTTAGATTGTTGGTTTCGCCCGTCGTCCCGGCATCCTTCGATGGCGACAAGCAGGTGGGCGCAGTCGTGGAACCGTAGGTCAGCGCGACCTTCGCCGTGATCGACGAGCCGCTATTGAATTCGGCCTCCGATCCTCCCGCGTTCCCCAAAACGTTGAACTCGGCCTCGCTCCAACCGCTCGCGATGTCGGTGTAGCTGTCCTTGACGGTCGCCGTGTAGGCCTCGCCGGAATACGTGACCGTCGCGGCGTCGCTGCCGCCCGCCGCCGCCGAGCCCGAGAGCGTCAGACCGGCCAGGCTGGTGATCGGGATCTGCCCCTTGTAGATGAGCGCCGCCGAGGTGTTCTGCACGCAGTCCACTCCAGGCCCTTCCGCGTCCGCGCCGCCATTGATGAAGCCGCTCGGGCAGCTGGCGCGCCGGCTCGAACCATAGTCGATCAGCCAGTACTCGATAAAGACCTCGGTGTCTCCCGTCAATGAGCTGCTCGTCAGCGAGACCGGGGTGTTCGTCGACAGCACATACTGCTGCCAGGCCAGGCACTTCGAGTAGCTGCCGCACGCCGCCGAGTGGTAGACGTTCGTGTTGACCTGCAACGTGTATTCGTTCGCCCCCAGAATGCCGCCATCGCCGAACGCCGCGACGCCAACGCTCTTCTCCGAGGTCACGCCCGTCACCGTCGGAAAGCTGCCGGCCGCGAGGCTGAAGTATTTCCCCGTCGGCGCCTCCGCCACGAAATCATAGGCGTTGCCGATCGTCTGCTCGCGGCTTCCATCCGGGTTCACAGGCTTGGGCAGCGCCGACCGGTAGCCTGGCGCCGGGGCGCACTCCACCGGCTCCCACTTCGTGCTCGGGTACGACGCATGGAAGCACCCTTCCCCCGGCGCCTTGATCTGGTGCATCGTCTCGCGCCAAACCTCGCGCGCCTTCGCGTCGGGCAGAGTCACGGCCTCGTCGCCCGACTGCCCGGCGAAAGCCAGTGGAAGGCAATACATGCTCGCAAGACCTGCCGCCACGGCAAGCTTGAATACAGAACGCACTTCGAAGTTCACTCGGGTCTCCTCATCGTCAGCTTCACGCTGGTTCTTACCGATGCCAAAGTTATGGGAAGGGCCTTCCGCGACCCTCCCGATAGTCGAAACGGGGTGATCGAAACCGGCACAGATTCAGTGGCTTTGCCGGAAACGAAAGTAACGCCTTGGTAACCGTGTTGTATTCATAAACTTTCCTCCACAGAGAATGCAAGGGAAATCGTCGCCGTCTCGCCAAGGCTGTCCCGTTATGGAACTCGCGGTCGCCCAAATGCCCGCTCGCCTCCGGACGCGAAACTCGATGCGCCCGAACCCTCCGCCCACTGCGAACTCCGTGCTCTCTGTGGCAAAATCCACGCCGTCAACCAAGACCACGCGCTCGCCCGTTCCACCGATCTCCCTGCCTCAAGTAAACTGAAACAGCCTATGCGAACCAAGTCCGGCTCCGAAATCCGCAAGATGTTCCTCGACTTTTTTGCGTCGAAGGGGCACAAGATCGTCCACTCCTCCTCGCTCGTCCCCCACAACGACCCCACGCTGCTCTTCACCAACGCGGGCATGAACCAGTTCAAGGACCTCTTTCTCGGCAACGAGACCCGCGACTACAACCGCGCCACCACCTCCCAGAAGTGCGTCCGCGCCGGAGGCAAGCATAACGACCTCGAAAACGTCGGCTTCACCCGCCGCCACCACACCTTCTTCGAGATGCTCGGCAACTTCTCCTTCGGAGACTACTTCAAGCGCGAAGCCATCGCCTACGCCTGGGAACTCGTCACGCACAAAGATTGGTTCGGCATCCCCAAAGACAAGCTCTACGTCACCAT
>Ga0116226_10004957_pt1 | contig 11842 bp, 9 predicted proteins | sample S1TSphfallax_FD_89692 | JGI IMG/M metagenome (GOLD analysis project Ga0116226, IMG submission 89692) | Host-associated microbial communities from peat moss isolated from Minnesota, USA - S1T2_Fa - Sphagnum fallax MG | ecosystem: Host-associated > Plants > Peat moss > Unclassified | place: USA... | reverse complement strand
GTCCAGAATTTTCGCGAACGACTCCGGCTCCTGTGCCCCCGACACGGTGTACCGGCCATCGAACACGAAAGTCGGTACGCCGGTGATTCCGAGCACGGCGGCATGTCGTTCCGCGGCGACCACCCCGTCCTGGCCCTCGCGCAACACCAGCGCCGCACGCGCCTCGCGCTCGGCTAGGCCGCACTCGGCGCCCAAGCGAACCAATTCCTCCACGTCCCCGATATCGACTCCTTCCTGGAAGTAAGCCTGCATGATGCGGTCCTTCACCCGTCCCTGCATCCCATGGCGGCCGGCGTGGGCGATCAACAAGTGCGAGCGCCGCGTGTTGGGCATGCGCTTGATGAGATCGAAGCGAAATTGGAGTCCGACGGCCTCGCCATGCCGGATCAACGTCTCCTCGACGAGCGCGACTTTGGCCGCATCGCCGACCTTGGCGGTCAGATAATCCGCGCGCTCCACCCCATCCCAAGGCATGTCCGGATTCAACTCGAACGGTCGCCAGGCCACGCGCGGCTCCAAGCGCGGCCGCTCCGCGAGCGAGATCTCGAAGCGGCGCTTCCCCACGAAACACCAGGGGCAAACCGTGTCCGAATAAATGTCGATTCGCATCTGAATACCCATATTTTACATTGTACAGGGCCCCTTATGGGCATTGCCGTGAACGAGTATCATCCCCGGATGAAATCACTTCGGGCGTAGGATTCGATGGCACGCAGCCTCAAAACAAAATACGTGCTGCTCGCCCTCGGGGTCGCCACCGCTTTGTCGTTGCTGCTGGCGGGCCTCTCGTACTATGAACACCGGGTCGACGCGGCCGACATCAGTCAACTCACGCACACCGCCGTCGAGCAAAAGTTGGAAGCGGATCTCGAGGCCCGCGCCGACTCGTTGAGCAAAATTACCGGTGCCCTGCTGGCACCGGCCATGACGACGCATAACCAAGCCGCCGTCACGGCCATCGCCGAACGTCTTCTGGAGGAACGCGACATCGAGCGCGTCGAGGTCCGGGACGCGCATGGCGCGGTCCTGTTCACCGGCAGCAACGCCGTCGCCGACGCTGACGGAGCCGGCCCATTCGTTCTGCAGAGCAGCATTCGCAGCGTGAACACGCCGACTCTGCAGCCCAGCGGCACCCTGCAGATCTGGCTCAACCGCGCCAAGATGCATGACACGCTCGTCAGCATCCAGTCGCAAGTGGAGAATCGGCAAGGGCATCAGGCCAAACGCATGAGTAGCCTGCTCGCCGGCGTCGTCCTGCCGCTGATCCTGCTTGGGCTCTTGGGAGCCTGGTTCATCACGCGGCAGCTGGCCCGGCCGATCACCGCTCTGGTCAAGTCCGCCGACCGCATCGGGGAAGGCGACTACACGCGCCCGCTGGCCGTGGTGCGCGGCGGCGAACTCGGCGAACTGCAGAGTGCCCTCGAGCGCATGCGCCAGAATCTCGCCGAGACCACGATCACCAAGAACTACTTGAATGCGGTGCTCAATAGTTTGAGTGACGCGGTGCTCGTCACATCGCCGGACGGCATCGTCAAGAGCTGCAACGAGGCGACGCGAAAATTGCTGGGTTACACCGAAGCCGATCTGGTGGGCAAGCCGCTGACCAGCTTCATCGATGATGCGCATCGCGACGCGTTCGACCCGACGAGCACCACCACCGAAGCGCGTGAGACCGTGCTGCGAACGGCGAGCGGTCAGACCATACCGGTTTCCATGGCCAATTCGACGATCATGTCCGAGGATCCGCACTTCCAGGGCAACATCTACGTCGCGCGCAACATCACCGAGCGTAAGCGCGCGGAGCGGCGCATCCGTTACCTGGCGCGGTACGACACGCTGACGAAGATGCCCAACCGCATGCAGTTCCAGCATCTGCTGCAGCAAGCCATCGCGCGCTCACGCCGCAACCAGCGCTCGCTCGCGCTGCTGTACCTCGACCTCGATCGGTTCAAGGAAGTCAACGACACGTTCGGCCACGCGGCGGGCGACCGAACACTGGAAATCTTGAGTGAGCGCCTCACGCGGAGCCTGACCAAGGATACCGTCATCGGGCGTCTCGCCGGCGACGAATTCGCCATGTTCATCGACGATCTTCCCATCGATGTCGACAACCGGCCGGCATTGGCATCGCTCGCCCGCACGCTGCTCGATGAGATCAGCCGCACGTTCTACGTGAACCAGCAGGAAGTCTATTTGACTGCCAGTGTCGGTATCGCCATCTGCCCTTATGACGCCGAAAACGTCATTGATCTGATCCGCAATGCCGACGCGGCGATGTACCACTCCAAGCAGAACGGCGGTAACTCGAGCGCGTTCTACATCCCGGAGATGAATGCCGCCGCCGTCGAGCGGCTCATGTTGAAGAGCAAACTGCGTCGCGCCCTGGAGCGCGAGGAACTGGTGATCCTGTACCAGCCCAAGGTCGATCTGCGGGATGGTCGAGTCGTCGGTGCCGAAGCGCTGCTGCGCTGGCGGCTGCCCGGCTACGGCGACATTTCGCCTTCGCAGTTCATTGCGCTCGCCGAGGAAACCAGTCTCATACTCGACATCGGCGAATGGGTCATGAACCGCGTGGCAGCCGACTACCGGGAGTGGCTGAAGACGGTGGCGCAGCCCGGTCGCATCGCCATCAATTTGTCGCTGCGCCAGCTGAAACAGGCGAGCTTCATAGCGCGCTGCCGCAGCGTTTTCCGGCGCAACGAAGTGTCACCCACCTGTTTCGAATTGGAAGTCACCGAAACGACCCTCATGACCGATCCGAAACGCACGATCGGCTTGTTGAACGAGCTCTATGCGATGGGGTTGCATCTCGCCATCGATGATTTCGGCACCGGCTACTCGTCCCTCTCGGCCCTTCAGCAATTTCCCATCGGCACCCTGAAGATCGACCAGTCGTTCGTGCGGGATGTGGCCGTGGACTCCGACGATGCCGCCATCGTGCGCACCATCATCGACATGGGCAAGAGCCTGAACCTGGTCGTCATCGCGGAGGGCGTCGAGGGCGTCGATCAGCTCGAATTCCTGCGCAAGCATGGCTGTTACTACGCCCAGGGAAGATTGTTCAGCGACGCGATCGAGGCCAAGAAGTTCGTGGCCGTGCTGGCGGCGCAAGAACACGGGCCACCGGCTCACGCCGGCTTGTGCGCACCGACCGTGCTGCGTCCGGTTGCGGTGAAAGCGTAGACCTCGGGACCTCGAACCCTCGATGCTGTCTGCACGGGATCTGACCCTTCGGCGCGGTCCGGAACCGTTGTTCGACAAGGTCAACTTCACGATTTTCCGCGGCAACAAGGTCGGCCTCACGGGCGCCAATGGTGCCGGCAAGTCGAGCCTGTTCGCTGCGATTCGCGGTGATCTCGGATCGGACCACGGCGACATCGAGCGGCCGGCCGGCCTCAAGATCGCCCATGTCGAACAGGAGGTCGAGGCCAGCGACCGCGCCGCAATCGAATTCGTCCTCGATGGCGACACCGAACTGCGCAGCGTGCTCGCGGCGATCGAGGACGCCGAACGGCGCGATGCGCCGATGGAGGTGGCGGAGCTTTATGGGTCGTTGCAGGCCATCGATGGCTATCGCGCGCGGGCGCGTGCCGCGGCACTCATGCACGGTCTGGGCTTCACGACGACGGATCTCGATCGGACCGTCGCGGAATTCTCCGGGGGTTGGCGCGTGCGCCTGGCGATGGCGCGCGCGCTGGCATCGAGGGCGGACCTGTTGCTGCTCGACGAGCCCACGAATCACCTGGATCTCGACGCCATCGTCTGGTTGGAGGAGTGGCTCACGTCGTTCTCCGGCACGCTGTTGATGATTTCCCATGACCGCGAGTTTCTGGACGCGATCATCGACCGGGTCATGCATATCGAAAACAAGGGGCTTCGCACCTACGCCGGCAACTACTCGCAATTCGAGACGAAGCGGGCCGAGGAACTCGCCCTGCAGCAGACGCTGCAATCGCGCCAGATGAAGCGCGTCGCCGAGATCACGGCGTTCGTCAACCGCTTCCGCGCCAGCGCGACCAAGTCACGCCAGGCGCAGAGCCGCTTGAAAATGCTCGCCCGAATGGAGCTCATCGTACCTGCGCACGTCGACAGCCCGTTCGAGTTTGGATTCTCGACACCGTTGAAGACGCCGCGGCCGCTGCTAACCCTCGAAGATGCCGCCTGTGGTTACCCCGGTCGCAGCATCATCACGGGAATCAACGCATCGATCGGGCCGCTCGACCGGATTGCGTTGTTGGGGCCGAACGGCGCGGGCAAGTCGACTTTGACCAAAATGCTGGCCGGAGAGGCGCCGCCGCTCGCGGGCCGGCGCGTGCCGGCGGCCGATCTCGCCATCGGGTATTTTGCCCAACAGCAGATGGAACAGCTGCAGCCGCAAAACGATGCAGTTTGGCACGTCAGGAACCGGGGAGGACCCGAGTTCGCGTCGGGCGATGAACAACGCGTGCGTGACCATTTGGGACGATTCGGTTTCGAGGGCGATCGTGCGTTCCAACCGGTTGCGCGGTTCTCGGGCGGCGAGAAGGCGCGACTGACGTTGGCCTTGCTGGTCGCGCGACGACCGAACCTATTGTTGATGGATGAACCCACCAATCACCTCGACATCGACATGCGGCATGCCCTGAACGTCGCATTGCAGAGCTTCGAGGGCGGTTTGTTGTTGGTGTCGCACGACCGACATCTCATCAAGTCGGTTGCCGATACGCTCTGGCTCGTTGCCGATGGCAAGCTCAAGGTCTTCGACGGCGACCTGGATGATTACCAGCAGTGGTTGCAAACCCGTGCCAAGGCCGGGGGAGCACCCGGCGAGAAGGGGAGGTCCGCGAAGAAGCCGCCGCGCGATCCGGTGTCGCAGCTGCGGCGCGAGCTCGAACAAATCGAACGCCGCCTCAATGCGGTGACGGCGGAACACGCCGCCTTGGAACTCGAGATGTCGGTCGGCGCTGCCGTACCCAAGGGACGATCCGAGAAGGCCGCGCGACTGCTACGTGACGCGCAGATGCTCGAGGCACGCTGGCTGGAGGTGGGCACGGCGCTCGAGCTTGCGGAGGCAGGACTGTCCGCCGGAACGCCCGACGACGCGTGAGGCGGTGACGCGGCCCAAACCTTAAGTTTTCTGATATGAATAAGGGATGCATATCGACAACGATCCGCTGCTGCAAATCCTGATCTTGCTCACGGCGTCGATCGGCGTGGTGGCGGCCGTTCGCAAGCTGGCGTTGCCGGCAATCCTCGGTTATCTCGTCGTCGGCATGTTGTTGGGGCCGCACGCACTTGCACTGGCGGTGAGCAACGAGACCACGCAGCTGCTCGCCGACTTCGGCGTGGTGTTTCTCGTTTTCACGCTGGGTCTGGAATTCTCATTGCCGCGTCTGGTGGCCATGCGCTGGGAGGTGATCGGCGTCGGCGGCGCGCAAGTGCTGTTGACCACCGGTCTGATCGCCGTGGGCGCCATTTACCTGTTCGACATTTCGCCGGCGGTTGGCGTGGTGTTGGGCGGAGCCGTGGCCATGTCGTCGACCGCGATCATCATTTCTCAGTTGACCGAGCAATCCGAAAACAACCGCACGCATGGACGACTCGCGGTTGCGATCTGTCTGTTTCAAGACCTGAGCTTTCCGTTGTTCCTGGCGTTGATTTCGGCGCTCGCGGGCGGCGGGCCGGCGAATGCGACGCACCTGGTGGGCGCGGTGGGTTTCGCCGTGCTCGCGTTGCTGCTGGTGCTGGCCGCGGGCCGATGGCTGCTACGGCCGTTATTCTTGTGGATTGCGGCGGTCAGATCCGCGGAATTATTTTCACTGGCCGTGTTGCTGGCCGTGCTTGCCTCGGCTTGGGCAACCCGGGCGGCCGGCTTGTCCTTGGCGCTCGGTGCGTTTCTCGCCGGCATGATGCTCGCCGAAACCGAGTTCCGGCATCAGATCGAAGCCACCATCCGTTCCTATAGGGAGGTGCTGCTCGGGCTCTTCTTCATCACGGTCGGCATGCTCCTCGACGTTCGGCTGTTGCTGCGTGATCTGCCTCTGGTCATCGCCATTCTGGCGGGCATGCTGGTGCTGAAGGCAGCCGTCGTGGCGGTGGTGGCAAAGCCCGCCACGAACAGTGCGTTCAAGTCTCTGCGCACCGGAGTCATCGTGGCCCAGGGCGGCGAGTTTGGTTTTGCATTGTTGACGTTGCTCCTGCGGCGCACCCTCGCGGATTCCACCATCGTTCAGCCGCTACTCGCTGCCACGGTCACCAGCATGGTGCTGTCGCCGCTGTTGATTCGCCACAACCGACGCATCACGGGTGCATTCTTGAAGGAATCGGTGCCGGCGACCTCCGAGGCATTGCGGGAAACTCGGGCCACGCTCGCGGTGGCCGAACGTGATCACGTGGTGATCTGCGGATTCGGCAGGGTCGGGCAGAACATCGCCCGCGTGCTCGAACAAACCGGTTTCGAATACATCGCTCTCGACGTCGATCCCTACCGCATTCGTGCCGGACGACAGGCCGGTGATCCCATCATCTACGGCGATGCGGGTCAGACGAAAGTGCTCGAGAACGTCGGAGTCGCCCATGCCAGCTGCGTCGTCGTCACGTTCGCCAGTCCCGAGGTCGCACTGCGAATTTTGCGGTCGGTGCGCGAGTTGCGCGCTGACGTGCCGGTTCTCGTGCGCACGCAGGACGATACCAAACTCGAAGAACTGCAGCGGGCGGGCGCGACCGAGGTCGTACCGGAGACATTCGAGGCCAGCTTGATGCTGCTGTCGCATCTGTTGCTGCTGCTCAAGCTGCCGGTGTCGCGCGTGATACGCACAGTCAACGACATTCGCAGCGATCGTTATGGCATGTTGCGTCAATACTTCCGTCACGTGAGCGCCGAGGTGCTCGATGACAGCCACGCCTTTCGCGAGGAACTGCATAGCGTCGTGCTGCCGCCGCATGCATGGGCGGTCGGCAAGAGCGTCGCCGAACTTGCGCGTCGAGGATCGAAAGCCACGGTTAGTGCGGTGCGACGTGACGGAATCGTGGGCCGCGAGCCTGGCGCAGATACCATATTCAAGGTAGGCGACGTGGTGGTGGTCTGCGGCACACCGGAAGCAGTCGAACATTCCGAGACCGTGCTGCTGATGGGCTGAAAAACTGCTTTACAGCGCCCCCGCTTCCTTTCATAGTAGCCACGCTGTTTAAGGGCAAACCCGCCGAAAGGTGGGGACGCAAAACCACCGGTCTAAGGGGCTTCCTGATGGAAGCCTGACGATAGCGGGGTCGCCAGTTCCGATGCATTCATGAGCATCGAGATGACCGCTAATGCGCCCCCTCGAGCAGCAGGATTTTTATCTGCTAGAGATTTTGTGGGGTTGCACATGGTACTCAAAGCCAATCGTTCGCCGGGCGCCGATGCATCGGGCCTGCATCGCCGACCGCGTCTCGCGGTGCGTGCAAAACGATTCGAAGATATTCCGACCATTCTGGCCAACTCCAACACTTATCCCGGCCCGGTTCGCACGGTCGGCGCCGATTACTCGCAAACGCGATGCGTCGGCGGTGACGGCGGCACCGCGGTGAACACCAGCGCGCTCGATAAGATCCTGCAATTCGGAGACTCCACCGTGCGCGCCCAAGCGGGAGTACGCATCGGCACGCTGGCACGCGCGCTCGCCGAGCGCGGGCAGGAATTGGCCCTCACCCCCGAGATGGGTCATATCTCCTTGGGGGCACTGGCCGTGACCACGTGCCCGCAGGCCTCGCACGTTCCCGGCATGGCGCAGCTGTCGTCGCTCGTGGCCGAACTGAAGCTCATCACGCCGCAGGGAAAACAGATGACCGTGAGCGAGCACGATCAGGATTTGATGCGGGTGCTGCGTTCGAGTTTCGGCCTGCTCGGCGTGGTGCACGAAGTGGTGCTGCGCGTACAGCCCATGCAGCCCGTCAGAATCGATTACCAGGTGCTCACGTTGAAAGAATTCAGCGCACGCTTTTTAAGCATCATCAATGCACCGGGAGCCTTGCGCCTGCACATTTCGCCTTTCAATGATCGGATCATCGTCGAGCGCCGCAACGTCGAGGAGATCGACAGCCTCAGCCGCTCTGGGATATGGCAGATCCGAAACTCCGTCATGAAAAACGTCTTGCCCGCGTTTGGTTCGACGGTGGGCAGCATATTGTCGGCTCCGGGTGTGAGGTCGGTGGTTCTGTCGGGCGTGCAGCGCGCCCTGCGAGCGACCCTCGATCGCGCCTCGCGCGGCGTGGTGATGCATGCGCACGAATGGATCCGCGATCTGCCCCCGGAAGCGTGGAAATCGCGGTACACGTACAGCCTCTGGGCGTTTCCAGAGAACGACTTTCCGCGGCGCCTGGGCGAGTATTTCGCGTTCTGCAAGGCGCACTACAAACAATATCGGTATCGCTGCAACGTCGTGAACGGCGCCAGCCGCATCCACCAAGACCGCGGGTCGCTGTTCAGCGTGAGCTATTCGGGACCCATGTTCACGCTGGAGCCGTCATCGACGGGTGAAAAAGGGTGGGACGATTTTTTGATCGACTTCAATGATTTCGCGTCCGCGCTCGGCGGTATCCCCACGTTCAATCAGACGCGGGCCCTGCAGCCCGAACACGTGGCCAAGGCGTTCGGCGACCGCGCCAAACTTTTCCGCGCATTGCGTCAGCGCACCGACCCGACCAATCGGCTTCGCAACAGCTACTTCGCCTATCTGTTGGGATAGCAGCAGACCGCTACAGACCGGAAACGATTTTCGCCTTGATGCTTTCGAACTCAGCGTCGCTGATGAGGTTCGCATCCAGCATCTCGCGAGCCTGGCGCAAGCGGCGCGCCGGATCAGATTCGCCGCCGGAGACGGACCCGGGAGCCGTGAATTGCACGCCACCCGATTTCGCACGCAGCTCTTCGAGTTCACGTATGCGCCGCTTTTCGCGCCAAATCTGATCGTGTTGCTGGCAGATCCGATAAATGGCCTGGGCCTGGTCCTTGCACAGTCCTTCGAAGGTCCAGATGCGATTCACTTCCGACCCGATGTTCAAATCCGAGCTGTTCTGCGCCACCAGCGTCAGTTCGGCGGACAGCATACCCGCGCGGATCCGCGTCTCCTTCAGATCCTGCCAACGGATGTCGGCTGAATCGTAGCCACCGAACAGGCGGCGACTCAAGGAGATGAACCGTCCGCTCGTTGCCGCGATACAGGCGCGGCGGTGGGTCAACGCGAACAGGCGGCGCTGCATGGCCCACGCCTCGAGCGACTCTCCCGCCGTCAAGAGACTGCGCAGCGTATCGAGCGCCCGGTGAGTGCTGTCATCGTCGGCCACATTGTCACCGGTGTCGCTCATTAGGTCTCCGTCCGCCGCAGCCGCAATTGGATGGCGATGATGATGAATGCGATGCCGACGACGACACCGATCCACGTCGCCGGACTCGTTACGAAGTCTACCGGATCGAGCAGAGTCCAGACACTGCCGGGCGTCGTGAACGAGTCAGCATGGATGACGGTCGTCACCCAGGCACCGCGGCCCGAGGGCTCGCTGAACGCGCGCGCGGCATAGTCGTAGGTTCGATCCCAGAGCAGGGTGCCGACGACGTGGGTGCCGAAGAACCAGCGCTCGACCAGGTAGAGCGCCAACGGCGGCAAGATCGTCCAGAGCATGACCGCGCGTTTCGCCCAGGCTGAGATCGCGAGAAGGTAGCCGATGAACGGCAGGTACCAGATGGCCGTCGTCACGATCAGATACAGCCACAGCACTTGTAATTGCAACCACACATCGGGCTGCCATAGCGCACCGCCGAAAGCAGAGCGCGCCCGGACCGATATGATGAAGGCGATCAACAGCGTCGAGACATCGGCGGCGACGAAATAAACCAGGGGAATGACGATGACGCCGGTGACGAGCTTCGACAGCACCGTGGCCGTGTCGGAGATCGGCAATGACTTCCAAAACAGGATGCTGCGGTCCTTTCGATCCGAATAGAGACAATCGACCAGATACCACGTCGCGTACAGATTCATGACGACGAAGAACGTCACACCGAACGCGAACAGCATCACACCGCCGACGGCGTGCGCCTGGGTCTGTGTGAACAGCCCGCCGATCTCGAGCTTCCCGAACAGCGCTCCCAACGTGAGCGCAGCGCCGATGACGGCGGGAACGATCCAGATGGCGCGATTTTCCCAGAATTCGCGGCGTATCAACCAAGCGTACTGATTCATGTGGAGATCCCGGAGAGTTTGGCGACGAACAGGTCGGACACGCTGGGGGTCAGCACTTCGCCGAAGGCCGCCAGCCCATCAAAATCCGGACGCTCGAAGTACAGCACGGTCTTTCCCAGCGTGCGCCGTTCGTGAAACGGCCGATGCGCGCGGGCCGCCGCGAGTTGTTCCTCCGCTACAGCGACCGCCGCATAGCGGGTCGCGATGTCCTCGAGCGAGCAATCTAGAACGATCCGTCCCTTCTCGATGAAAATCACGTCGGTCAGCAAATTCTCGACTTCTTCCACCTGATGCGTGGTGATGAGAATGGTGCGCGTGTCGTCCATGTAGTCGTTCACCAAGGCATCGTAGAATGCCCGGCGAGCGAGGATATCGAGTCCGAGCGTGGGTTCGTCGAGTACGAGCAATTTGGCGTCGATCGCCATGGTCAAGGCGAGATGAACCTGGGTCTTCATGCCTTTGGACAACTCGCGCATGCGCCGTTTGCCGCCGATTTGCGTCTTCGCGAGCAGGTGAGCGGCACGCTCCCGGCGAAACCGGGGGTGGATGCCGGCGACGAAATCGATCGCATCGTCGACCCGCAACCACGACGGCAGGACGGCCACGTCGGCGATGAAGCAGGCGTCCAGCATCAAGGCCGCACGGTCGGCAAACGGCTCGCGCTCCAGGACGCGCAGGTGACCTTGGTAGGAGCTCAAGCCCAGGATGGCGCGCAGCGCGCTGGTTTTGCCGGCACCGTTCGGGCCGATCAGGCCGACGATGCGGCCTGGCTGGACGTTGAAGGTGGCATGGTCCAGGGCGGTGTGTTTGCCGTATTTCTTCGTCAGATCGCGGGCTTCGATGAGCGGTGACATAGGGAAACTCGTTTATTCCTTGGATTCGCCGCCGCGCGGCGGCGGTGCGGGATGGGTAATCGCCGGAGTTTGCGCAAACAATTCTTCTGCCGTGAAGCCCAGCCGGTTGATGAGCGCCAAGATGTGCGGCCATTCCTCGTTCAGGAATCGCTCGCGCTCGCCGATCAGCAACAGCCGGCGCGCGCCGTGACTGACGAACATGCCGAGACCGCGCTTCTTCTCGACCAAGCGTTCGTCCACCAACTGCTGGTAACCCTTGAGCACCGTCAGCGGATTGAGGCGGTAATCGGCCGCAACCGCACGGACCGAGGGCAATGGATCACCTTCCTTGAGCGCGCCCTCGAGGATCAGGGCAACCATTCGATCGCGTAGCTGGCGATAGATGGGTTGGTTGTCGTTCCAATTGGGGTCCATTCTCACTCGATGTGCGAAGCCCGTGGTTTGGGCATGTAGCACGCTAATCTAGCAGAACGCTCGTGCAGACCACTGGGGGGCGAGATAGGCGATGCCGCCGAGCAGCGTCAGGTTCATACCGAACGCGATCGTGAAAGCGGCGAGTTTGGTCAATAAGGGGGTATTCATGGCAACGCTCCTTGCAGTTTAGGCAGGCCTATCTTGGTGACTTGGTGATATAGTTACATAGTACAGTGGCACATACAACCAGCTTGTTCTATCCCCCGAGTTCACGACGCGTTCACGTCACAACGCTATAGTTCAGACATGACGCCCATGCCCGCCGCGACCCGTGCCATGACGGTGGCCTTCCTTGCCGCCCTTTCCATCCTAGCC
>Ga0116226_10004956_pt1 | contig 11843 bp, 11 predicted proteins | sample S1TSphfallax_FD_89692 | JGI IMG/M metagenome (GOLD analysis project Ga0116226, IMG submission 89692) | Host-associated microbial communities from peat moss isolated from Minnesota, USA - S1T2_Fa - Sphagnum fallax MG | ecosystem: Host-associated > Plants > Peat moss > Unclassified | place: USA... | reverse complement strand
TAGTTATCATTTTTTGAGCAAATTGTTCTCCAAATTCTTTTGGGGTGGGTGGTTCTTGAAGGAAAAAGGAAAATTTGCCCAAATAAAAAATATTATTTTATTTTCTATCCATATTCTAATTGTACTACCCCAAATAATTTTTTTAATTTTTATTTTTATTAATTTTTTGTTGTTGGTTTGTTTGTCTCCCCTTGTTTGGTTCTTTCTGTGCCTTCCTGAGGATATCTCTCCCATCCCACAGACTCAATCAAGAGTAGATACATGTTTCTTCAATTAGTTTTCTGACCTTCAGACTGCATGTCTTCATTTGAGTAGACCGACTTGAAGTACTAGTCCTCAAGTTTGGTCTTGGAATGCTAACAAGCTGTTCTCAACTGGGCAATTCCTATGTTAAAAAGGGCAAACTATATGCTCTTGTATCCATGCTGTACATTTGGGTTTAGGGTGAACCTCCACCCCCTGCCTCACCTTTCTATTCAAGCCACATGCCTCCTAACATTCTGTTTTGCACACATGAACCAGTTCTCTCCCCTAAGGTCACTTAGTGGAATATAGCTCTTAATCTCAGAACTACAGATCATGTGTGGGTTCTGAAGAGAGTTCCAGAACATACAATCTGTACTTTAATCACCTGCTCAAATCTTATGACATATGGGAATCCCTTGAGACTTTTAGACACAAGTATGGTTGAAGGTAACTTTGTTAAGAACCAACTGCACCATTACTTAAAGGGCTGACCAAGTGGATGGACTGAGTTTGGAGTATCCTATTCTTTCACTTTAAACAAGGTTGCCATATTCAGAATGCTCCGTTCACGCTTTTTATTTCAAGTTTCTCTGAGTGCATGTAGCATTATGACTGAATCTTCCCATTTCTTCTCAAAATTTGACAGAAACTCCAGATGCACATTTTTGTAGAGTCCTATGCCCAATACTTCGGGCAGATTAGTGTGCTTATCTACACCTACAAATAGGAGCTGGTGAAGTTGGTGGAGAGTCATGGCAGCTAGTCATTGCAATTCATGGTAAAGTTGATGGTCTTATTCTTTGTGGGTGATACTCATAAGGTTATGAGTTATGACTGCGGTCATTCCAGCCATCTTAGTTTTGCTATTGCTGGAACTGACACAACAGTTACCTCTGAAGTGTTATTCTGGATTTTCATCTGGAACCTAAAGATGAATTTTGGCCTACTTCCTGGTTTAGTAGGGAAATGCTCCCAATCTCTTAAAAATTGAAGCCATATGGGCTGCTTCCTGCTTGCACAGATTGTAGTTCACTGTAAAAACCAAATGCAACTGTTGTTTTACATGTCAGACCAGATCTGAAAATTTGGCAGTATTGTGATAATCCTGAAAAGTTTCCAAATTTATTTCATATTTATCACAGTGCTTGAAAGGTGGACCCACCACCACATCATCTTACATTGATGTGATGTAGATGACCGTGTGTTGAGACTGCATTTCAGGATTGAAAGAAGTTGAAGTGAAATCCAAATTGAGACATTTCCTGGGCCTCTCAAAATAAAAAGGGTATAATGAGCAAGTATGTCTGGAGATCATCTCCATCCTTAAGCTTTATAAAAGACAGCCACAGTATATAAATCATTCCCCACTAGTGAGGTTGTATTTCAGCTTGTAGTAAAGGCTCTTAGTAAGAAGACTACTAGCTTTTGGCTTATGGGGAGATTGGTCCTGTGTCAGAAGCTTTTCAAAGCCCTCTTTTGTTTCCTAAAAGATCATACTCTTAAAGTTTTCCATCATGTTTTTCTTTTCTCTCCCTCTTGACTTTTTTTCTTCTTTCTTGCTTTTCTTGCTTTTGTGTTCCTGTTTCTTCTTGGTTTCTTTGATCATTTCCTTCTCTTTTATGTTTCATGAAACAAGCTGGCTTTATGGTTGAGTCTTTCCATCACTTCAGTCTTGTGACAGAAACTGAGTCCATTGGTTAAAATATGAGACTGACCTCAACCCACAGCCTGGAGCTGAACGAGTGGGAATGCTATGCTTGCCTACTCACCATATGTTGAAGGTCACAGAAGAGATAGGTGACTGTTGCTGTTGTTCAAAGCATTCCCCAGTCATTTTTCTGTCTTTTAGGTGACTTTCTTATTATCTATAATCTTATTATCCAGTCAACTCTCAGTTCTATTCAGGTTAATCTGAAGTTTGGAGAAGTTCTTGATGCTTTTGAAGGTACATAGTTTTTTGGTTTGTGGGTTGGGGACCTATGATTTCTCTGGGTACACCATTCCTCATGGAAACAATTGGAACTCAGTTTTAAAAATCAACTCCACTTAGATTCATGTTGGGATGTGGCTATAGTGTTGTGGATACTGCATAAGGGGAGAAATCTGGTTTATGAGATGCAATATCCAGATAAATTGATGGTGAGGATCTTGAAAGTGATTAGTTCATGGGCTTGAATGAATTCTCTCAGTCTTTCTTCAATTGCTTCAAGGCCTCCCTCCCCACATGCTATGGAGATACTAGAATTGAGGTGGAAAGGTGTGGATATTTGGGAGAAATACCTTATGTTGGGAGGATACCTGGGTGTGAACTTCTTATCTACCAAAAGCAGTAATAATCCCTCTTGAATTAGTTAGATGGGGACTTGTGGATGTTAGCATGGTCTTGAATCTCCTTTTGTTGCAGGCTGTGACATTAGATTTGTTTAGATAACTTTTTGGTAGAATGTCCAAGTCTAGTTACTATTCAAAACATAGACCTTAACCTTGAAGAATGGAGCTTAATTTTGGATATATTTGGTTACAGAGTGAGGAGGATGCAATGTCAATGGACCAAGGAGTTGAACCTTCAGATTTAACTAGTTAATTTTTCTGATAGATAGCCTAGTCCTCATCTGTGGTAGTAAGTCTTCAAGCAGTCAGTGTGTATTCCAACAGCTATTTAATTGTGTAATGAATTCAGCAGTTTTTGCATCTGCAACTTAAACTTTTTGCAAGGATCTAATCAAATTCCTGTTTCTTCCTTAATTATCACTAGTAAATTGGTTTAAAGACATTTTGTTGGTTGTTATATCCCTATTCTCTCACGTCCTGTATCTTGAGGGACACAGAAAGACATTCAGTTAGTAATAGATACTTTAGATCATCTTGTAGCTGAATTATAGTTCTAGTGGCTCCTCTACTAGACCTACAATTCTTGGGTTTTTATCATTAAGCTGAAACTCTTAAGTTCCTAAGACCAACTTTTGATGTGCATTCTCAAACAATCTATGTTGGTACTGACGGAATTTGCGTGCCTCTTGTTGGTTCTAATCTTTCAGACTTTCCTAACTTGGTAATTTGGTCAGATAATTCTACAGATCCTTGAGGCTCTGTAATCCCAAACAGTACTTTGAACCTCAAATGTTGAGTTTGGTCCCTCTGATTAACAAAGGCTACTCTTTGAAACTTCCATTATAATGATGCATAGGATTACTCAGCAAAGAAAGATTTGAGGTTGAATTTTGAGGCTCTGGAATCTTCAATCTTCAAAATTTTCCTCTCAAGGGCTTCTTGATTCTAAGTAGGTTTTCTTTCTAAAGCCCAATTTTTTGCAGAAGTTGTTTAATCCTATTGGTTTCAGTTTTTATTCATTTTTCTCTACCTCTTCCTTTCTTTTTCTCATATTCCTCCTACTTTGTGCTCCTTTCTCTTTTTGATTCTCTTTTTTGAGTTCCCATGTGTGATGTTAGTGACCTAGCTGGCATCATGGTTGATTCTGGTTATTGTGACTCTATGTTGGTCAATGTTTTCACCTTGGCCTGTATACACTTGCAGGAACGCAGAAAGTCAGTGACAATTTCATGGTAGCCAGTCACTGCCATGTGTCAGTGATCACTGAACATGCAAGAGACTTTTGCGTTTGTTTACACCATAATTTTGTCCTGTTCTCTTACTTTTGGTTGGTTCTCTCTTCCATTCCTGCCACAGGTTGCCGTGATTGTCTCTTGTTGCTCAGTCAGAAATCTCACTCACCATAGTACCAGGTCTTCTCATTTCTGGTATACTCAAACAGTAATCATGGACAATTCTTAATGCATATGAGGATGCTTTGTGAACAGCAGTGAAATGAAGATTTAGCTGAAGACTCCAAGAGATGTGGGATATGATGATCTGTGGGGGATGCATCATCACCACAGAATGGATCTCAAAGAACTTGTTAACCCCAGAAATGGCTCTTTTGGGAGGGATGTGCAAAATGTCAGCTTGAATGACCATGATAGTGATGATAAGAGGTTCTGGATGACCTTGCAGTGTCTATCAAGCTGAAGAATTGCAAGTAGACACTCAAAATAGTGAACCAAAGTTTGAGAACTCAGGTTTCAGTCACCACTGCAGGTGCATGGACCATTTTGTGTGGCTAAATCACTTGAGGGAAGATTTCATGAGGGAAAGAAAACACTATGTTCTTGCTGATGTGAAGAATGGTTATGGTTATGGCTGGAATGTTTGCACAAACCATTCATATGAGGTTGCATGACCTGGCCTTCAGATGATCTCCCCATGTGGGTGTTGACCACTATCCTACTGCCTTCTCCACTGTGCCATTCTGAAAAAAATCAAATCATCTTTTTGGATCTATGGTCACAATGCAATTGCAGGCCAAGTTTTATAAGCATTCTATTGGGAGTATAAACTGTGTGGATGGACATGTATGAAGGCACTGGGTTCAACAGTATTGAAGACCCAGGATGGGCATTGAGTATGTTAATTGATATCTGTACAATCTTTGGGCAGAAAAAAAGAGAGGCTTAACAGTTGTTTGTTTCTTGTACCTGGGGACTGTGTATCTGATATTAGTTAGGCTTGCTTTGTCCAATTTTGCAGATGATCAAGTTCATTCAGTCCAACCAGTTCATAAATAATGACTTGCACATGTTTCATAAAGACAGTGGCACCCCTGCACTTGCCCGCACATCAAATTTGAACGAGGAGCTTGGCCAGGTTTGGGCTACACTGCTGATTGCTTCTCTAAAGTACTTTTCTAAGTGATGGATGGCATGCTGAAAATTTCTTTCTTTGCAACATGCAACAGACTGCAGTGTTCCTAGACTTGAGCTAATGATTGTGTCCTGAGAATGGATGATTGGGTGTCCATGGGTGCCTTTTGGCAGATAGAGTACATCTTCTCAGACAAAACAGGCACTTTGACACGAAATTTAATGGAATTTTTTAAGTGCTCCATAGCTGGGGTAATGTACGGTACGGGTATAACAGAAATCCAAAGGGCAGCTGCTCATCGCACTGGTCTCCGTCTTGAGGAGGTAAGTGTATGTCAAAGTTCTGAAGTCACTTCAGGGGAGGTTCTGGAGAGAGACATTGGCTGTGTTGGCTGTAAGCTACGATAATGATAGGAAGTGCCTATACTGCAAATGGAATTGGAATCCTGAAGTGGAATTTCAGACACTCTTAAAAATATTCTCTTTGCCTGTCTCTTTCCTTCAATTCCCGAAAGAAGAATCTGTGACACCTCTTGCTTACTTGGTGAACACTTGTTCCTTCTCTCAGTAATTGGTTTGTGTTAGATTGGAATCATCTGCTTTGATAGGCAGAGACTATCAGAGCAGATTATGGCTGTATTCACTCTTGTCATGTTTGTTTTGGTTTTCTGTAACTGGCACTGAGGAAACCTTAACTGTTATTGTGTTTTTTTCTTTGCAATTTCCAAAGATCTTCTTTGATAAGCAAAGATACTTAGGAGAAAAAAGTCTGCAGTAGAGACATGCATCTGAATTGCTGCAATGTGTTTTTTCAGTTAATTATGGGTTGAAGTCTGCTTTTGCTGAGTTGTCTGCAAGGAAGTTTCAGTCTGAAGGTCCATGAATACTTTTCCTGTTTGCAGACTCCACAAGCAGAAGATGCAATCAAGGAAAAGGGATTCAACTTTGTTGACAAAAGACTTATGAGTGGGCGCTGGCGACATGAACCAAATCCAGAAGTTTGCAAGGTAGTGATGTATTTCTGATATTTAAATGCAACTCAATCACATTGTTCTAAGGTGTTTGAGGAACTCTGCAGACCATATGAAAACTTTATGCTAAGATGTGCAATGAAAGCATTTGGATAATTTGTTGGATGTTCTCAAGAGTCTTGTGCAAATACATTCTGGCCTAGGATTTACATGCGGCCAACACCTATATTTACATCTATCCTTGCATCATACTGTTTTGAGTGTCCAGCTTTTGTGCAGAATTTCTTTTTGTTGCCAACTTTTGGTTCTTTGTTTGACTGCTGGCAGGAATTCTTCAGATGTTTGGCAGTTTGTCACACTGTCCTGACGGAGGGTGAGGAGACCCCAGATAAAATTGTGTATCAGGCAGCATCTCCTGATGAGGCTGCTCTGGTTACTGCAGCCAAGAATTTTGGTTTCTTCTTCTATGCGTAGGGCCACTATGTGCCATCCACCATGTGATTTGAGATATGATGGATGTTATCAATTGTGCACGTGTTACCAAATTTTTCTGTCTAGTGACAAATGAAGTTTGGCATATGCATGGTTCTATGTACTGTCACCTTTCACACTTTGTACATAGATTGCTGTAGTATAGTGATTGTTCATATGGTTTTATTTTGAGTTGGTTTGGCAGGCGGTCACCAACAGCAGTTAGAGTGCGGGAGGCACATGTGGAGAAGTTGGGTCAAGTAGTGGATGTGGAGTATGAGATCTTGAATGTACTGGAGTTTAACAGGTGATTCTTCTATAAATTGTTGATAAGAGTGGCCTAGGCAGAATTAATTCAAGCTGTAGACTTGTATTGTTGCATATGTCTCAGCTTAAGGCTTCTGTTCCCAAGGCTCCAATGTATACAAGAGTCCCTTTGTCTATGCCTTAGTGCTAGCCATGTCATGACTAAAATGGTGAAGTAGCCTGACATAAGTTTGTTGGCTGTTCAAGAGAATTTTGGGAACATGCTTCAGAGATATGTATCCAGAGTATTGATGTGGAGTCTTCCTTCTGTTGAATTTCTGATTCTGTTCTGTGGTCTCCCTGGAGCAGCACAAGAAAGCGCCAGTCTGTTATCTGCCGTTATCCTGATGGCCGGCTGGTTCTATATTGTAAAGTGAGCTCACCTACCTTCGAATTTGATGTAAACTTTAATATTGGTGGCAATCCATTAGCAGTTGCAGCATATTTAGGGTGAATACACCCAATTTCCATTTGAACTATGAAGCCAAGCATCCTAGGCCAAAAATAGTCTTGGGACAGGTGACCTCTAAAGAGAATGATGCTTCAAATAGGCATAGAACCCACCTCTGTGATGAAGCAGCACCTACGGTGTTGGGAATAGGATCTCAGTCACACCAGCTCTGCAGGTGTAAAATCATTTAGTTAGTCAGTGTGTAGAGTATAAATGTTGCTAAGTCTCTGATTCTCATAGTACCTTTGGTTCTCCTACAGGGTGCTGATACAGTGATCTATGAGAGGATGGCTGATGCTGAGTTAAATCTTTACAAAGAGGTTACGCGTGATCATCTTGAGAAGTTTGGGGTTGATGGGCTTCGGACATTGTGTTTGGCATATCGTGAGTTAGATGCTCAACTGTACGAAGCTTGGAATGAGAAATTTATCCAGGCCAAGTCAGCCTTACGAGACAGGGAGAAGAAACTTGATGAGGTGATCAGTTTTTCACAGGAAGTCCTCATCATATTTCACACTCACCTTTCTTCTTTGAATCTTTTTCTTACACTTGCAAGTGATTATGATTTGTTTGCAGGCAATGTGTGAGCATTACTTGCCCTGAATGCTGATATGCTAGTATGGCTATTTCAGGTTGGAGAACTTATTGAGAAAGAGTTGATTTTGCTTGGTTGCACTGCAATTGAGGATAAAATTCAAGAAGGAGTTCCTACCTGCATTGAAACCCTCAGCAGAGCTGGAATCAAAATTTGGGTGTTAACAGGAGACAAAATGGAGACTGCTATCAATATTGGATATGGTGCGATACCGGCTTTTGCACGAATTTCTTTATTGCTTGGTTGAGGGCAAATGTGCAGTACAGATAAGAATCTTTACATAATGGCTGTTTCTTAATCTGAGAGAACACTGCAAATGACTACATGCTTGGATTGGGGTGCAGACTTAGAAGTATTGACAGGCATTAGATGGTACAATGTGGGACAAAGAGAAAGGAAGCAGGACATATCTTGAAATATTGGGGGGTTGTCTTGCAGCTTGCAGCTTGCTCAGTAATGACATGAAGCAGTTCATCCTCAACTCAGATGTCAAGACAATCCGAGATGTAGAAGACAGAGTTAGTGTCTCATTTCACTTCAGATAAAGATATGATAGGACAGTCACATTCTGATACATGTTGCTATACAGGTTTCAGGGTGAGGTGTTTTTGGTAACTGACAGCATCTATGAAATTATCATGAAAAATTTGATATATCAAATCAATGGTGGTTTTTGGAGTACAGGGTGATCCTCTGGAGACTTCTAGAGTGCTAGAAGACTGGGTCGCAAAGCACCTGCAGGACTTTGTCAACAAGGCTGAACAAGGGGCATCTGAAATGGATTTGGCACTGATAATTGATGGAAGGTGCCTCATGTATGCACTGGATCCGAAAAAGCTTCGAAAGACATTCCTTAAGTTGTCTATGATGTGCAAGGCAGTGGTGTGTTGCCGTGTGTCACCATTGCAAAAAGCTCAAGTAAGCATCATGATATGGTTTAGGTGAAGCATCCCAATATGTGGATCTGTGAATAGATGTAGATATAGCTTTTTAAGTGGCTGTCTATGAAGTGAAGCTCTCTTCTTGTGGCGAACCTGCTTCATTTCCCTAATAACACAAGAGTTGAATCTAATGGTAATCTTCTTCCAATTCAGATGCTTCAGTAGAATTGGTTGTCTGCAGGTCACCACCTTGATAAAAGATGATGCCAAGAAGATAACTCTGAGCATTGGTGATGGGGCCAATGATGTCAGCATGATCCAAGCTGCCCACATTGGAGTTGGAATTAGTGGACAGGAGGGGATGCAAGCTGTTATGGCTAGTGACTTTGCCATTGCACAGTTTCGATTTCTGACAGACTTGCTTTTGGTCCATGGGAGATGGTCATACATCCGAATTACTAAGGTGGGCATGGCCACATCCAGTCTTCCTTTTGCTGGCTCACTTTCCTCTGATTTTTCTATATTCAACTAAGGGAAATGGTTGACAGGTGGTGGCTTATTTTTTCTACAAGAATCTGGCATTCACGCTCACGCAATTTTGGTTCACTCTATACACTGGATTTTCAGGCCAACGTTTTTATGATGATTGGTTCCAGTCATTGTACAATGTTCTTTTCACTGCTTTGCCAGTTATTGTGGTTGGTATTTTTGACAAGGTTTGTGATGCCAACACCTCTACACCTAAATCTTAGAATTGTAGACATCATTTAAATCTCAATTTCTGTTGTGAATCTGCAGTTGCACATCTAGGTTTCATTGAAGGCTGCACAGTCTGCTCATGTTCTATTGACATTCTTGATTGAGACTCTTGCTGAGTTCAATCTTATCAAATCACTAATGGTCCACACCTGCTCATACCCTTGCATGGATACACAGGATGTCAGTGCCTCAAGATCTAAAGCATGCCCTCAGCTGTACAAAGCGGGTATTGATAACCTGTACTTCAAGTGGCGGGTGATTGTAGTATGGCTCATAGCTGCAACATTCCAGTCTTTGATCTTTTTCTTCCTTCCTATCACTTGTGCCCAGTTTCCTCAGAACAATCCTGGTAGGATGCTTGGAGTATGGGATGTCTCTACTATGGCCTATACCTGTATTCTAATCACAGTGAACCTTCGCCTCATGATGGCATCTTCATCACTTACAAAGTGGCACCATATCAGTGTGGGTGGCAGCATTGCTGCATGGTTTGTCTTTATATTTATCTACTCTGGGGTGCAAATTTCATTTATACAGGTATTGTTCCTATCTGAGACTCACATATTCACCCAAAATGGAGGAGACTGGGTGTGGAGCAGACTTTGGACATGCTGACATATGCCAGATATATGTATGCTATGAAGTTTCAGTTTGGTATACCTGTTTTAAGTTGCGTGCTTGGTCTGCAGGACAACATCTACTTGGTGATTTACACCTTGATGAGCACTTGGTATTTCTGGTTCACTATTATTTTGGTTCCACTTGTGGCCTTGTCAGGCGACCTACTTTTCATGGCGTAAGTCTCCTTGACTCAAATAAGACTTTGAAGACCACTTGCAGTGTCACTTTGTGTAGCTGTTGGGAATTGAATGAGAACCCTTAATTCAAGGAAACCAAGGTTTTAGGAATTAGATTAATGGCTGATGTGCAGCAATGGGCCACCAAATTGCAGTGTTCAGGGATGGTTTTTCCCATACGACTATCAAATTATTCAAGAAGAAGACAAGTACCATCATGTAGAGGATAAAGATGATAATGAACAGCAGACAGAGATGATGGCAATATTCCACAGTCCAACACCAGAAGAGCGGAGGATGAATGCTATGTCACAGCTGCCAGGTGAAAGGTCCAAGCACACTGGGTTCTCCTTCGACTCACCTGGATTTGAGTCTTTCTTTGCCTTGCAAGAGGGTGTGGGCACACCAGCAAAGCCATGGGACATTGCTCGGAGGGCAAGCATGAGGTTTCCACAACGAGGTAAAGGTTCCTCTTCATCACCAAAAACTTCCCTGTTCCAAAGAAACTACTGACTGGTCTCAAGTCTTCGCTCTGTAAGTTTCCCCTGCCTCTGCATATAGCTTTGGTTCCACCTATGAGTTCATCCACCTATGATTTCACAATAGATGTAGGTCAAGGGAATGAGTTGGGAATGGTGTGGAGAATTTTAATTCACAATCAGTCGAGTTAGATGATGATTTCAGCAACCCAGGCTTTGTTTCTTTACTCCTGAAGTCCACAATACTGTCATGCCCTTTTTATTTGTACATCATGGGGGGTTAGACTCGTCCAGGGCGGTGGCCATGCAGAGGTTTGAAACCTCCCATTTTTCCTAAAAATTGATGTAAAATGCTTTTTGTGATTTGGCCACTTGGTTGGGGGGATTGGTTTATATAGTCATTATCTGATAGGTGAGCCTTGAGGAACTGTGAAAGGCAGACAGGGTTCCTACATAGCGAATGTAAGCAAGCTGAGAATAGATTTGCCCTGGATTGCTCCCAAACTTCAAGTTGAAAATCCATTGGTGTCTGTGTTGATGTAACAGCTACAGTTTGAATTTTTGCTGCCCACATTCATGCAAATTAATTTCTGTTACAAAGATCTTAGTTACAATCTCACTTGTCTTTTATGGTCTATAGACCTGGATGTCTAAAGATCCTGTAACTTCTCCATGTTTCATGTATTTAATTGTTGTGGAATCTTTTCAGTTAGTGCTTATGAGTGTTGCTCATATTTGTATATACTATAAGTTGTGGCTTCTCCTGTTAAAATTCCTGTTTTGGTGGTGAACGCCAACACCTTACATGGAGTGTTTGACAAATCAAGTGCAAGCTGGAATTTTCAGATGTAATCAATTCTTTCCTTCATAGATGGAACTTAATGGTTACTAGGGTGGTTTTTAATTGCAGTTTTCACTACCTTCAGGCCTCCTTAAAACTTCTAATCAAAGGATGCAAAATGTGCTGCATTTTAAAGCAAGAATACTACACCTTTGCTAGACTTCTAGGATTTTAGGATTAGAAGGTTTCACTGGATAACTATATTAAATTCTGCAATGCATTATTTATGCATTAACTACATGCACTTCAATATTGTCATCCACAAAATAATCCCCAATTTAATGAATTATTGTTATCTGGTCTCTAGAATTTTATAAATGGACATATATGTTTTGATGGATTTCATTCT
>Ga0116226_10004955_pt1 | contig 11846 bp, 6 predicted proteins | sample S1TSphfallax_FD_89692 | JGI IMG/M metagenome (GOLD analysis project Ga0116226, IMG submission 89692) | Host-associated microbial communities from peat moss isolated from Minnesota, USA - S1T2_Fa - Sphagnum fallax MG | ecosystem: Host-associated > Plants > Peat moss > Unclassified | place: USA... | reverse complement strand
TTGTGATTAATATATTCTTAAACATATTCATTGGGACTTGGATCTAGACTAATAACTTGATTACAAACATCTTTCTATTATTTATGCATAAAAAGTTCATCAGGTTATAGTACGGACTTTTGAAATCCAAACACATGGAATGGTCAGTTAACTACAAAATCATGAAATTGAAAAGATTGATTTATTTTTATTCTAAGTTATACTTGGTGATTTAGTATCTGTTATAATATGACATGAATAAGTTGTATTTTTTTTTAAATCCCTAAAACCTTTAACCAATTAGTAAAAAAGGATTTTTGAATCATAAAAAATGACAGATATTTTCATAAGTTCATAAAATTTCCAATATGCATTATTTTTTTTTTAAAAAAATTTCATAACCATTTTTTTCATTAGATCTGAGTGGGCTAACCTTAAAAGGGATTTTTTTACTTTTTTGCTTAGGTGTTGTATTTGTTATGTACTTTCATTACATCACCATTATATGCAAATGCCTTATTTGTTAACAATTACGTTATCTCATGAATGTGTGAACGTGAACCTGAGCACGTGAGCATGATAGAAGGTTTCTAAGAATATTCAATGATGTGGACAAAATATTTTTGGAATATTCCTTGCCACGTAAGCTATAATCCAAAATGATGTGGCAAAATATTTTGTTAGGTGGACATGGATGAAATTCATCATAAATAACTCTGGTTAATGAAACTTTCCAAATGAATTTATTTTTGGTAAACTGTTAGCCCTAAAACCACAACTTGTTCATTCTCTGATGTTTATTGAATAATATACTAGTGTTCTTTAGAGGTTTGATGTCATGTAAAAAATTATACTTAGACATGACATTCAAAATGTTTAGGTGATATTTTATCACTAAATTACAAAACATGCATATTTTCATTCTTTAGCAAGACACAAATGGCATGACACATGACAAAGATAAACATGATTTTGTTTTGGTATAAAAAGAATGCAATTAAACTATCTAGGTTAATATGCAAAAACAAAAACCAATGCCCAGTGGGCAATCCACTTGCAGAAATAAGAACAATTCTAAATCATTTTTTATGTTTCAAAGAATGCTAAGGAATCTTGCACTACATACAAGTATTTCATATCTATTAACTACCTCCAAACGTACTTTATGAAAATCCCTTTATCCCATGCCATATAATTCAACAACAACAAGATAAATTATTTTAGAATTATCACCCTAACATGACTCGTTAGGCACGACATTTCATTCCAACTCTATGTCAAGAAATGAATGAAAGGTTTTGTTTGGCCACAATACATCACATTTTGTAGGATTGAATAGAGATGTTTGCAATGCACCCCCTTCCCCCAACTACCCAAGGAACCTACCATCATTTGTATGAAATCAACACAAATGCAACTAGGGAAATTTATAATTGTCACCTCATATTACTTTGTGCTAAGAGGTGGACCAGAATTGATGATGTAAATCTATCCATACCTCGGTGGAGGAACTTTAGTAGGTGGTAGAATAACAACCTCCAAAGTTAGTCTAACCTCCCACTTATTTGTCTGTTGTGTTGAAAGCTTAAACATTGTTGCTTGCCAAAATAGGCTTATTATTGCCAGTTTCTAACCAAGCTTTAAGATTTGCAAGTCAAACGAAGAGTTATACTTTCATTTGAAAATAGGGTCCAAAGAGCACATTTGTGCACTTCACATAGAACAAATCTTGCCTCCTCCAAAGCTATCACCTCAAATTGAGTTAAGTCGGTCCCAACTTGAACTAGCCACGTTGATGAGACAAGTGGCCTATCGACACAATACTTCATTCCAATTCCTCCAACACAACAAATCAAGTCATCTACACAAAATTAAAGCTTGTAACGGATTGGTACAAACCTTTTCAAATCAAACCACAAACCATCATAGTAAGGATTAGGTATGCCATGAATTGTTTTCTTGGCTATGATTCTAGTGTTACAATGTTTCATTGAGTTTCTTTGAATTATAGAGCAACAAGTATTCGACAATGGTGGGCACCTTTCAATTCTCCAAACACCATCCCCGCACACACATTCTTAAACCTTCAATCTTTAAAAAGTCAAAACAAACTCATCCTTGACAATCCCACTGGACTCACTAACGTCAACGTTTGAGTTAGCAAAGCCACTTGATGTTGTGTTAACTTTCGGTCGAAAAAAATTCACATGATCATGTTAATGTGAATCACCTTCTAACCCTAGGGTTATGTTAGCCTTTCATTTTGTGGATCCAAAAACTTCTTGACCCTCCAAATGAAGTATCCTATTAGTGAAGGAAGACATGTTGGTGTATTTAGTGACGATGTTGGCCATTTGCAACGGTCACTAAATTGGCTTGTTCGCCACAATTTCAATTCATCCCTACCAAGACCTTCTCCACATCTTCCACCATTCAAGTATACCTTGTAAGATGCACTTTCTCTAAACGCCCTAACATAATCATCATAAGTTGCAATGAAAAGGCATTGGGCACTTTTCTTAAACTATTGCAACCAAATCTTATGGATTGTTTCAAGGAGGTTACAAGTTGGCATGTCAACAAGCTACTCCAAGATGAACCTCTACAAATGTTTTCAAAGGAAGACAATCGTATATTGGAATCATGAAAACAATTAAAGAGGTTCACAAAGAATTCACAAAAGAAGTCAAGGTGTTTCACATGTAACATGAAGCCCCCCCACGGTCTGACATGGAAGTGCCATGAAACCCAACCAATTATTGAACTCATGAATTGCACTTTCAATTACAACCATTAAATAATACCACCAAGACTGAATTGCTTCATATCAAACATTTGTTTATTCCAAAGATGTTGCATTCTTGTATTCAAAACACAAGGCCTTGTGTCGTTCTTGTAACTTTGATGTAATCAATTGTTTTATATGTCTATCAAGTAATTGAGTCCAATGGAACATGTAAGTTTGTTCCTTGTCAACCATCTTCATAGAAGCATCTTCAAAACCATACACAATATAGACAACATTCCAATTGGCATGTGTATTGTCCACCATGAATCCTTTGAAATCGAGGTCTTCAAGACCAAACCTGAGCATCACTTGGTTTAGTTTTGTCCACATGACACATTGAACTTCTATGGATTTAAATTACATGTCACAAATTGCAATGGTGAACATTTTACAATGCACATGGTTGTAAACATGATAAGCCATGGTGGTCCATTCCTAAGCACACTTGACATGATCAAACATCAACCAACAATTCTGCAAATCACCACCAAGTTGCATGCGCTTCATTTAATCAACCCCACTTGTTGGCCCATAGAACAACATTTTAAACAGAAACACCTTTTACCCAACCATTTGTTTAGGGAAACAACTATCTTAGGTGTAGTCATAAAGATTTTTTGACTTAAAGAGAAGTATGTTATCCATGGGGCCTCAAGTATTAACATTGTGTTTAAAGGATGCAATGAGGTTCCGGATGTTGGGAGAACAAAGGGGTTGCAACTTGTGCCAAGAATGTTTTATTTGCATTCAAGGTGATTACAGAGTTAAGGGTATGAGAAACCTAACCTTCTACCAAAACCTTGATTTTGTCCAGAGCCTCCCTACCATACCTTTTGCAATAAGGTGCTCATGTGTGCCAAGATGAATCACAGCTCTCAAAAGGGATTGAAGTTTGTGGATAACATAGTACATCTAACATGCCAAGTATTCACATAGAAAGGACTTACAACATAAAACCTACAAGCAATTGTATAAATAAAAGGTCATGGTGCAAACTAGCTAGCTAGGGAAATTTGGGCAGAATCACTTATCCAACTTACTTTGTTTTAGAGAACAAAGCGAAAGAAATGCTCATAGGAATCAATATTGCAACATAAATGCCCCAAACACTTGGTGTTTCTAAATCCCAAACCAAAATTATTATTGATGTTGGAGGTTTTCGCCTTGCACCAAACATGACCATCATACTTGTGGTCCATGCCTTGCATTTGTCCATAATGGTTAGTTGAAAGACAAATGGGTAGCAATTCAAAGATGATGTATCATTGATAGTGATGGGTAGAGAAGAAACATATTCAACTTTGATCTTGTTGTAGTCTAGTGACCTTAACTCATTTGATGAATGCGATGCAATGGACATTCCTTTCAAACAATCTATTACGGTTACGAAGCTTTGTCCATGAACCTGATTTAGATTTGAAGGCACATCCTCCTCAAGGTACACATTCGAAACCAAGGCCAAAAATGGGCTAGAAATATTCATGTCAGAACTCACAGGTAGGCACATATCTTCATCAAAAGAGTCATTGAGGTCAATAAAGGTTGATGAAGGGAAATGTGAAGATGAAATTAGCATTTTGTTCTTCAAAACGAAAGCCTCAATAGTCACATTCGCCACAGATGCAACTATCCCATGGTGAGAATTATACCTTGAAAACATTGTATCAAGTTGTCGCCAACAATCCTATACCTTCCTACCTTGACATCCTAATGGACCCCATTAGGATTTGAAACAAACTCTTGGTATATTGAACTTTTTACAACACTATTGTGATCATAAGCATCATCTTTAGAGACATGAATAGAACCATGCTAAAAACCGAACATATACAACAAACAATTTTTAGTGATTTTTGCCTCCCCATAATCATCAACTAAGATCGTAAGATCAACCTTTCATTCAACATAAAATGTTGCCATTTTTAATCATAAATATTTTGTCACAACATAAAGTTTATCAGTGTAGTGACCCTTACACTATGAACACTTTCAACAAAACGAAAATTGAAAAAAATATTTTATTGAAAAACGATGGATAAGACTAAAGGATAGGTTGGAACAAAGGAACTCATAAATGCACATTTAACTAATTATATTAAATGAAAAAGGTATGACAATGTTCAAAAACCAATCCGATGTCAGTGTGAGTATTGTGAATTAGAATCTTTTATATTACTGTGTTATGTATATTGTAAGTTTGTGTTGTCAATGTGTTAACATTAAGGGCAAAACCTAACATGTACATAGTAATTTCATGATAGCAAGGACATACAATGTGTAACAACCAAGGTATTAAATGCCTTATGAAATAATTTTTTGCCTTACAAAATAATTTTTTCACTTTTAAACATTTGATTAAGTTACATCTTCCACCTTTAGGATGTTAAAACCTGACGGTATATGCCTAAGTAAGGAACATTCTGAAAGCCTAATTAAGAAAATTAATCCACCGCCCAAATACATTGGTGATTTTCCATTAATTTGTTATGTGATTGTGTAGTAGTTGAATAAACCAAGATAGAACTTCCAGAAGAAATGTTTATACGTATAAATATGGGAATATTTAGGTTCAATGAATTTTACAACAATTGAACAAGGATAAATAGTTAAAATATTTATGAATACATTCTAAAAATGTTATAACATTCTTTTTTTTGCAGGCTTAACCCACTCCATTTAGTCAATTAAAATTGAGAATGTTTAATGGCAATAAAAACCCCTAAGAATTGGACTAATGGTTGATGTATTTTTTAAACCCATTGTTTTGTAACTATTCTATGAAATAAAGAGGGGTACATTGAAGTTACTCTAAAAATAAGTGAAAATGAGGGGTACATTGAGGAAAAATATTGACGCACTCCCAAGCTCCTTAATAGATTCAAATGTGAGTTCAAGATGAACACAACAGAAGAATGAGGATTGGGTACGCTCCCTAGTTTGTAACATTTCGGGGGTAGAGGGGCGTGTTGGAGCTCTAAGATAGGGACTAGGAAGAGTGACAAGTAAATCAATTATTGACACGGACATGCACAAACCAAACAATAAGTTGGTTAATGCATAGTTGGAACACTTTTGGTGCACAGACGAGTCACGGGCAAACACAGATTCCCAAGACTCACCATGGCTCGGACTTAGGGGAAGCCACCACCTTCCCCCTTATAGTATTATTTGTGCCTAGCCACATGACCAGCACCCAAATGACATTTTGTCCCTGGACTCCTAAGTTGGACTCTCAGAATTCCCTAAATTGGAACTCTTGCAACTTTGGAAGCTCATAACGTTGTGTGCAAACCTTTGATTGAGGTGAGGTTTAAAGCAGAGCTTTAACCCTTGTCGAAGTCTTTCCAACAATATGTCGCACACCACCTGAATAAAAGGAAATCAAGGCGATTCTTGACTTTTAGTGTTTGGAAGTCAAATTGGCAATTTGACTCCTGGCCCTTCTTTTGTACATAACTTATTTTTTAAGTGACCAAATGAGTCATAAGAACCCATTTTAAACATCTTCATTACAAAAAAAATTCAATGATATAAGGAACTCTTTAATCCAATGGGTTTTGACCCCTACAATTTCCCTCTAAACATTCGGGAGTCCATCGGGACTTCAACTCCCAAAATGGGAGCTCACTTGGGAATGTGGGGGTTCATTCTCTCACACTATCCCACATTCTCAAGAGCATGAAATGTGACTCTTGAGCTTCACTTTTGGCCTGCACTTGTGCAAGCCTTTGCCTTGGTTGTGAGCCCAAGGCTAGGGTTACAACAAATAGGGCAAAATTATGGATGTAGTCTCAATCAATCTTCATCTAAATAATAATTATTTTAAAAGTCCAATAGGAAATATGAGTTGACAAAGGTCATATAATTCTCTACATCAAGGACTTTAAAATTGACACTTAAATCATGACCGATGTTCTAAAAAAATGAAATGGGTTAAACGGTTAAAAAATGATTTATGATGTAAAATTATTGCCATGCATTTGAAAAGAGAATGGCAAAAAATCTTGAAATTAATGTAGAATGATGTGGCCGGTACAAATGCATAAACCTAAGAAGGATTAAATTCAATTTTTGACACCAAATGTGAAAATATGATAATTTTACAAAATTGACTCATCATATAATTGCATTCTAATAAGAAGTTAATGGCAATTATATTTATAGTGATAACATAAATGAAATAACAACATATGGATAGAAGATGCCACCAAAGACAAATTTATTACAATGAAATATATGAGAAAAAAAACAAGAACGATCATATCCCCATTGTATTTATTGCAAGTTTGAGGAAAATTTAATGACGATTTCAAATATCCATCAAGATGGTAGGTGGCAATTGTGAAGCTTGACATATAGAAAAGTACAAACAATTTCAAATTAACAGTATGTAAATGGGTATCAAAGTATAAAATAAATGACATTATGTCAAAATATCTAGCTATAATATCTCCTTTGAGTCTATACATGTTGAAAAAGGAAAACAAAATAGTAAAACCCGTTCCTTAGAGAAGGCGGAAGCAATTTTTTATGTGGACATGATTGAAGCAACGTAAGAGGAGGAAAGAGATGGTAGGAACTAGGAAGAGGAACCTCAATCTCCCCCATCATGAAGAAATAGACAAGGAGATAAGTTCAATTCTTGCATTCTTGAAGCTTTTTCCAAAACATTGAAACCTTTAGGGCAAACTTACAAGAGGTGAAATTTGTCCATTTGCAAGACAATGTTTCTCCATCATTAACGACCACAAGCTAGGACGTAATACATTCTCCTATACTTGAATTCCTTTGCTCTTTAGCTTCCTTTTTGAGTTTAAGACTTGAGTCTTCTTGGGAGCACTTGAGATTTCTTTTCTTTTACAATTCTTTTTTCTTCTTGCAACATGGCCACATGAGAAGGTTCGTCACAAGGTCCTAAGCAACCAAGGACATTCTTGAGTAAGTTTCTATTTTCCTTTTTGTATTTTGACAGGTTCTTCAGACTCGCAATTTCTGGAGTTCTATAGTGAGCGACGTTACACGTCCTATGCTCTCAGGAGCAATTGAGAGTTCAAAAGTTCTCAAAATAGTTAAAGTCTTTATGCAAAGGCTCTAACTCTTATTGCAACACCTTGAATAGGTTTAGAGTAACATTTTGAATGTTATTTCGAGTTATTCTCATAGAGTTTTGGCTTGGAGTAGGTGTACCAAAAGATAGATGGCACATCAAATGCTCTCATGAACACCTGAAAGCATTGTTGCATTCGGTAGTGCTCAAGAAAGCATTTTTGAATAAGGGTGTTGTCTTTCCTTAGTTGATTGGTTAGTTATTCACACCCAGAGTTTCGAGGAGGTATGCTTGTTCATTCATTGAGAACTATCAAAGGCACTTGAAAGTTCAACAGACCTAGTAGTCAATAAAATCTTCTTGGAACGGTTCTAGTTCCCAACACGGCACCTAGAGAAGGTTTGTAGAAAGCTCGATGGAAGTTTGAATGTTACATTGAACACTATAGAGCTTGGGGGAGGTATACAAAAAGCTCTAACATTCATCCAATGCTTTCAAGAGCATTCTAGAGCTCAATAGAGTTCAACATATCTAAAGTAGCATATTAAAAGTTTTTTCAATATCTTTTCCTAGAGCGCTACTTGCGACAAGTTTGCAGCAAGATTGATGGCACATCGATTGCTCTTTTGAACATCCAAGAACATTCTTGAGCTTGAAGGTGCTCAAGAGAGCATTCTTCAATAAGGGTTTCATATTTCGTATGTTTTCTGATAGGTTCTTCACACTCAAATTTTGGGGGAGGTTTGCCAAAATATTATAAACTCATTAAATACTATCGAGGGTGCTTGAAAGCTCCACAAACCTAGAAATAGATAGAATCTTTCTTGAAAGGTTCTAGCTCCTGACACAACACCTTGAAAAGGTATGCAGAAGGATCAGTGGAACATTGAGTGTTCCCTTGAGCATGAGAGAGCTTGGGGGAGGTATGTAGAAAGCTAGATCAATCATCAAGTGGTTTCAAGAACAAGCAAGAGTTCAAGAGAACTCAACATTGCTAGAGTAGAATTCTAAATTTTTTTTCAATTACTTTTCCTACAACGCCACTTGGAGGAGGTTTATAGCAAGATGGAGAGCACATCAAATGCTGTCCTAAGCACATGAGAGCATTCTTGAGCTCGCGGGTGCTTAAAAGAACATTATTCAGAAAAGGTTGCATCTTCCTAATGTTTCCTTATAGGTTCTTCCACTCAAAGTTTAGGGGAGGTCTGCAGAAAGATTATTAACTTGTCAAGTGCTCTAATGGCACTTGAGAGCTCAACATACCTTGAAGAAAATAAAATCTTTTTGGAAAGGTTTTAGCTCCCAAAGTGGAACCTTGAGAAGGTTTGTAGAAAGATCAATGGCACGTTGAATGTTCCCTTGAGCACGAGAAAGCTTGGGGGAGGAATGCTTGATCATTTGTCAAATGCTCTCAAAAACAATTGAGAGCTCAAGAGAGCTCAATAGGGCCAAAGTAGCATATTTAATTTTTTTTCAATTTCTTCTTCTAAAACATTGCTTAGATGAGGTCTACAAAAATAATGAGGCACATCAAATGTTCTACTAAACACCCAAGAACATTCTTGAGCTCGCAAGTGGTCAAGAGAGCAATATTCAATAAGGGATTTGTCTTTCTTATGTTTCTTGATATGTTCTTCACACTCAAAGTTTGGGGGAGGTTTGCAAAAATATCAATGGAACATTGATTATTCCCTTGAACATTAGATAGCTTGGGGGAGGAATGTTGAAAGTTTTAACACTCATCGAATGTTCTCAAGAGCATTCGAGTGTTCAAAAAGTTTAACATATCCAGAGTAGCATTTTAGATGTTTTTATGATGTCTTCCCCTAGAGCTCCCTTTGTGGCTAGTTTGCAACAAGATTGATGGCACATTGATTGCTCTTTGAGGACCTAAGAGCATTCTTGAGCTTAAGGGTGCTCAAGAGAGCACTCTTCAGTAAGGGTTTTGTCTTTTATGGGCATAAGCACATTAAGCCCCTCAAAAATTGTAATCACAAGTATAATCATTTGCACATTTTTTTTTGGTAATGTATGGACATCACATCTTGGATTATTTTTGTTTGTTTTAAGTATATTTTATTAACTTGAAACTTAATCTAATCAATTAATTTTTAAAATCCAATGGATAATGGAAAAACTTGAATGTATGGAATATATCTATGACAAAATAATATTTGTCACAAAGTTTGAAAAAATTGCATATATACTTCAAAACTAAGATTGTGAGTGGAATTCTTGGGTGAATTTTTGTATGGTGTATGATATTGATATACATGAATTAAATTTAGGGCCATTTAAAGGTTTAAAGCTTTTGGATGAAATTTCATCCAAAAAATGTGTGTGTTTTGCATTTTTGAACAATAAATGCCTAATAATAGTTTTTAAAAGAAAAAAACCACTACCATAAAAAAGGAGGAGATTTTATGAATGGGCGTTGCATTATTTTTCCAATTTTCTTTTTTTTGGTAATGTTTCATGAACCACAAATATGAAACCCTATGGCCATTGAAAAACTATAAGTTATATTTTGTATGAACATTAATTTTATCCAATTCTCTTCATCTAACTGTTGGATCAAGATTAATTTTGATTCAAACTAAACTTTGAGTTCCAAAATGTTGTCATGCAAATTTTAAATTCTTTTGCTTGTTTATGATAGCCAAAGAATAACATCAATATTTTAATTTATTGCATACTATAATATTATTTATACATCACCTTTTTTGGTGAAAAATGGCTCACCCTTAGTGTTCTTTCACCCTAATAGCTTGTTCAAATCTGAGTTTGGAGGATGACTACAGAAAACTTGTTCATTTGTGGAGTGTTTTAGAGATCAATTGCGGGTTGGGTGCTCTTTGTAACTCTTGAGAGCATTTTTGAACTTGTTAGTGCTCTAAAAAGCTCCCATAAGTTATTACGATCTTGTATGATATATCTCATATGGTTTTTGTTGCGCAGGGTGTGGAGGCCATTACAAATGACAGCTTCCAAATAGAGGTGAAATGCGATATTGTTATTTTGGCATATTCTTTGAGAAGCTCAATTGTTTTTTACATATTATTGATAATAAAAAATTCATTACTAGTTGAAGGAACAAAGTAAGCTAATTCAAAAATAGGTTTAAGGATCTAAAACATGGTCCTTTGTGAATTTTATCTAATTTAAAAATTGTGGAATTGAGTTTTTATCATATATAATTTTCTAGAGTAAGGACATCGAATTGGGCTACAATTCCACTCAAGCTCAAAATGAGGTATGTATCATCAATTTTTAATTTTCAAGTTGAAATCTATAATTTTAAGTTTGAGATAAATGAGAAGTGGGATTTATGTTTTCCAGGAATTTTTTGGAGGAAAGGATTTCAATTCAATTGCAAAAGTCTTATGATTTCAAGACATAAGTCTTTATTATTAAATGACTTATGTTCTAATTATCAATATTGAATTCTACCTATATAATATCTATTACATTACATGGTCAAGTTGAATTGCAATGCGATTCACAAATGGACCCAAGCCAGGCTTCAGGAGGAATATCTTCAACAACTCAACTGCAAGTAGCCCTTCATAAACCTTAAATATTAATAGTTAAACCCCAAATGTGTGTATGCTTATATTTATTTTTGGTCCTTTTAAATCACTAGATATATATACAATGTATTCCATCCATGGCCTTTGTTTGATCTATCAATTTCACTGATCTACATTTTATAACATTCTCAAGTTGATCTGCTTCAAGCTTCACACATGGAACCATATTCAAGTGCAAAAGGGTTGTCTTCAACATACTAAAGACAAGTGGGTTTTTCCTTTTGAATGTCCATTGTGACCAATAGTTGATGTTGTGAGGTGACTTTTCGTCCCTCCACTCCCGGTTCTACAAGGTGGTTATGCTGAAGCACATTTGCTACTGATGAAGGGAAGAACGCAAGTATAATTCTAAATGCTAGATTGCGTTTGTAGTTGAAATTTATTGGACCACCTTCTATGCAACATTTATGATTAGAACTGATGGATATATATATATATATAT
>Ga0116226_10004954_pt1 | contig 11846 bp, 9 predicted proteins | sample S1TSphfallax_FD_89692 | JGI IMG/M metagenome (GOLD analysis project Ga0116226, IMG submission 89692) | Host-associated microbial communities from peat moss isolated from Minnesota, USA - S1T2_Fa - Sphagnum fallax MG | ecosystem: Host-associated > Plants > Peat moss > Unclassified | place: USA... | reverse complement strand
GCCGTCGCCGCTGTTTGGGGAATGTCGTTCGGGCTGGGGATAGCGTTGCTCGTCCGGCGGCTCGCGCCGGGCGACATGCGCGCGTTCGGCTGGACCGTCGCGCTGTACGGGGCGGGCAACGTCGCCGGGGCTCTCTTCGTGGGCAACATCCGCCGGCGCCGTCCCGCCTTCATCCTGTACAACGGCTACCTCTGGATGGGCGTCGGCTTCCTCGCGATGGGCGCCGCTCCTGGGCTGGCGACGCTCGGCGCCGCCGCCGGCTGGGACGAGGTGGCCCGGACCTTTGCTGCATGCCTCACCGCAAACATCGACGGCACCCCCGCGGCCGTCGCCCAACCGCAGGCCGGTGTCTTGACCGCCTGACTGGATCGAACGAATGACTGACGTTACCGCGAACCTCGCCGGCTCTGCCGCCCCCGACGCTGCAGCAGCGCCCGCCGCTTATGACGCTACGGCGAAACAGAAGGCGCAGGCCAAGACCGCGCGCATTCCGATCAAGATCATCCCGATCGAAAAGCTGAAGAAGCCGGACTGGATTCGCGTGAAAGCGGCCACCGGCAATTCGCGCTTCTACGAGATCAAGCAGATCCTGCGCGAGCACAACCTGCATACGGTCTGCGAAGAGGCGAGCTGCCCGAATATCGGCGAGTGTTTCGGCAAGGGCACCGCGACGTTCATGATCATGGGCGACAAGTGCACGCGCCGTTGCCCGTTCTGCGACGTCGGCCATGGCCGTCCCGACCCGCTGGATGTCGAGGAACCGGGCAACCTGGCGCGCACGATTGCCGCGCTGAAGCTGAAGTACGTGGTGATCACCAGCGTGGACCGTGACGATCTGCGCGACGGCGGCGCGGCCCACTTCGTGGAATGCATCCGCCAGACCCGCGAGCTGTCGCCGGAAACGCGTATCGAAATCCTGACGCCGGATTTCCGCGGCCGTCTGGATCGCGCGCTGGGCATCCTCAATGCCGCTCCGCCCGATGTGATGAACCACAACCTCGAAACGGTGCCGCGTCTGTACAAGGAAGCGCGCCCGGGTTCGGACTACGCGCACTCGCTGAAGCTGCTGAAGGACTTCAAGGCGCTGCATCCGGATGTCGCGACCAAGTCGGGTTTGATGGTCGGCCTGGGTGAGACGGAAGAAGAGATCCTTCAGGTGATGCGCGATCTGCGCGAGCACGATGTCGACATGCTGACGATCGGCCAGTACCTGCAACCGTCGGAGCATCACCTGCCGGTTCGCTCGTACGTGCATCCCGATACGTTCAAGATGTATGAGGAAGAAGCGTACAAGATGGGCTTCACGCACGCGGCCGTTGGCGCGATGGTGCGTTCGAGCTATCACGCGGACTTGCAGGCGCATGGGGCCGGCGTGGTCTGAGCTTTTTCCCGGTAGTCTGGTTTGACGTAGAGCCCGCACTTGATGCGGGCTTTTTTATGCGGGCGGCCGCCGAGGTGTTCGCTGCTCGAGTGTGCACGTTGCAGTCGGCGTTCAGTACTTCCAGAAGAAAAGTCGCGCAATCAGCGGACTGACTGAGTAGAGGCCGCTCCCAATAAACATGAAGTAGGCGATGTACATCATGACGCGGTGTCGCACATCATCGTTCTCGAGGAGGTAGTCGATAAGGTTAGGCACGTTAAGTTATCCCTTGAATGGTTTTAATTATATCTCGCTCGGGCTAAATATTTGGCTTAACGAAAAATGAGATATGGAAAAACTTGTCGCGACGAAGGCTGTTGCGACGAACGACACCCACATCAAGGTTTTGCCGGGAACATCGTTGCTAGCCGGATCGCTGAAATACTTTCGCGCGTCGGCGGCGCCAAACATGCGAAAAATTCAGCAACGGCAGCAAGGCAATCGGCGCCAGAACCGGCACGCCAACGTTGGACAAAAACCCGCTCAAGTGCGCAAGAAAATCGATCATGAATGGAGATGACGTGCAGTGAAGAAAACCAGTCCATGATCCGTTCCACCCCACACGCCGGTCAATCGACCGAACGGCCAGCTTGCGCCCCTCGCGCGACTCTGCCACCCTCCGTCGCAAACCCCTTCGCGCACATCGCAGCAGACCCGCTCACCCAACCCAGCGTGAAAAGCAATGCTCGAACAGCGTAATTAGCAATCTAGAATTCGTTAGAACCGCCCGTGCCCAAACTCCCTATAGTCGAAAGCCTCCCAAACACCTTATTACAACGGGGCTTCTCGATGAACCGATTCTTCCGCCCGCTCGCCGCGCTCGTGACGCTGCTTGCCGTATCCGCTCCCTTTGCGAGCGTCGCCCACGCCGACACCAAAGAAGTCGTGATCGCGTATCAGGACATGGTCCTGCCCTGGCGCTATGCCCAGGCCACCGGTGAAGTCGAAAAGGAGACCGGCTACAAGGTGGTCTATCGTCAGCTCAGCAGCGGCGCAGAGGTGGTTCGCGCGCTGGCGTCGGGTTCGGTGCAACTCGGCGAGGCCGGTTCCAGTCCGATTGCGGCAGGCCTGTCGCAGGGCGTCGACATTTCGCTGTTCTGGATTCTCGACAACATCAACGATGCCGAAGCACTGGTGGCGCGCGACGGTTCGGGCGTGACCAGCATCGCCGGCCTCAAGGGCAAGAAGATCGGCGTGCCGTTCGTGTCGACCTCGCACTTCCATACGCTCGTTGCGCTGCAGGCCGCGGGCGTGAATCCGGCTGACGTGAAGATCGTCAACCTGCGCCCGCAAGAAGTCGCGGCTGCGTGGGACCGTGGCGATATCGACGCCACCTACATCTGGGACCCGGTGCTCGCCAAGGTGAAGAAGAACGGCAAGGTGCTGATTACCTCGGGTCAGGTCGCCCAGGAAACCGGTAAGGCGACCTTCGACGGCTTCGTGGTCGATCGCAAGTTCGCGCAGCAGAACCCGGAGTTCGTGGCGCGTTTCGTCAAGGTGCTGGCCGCGAGCGACGCCAGCTATCGCGATCACACCTCGACGTGGACGACGGGCTCTCCTGAAGTCGCGGCAGTCGCCAAGGAGTCCGGAGCAAATGCTCAGGACGTGCCGGCGAGCCTGGCGCTGTACGCTTTCCCGTCGGCGGCTCAGCAGGCATCGAACACGTGGCTGGGCGGCGGCGCGCAATCCGGGGCGGCGAAATCGCTGGCGGCGACGGCGACGTTCCTGAAGGCGCAAGGGACAATCCAGAACGTGCTGCCGGACTACTCGGCGGGCATCGATCCGCGCTTTGTCCAGCAGGCAGCACACTAGGAAGACGGGCCGCGTCGTGTGTCGCCTGGGCGCGCCGGCGCTGCCCGGTCCTCCGAACCAACAGGTATCCAGATGAGTGGTCTCGAGATCCGGCGGCTCCATGTCGCCTACGAAGGTGCCCGGGGCGGGGCGCCGAACGTTGCGCTCGCCGATGTCGATCTGCGTATCGAGTCCGGCGAGTTCGTCGTGGCGCTCGGCGCGTCGGGTTGCGGCAAGACGACCTTGCTCAATTGCATCGCCGGCTTTATCGCGCCGACCGGCGGCGAAGTTCGTCTGAACGGCGAACTGGTCAACGGCCCCGGCGCCGATCGTGGCGTGGTGTTTCAGAAGTATGCGCTGATGCCCTGGCTCGACGTGCTCGACAATGTCGCGCTCGGCTTGCGTTTCCAGCACGTGCCGAAAGCGCAGCGCCATCGTGTCGCTCGCGAGATGCTCGCGCTGGTCGGGCTCGAACAGCATGCGCATGCGCGAGTCTATGCGCTATCGGGCGGGATGCAGCAGCGCGTGGGGATTGCGCGGGCGCTGGCGAGCGATCCCGAAGTCCTGTTGATGGACGAGCCGATGGGCGCGCTCGATGCCATGACGCGCGAGTCGATGCAGGAACTCGTGCTCGACGTGTGGGGCCGTACGGGCAAGACGGTGTTTTTCATCACGCACAGTGTCGAAGAAGCGCTGTTTCTGGCGACGCGTCTCGTCGTGATGACACCGGGGCCGGGCCGTATCGCCGAGAGCTACGATTTGCCTTTCGCGCGACGCTTTCTCGAGACGCGCGATGCGCGCGCGGTAAAGTCGTCGCGGGAGTTTATCGAGTGGCGTGAACGGCTGGTGCGTCGTCTGCATCAGCGTGCGGATGAAGAGGTGGTGTCGTGACGGCTTCGCGTGATTCGTTTGACAGCGCGCCGCTGGCTCAGCAGAGCGCTGCGGTGATGGATTCATCCAGTACCCCGGCTGCGTCGCCGCTGAAGAAGAAGGGCAGGCCCGTGCGCGCGTGGCGCATGCCGGGCGAAGGGCCGACCGCGGCGTTGAGCGTCGCGTCGGTGGCCGCGCTTGCCGCGTTGTGGTGGATCGCCACGCACCTGCAATGGTTGCCGCCGCTCTTTCTGCCGACACCTGAAGCCGTCTGGGCCGCCTTCATCGACGCGTGCCACGGACGCATCCAGGGCGGCTTGCCCTTGTCGCAGCATCTCGCGTGGAGCGCGCTGCGCGTGTTCGGTGCGTTCGCACTCGCTACGGTCACCGCAGTGCCGGTCGGCATTCTGATGGGCGTGAGCCGGGTAGCGCGCGGGCTGCTCGATCCGCCGCTGGAGTTCTACCGGCCGCTACCGCCGCTCGCATATCTGCCGCTCGTGGTGATCTGGTTCGGCATCGACGAGACGGCGAAGATTGTCGTCATCTACCTCGCCTGTTTCGCGCCGATCGCCATGGCGGCGCGTGCCGGCGCACGCAGCGCGACTGTCGAGCAGATTCATGCGGCGTATTCGCTCGGCGGCAAGTTTTCGCAGATCGTGCGCTACGTGGTGTTGCCCGCGGCCTTGCCGGAGATTCTGACCGGGCTGCGGATTGCGATCGGCTTCGGTTGGACCACGCTGGTGGCCGCCGAAATGGTGGCGGCGACGGCGGGTCTGGGTCAGATGGTGCTGAACGCGTCGAGCTTTCTGCGTACCGACGTGGTGGTGATGGGGATCGTGCTGATCGGTCTGATCGCGTGGATCTTCGACCTCGGGATGCGGGCGCTGGAGCGGCGGCTGGTGCCGTGGAAGGGCCGCGTGTAGGACCCGCCGGCCAGGCAACGGCGGTTGAGCGCAGCGTGCGCTCAACCACTCTTCAGTTAAGCAAACATCACGCGAACAACTCAATGATCGGCCAGTCCCGCTCTTGCGCAATCGCACGCAGCCGTGCATCCGGATTGGTCGCCACCGGATGCGTGACGCGCTCGAGCAGCGGCACGTCGTTGATCGAATCGCTATAGAAGTAGCTCTTCGGAAAGTCCTGCAGCGCGTAACCCAGCGACGCCAGCCAGCTCTCCGTACGCACGATCTTGCCTTCGCGGAAAGTCGGCACGCCGACTGCGGCGCCGGTATAACGCCCGAGTGGATCGCCGCCTTCGGTGCCGAGTTCGATGCCGAGCAGATGCTCGAATCCCAGCGCCTTGCCGATCGGCGCCGTCACGAACACATTCGTTGCGGTCACGATGCAGCACAGGTCGCCGGCATCGAGATGCCGTTGAATCAGCTCGCGTGCGGCTGGCCGGATGGCCGGCACGATCACCTCGCTCATGAACGAGGCATGCCACGCATCCAGTTGCGCGCGGGAGTGGCGTGCGAGCGGTGCGAGCGTGTAGTTCAGGTAATCGTTCATATCGAGCGTGCCCGCCACGTATTGGCGATAGTACGCATCGATGTCTTCCGCGTGTTGCGCTGCGCCTTCCACACCCAGCTTTGCGATGAAGTGGGCCCACGCCTGGTCGCTGTCGAGCGGCAGCAGGGTGTGGTCCAGATCGAACAGCGCGAGGTTACGACTCATCTAGGGATTCCTTGCATCAACGCTTCGAAGCCGGCCCGCTGCCGGCGCGGCACACCTCTCCGCATGCTGGCAGATCGTATATTTAAATACCCAAAAATACAATAAGCCAAATTTGTGCAACACTACTGTCATATTTCTCCGGGTGTCGCCAGGCAGCGGCATGCGGGTCCGGTCATGGTTGGCGGTTTGAGAAGCGTAGTGCCCTATGTTGATTCTGCTTAATCTTCTCTCCGGTGTGGCGCTCCTCGTGTGGGGCTCGCACATCGTTCGTACAGGCATCTTGCGCGTGCTCGGTGCGGATCTGCGCACGGCACTCGGCCGCAGCACCGGTAGCCGCCTGCGCGCGTTCGGCTCCGGCGTGCTCGTGACGAGCCTCGTGCAAAGCAGCAACGCGACGGCTGTCATCGTCACCTCGTTCGCCGCCCAGGGCTTGCTGCCTCTCACCAGCGGACTCGCCATCATGCTGGGCGCGGACGTCGGCACGGCCCTGATGGCGCGCGTGCTCACGCTGGACCTCTCGTGGCTGTCGCCCATCCTCGTCCTGATGGGCGTGCCGCTGTTCCTCACACGCAAGCAGACGCGGATCGGCCAGGCGGGCCGCACGGCGATCGGCCTCGGCCTGATCCTGCTGGCGCTGCATCTGATTGTCGAAGCCGCCCAGCCGATGATGCAAGGTGCCGGCGTGCGCGTCATGTTCGGCGCGCTAACCGGCGACACGATGCTCGATGCGCTGGTCGGCGCCGCCTTCGCGGTGATTTCCTACTCGAGCCTCGCGGCGGTGCTGTTGACGGCGACGCTGGCATCGTCCGGCGTGATTTCGTTGAAAGTGGCGTTGTGCCTGGTGATCGGCGCCAATCTCGGCAGCGGGCTGCTGGCGCTGAGCGGCACGCTGGCGCAGAACGCCGCGGCGCGGCGCCTCGCGCTCGGCAGCCTGGTGTTCAAGCTGGCCGGCGCATTGTTGATCCTGCCGTTTGCGTCGCTGCTGGCGCGCGGCCTGCCGGTACTGATCGGCAACCCGCGTGAGGCGGTGGTCGGGTTTCATCTGATCTACAACACGCTGCGCTGCTGCGCATGCCTTGCGTTGATCGATCCGGTGGCGCGCATCTGCAGCCGTCTGTTGTCGGACGTGCCGGCGCAGAACGGCGAATTTCGCGCCTTGCACCTCGACGCCGCGGCGCTCTCCACACCCTCGCTCGCGCTGGCGAACGCCGCGCGCGAAGTGCTGCGCATTGGCGACATCGTCGGCACCATGCTCGGCAACGTGGCCGAACTGATTCATCACAACAACCTGGCCAAGGCGCGCGAGACGGCGCGGATGGACGACGACGTCGACCAGCTTTATGCGGCCGTCAAAGGCTATCTCGCGCGCATCTCCCGCGAGCAGCTCGACGAAGTGGAGAGCCGGCGCTGGACCGACATCATCGCGCTGACCATCAACCTCGAGCACGCGGGCGACATCATCGAGCGCATCGTGGGGGACATCGAGGAGAAGAAGATTGCCCACCGGCTCTCGTTCTCCGAGGAAGGGCTGGGCGAACTGGAGGATCTGCATGCGCGGCTCGTCAGCAACCTGCAGCTCGGGCTGTCGGTGTTTCTGAACAACGATTTGCGTTGCGCCGAGCGCTTGCTGGCGGAGAAGGAGCGGTTCCGCGATCTGGAGCGGCTGTACTCATACGCCCACCTGGACCGTCTGGCTGGGCAGACCTTGCGCAGCATCGAGACCAGCGCGCTGCATCTCGACATGATCAGCGACATGAAGCGGCTCAACTCGCTGTTCTGCTCGACGGCCTACCCGGTGCTCGACGCAGCCGGTGCGTTGCACGATACGCGCTTGCGCAAGCGCGTCCTCGATACCCTGCACGCGCCGGAATAAACCCCTACGCCAGGATGATCCGCGCGACTTTCTTCTTCAGGGCCGCGAAGTCGGGCGCCTCGGCCGCTTTCTTGTTGGTGATCAGCACGTCGATCTGCTCGGGCTGGCAGTACGAAATGCGGCTGCGCTGGCCGATCTTGCTGTAGTCGGCGAGGATCACCACACGATGGGCATTGGCGACCATCGCCCGCGCCACTTCCGTCTCCTCGTGATCGTAGTTGGTGGCGCCGTGCCGCGGGTCGATGCCGACCGGCGAGAGCAAGGCCACATCCGCCCGGAAGCGGTGAATCTCGAGGATCGTCGTGCTGCCTCCCGTCGCCATGGCTCGGTCGCTGATCGAGCCGCCCAGCAGGATGACTTCGTTGGCGGCTTCCGCCTGCTGCTCGACCGCTCCGCGCATCTTCAGCGCGACGTCGATCGAATTGGTCACCACCGTGAGATTGGCGAGCTTCGCCAGCTCTTCGGCAAGCGCCGAGGTGGTCGTGCCGGCATCGATAAACAGCGTCTGGCCGCTAGAGATGACGCCCATTGCCGCCTTGGCGATCGCCGTCTTGGACTTGACCCGCGTATGGGCGCGTTCCGCGATGGGCGCTTCGTCGGCAGGCTTGATCGCGCCGCCATGCACCCGCCGCAATTCGCCGAGTGCTTCCAGGTCGAGCAGGTCGCGCCGTACTGTTTCGCGCGATACGCCGAGATCCGCCATGATCCGTTCGGTCGACACCCGTTGCAGGGTCGATAGCAGCGCGCGAATTCTCTGATGACGGTCTTCCTGCCACATGCATTTTCCCTTTACGAATGAGTCGGTCTGGACGGCTTTTGGGCCTTTGACATCACTGACACGGTTGTGTGTCGCGCCGATGTCATCGGCGCTACTTTACCCGCTTCGTGTTGTATTTTTTTGGTGCCTTGCAAATTTGTGTATTTGAATTTAGCCTTCGCAGATTGGCTGGCAGCCGGCCAATCCGAACACGGAATGTTCGAAAAGGAATTGAAATGTCCAATTTCGAACATTGAACGTCGCTTTTGACAAGCAAGCTGCCGTATGCTGGCTCCATACTAGGCTCGGCGGCCACTGTTGCCGCCGTTTTCGATGCGTGCCGCGACATGATAACCGGCTGACCGGATAATACCGTTCGGTTCGTCATCCTGACGATGGCAGCCCGGCGAAGCGCGCGCAACAGTCTATTTCGAAGGTGTACAGACGTGGCTACTGGGATTGATCGTACAAACGCCGACTGGCCGTATCCGCGACTGGTCGCGCATCGTTGCGGCGGGACGCTCGCGCCGGAAAACACGCTGGCAGGATTCGACGCCTGCAAGCGCTACGGGTATCGCATGGTCGAGTTCGACGCCAAGCTCTCGGCCGACGACCACCTCTTCCTGCTGCACGACGACACGCTCGATCGCACCACCAACGGCCATGGCCCGGCCGCCGAACATACGTGGCAGGAACTGGCGAAGCTCGATGCCGGCTCGTGGCGCGACCCGGCGTTCGCCGGCGAGCGTTTGCCCACGCTCGCCGATGCGGCTGCCCGTTGCAAGCGCGACGGCATTGCGGCCAACATCGAAATCAAGCCTTGCCCCGGACGCGACGTCATCACGGGCCAACTCGTCGCCGGCGCCGCGCTCGCGCTCTGGCAGGACCAGACGCCGCCGCTACTGTCGTCGTTCTCGTTCGAGGCGCTCGCCGCCGCCCGCGACGCCGCCCCTACGCTCGCGCGCGGGATGCTGTTCGAAGCGGTGCCGGACGACTGGCTGCGCATCGTGCGTGAACTCGATTGCGTCTCGCTGCATGCAAGCCATAAGCATCTCACCGAGGAACGCGTCGCCGCGATTCGCGCCGAGGGTCTGCGCGTACTCGTCTATACGGTGAACGATCCGGACCGCGCGAAGCTGCTCGCCCACTGGGGCGTTGACATGATTTGTACCGATCGCATCGATATGCTTGCGCACGACATGCTGTCCACGCCGGGAAATACGGCGTAAGGCATGGCAGGCGCGCCGGGGTGTTTGCGCGCCGAAGACAATCGTCAGAATGCAGTTTTCCTAACGTAGCAACTTTAGGCAAAGGATGGGGAATACTATGAACCGCACGTGGTTGAGCCGTGTTATCTCGATGTCAGCGGTGGCGGGCGTCGCCGCTGCAGGCGCCAGCAGCGCGTCCGCAGCGCCGCTCGACGCGCTGGTCGCCGCCGCCAAACAGGAAGGACAACTCACCGTGATCGCCTTGCCGCATGACTGGTGCGGCTATGGTCCGATGATTGCCGCCTTCGAAAAGAAGTACGGCATCAAGGTCAACGAGCTGAATCCGGATGCCGGTTCGGGCGACGAAGTCGAAGCCATCAAGGCCAACAAGGGCAACAAGGGACCGCAAGCGCCGGACGTGATCGACGTGGGTCTGTCGTTCGGCCCGACCGCGAAGGCAGAAGGCTTGCTGCAGCCGTACAAGGTGTCGACGTGGAAGGAGATTCCCGATTCGGCCAAGGACGCTGACGGCTACTGGTACGGCGATTACTACGGCGTGCTGTCGTTCGAAGTGAACGCGGACATGATCGACAAGGCGCCGGCCGACTGGAGCGATCTGCTCAAGGCCGACTACAAGAACGCCGTCTCGCTCGCCGGCGACCCGCGCTCGGCCAACCAGGCCATCCAGGGCGTGTACGCGTCCGGCCTGTCGTCGACCAGGGGCGACACCGCCAAGGCGGCCGACGCCGGCCTGAAGTACTTCGCCGACCTCAACAAGAACGGCAACTTCGTGCCGGTGATCGGCAAGGCCGCTTCCCTCGCACAAGGCACGACGCCGATCATCGTGCGTTGGGACTACAACGCGCTGGCCGACCGCGACACGCTCAAGGGCAATCCGAAGGTGCAGGTCGTGGTGCCGAAGACGGGCGTGGTCGCCGGCGTCTACGTGCAGGCGATCAGCGCGTTTGCACCGCATCCGAACGCCGCGAAGCTGTGGATGGAATACCTGTACTCGGACGAAGGCCAGATCGGCTGGTTGACCGGCTACTGCCACCCCATGCGCTATACGCAACTGGTTGCTGGCAAGAAGGTGCCGCAGGCGCTGCTCGACAAGTTGCCGCCGGCATCGGCCTACAAGAACGCCGTGTTCCCGACGCTGTCGCAGCAGGACGCGTACAAGGACACCATCACCAAGCATTGGGATGAAGTGGTCGGCGCGAACGTGAAGTAAGGCCGGACTTTTATTGCTCCAGCATGCTGTGTGCCGGGCCCGCGAGTGCGCCTTCGAGCGTCGCTCCGCGTGGTCCCGGCTTTAGCCTGATTGCTTCAAGGGTGACCTATGACCGCTTCATCGGATATCGGGTCGGCGCAGCCGGAACTGCTGGTTCCGCCGGTGCCCGCGCCTGCGCCCGGCGTGAAGGGACCGGGACAGTCGTCCCAGCTCCTGACCTGGCTCGGCGTTGCACCATTTTTCCTGTTTGCCCTGCTGTTCCTGATTCTGCCGACGGGCTTCCTGATGGTGGGCGCGTTTCAGGATCCCCAGGGGCATTTCACGCTCGTCAACTTCCGCGATCTGTTCCAGCCCGGCGTGCTCGACGCTTACTGGATCAGCTTCAAGGTGAGCGCGGCGTCGGCGCTCGGCGGCGCGGTGATCGGTTCGCTGCTGGCCTGGGCGGCTGTGCAGGGACGCTTGCCGGTATGGATTCGTCCGACGCTGATGACCTTCTCCGGGGTCGCCTCGAATTTTGCCGGCGTGCCGCTCGCGTTCGCGTTTATCTGCACGCTGGGGCGCGTCGGTCTCGTCACGGTTTTGCTGAAGAAATACCTCGGCTTCAACCTGTACTCGACGGGCTTCAGCATCCTCAGTTTCACCGGCTTGACGGTGACCTATCTGTACTTCCAGATTCCGCTGATGGTTCTGATCGTCACGCCCGCGCTCGACGGCCTGAAGCGCGAATGGCGCGAAGCCTGCGACTGCCTGGGCGGCACCTCGTATCAATACTGGCGCTACGTCGCTCTGCCCGTGCTGTGGCCGAGCGTGCTCGGTGCGGCGTTGCTGCTGTTCGCCAATTCGTTCGGCGCGGTCGCCACGGCCTACGCGCTGACCGGCAGCTCGCTGAACATCGTCACGATCCTGCTGTATGCGCAAATTCGCGGCGACGTGATGCACAACCAGAATCTCGGCTATGCGCTCGCGCTCGGCATGGTGCTCGTCACCGGCCTCTCGAACGGCGGCTATATCTGGTTGCGCTC
>Ga0116226_10004953_pt1 | contig 11848 bp, 7 predicted proteins | sample S1TSphfallax_FD_89692 | JGI IMG/M metagenome (GOLD analysis project Ga0116226, IMG submission 89692) | Host-associated microbial communities from peat moss isolated from Minnesota, USA - S1T2_Fa - Sphagnum fallax MG | ecosystem: Host-associated > Plants > Peat moss > Unclassified | place: USA... | reverse complement strand
TGGTGGTCGCCTTCCTGATCGGCCTCACGATCTCGCTCGCGCTGGCGTTCTTCCTACCCGCGCGTTACCAGTCGATCGCCACCATCCTCATCGAGCAGCAGGAACTCCCCACCGATCTCGTACGCTCGACAGTGACCTCGTATGCCGATCAGCGCGTGCAGGTCATCAGCCAACGGGTGATGACGACCCAGACCATGCTCGACATCATCAGACGCTACAACCTCTATCCGCGTGAGCGCGAGCGCGAATCACGCGAGGCGCTCATGAAGCGTATGCGCGACGACATTTCGGTAAAAATGGTGAGTGCCGAAGTGATCGATCCACGCAGCGGCAAGCCGACCGCGGCGACCATCGCCTTTACCGTCGCGTATTCGAACCCCTCGCCCGAGCAGGCCGCCCGCGTCGCGAACGAGCTCACGACTCTCTACTTGAACGAGAATCTCACCACCCGCACTCGGCTGGCCGAGGAGGCGCAGAGCTTCCTGCAGACCGAGGCGGAGCATGTCAGCCAGCACATCGAGGAGCTCGAGGTTCAGCTCGCCAAGTTCAAGTCGAAGCACATCGAGACCCTGCCGGACCTCATGCAGCTCAACATGTCGCTCCTCGACCGCACCCAACAGTCCCTCGAGGCGACCGAAACGCGCAAGGCCTCGCTCGAGCAACAGCTCGTGTACCTGCAGGCACAGCTGGTGCAATTGAAGCCGAATTCGGTCATGTACTCGGAGTCGGGCGACCGAATCATGACGCCCGCCGATCGTCTGAAGGCCGCGCGCGCGGAACTCGCGAACGACCGTGCGCTCTACGCGCCGAACCATCCCGACATCCAGCGACTCGAGCGCGAAGTGGCCGGTCTCGAGGCACAGACGGACAGCGACGGCCCAGCCGACCTCAATGACCTTCGCCGTAGTCTCGATGAAGCGAAGGGCGAGGCCGCGGAGGCCAGCAAGCGTTACGCGCCGGACCATCCGGATCGCATCCGATTGCAGCACCAGGTGGAAACGCTCCAGGAGGAACTCGCGACCGCCACCGCTGCCGCCGCCGCGAAGCCGGCCGTCGCGCCCGTCAAGCAGACCTCGGACAATCCCGCCTATATCCAGATCCAGGCGCAAATCGCGGCGACTCACGACGATCTCGATGCACTGGCCGCCGAGCAGGGGCGGCTGCGCGCGCAGCTCGCCGACTACCAGGGTCGCATCACGGCCTCGCCCCAGGTCGAGAGCGAGTATCACGAGCTCGTGCGCGATTACGACAATTCGCGCGCGAAGTATCAGGAGCTGCGGTCGAAGGCGGGCGAAGCAACGACCGCCCGCGACCTGGAGACCGACCGCAAGGGCGAGCGCTTTACCCTCATTGAACCGCCGCTCGTGCCCCAAGAGCCCGTGAGTCCGAACCGTCTGCTGATCGGCATCCTGGGCGCGGTGCTCAGCATCGGACTCGCCATCGGGGCAGCGGCGCTGACCGAGTCGCTCGATGGGACGGTACGGGGGCGGCGTGACCTCAGCCAGCTTCTCGGTGGTCTCTCGCCGCTCGCCATCATTCCGCAAATCACTTTTACCGGCGACGAGCCGGCGTCGCGGCCTTGGCGGCGTACGCTGATCCGGGTCGCGGTGGGGTTCGCGGTGTTAGCCGCCGCGCTTGCCGCGGTGCATTTTTTCTATCGCCCGCTCGATGTACTGTGGTTCGTCATGCTACGGAAATTCGGGTTGGGTTGAGGCAGTCATGGACAGAATTCAGCGTGCCCTCGATCTCTCCCGCCGCCAGCGACCGCTCGCCTCGAGCGCAGGTGTATCGCTCGCGGAACGGCCTGAACTTCTGCGACCGGAGGGCTTCGAGCCCGCCGAGATCGCCGACGAACCGATTGCGAGCCTGCGCTTCGACCGCGACCACCTGGCTCGGTCGCGGGTGATTCTGCCGACGGATCGTGGTCCGGCATCGCGCGCTTACCGGATGCTCCGTGCGCAAGTGCTGCAACGCGCACGCAGCCGCGGCCTGCGCTCGATTGGGATCGTGAGTGCGGTGGCGGGGGAGGGCAAGACCCTGACCGCGATCAATCTCGCCATGAGTCTCGCCGCCGAGCCGAACCACAACGTGGCATTGGTCGATCTCGATTTCAGGCATCCCTCGATCGCTCGGACGCTCGGCGTGACGCCCCCTCGGGGGCTCGACGACTGGCTTTACGACGGCGCGTCCCTCTCCACGACGTTGTATCAGCTGGAAGGGCTGGAACGGCTGCAGCTCGTGCCGACCTTGATGCCGGTCGCGGCGAGTTCTGAAGCGTTGGCGAGCGATCGGGTACGCGACCTCATCGGCGGCCTACGCGCGCGGCACGAGTCGCAGCTCCTCGTGGTGGACCAGCCGCCGGCGCTGCTGAGCGACGACGTGCTCACGCTGGCGCCACTCCTCGACGGTTATCTGCTGGTCATCACCGAGAACAAGACCCTGCGCGAGGACGTCGAGCGCGTGTTCGATCTCCTCGGTCGAGAGCGGCTGATCGGCACGGTGCTCAACGGCTCCTCGGATTCCGAGCAGCGCGCCTATTGAGCCACCCATGTACCAAGCCTTCTACGGCCTACGGGCCAACCCGTTCAGCCTCGCCCCCGATCCCGCCTTTCTCTACCTGGGGCGCCAGCATCGGCATGCGCTGACGCTGCTCGAATACGCCTTCGAGCAGGGGTCGGGATTCGCACTCATCTCCGGTGAAATCGGTAGTGGCAAAACCACGGTGATCCAATACCTGCTGAAGCAGGTCGAGCGGCGGCTACGCGTCGGAGTGATCACCAACACTCACCCCAATCTCGGGCCACTCCTGCCCTGGGTGATGCGCTGCCTCGGGATTCCGATCGAGGGAGCGAGTGCGAGCGAGCACTACGAGACCTTCGCCCGCCATCTGATGCGTGAGTGGGAAGCGGGGCGGCGCTGCGTGCTGATCATCGACGAGGCACAGAACTTGAGCACCGAGGCGCTCGAGGAGCTGCGCGTGCTCTCGAACCTCAACGCCGGTCCGAGCCTGCTGCTGCAGACGATTCTCGTGGGGCAGCCCGAGTTGCGCGAGACGCTGCGCACGGCGGGCATGCGCCAGTTCGCGCAGCGGATTGCCATCGATTACCACATCAGCGCGCTGCAGCGAGAGGATACGCATGCGTATGTCCAGCATCGCCTGCAGGTGGCGGGCGGCCGCACCGACCTGCTTGGGCCGGACGCGATCGAACTCGTTCATGCGCGTACCGGGGGCGTTCCGCGGCTGATCAACCAGGTCTGCGATACCGCGCTCGTATACGGGTTTGCCGATCAGCGGCCGCAGATCGACGCTGAACTCATTGGTCAGGTGCTACGCGATCGGGGCCAGGGGGGCGTGCTGCCGTTCCTTTCCGCCGAGACTCGCGGCGAGCTGTCTTCGGCCTCGATCTGATGGACCAGGCGGGCGGGCGCCGCGCGCGCCGTCAGCCGCGGGTCGTGTTCATCAATCGCTATTACGCCCCCGATCTCTCTGCTACCAGCCAAATGCTGACCGGGATCGCCGAAGCGCTCGCCGCGCGGGGGCTTCGGGTCGAGGTGATCTGCTCGCGGCAATCCTACGAGGATCCCCGCGCCGGGTTCGGACGCCTCGACCTGCGCCACGGGGTGACCGTCCGGCGCGTCGCCACGACGCGCTTCGGACGCGTCGGACTCCTCGGACGTGCGGTCGATTACCTGAGCTTTTATGTGGCTGCGGCGCTCATGCTGCTGCGGGTCGTGCGGCGCGGCGACGTGATCGTTGCCAAGACCGATCCGCCCTTGCTCTCGGTGCTCGGTGCGATCGTGGCGCGGGCGACCGGGGCAAAGCTCGTCAACTGGCTGCAGGATCTGTTTCCGGAAGTGGCGGTGCGGCTGGAGCTCTCGCCGCTGCCGGTTTGGGTCGAGCACCGTCTGCTGCGCCTGCGCGATTGGTCGCTCGCCGTGGCGACCGTGAATGTGGTGCTCGGCGAGCGGATGCGCGCGTTCGTGGCGCATCGCGGGATCCCGCCCGAGCGGATCATGGTGTGTACGAACTGGGCGGACGGGGAGACGATCCGGCAGCTCGACGTCGCGGCGAGTCGCCTCCGCCGCGACAGCGGCCTCGACGGCCGTTTCGTGATCGAATATTCAGGAAATCTCGGCCGCGCTCATGAGTTCGAGACCCTGCTCGGTGCGGCGCGGGAACTCGCTGCCGACCCTGACTACGCGTTTCTCATGATCGGCGGCGGCGCCAACATGCTCGGGCTCGAGCGCGAAGTTCGACGCACGCGACTCGACTCGTTCACCTTCCTCGGCTACCAACCGGTCGAGCAGCTCGCCGATAGCCTGGCAGCCGGCGATGTGCATCTCGTGTCGCTCCTGCCGTCGCTGGAGGGGCTCATCGTTCCGAGCAAGTTATACGGAATTCTGGCGGCGGGCCGACCGATCATCTTTGTCGGCGACCGGGAAGGCGAAGTCGCGAAGGTATTGCGGGAAGAGCGCTGTGGCGTTGCCGTGCGTTGTGGCGATGCCCCCGCCTTGAGCGAGGCGATCCGGAATCTGCGGCAGGACACGGCTACCCGCGAGGCCATGGGGAGGCGTGCGCGCGCGGCGTTCGAGCGGCGATATACGCTTCGCGCCAGCGCCACGGTTTGGAGCGGCCTCTTCGACGGGCTCCTGAGCGAGTCGCAATCGGGTCGCGACAGGCCCAGTTCGGCAGATAAGCTCAGTTCGGCAGATAGGCCGGCAGAGTCTTCACGACGGTCTTCGTAAACTCCGTGAGTGCGCCTTCGACGGCTGCTTCGTCCGTGCCAACGGGAATCGGGGCGATCAGCCGCACCAGAGCGCCATCGGTGCGATTACGAGTGATCGCGTCGTAGAAGATGTACCACTTGACGAGATATTCGTCGGTGATGGCACGGCCGCGCTGCTGAAACCAGTAATAGACGAGCTGTCGGTCGTTACCCTGTTCGATGATGGCGCGATTGAGGGTGAGGCGGCGCCCGTTCCCGAGCGCGATCTCCCGCGGTCCGAAGTCGCGCATTTCCCAGCCGCCGCCCGGAAGACAGGACTTCGGCGAATGCGTGGCCTGCCCGGAGCGCTGCGAGTTGTACCAGGCAATCCAGAGGTTGATCGGCGGCTCGGCCGCACGCCGAAAGTTCGCAAGCAGATAGTCATCGACATGCAGCGCCTCGCGATATTCCGCCTCGAGCGGCTCGCGCGTCATCTGCCAGGCGCCCAAGTGGTCGGGGAACTCGGTGAAGGACTCGCGAGTGGGCTGGAGCTCGACCCGATCGGGGAGATTCATGCCGATGACGTCCGAGACGATCGCGAGCAGCGTCGCGAGGACGAACGGCAGTGCCACCGGTCGCGGAAGATTCGAGGGTGCGGGCCGGATCGGCGCGCCGAAATCGAGTGCAAGGGCGTCGCGCAGCTTCGCCCCGGGCTGGCCGATGCGATTGAGGCCGGCCGCGAAAGCGAGCAGCACCCCCAGGCTCAGCATGAACACGACCCAGCCCTCGAAGTCGTGCAGGATGCCCTCGGCCATGCGTTCACCCCAGTACTCGACGGTGACGCCGATGAGACCGATTCGGCCGCTGTTCATGAGGATGGCGATCGGAATGCTCGAGAGGAAGAGTAGTGAGCGCTTCCAGAAGGTCGCGCGGAAGAAGTAGGCGACGATGAACGCGAGCGTCATCAGCGGAAATAGATAGCGCAGGCCGTCGCAGGCCTCGACGACCTGGAGCTTGAAAGTGCCGAGATCGATCACGTTACCTTCGAGGAAGACGCTGATCCCGAATAGCCGGATGATGTCGACGCCGATCGACGAGGACAGGAGTTCGAGGTTGAGCGACAGCGTATTGGAGAAGAAGGCGGGCAACGGAATCATGAACAGCAGAATGAACATCGGCACGGCGATCGCGCGGAATACGGCGGTGCCGGCGAGCGCGAGTACGAAGCCGTAGACGACGACCACGAACGCATATTGGCCGATGACAGGGATGGTGCTGAGCGCCGAGGCGTACCAGAGCACAAACCCGAGCAGCGCGATCGCCGGGCCCATCCAGGATCCCTGGAAGGGCATGTGGCTCAGTCGGTCGCGCTCGCGCCAGATGAGGAAAATCGACACCATCGGCACCACGATGCCGTGGCTGTACTCGGGCTTGAACGCCCAGGCGTAATAGAGCCCGAGCAGCACATTGGTAAAAGGCTGGCAGGCGGCGACGACGCCGATGATGACCAGGCCCCAGGCGAGCGGGGAGAAGCGCCAGCGCGTGAGTTCGCCGGCGGGACCGGCGAAGACCGGGTTCTGAGTGTTCAAGAGCAGTACCCTGCGCGGACGATTGTCACGAAACGCCTCTATGGTAGAAATCCGATGCGACACTCGCGTGACAGCCGACCTTCCCTCGTGGGCCCCCTGTTTTGGGTGCTGGCCGGTATTGCCGGGGCATCGGTCGGTGAGTACGCGGCCGCCGATGAGGCGCGCGCGGTGGCGGCGATCCGGAGCGCTGCACTGATCCAGCCGGCAGGAGACGCGCATCCGCTGCCCCTGGCTGCGTCTTGGCAGAATTCGTCCGGACCCCTCTCTTTCGGCCAAAGCTTCGCGGTCGAGCAGATTCGGCGAGGTCGGTACCTGCTGCCATGGTTTTGGCTTCCCGAGCCGGGGCCGGGCGACGACGATTACGCGCATGGCACGGCGCGCCTCGATTACGTGCCCGCGCTCGCCTACGTCGCCCGCGAGCAGCTCCCCCTCTCGATCGTCGGTCCGCAGTGGGAGAATCTGCTCACGGAGCGCTTCGCGGCTTATGCCGCGAAGGACCCGAACGGACACGCCCTCCCGTTGTCGCCGTTCGGACCGCTCGAACCCTGGGAAGAAGTAGGCCGGATTTGGGCGCGAAGCCCCGTCTTGCGCGAGCTCGAGCGCCTCTATCCGAATCCGCCGTGGGTGGAATTCCTGTCGAACAACGAACAACCCAAACTGACGTTGTCCGATCTCGGCATCGAGTCCGGCAGCGATACGCCGCAGAACGTCGCCCGTCGCCGGCAGGTTGGAGACGCCTGGATCGAACGCTATCGCGCGCTCATCCGGGGCTTTCGCGACGGCCTCGAGGCGCCGGCTTGGCGCGCGCATGCGATCTTCGTCGGCTACGACGCCTTGAGTTCTCCGGCGGTCGGCCGCTGGGGCGGATGGCGCGCGTATTCACTCGGCGTACCGGGGCGGATCGAGCCTTGGCCCTATGCCTGGGATGGCGCGTCGGTGTCGTATTACCTGCATGACTGGGCGCCCGATGCCGACGACATCGTCTGGAGCCCCGAGGTCGAGGCGATGAACTACCTGCCGGCGATCGCCGAGGTACGTCGCGCCAAGCCCGACTTCTGGCTCGAGATCTCCACCTGGGATGGGCAGCAGCCCGGCCAGCCGTCCGACAAGCGGGAGTTCTATCGCCGGCGTCACGAGCAGTGGACTGCAGAACGTTACGGCGGTCTGGTGCAATTCGGCATGTGGTTACTGCGCCCGCGGGTGGTGCGCGAGTTCCGTAATCCCGACGAGGACCGGCTCCGCTTCGGCCCCTATTTCGATGCGATCCTGGACGCGGTGGGGCGGGTGCACGACGAGCCGCTGCTGGCCGATTTCTGGCAGCACGGCGAGCTCGTCCCCAATCCGGTAGCGGGACATCCCTATGACCAAAACCTTACCGCGGACTACGCGACCGCCGCGCGCTGGTTCCTGCTGGACGCGAGCGCCAATTCCCCGCGGCCCTGGGAACTCAGTACGCCGCTCGCGGTGTACTCGATCGCACTCGCGCGCGGCGCGCCGTCGAAGCGCGAGTGGCTCGTGTATACCTTCAGCCCCAATGAGTCCCCGACCCGGGTCGCGGTCCGGATTCCTGACGGTCCGAGCGTGAGCGTCAGGGCGGCCTCGTCAGGGTGCTTCTCGCTGGTCAATGTCGCCGGCGCGGTCTTGCGTACGGTGGGGTGCTAGATCATGTGCGGACTCGCGGGATTCATCGGTGCGCCGAGTTCGGACCTCCCAGTCATGCGGGAGACCGTGCGGCGGATGGCGACCCGGCTCGTGCATCGCGGACCGGACGATAGCGGGGAGTGGGTCGACGGCGAGTGCGGCGTGGCGCTTGCCCACCGGCGCCTGGCGATCATCGATCTTTCGTCCGAGGGACATCAGCCCATGCGCTCCCCGAGCGGACGCTTCGTACTCGTCTTCAACGGCGAAATCTATAACTACCGGGAGCTGCGGGCCGAGCTCGATGCGGCGCGCGGCGGGATCGCCTGGCGTGGCCACTCGGATACCGAGGTGATGCTGGCCGCCTTCGAGCATTGGGGGGTCGAGAATGCCCTGCCGCGCTTCAACGGTATGTTCGCGCTCGCCGTCTGGGACCGTGAATTCCGCCGGCTCTACCTCGCGCGCGATCGGTTCGGCGAGAAGCCTCTTTACTATGCGCTCATCGGCGGCGTGCTGCTGTTCGGCTCGGAGCTGAAGGCGTTGGCGGCGCATCCGGCCTTCCTCGGCGAGATCGACCGCGGCGCACTGCAACTCTACATGCGCTTCAACTATGTGCCCGCGCCCCACACCATTTATACCTGCGCCCGGAAGCTTCCCGCGAGCGCCTTTCTGGCGGTCGCGGTGGACCCCGTCTCGGGTGCGTTCCGGGTGGGTGAGCCTCGGTATTACTGGTCTGCGACCCATGCGGCGCTCGCCGCGCGCGACCGGCGGCTCGTCAATCGCGACGAGGCGAAGGAGGAGCTGCTTGCGATCTTCGGTCGCGCGGTACGCGCTCGGATGATGGCGGATGTTCCGCTCGGCGCTTTTCTCTCTGGGGGAATCGATTCCTCGCTGGTGGTCGCGATGATGCGCGGCCAGGCCGGCGCGACCGTCCGCACGTTCACGATCGGCTACGATGAGCCCGGGTACGATGAGTCGGCGCATGCCGAGAGCGTGGCGCGGCACTTGGGCACAGTGCATAGCTGCCAGCGGATCACTGCCGACGATGCGCGCGCGGCCATCGTCCGTATGCCGGAGCTGTACGACGAACCGTTTGCCGATTCGTCGCAGATCCCGACCTATCTGGTCGCGCGCGCCGCCCGGCAACAGGTTTCGGTCGCGCTGACGGGCGATGGCGGCGACGAACTCTTTGGCGGCTACGATCGTTACTTCGTCGGGCAGCGGGTGTTTCCGCTCCTGCAGCGTGTCCCGCGGTACGCGCGGGCGCCGATTGCGGGCCTCGTGAACACCCTCGATCCGGCGGCTTGGGATTGGATCATCGGCTCGCTGCGCCGTGCGACCGGTGGCAAGCGATTCACGGACTTCAATGGCGCGCGGCTGCATCGCCTCGCGCGGCAACTGCGCGTCGAGGCCGCGCACGAACGCTATGAGATCATGATGGCGCGGCCCGAGGACGGGTCGGTACATCTCGCCGACGCGGCGCGGTCGCGACCTCTGCACGGGGGGCTGAACGGCTGGGCGCAAGGCGCGGCGGTCGCGGATGCGATGATGTTGTTCGATACCCTGAATATTCTTCCCGACGATTTCCTGGTGAAGGTCGATCGCGCCTCCATGGGGGTCAGTCTCGAGACTCGCGCCCCGTTCCTCGATCCGGAGCTATTTGAGTTCGCGTGGCGCATGCCGCTCGAATGGAAGCTCGACGCGCGCGCCGGCAAGGTACTTCTGCGCGAAGCCCTGCAGGGGTTCGTGCCGGCCGAGATCATCGAGCGCCCCAAGCAGGGCTTCTCCATTCCGGTCGGTAAGTGGTTACACGGCCCCCTGCGCGATTGGGCGGAGTCGCTGCTCGACGAACGGCGGCTACGTGCGGACGGATTTCTCGACCCGCTCAAGATCCGCCGAAAATGGGCCGAGCATCTGGCCGGTACCCATGATCGCCAGAACGAGCTTTGGAGCGCGCTCGTGTTTCAGGGCTGGCTCGAGGTCGCGCGCAGCGGCGCGGCGGACGCCCGCCGCGGCATAGCGGCCTAACCGCTCACTGGGACCCGAGCTCGCCCGCGCGTCGCCTGGTAGCGCAAGGCGTCGATCGCCTCCACGAATCGGGCCGCGTTGCGGGCGGGCGTGAATTCCTCGAATAGCCGTGCCGAGGCGAGGCCGTGATCGCGGGCGAGCCAGGCGTCGGCGCAGTACCGTTGCATCGCCTCCGCGAGCTCCCCGACGCTCCCCGCCGTGAACTGGAAACCGTTCATTCCGGGCACGACGAGGTGATGCGCCGCCCCGGTCGCGCTGCTCGCGATGATGGCCTTACCCGCGGACGCCGCCTCGTTGAGGACAACGCCCCAGCCATCATGACGGGCCGGAAGGACCAGCACGTCGCTGCGCCCCATGACACTCCCCACATCCTGCGCCGGGACGGTACCGGTGAAGCGCACGACCGCGTCGAGCCCTAGCGCGTGGGCTAGAGCGGGATAGGTACCGCGGGACGGGTCGCTGCCTGCGAGTTCGAGGCGCGCGCGCGGATAGCGGGCATGGACGAGCCGCATGGCATACAGGAGCACATCGATCCCCTTACGCGGGATGAACTGACCGACGAAGACGAAGCGGGTGTCGCCGTTTTCCGCCCGCGCGGGAGACCGCGCGGGCCCGGCCGCGGCAGGAAAGCCGGCGACCGAATACGGGAGGAAGCGGATCTGGGACTCTGCGACTCCCCACCGGATGAACTCCCGCCGCGCCAGCTCGCCGATGGCGAGGGCCCCGAGCGCGCTGCGGCGGATGAGCTGTCCGTAGCCGAGCTTCACGAGCTGGGCCAGGCGCGACCGCAGACGACCGTGCCGCGTTCGCTCGGTGTGCTCACCCCAATGCAGCCAAGGGATCCCGCGCCGCGACAACAGCCAGGCGAGCTTGAGCAGGAGCGCATTGCTGTACCCGGGCACGATGTGGATACGCTGCTGCCAGTCCGGGCACTGCTCGAGCGCGGCGAGCGACTCGGGTACATAGAACTCGCCGTCCGGCAGCACCGGATCCGCTTCCCAGCCGAGTTCCGCGCGGTCGCGGGTCACGTGTAGATAGTAAAGCACCACCAGATCGACGCCGCGCTCGCGTAGCGCCTGGAAGAACGCCGACTGATGGTGGGTGGGAATGCTCGACCAGACGAGGACGCGCAGCGGCTGCGTCACGGGACGATCGTCGCGGCCGCATCGGCGAGCACGGAGCGGTAGAGGCTTTCGAGCCTTGCGCCAAACGCGTCGAGAGTGAGGTCCGCAGCGACCGCGCGCCGCCCCGCCTCGCCGCTACGGCGACGAAGCTCGGGATCGGCGAGCAGCTGGCCGAGCGCGGAACGCAGGCCGTCTACCGAGCCATCGGTCACGAGTCCCGCGCCATGGCGTGCGACGAGTTCGGCGACTCCGACTCCCTGGGTGACGATCACCGGGCAACCGGCATGCATGGCTTCGATCACGGCCACGCCAAAGTTCTCGGACGCCGAGGGGAGGGCGAATACGTCCGCCCGTTCGAAGAGCGCGCGCTTGCGAGCGCCCTGGGTGAAGCCGAGCCAGCGTACCCGCTGGCCGAGGCCGAGCGATGCGGCGAGCGCATGCAGCTCGGCCACCAGGGAGGGTACGCCGTCGCCGGCAATGAGGAGCGTCGCGCCGGACTCAGCGGGCAACGCGGCGAACGCGCGCAGCAGCACGTCGACGCCCTTCATGTAGTCGATACGGGAGAGATAAAGGATGACGGGGCCAGGACCCAATTCGATATCGGCGAGCTCGAGGGTGGTAGGGTCGGACTCGCGCGCGGCGCTCGCTTTGGCCGGAGCCTCGAAATCGAAGCCCATCGGCAGCACGACCGGCCGCAGACGTCGGCCCCGCTCGTTGGCGCGCGTGCGCTCGAGTTCGCTCATGAAATGTACGGCGGCGGCTG
>Ga0116226_10004952_pt1 | contig 11848 bp, 6 predicted proteins | sample S1TSphfallax_FD_89692 | JGI IMG/M metagenome (GOLD analysis project Ga0116226, IMG submission 89692) | Host-associated microbial communities from peat moss isolated from Minnesota, USA - S1T2_Fa - Sphagnum fallax MG | ecosystem: Host-associated > Plants > Peat moss > Unclassified | place: USA... | reverse complement strand
TTCTCGGCGCTATTCGGGCGGGGCGTGGTGGTGGTGGCGACATCCAACACGTTGCCGAAGGATTTGTTTGCCGGGCGGCCGGGCCGGGACGCGTTTCTGCCGTTCATCGCCCTGCTGTCGCAGCGGCTGGATGTGCTGGTGCTGGAGGGCGCACGGGACTACCGGCGGCAGCTTCCGGGCGGATTTCCGATGTGGCATGTACCACCGGGGGCGACCGCGGAGCGGGCGCTGGATGAGGCGTTCTTGAAGCTGGCGGGCGGCGCACCGGCTGGTCAGCGGTCTCTGCTGGTGATGGGGCGCATGTTTGCCGTGCCGATGGCCGCCGGGCCGGTGGCACGGTTCGATTTTCCCGCGCTGTGCGGGCAGGCGCTGGGGGCGGGCGACTATCTGGCGCTGGCGACCCATTTCGAGGCTTTGGTGCTGGACGCAATCCCATGGCTCAGTCCTGACAATTTCGATGAGGCCAGGCGGTTCATCACCCTTGTAGATGCCTTGTATGAACATCGGGTGAAGCTCGTGGCGAGTGCCGAGGCGGCGCCTGACGGCCTGTATCGCAGCGGCGAAGGTGCCCGCGCATTCGAGCGCACGGCGTCCCGGCTGGCGGAAATGCAGAGCCAGGCATATTTAGAGTTGGCGCATTTGACCTGAGGACGGAAAACGAAATAAAGTTCTATTTTTTTGAAACAAAAAAATTTTCTCGCTTGGACGCGCGGGCCTCTTCAGCGGTTCTTGACATGTTTGTTTTATGTTCCGGCTGCAACAAATTCGGGGTGCCGCTTGCCCGAACCAACCGACGATGACCGGCTTGGTCTGATCGACCAGGCACTGGCGAGCGATACCGTTGTTCCGCGGTTGCCCGGCGGTTTGGGGCAACCCTATCTAGCGTCACTCGATCGCATGTACCGCCAGCCGACGCGCATCGCGCTCGCACTGTTCATGCTCATTTTCGATCTTTTCCTGATCTCGCAGGCAAAGGCGTCGCCCGAACTGGTGCCGCTTTCCGCGTTCCTGCGCCTGGGCCTCTACACCCCGGCCGTGCTGATATTCCTGGCGTTGGATCGGGGGGGCCGGCTGCCCCGCCGCCCCTACGAGTTCTTCCTGCTTGGCCTCGCAGTCGCGCCGGGTGTCATGAGCGCGATCATTTGCGTTCACACGACCTCAACCAGTTCGATGTCCGATGTCCGCGCCACCAGCCTCATTCTGTTGGTGGTCGGCCTTATCTTCCGCATGCGCCTGCCGTTCGTGGGGCTCACAGCCGTGATCTCCTGCGCCGCCTATTTCGCCGGCCTGGCTCTCACGCCGGTCATTCCGCGCGCCGAGATACCCTCCGTTGTCCTGACCGAACTGTCGATCGCGGCCGCCGTCATCGTGTTCTCCGCATTGCTCGACCGGCGCGACAGGCTGGTGTTCCTGCTCAATTTGCGCGAACAAATCCGTGCCCGCACCCTCACGCAGCAGAACCGCGGCCTGCGCGAGCAGGTCGATCTCGATGCGCTCACTGGGCTGGCGAACCGCCGCTGCTTCGACGCGACGCTGGCCGCCGCGTGGCAGGCGGCCCTCTCGGCCGCCGGGCCGGTCAGCCTCATCATGATCGACATCGATCATTTCAAGCGGTTCAACGATCACTATGGGCACCAGCAAGGTGATACCTGCCTGCGCCGCGTCGCGCGGCAAGCAAGGCGTGGCATTCGTGACGATGACGTGATTGCCCGCTACGGTGGTGAGGAATTCGCCGTCATCCTGCCCGGCGCCACGCTCAGCGCGGCGCTTCGTGTGGCGGAACGCGTGAGGGCGGGGGTCGCCGAACTTGCCATGCCGCATGAGGGCGTCGCACCAGGCACGACCGTCAGCATCAGCCTCGGTGTTGCGAGCATGATCCCCGACAACAACACGGCAGCGAACCGCCTCATCGAGCTCGCGGACCGTCATCTCTACGTCGCCAAGCGCGCAGGCCGAAATCGCGTCAGCGCCGCGGATATTGATTTTGCCTTGCAGGTAACGAGCTAAGACTTTCCTTTTGATTTTTCCGGTGCGCCGCGTGTTGGCCCTTGTGACCCTCACGATGGATGCATCGACAAAAGTTTTTGATTCTTTTTTTTCAAAAAGAACACCTTTCTTTTTTCTTTAACCATGCTTCGATCGCGTTTTGCTTGCGTTAAGTCAATGGATGCCTGGGCGTTTCGGGCCAATTGTAACACAGGGAGAGCGCGGGATGACGGAAGTAGCTCAATCGGAGGTTTTGGCGGCGGCGGAAAGCGGCGAGCCGCCGTCAGCCACCTCGCCGGGGTGGCGATCGACGTTTTGGACGTGGGCGCTGCATGATTCGCCGTATATCGCGATGCTGGTGCTGGCGCTGATCGGGGTAACGCTCCGTTTGCCGGCAGGTTACTGGGTGGTTTTGACACCGATATTCGGTGTGATTTGCGTGGTGGCCGGGTGGCGCCATTTCGATAACAGCCATGACCGTCTGCAGATGGTTTATATGCAGGCGGTGAGCTGGTTCGCGCTTATTTTCGCCATTTACGTTTTGTATGCCGACGTGGTGCAGGGTGTGTTGAACACGAGTGCGACGTCGTTGGCGACCATGACGTTGCTGGCGCTGGGGACGTTGCATGCTGGCTTGCAGGGCCGTGTGTGGCGCATTTGCGCGGTGGGCGGCATTCTGCTGCTGGCGGTGCCGGCTATGGGGTGGCTGGAGCAATCGGCGCTGTTGCTGGTTGTGGCGACTCTGACGGTGATCGGCGTCGGCTTCCTGACCTGGTGGCTGGCGCAACGGCGGCGGCCGACGGTCGTTTGACCCGAGCTGCGATGTTGTTGCGAAATCATATCGATAGCATGAAGCTGCGTTAGCAAATTAGTATGCGTGGAAGTGGCATACATATGGGCCTGTCGACGCGACAGCCGGCTACATCGGAATTTAAGCATGCCAAGGCGACGGTTCATTCGTGGCGGGGCGCGCCGGGCGCGCGCCGGCGAACCGCGGCTGGGTGGCGGGTTTTTTATTCGGCGGCGCTTCGCGTTGCTCGCCATTGTCCTGGTCGTGGCGATCCTGGGCGCAGACTGGCTGATCATCGGCATGGAGCGGGCTGCCTCGATTGAGGATTTCAGGACCGCGACGACCAATCTCGCGAATGGCATGGCGGCGCAGACAGGGGCAGCGCTGGCCAAGGTTGATGCGGCGCTGCACGACACACAAAGCCGGCTGGCCGACGCAAGGTCGGTGCCGACGAACTTTGCGCAAGCCGACGGCGCGGGTTGGGGAGGCCGCGGGGCGCACGACATGCTGGCCGCGAATGCAATGCGGATTGCCTGGGTGGACGAAATCATTGTGGCGGCGCCGGACGGCACGATCATCAACCGATCCGCCGCTTCGTCGCCCCCCGGCACTATCGCCGATTCCGACGTCCTTGTCCATTTCAAGGGCGAAGACGATACCGGCGTTTTCGTCGGTCAGCCGTTCCGGGCCGGCGCGGAAGGCGAATGGAGCGTGTTCTTGGCACGGCGGCTAAATGCGCCTGATGGTGCTTTCGGCGGTGTCGTCATCGCCAACTTGCGGCTTGCGGGCCTGGCGGAATTTTACCATGTCGCGATGCCGCCGCATCGCATGGTGACGCTGACGCGCACCGACGGCGTTGTTTTGGTGCGATATCCGCGTGGCACCGCTGATACAGGACGCAGGATACCGCAAAGCGCTGACTGGTATGTCGCTGCGGGTGCCGGAGGCGGCTCGTTTGTGGCGGCCGACGATTTTGGCGCCGGCGCGGCCATCGCAGTGGTGCGGCCGTTGCCGGGTTTGCCGCTTGTCATCGAGGCATCGGTTGCGCAAGGCGATGCGCTGGCCGGCTGGCGCCGCCAACGCGTGTGGCTGATGGCCGGCGGCGTGGCCATGTGCCTGTTCAGCCTGCTGCTGCTGCGGTTGTTCGCTGTGCAGATCAGGCGCCTGTCGGTGCGCAATACGCAACTGGAGGAGGCGCGCGGGCAGCTTCGCGTCGCGATGTCGAACATATCACAGGGGCTTTGCTTTTTCGATGGCGACTACCGGCTGATCGTTTGCAATCAGCGATATGGCGAAATGTATCGGCTGCCGCCATCCTGCATGGAGCCGGGGGTGTCGCTGGCCGAAATCGTTGAACATTGCTATGCGGCCGGCGGAACGACCGATTTTACCCGTGAGGAGTACATCGTCTCGCGCATGGCCCTGGCCCGGAGCCGTGCGCCACACCACTCCGTTTTCACAATGAGTGACGGCAGGACTATCGCGGTTCAGCAGCAGCCGATGCCGGATGGCGGCTGGGTGGCAACGCACGACGATATTACCGAGCGGCGGCGGGCCGAGGACAAGATCAATTTCATGGCGTTGCATGATGCACTGACCGGGCTGCCCAACCGGTCGTTGCTGAAGCAGCGGCTCGAGCAGGCGCTTGGGCACGCGGATCGGGGCATCGGTTTCGGCGTTCTGTTCCTCGATCTGGACCGCTTCAAATCGGTCAATGACACACTCGGCCACGCGGTCGGCGATGCGTTGCTGTGCGCGGTCGCGGCGCGGCTGCAAAAGACGGTGCGCGAGGGCGACACGGTGGCGCGGCTGGGCGGTGACGAATTCGTAGTCTTGCAGTCTTTTCTGGGGTCGAGCGACGACGCGTCGGTGCTGGCCCGGCGCATCATCGCGGAGGTTGCCGCCCCGTACCGAATTGCCAACAACGAGGTGGTGATCGGCGTCAGCATCGGTATCGCAATTACCATGAAGAGTTCGATTTCCGCCGACGCCATGCTGAAGAACGCCGACATGGCGCTGTATATTTCAAAAAGCGCCGGCCGGGGCACATTCCGCTTTTTTGAACCGGAGATGGATGCCACCGTGCAGAAACGGCATGCGATGGAGCGTGACCTGCGGGGGGCGCTGGCGCGCCACGAGTTCGAATTGCATTATCAGCCGATCGTCAACGTTGGATCGGGTGAGTTGTGCGGATACGAGGCGCTGCTTCGCTGGAACCACCCCTTGCGCGGAGTGGTTGGTGCCGACGAATTCATCCGGGTCGCCGAGGAGACCGGTCTGGTCATACCGATTGGACAATGGATGATCGAGCAGGCTTGCGCGCAGGCCGCGATGTGGCCGAACAAGTTTCATGTCGCGGTGAAACTCTCGGCGGCGCAATTCAGGGCGGTGAACCTGGTGGCCGCCGCGCGGGATGCGCTGGCCTCCGCCGGCCTGCCAGCGTGGCGGCTGGAACTGGAGATCAGCGAGGCTGTCCTGCTTCGAAGCAGTGAGCGCAACGTGGCCGTGCTGCACCAACTTCGCGAATGCGGCATCGGCATCGTGCTGGATGATTTTGGCGTCGGCTACTCGTCACTGGGCCATTTGCGCCGGTTTCCGTTTGACCGGCTGAAAATAGACTCGTCATTTGTTGAAGCGCTTGGGGTGCGCCCCGACGCGGTGTGTTTTGTGCGCGCCATTATCAGGCTTTGCCAAGACCTCGGGGTGAAGACCGCCGCGGGGGGTGTAGCAACCAGCGAGCAGCTTGCGATCCTGTCGTCGGAGGGTTGCGCGCTTGTGCAGGGGCCATTGTTCGGCCGTGCGACGCCGGCTCATCTGCTGGAGGGGGTGGGGATGTTGGCCGGTGCGAGCGTACAGTAAGGAAGAACTTCTTGTTTGAAAGGAAGAAGCACAAAACGTTACTTGATGGCGCACGCGGCATAATTCAAATCGGGTCGCGCATGCCAACGAGCAAAAGTTTTTTGGTTCTTTTTTTCAAAAAAGAACTGCTTCCTTTAAAACCGATGTATCATCTGAAAGTTGATTTGCGGCCCCGGAGAGCCGTTGCGCGACTCAACGGGTAGATATAAATTTACGTTGACGGTGTTGCTTGTATTGAAAACATATCGTCCACCCGGGCCGACGTAGATTTCGCTTTCGCGTGAATGGGAAACGACATGGCCGTTGGTGCGGTCCGGGTTCAGTTCGTCGAGAAAATAGCCGTTGATGCCGAGATGGATTTTTTCGGCGACCTGGTATGACGTGTCGAAATTGCCATAGACGATCTGGCCAGCCTGGCCGCTGGCGTAGAGCAGGCCAGGTATTGCCGGCGGATTGGGGATATTGGTGCTCTTCAAGTTATATTGGTAATTAAGTCGGGTGCTGAATTCCAGTTTGAGCGTCGGCAGGTAGGTGGCGGCAATGTAGGGGTTTATGGCCCAGTAGCCGGCACCCTGGTTGATACTGTCATGCCGGTTGAAGCTGCCGGTGGGCGACAGGATGAGAAGCTGGAAGCGCCAACTGAATGCCGGATGGTTGTTGATGCGGACGATCTTGGCCTGGTAGCTGGGCCCCCAGACGAGATCGCCGATGCCGAAGCCGTTGTTGTTGAGCTTGACAGGGCTGTTGGCGGCAAAGCTTGAATTCAGGCTGACGAGCGGCGCGGCGGCGGAGAAGCCGACAGCATCGCCGCCGAAAGGTTGCCACGCGGATGTGTAACAAATCTGCGTCAGTGCCGAGAATACCGGAATGGACGTGCCCTTGAAATACGGCGAGTTGCGGCCTTCATCGTCGGTGATTCGATCGATATCCTCGAAGCGGCCATATTGCAGCCAGGACCAGCCTTCGGTGGTGCGGCCGAAACCGTCCAAAAAGCTGGTGCTGCCGAGATTGAGGGCCTTGGGCGGTGCCACCGTGTCCGGCAGGGATTGCGCCTGCGCCGCCGCGGATATGCCGAGCAACAGCATGGCGTGAGGCAGGTGCCTGATCTTCATGGGGGTATTACCTCCGTTACCGCGGGCGCCGCGGTTTAATCGGAGGGGTTTAGAGGGTGTGTGTATTTATTGAGTTAAGGAAGATAGGAAGGACTTCATTTTTGAAAAAAAGAAGCAAAAAACTTTTGCTATTGGCGGCCAGCTTGCGGGGCAAAACGGCCAATTGGGTTCTGTCCGCAAAAGATATGAGTTTTTTTGCTGCTTCGATGATCATTTTTTGAAAAAACTTTGGTTGGGTACCCGGAACGTGGTGGTGCCGGACGCCGCCTGGATGTCGGCGGATTTGGCGGGCAGCGTTTTACTGTGCCGAGGGTTGGGATGGTGGGTGGCGAAAGAGCAACCCACGCGGACGCATGGCCCTAATAGACAAAATTTTTTGTTTCTTCTTTTCGAAAAAGAACTGCTTTCTTCTTCCTACGCCGCATCGGCCCGACGTGGTCGAATGGGAGGCGGAACAGGTGGCGCCTCGACTTCACCTGGCGGCGTCAGCGCATCCAGCAAAGCATCCCGCAACGTCGCCAGCTTGCGTTCGCTGTCGATTTTCAGCCCGAAGACGTCCTTGACGTAAAAGACGTCCACGGCGCGCACGCCGTACGTCGTTACGTGGGCGGAGGCGATTTGCAGGCCTTGTTCGCTGATGGCGTTGGTGACGTCGTGCAGCAGGCCCGGGCGGTCGCGGCCGTTTACTTCGAGGACGGTGTGGGCGTTGCTGGCGCGGTTGTCGATGACGACGCGGGGGGGTACGTGGATGGCGCGCATGCGGCGGCCGTTGGTGGCGTTGGCAATTTTCGGAATTTCTTGATGCAGGCGGAGATGTCCGGAAAGCGCCTGTTCGATCAATACGTAGAGTTTGGCGAGGCGATGGGGCTGGTCGAAGGCGCCGCCGGCGGCGTCCTGCACCCAGAAGGTGTCGAGCGCCATGCCGTTGGTCATGGTGTGGATGCGGGCGTCCACGATGGAGGCGCCGGCGACGGCCAAGGCGCCCGCGATACGGCTGAACAGGCCGGCGTGGTCGGCGGCATAGACGGTCACTTCGGTGACCGCGCGGGCGGGCAGCGGTTCGGTCTCCACGGTGAGCGGGGCGTGGCGGGCCTCGGCGTCGCGCACGATGCGGGCGTGGCGGACTTGCGTGTCGGGGTCGAAACCAAGCCAGTAGCCGGGGTAGCCGAGGGCGAGGAAGGTTTCGCGATCCTTGCTGTTCCAGCCCTGGTCAGTGAGGATGTCGTTCACCGTCTCCTTGCAGCGCTTGACGCGCACGTCGCGTTCGGTGGTGGCCAGCCCGCCGGCGAGGACCTCGGCGACGCGGGCGTAGATTTCGCGCAGCAGAGTGGCTTTCCAGCCGTTCCAGACGCGCGGCGAGACGGCGCGCATGTCGGCAACCGTGAGGACCAGCAGCAGCTTGAGGCGTTCGGGGGACTGGACCGTTTCGGCGAGGTCCATGATCGTCTTGGCGTCGTCGATGTCGCGTTTGAAGGCGGTTTGCGACAGCAGAAGATGATGCAGGACGAGCCAGGAGACCGTTTCGGTTTCCTCGGCCGAGAGGCCCAACTGCGGGCCCACGGCCATCGCGACATCGGCGCCGAGAATGGAATGATCGCCGCCGCGCCCTTTGGCCACGTCGTGCAGCAGCATGGCGACGTAGAGCGCGCGGCGGCTTTGCAGATCCTGCACCAGGCCGGTGGCGATGGGAGCGACTTCGGCGAGCTTGTTGTTTTCCAGCCGGTTCAAGATGCGAACGGCTTCGATGGTGTGCTCGTCCACCGTGTAGATATGATACGTATCGAACTGCATCTGGCCGACAACACGCGCCCAGTCCGGCAGCATGCGGCCGATGATGCCGCTTTCGTTGAGTATGCCGAGCCATTTGGCGCCGTCCGGCTTGCCATCCGGGTTGCGGCCGCACAGCAGGTCGAGAAACAGGTCGCCGGCTTCCTTGTTGCCGCGCAATGAGACCGCGCAGCGTTCGTGGCGGATCATGGCGCGTAGCGCCAGCGGGTGCAGGGCCAGGCGGCGGTCGCGCGCCAATTTCAGCATGCGCAGCATTTGTAACGGATCGTCGGCGAAATCCTCGCCGCGCAGGGGCTTGATCTGGCCGTCCGCCAGGATGAAGCCGGCACGCAGCAGCGCCTGGTCGGGTTCGGCGGGCAAGGCGGGCTCGCCCATGGCGTGGCGCATCACCGCGGGCTCCACGACGCGGCCGATGCGGGTCACGTCGCGGGCGGTGAGGAAATAATGGCGCATGAAGCGCTCCACGCCGTCCTGCTGGCCATGGCGGGTGTAGCCCATGTGGGCGCCGACGATGGGTTGCAGGTCGAAGGTGAGGCGGTCCTCGGCCCGGCCGCTGACGTAGTGCATGTGGAAACGGACGGTCCACAGGAAGTCCCAGCTGCGGCGCAGGCGGCGGCGCTCCTGCGGGTCGAGCAGGTTGAGCTGGTTTTCGCCGACGAGCTCGCTGGGGGTCAGGCGCCCGTAGGCGGCGCGGACCATCCAGTAGAGGGTTTGCAGGTCGCGCTGGCCGCCGCGGCCTTCCTTGATGTTCGGCTCGACCAGGAAAGCGCTCTCGCCGAAGCGGCGGTGGCGTTCGGCGCGTTCGGCCTGCTTGCCGGCGATGAAGGCGGCGGCACCCGACTCTTCGCAGGCGGCGTCGAACTGGATTTGGAAATTTTCGAACAGGCTGGCGTCGCCGGCCAGCAGGCGGGCGTCCATCAGGCTGGTGCGGATGGTGAGGTCGGTTTGCGCGTCGGCGAGACAGTGCGCGATGGAGCGGGTGGCGTGGCCGACCTTCAGGCCGAGATCCCACATGAAATAAAGCATGTATTCGATGACCCGGAGGGTCTCCGGGGCCGGGTCGTCGGGGGCAAGAAAAAGCAGGTCGATGTCGCTGAAGGGCGCGAGCATCATGCGGCCGTAGCCGCCGGTGGCCAGGATGGCGACGTGGTCCGCGAGGCCCCGGCCGGCGGTGACTTCCGAGACGGCGTGGTCGAACAGCAGGCGGACGACGCCGTCAGTGAGGCGGGCCAGGCGCTGGGCGGCCTCGACCCCGGCCATGCGATACATTTCGAAGTCGTCGCGCACGGTCTGGCGGATGCGGGCCAGGTGACGGCGGAAGACGCCGAGGACGGTATCGCGGGCGTGGATGGTGCCGGCGTCGCGCAATGCCTCGAGCGCCGTCTTGAGGGCGGCGGTAGCGTCGTCCGGCAGGTCCAGCCTGGTGTTCAACATCGATGCAAGCCTAGCCTCCGTCCCCGTTTCGCGACACCCTGCTTTTGCTGACGTTATGGGGAGGTGACGTCTGTGTCTTTATCGCCACCGAAGTGAAGGGAAGCACTTCTGTTTTGAAAAAAAGAAGTAAAAAACTTTTACTAAATGCGTCCAGCGGACAAGCCAGATCGGCCGATTTGGTGGTGCCCGCAATGGGCAAATGTTTTTTGGTTCTTTTTTTCAAAAAGCAACTGCTTCCTTTTCCTACTGCCCCTTCTAGGTCAAATGGAGGACAGCACCCGGCGTCACAATACCGGGCCGGACGGGAGGGGATATGCAGCATCTGCTGGACGCGCTGGTGGCGGAGCTTGGCCCGCAGGGCGTAATTGTGGCCGCTGAGGAAGTCGCCGAGCGCGCGTTTTCGCCATGGGGTCCATTGGGCACGCCGCTGGCGATCGCGCGGCCGGGGAATACGGCGGAGGTGGCGGCTGTGCTGCGCATTGCGACGGCGCATGGGGTTCCGGTGAGCGCGTGGGGCGGCAAGACCGGCCTGGTGGATGGGGCGTACGCGGACGGCATTCTGGCGCTGTCACTGGACCGGATGGCGGCGGTGGAGACGGTGGACACGCAGGCTTCCACCATGGTGGTGCAGGCCGGGTGCGTGCTGCAGGCGGCGTGCGAGGCGGCCGAGGCGGCCGGGTTGTTTTTGCCGCTCGATCTGGGGGCACGGGGGTCGGCGACGATTGGCGGGGTGATTTCCACCAACGCGGGCGGCAACCGCGTGCTGCGCTACGGCATGATGCGCGAGATGGTGCTGGGGTTGGAGGCGGTGCTGGCGGATGGCAGGGTCGTTTCGGCGATGAAGCCGCTGATCAAGAACAACACCGGATATGATCTGAAACAAATTTTTATCGGGTCCGAAGGGACGCTGGGGGTGGTGACGCGCGCCGTGCTGCGGCTGCGGCCGCTGCCGGCGACTCAGTGCACGGCGCTGCTGGGGGTTGGGGAGTTTGCCGCGCTGCCACGATTGTTGCGGCTGGTGGAGGGGCGGCTGGCGGGGACGTTGTCGGCGTTCGAGGTGATGTGGCCGGCGTTTTATGAACTGGTGACGACTCCGCCCGCGGCGGGGCGGCCGATCTTGCCGCATGGGCATGCGTTTTACGTGCTGGTGGAGGCGATGGGCGCGGACGAGGCGCTCGATGCGGCCCGGTTCGAGGCGGTGCTAGGCGCGGCGATGGAGGACGGGCTGGTGGTGGACGCTGTGGTTGCGAAGTCGCGTGCGGAAAGCGTTCGGATCTGGGCCTTGCGTGATGATGTGGCGCAGCTCGCGCGGAATTATCCCATTTTCACGTTCGACGTGAGTTTGCGGATTGCCGATATGGAGGACTACGTCGCCGAGGTTCGGGCGGCATTGGCGGCGCGGTGGCCGGCGTCGTCGCTGGTGGTGTTCGGGCATTTGGGAGACGGCAATTTGCACCTGGTGGCGGGCGTGGGCGATGCGCAGGCGCGGCACGCGGTGGAGGAAATCGTTTATGGGCCGTTGGGTAGGCGGAATGGGTCCATTTCCGCGGAGCATGGGATTGGGCTGCAGAAGCGTGAGTATTTGCATTATTCCCGCAGCGCTGAAGAGCTGGGGATGATGCGCGCGATAAAAAAGGCGCTGGACCCCGCCGGTATTCTGAACCGCGGCAAGGTTATTGAGCTTAGTTAAGGGTAGGAAGAAGCACTTCTTTTTTGAAAAAAAGAAGCAAAAAACTTTTGCCACTGGCTGCCAGCTTTTAGTTTCACCAGCGTGCATTGGCGTTGCCCGTAACAGATAAAAGTTTTTTGGTTCTTTTTTTCAAAAAAGAACTGCTTTCCTTTCTTAGGAGTTCACCATGAACGGTGCCGAATCTTTGGT
>Ga0116226_10004951_pt1 | contig 11848 bp, 11 predicted proteins | sample S1TSphfallax_FD_89692 | JGI IMG/M metagenome (GOLD analysis project Ga0116226, IMG submission 89692) | Host-associated microbial communities from peat moss isolated from Minnesota, USA - S1T2_Fa - Sphagnum fallax MG | ecosystem: Host-associated > Plants > Peat moss > Unclassified | place: USA... | reverse complement strand
GGTCACCGATTCTATGGTTGATTTTGTCCAGAATACTATTAATAATACACCCAGAAAAATCCTCGGCTTCAAAACCCCCCATGAAGTCTTCTTCAACCGTTGCACTTCAGGTTAGAATTCGCCGGAAGGAAGGTAAATTGATGCTTGTAAATGGAGTCTGCATCAAACAATAATTTTCTTTAGAACCTTTTCTATAAAATTATTGGCAGATTCTAGGTGCAGACTACCGCACAAGTAAATTCGAGGTTATCATGGCTAACGAAAATTTCGACTCAGCTCAATTTGCTCAAGAAGTTTTAGATTCATTTTCTAACGAAAAAGAAGAAGCTGAAACAAATCGTAAAGCAAAAATTGCACAAGCGGAAGCTTTGGAATTTCAGGCTTGGAAACGTAAGAAAGAAGTTGAGGTTTTAAGCAATAAGGCTGATCGCCTTCGTGCAGAAGCTGGAGTTCCAAGAGTGGCTCGTAAAGAGGCTCCTGCATTTCCAGCCGAAGTAATTGTAGGAAGTGTAGCGTTACTGACGTGGATTTTGTCACGCAGAAACGTGGAATAAACTTTTTTAGGCAATCACCTGATTGCCTAACCTAAAAGAAAAAGCAGAGAGATTCAAACCTCCCTGCTTTTTCTGTTTTAAAGGCGAAAAATCATCCAGGTGATACCATAAAGATTCCACTGGCAAAATGAGCGTGCATTGCTTTTTTATGGCAATCTGTTATCATTATCACCTTGTACTGCTAAAATGAACATGCTATGGAAAGCCCTCACTATCAGATGGGGATTTTCATCAATGAAAGAGGTAATAACCGATATTTCGTTTGACGTGTCACAATGTAATGCGTTAATAGCCAATGCGTTGTCTACCGCTCAAACTTTAATCAGTTTTACGCAAACCGTGTTGGGTATCATTGCTTTTTTACTGGCGGTAGCAGGGTTTTTTGCCTATAGATCCGTGTATAAGATGTTGCATAATAAATGTGTTTTCATTGCGGAACAAAATGCCGATAAAAAGTTGGAAGATTACTTGCAGAGTGAGGCGTTTGCCAATAAAATCAGGTGGGAAATTGAAAATGCCATAGAAAATCGGTTACAAGCTACGATAACGGACGATGTAAAGGTGTCAGATGAAGATAATAGCAAAAAGTCATTTAAAGAAAAGGTAGTATGATATGAATGTTAGTAAATATCAAAAAACTGCTCCTGTAGATGTAGAAGCGGTTGCAAAAGATTTGGGGTTGGAGATTTTTCGGCAGGATTTGGGACAGGGCATATCAGGCAAATTGCTGAAAGAAGACGGAAAATTCATGATTCTGGTGAATAAGAACGAACCCCATGTAAGGCAGCGTTTTACGGCGGCTCACGAGATTGGACATTATCTGCTGCACAGGGATCTCATTGGCGAGCAATTTGAAGAAAATTATATGCTGCGTTCTGATAAAACATCCAATGCACAGGAAGCAGAAGCGAATAAATATGCTGCCGAATTGTTAATGCCTTTTGTCCTGATTCAGCATTTAATGCAGCAGGGCTATAAAACCATTGATGAGTTGGCAGACCAATTACAGGTTTCCAAAATTGCCCTGGGTATCAGGCTGGGGTTGCCGACGTAATAGAGTATAAGAGTCTAAGTTATATTCTTCCAGACTCTTATACTCTTATACTCTTAAACTCTCATACTCTTAACACCCTAAAATGAAATACTTAATGAAAACCCTCGTCATTTATCCCTACCTCAAACACCAGAAGCTCATCAGCCGTACACCCGAAGCACGGCTGGCGGAGGCGGTGCGACTGACGGCTGCCATTTCGCTGGAAGTGGTGGAAGCGATGTTACTGCCCGTTTCGGAAATCCGCCCGAGCAGTTTTATAGGCACGGGGAAGATGCAAGAATTGGCAAGCTTAATCGAAGCAAAAGAAATAGGGCTGGTGGTTTCGGATTGTCGTCTTACCCCCATTCAGCAACGCAATCTTGAAAAAGGGCTGAAATGCAAGGTAATTGACCGCACCGCCCTGATTCTGGAAATATTCGGAGCCAGAGCCAGAACACACGAAGGCAAATTGCAGGTGGAGATGGCTTCGCTTTCCTACCAGAAAAGTCGCCTGGTGCGTTCCTGGACACATTTGGAACGCCAGCGGGGTGGATTTGGTTTTCTGGGAGGGCCAGGGGAATCACAAATCGAGATTGACCGTCGCCTGATTCGTGACCGCATCGCCAAAATCAGCCGTGAACTGGAAGAGGTGAAGCGTACAAGGGAATTACACCGCAAAAACCGTCGTTTAACGCCTTTTCCCGTAGTGGCTCTGGTGGGCTATACCAATGCAGGGAAATCCACGCTGTTTAATCGCTTAACCCGAGCAGATGTATTGGCGATGGATAAATTATTTGCCACGCTTGATCCTACCATGCGGAAAATCCAGCTTCCTTCGGGTTCTGATATTATGCTGTCCGACACGGTAGGGTTTATTTCCGAGTTACCACATGAACTGGTCGCAGCCTTTCGTGCCACGCTGGAAGAAGTGCAGGAAGCGGATATTTTACTGCATATTCGTGATATTTCCCATCCTGATACGGTGGAACAAAAACAGGACGTGCTGAAAGTGTTAAGTACGCTGCTGGATGAGGAAACGATACATACCCGTCTGATTGAAGTGTGGAACAAAGTGGATCAACTCGCCCATCCCCCTGAAGGAGAAATTACGGGTGTTTCTGCCCTTACAGGTGAAGGCATCCCCGCTCTGATGCAGCGTATTGATGCAAGATTCAATGATCTTTATCTGACTACGCTGGATATTTCGCTGCCCGCTTCTGACGGAGAACAGATTGCCTGGCTCTATGCTCACGGCAATGTGCTTTCTGCGAAACAAACTGGCGAGGGGGATTTTGTTTCTATGGCGTTTAAGGTGGCTTTTAGCAAGGATAATCTGGCACGGTGGAAACAGCTTTCCCTGTCATCCGTTTGATAACAGGGAAAACCATACTATTCAGGAAGCCCTGCGTTGCTCACGGCTTTGATTCGTGGTTTTGCCTTTCAGATATTCCAAGACCCCACTTAAATGACGTGGCAGATCACCTGGTTTGCGGGCGGTAATAAACTGCCCGTCCTCTACCAATGCTTCATCGACAAAGGTTGCACCTGCTGCTTCCAGTTCCTTTTTTATTTCAGGCCAGGCTGCCATCTGTTTGCCTTTTACCAGTCCTGCGGAAATTAACACCTGAGGCCCGTGGCAGATGGCGGCAATGGGTCTGCCCGTTTTAGCAAATGCTTTCACAAAATCCAGTACCGCCTCATTTTCTCTGAGTGTAGCAGGTGCTTTGCCACCCGGAATATAAAGCAGGGCATAATCTTCCGGTTTTACGTCCGCCATTGCCTTGGTGTCCGCTAAACCGATTTTGTGTTTGGCTTCAAATTTACCTCCGTCTGGCGTTACCACATCAACGCTATAGCCATCTTCCGTGAAGCGGTAATAGGGATAGAAAAATTCCAGGTCTTCGGTATTATCAGCCGTAATAATAATGACTTTTTCGTTTTTTTGCAAACGAGCGGGGATGGGAGAAACCGCATGATTGTCTTTTTGCGGTGTATCCTGACCCGTTAGGGTTTCCATGAATGTCATAATGCTGCACTCCTTCATAAGTATGTTGACAGGTTTTAATGCCATATCCACCATAAATATGCGATAATGAATCGGAAATTTCCTAAAGCTGCTACTTTTTAAACAGGCTGGTGAGTGCAAATTTTGAATTTTGATTATTCATATTACTGTTATTATCAATAATTTTGCCTGAAACGCCACCAAACTGGGTGGCAAATTTCTGAAATTGACGGCTTAAATCGGAAGGCGTACCTTCAATAATCGTCCTGCCGTTACTTTCTGCGGCAATAACATTTTTGGTATCATTGGCAAAATGACAGGTAAAAGGCAAGCCACATACCCGTTCAAAATCAGCGGGACTTACGGCTTCCTTGAATTTGGCACCACTACGGTTTGCTACCATGAAAATCTGGGAGTTTTTGATTCCCGCATTCCTCCAGGTTGCCAACAGGCGTGAAGAATGGGTGATAGAACGTAGCCAAAGCTGTGCCACCATAACAATACGTTTGGATTGCCCCAGAATCGCACTGGTTAAGGGACTCCACACATGCGGGAGATCAATCAGTACGAAATCATATTTATTACTCAGTGTATCAATGAGGTTATAGATTAATTCATTTTGTACATCAGGTATATAATTGAGTGCATTAGGAGCAGCAATGATTTTAAGATTGGTATTTTTATACGATAAAATAATACGTTCAATGAGCGTGGCATCAATACCGCGATCAGGATTTTCAAACAATTCCTTAATCCCGAAAGGAGTAGCAAGATCAAGATTTTTCGCAATCATCCCAAATTGATAATCCATATCTACCAATACCACCGACTTATCATATTCGGTTGCAAGAATATAAGCCGTATTCAGGGCTACGGTACTTGCACCATCTCCTGAAGCAGCACTGATAAACGAAATGACTTCACCATTTTTGCTTTTTTTAGGTGCGGTATATTGCCGGTGAAATAAAATGGATTTTACACTTTCGGCTTTGGCAGGGCGTGTAAAATATTCTGCAACGCCACGCTCCTTTAATTCACGATAAAAAGCAACATCATTAATGGACCCTATAATAACGACCTGTGTTTCGGGAACACAATATTCTGCAATCGTATCCAGTTCAGGCAATACATCTTCTTTTCTTTCGCCAATATCAATGAGCAGATAGAGCGGTGGACTGGGTAAATTGGAGATGGCATACACCGCTTCCAGCGGGGTACCGATAAATACCAGTGGTTCAACGCTATCATCACGATCAATCACCTGTCTGGCAAAAGCTTCATCCGCCAGATGATTAATAATTGCCATTACAGGATTACTTGCATTCATAATTTTCTCGTTTTTTCTACCCTGACAACAAGCATATAACTATCGGGAAGATATGTTGGTTGAAGTATAATTAGAAACAGTAGCAGGGAAATCCGATGAAGGTTTGGAAGGCAGATTATAATTTTCAATAGCCTGAACGGATTTTCCAGCATCGGGTGTTTCCATCAGTGCAGGGTTGGTAAATTCTTTTTTATCCGTCACCATCTGTACCATATTCACTGCATTTGCACAGCCCAGCGTAGGATAATTCAGATTTTCCTGGTTACGCGGGTTATCAATATAACGGCTTTGGCAGTCACGAGCCAGCACTTTTTCATAGACTAATGCTACCGTATTTTTATTGGAATCGGTATATTTGGTCTTGACTTTGAACTGAGCCATCACTTTTTTCACCTGATTGCATATAGCACTGGATGTATTGCAACTTACCTCTGCCCGGGTGGGTTGATTTTTATTGATCACACGCGTCATTTCGCTTACCGAAGCAGCGGACTGAATTTTCAGGTTCACTACCTCAGAAGAATAATCCAGAAGCGATTCAGGATTTCCACGATCATAATAGGCTTCTTTGGGGGTTTTTGCACATGAAACCAGCACAAGGGAAACCGCAATTAAAGAAAGATATTTTTTATTCATAGCCAACTCACCTGATCTCTATTCAGTGTTTATTTAAACGTAAAATTTCGTTTTTGTATTAGTCCGTTACAAATCCGATAGGTCCTTCCAGGCTCGGCATTTGAGCCTGTTTATATTCGTTGCCTGAGGTAGAACCCAGGGCACCATAGAAAAACTGTTCCATGATACTTGCAGGACGGAAATCATCGGTGGGCGAATGTATGTCACTATTTTTTACGGGATCTACCAGATAAGGTGTCACTGAAATCACCAGCTCTGTTTCTTGCCGTTGATAGGTAGTGCTTCGCAGTAACGCTCCTAAAATAGGTATAGAAGCAGCACCTGGAATTTCATTAATAGTGGAACCGAGATTATCACTCATTAAGCCCGCAATCATAAAGCTTTCCCCTGGTGCAAGCTCTACTGTTGTTTTTGCACGACGGGTGAGCAGTGAAGGAGCAATCGTTGAAGTAGAAAGCGAGGTATCAATTTCTGATACTTCAGGCTGCACCGCAATCCTTATGCGGCTTTGTGCCAGTACCGTAGGAATAAACTGCACTGAAACCCCATATGGCTGATACTGTACCGTATTAACGGAAGCAGCAGCGGTAGCACCCGCAGTCTGTGGAACGAGGATAGGAAATTGACCCCCTGCTAGAAACTCGGCTTTTTCACCTGACATTGCAACCAGATCAGGCTGGGCAAGCACCTTAAACAAACCTTCCGTTTCCAGTGCCTCAATGGCTGCACTCAGTGCAAAACCACCGCTGGTCAAGGTTCCCATCAAAAATCCCGAGTCACTGGTATTTCTTACCAGTCCGGTTACCCCAAGCGGGGGAGTGGTGCTGCCAGCAGTGGTATCAAACACGCTGACCTTATTTTGCGTTCCACCCTGAATATGCGCACCATTAGCAAGGGTACTTAAGCTGATCCCAAGGTTTTTCATCGCTTCACGCTTGACTTCACCCACTTTTACACGCAACATAACCTGTTGACCTGAAGTGACTTTGAGTAAATTCAATACGGAAGTGGTGTCAGCACTGGAAGTATAGGTGGGAGGAGAAGTATAAACTCCCTTCTGGCTACTGCTACTACTCGAACCACTGCTTCCTGAAGAGCCGGATGATCCCCCGCTACTGCCTGAGCTGCCACTATTACCTGAACCACTACTGCTGGCTGAAGTATCAGAACTGGAAGATGAACTGGCAGATCCTGCACCTGCTGCACCACCCGAAAAGGAGGGATTGGCATCGGAAGAAACAAACTGATTCACAATACGCAGCACCTTATCCACAACGGAAGCATCACTTACTTCGCCAGTAAGGGCAACATTTGCATTCACCAGATTTACATATACTTTTTCATTAGGAAGGAAAAAATGCAACGCCTTGCGAATTGCTGGCAAATCGTAGCCAACTACAATATCGAATTGTTTAATAACATTATTTGCTTTATCAAACAGTCTGGCATTGGTACGCCCTATTTTTTTGCCGATCAGTGCCACACGCTTGGAACCAATCACATGCACATCTGCAATAGTAGGATCTGCCACGATAATTTCTGAAATATCCTTCTGTACCACCACGAGTTCAGAACGACTGATAGGGATAAATACCCCCCCTACGGCAGCCTGATTGGTATCAATGGCTTGTGATGCAGCACCTGCTTCAGCCGAAATGAGCATCGAAGGGATAATAACTGCCGTTATCAACCAGCCACGCACTTTTGAAGAAAATATATTTTTTGTATTAAATATCATGGTTTTGAAACCTCCACCGCCTCTGTATTGATACCACGCACTACTTTTACCTCTGAAATGTCAGAGACAGTAGCTCCTTTTTCTTTATAAATCGTTAAGTCACTTAATTTTGTAGGCGGAACTTCACCATTCTCTGCATCCCTGTTTTTTAACGACCGAAGTGCAAGTGATAATCTTCCGTTACCATTTTCCGCCAGTTTTAATTTTTGTGCGTCAGAGGGAGATACCTCCAGCGAAACAGTAGTCGGGATAGTGAGAGCATCACCGCTATGAGCGGTATTTTTCTGGTTTGTAGCAAGCACCCGTACATTGGTCATAAGCAGTTCGGTCACCTGTTTTTTAGGAGCATCTTTTTTGGGAGGAGCATTGGGAGAAGAAACGGATGTGTCATAAGAATTTGTCGGCTCAATGTCATCGTGGGTCAGGAGCACATCAACCCGATCGCCAGGGAAAAGAAAACCGCCTACACCCGAAACCACATCCACTGCGATAGTAACCAGACGCATCCCTTCTGCAAGCGAGGCAGCGATAAAACTGGGATCATTGGCGTTTGCCAAACGATTCAGCATAATAGGCTCACCCTTCAAAAAGGGGGTACGGGCGACCATTTTTATCAGATCATCAGGGTGCGGAGGCTGTACCAGAACCATATCGGGAAGCACAAGATTTTTTGGCCAAGGTTGCAGATCCAGCATATCCTGCGTTATGACGGCACCAATGGGAATATCTGTTTTTGCAGTATAAATATCAGAAGTGGGTGCTTCCTTGATCTGCACTTTGGGTTCCACAACAGGCACAATAGCAGCAACCTCCTTCTTGGGAGTATTGGTATAGTGCATGGTTATAAAAAAAGTACCTGCTGCAAGTGCAACGGCAACAAACATAATTATCCAACGCATAAAATTATAGCCTCAAAATTTTAGCAATTAAACCGCACAAAGTAACCTAGATTACTTCGACCTACACCCTACAATATAGCAAAAAATAACAACATTCAAATTAAAAGCGACATATAGCCGGTATTAAAATTTTACCAATTCCATTTTTTATAGGTTAAAAATATATTCTGATCAAGCGAATAGTAAAAAATTCTGAAAATTTTGCACTTCTTTAATGTTTATTTACTATTTAATGGCATAATCATACAATAATACGGTTGCAAAATTGGTAATATATTGAGGTTGCAGGTAAAAAATGATTGATCGTGGAAATGTCCCCCAGGTTCTAAACCCCCAGGCTCTAACTCTAGGTATGGGAAGCACTTTGCCATATGCACCTTATCGTAATTTGTTCTATCCTGTTTCCCAAAACCAGCAAAGCTATAGCCATATGCGTGATGATAAACCCATTATAAATCTGTTATTGTCGGAAGATACTTCCTCTAGGGGGTATCATTATGAATATGATTATCCTTCTGCATTTATTCAACAATTAGAACTGTCACTTACGGATTCAAGGCAGGATATTCAAACAGGTGCATTGCTGCTTGTTTCCATTGATAATTTTGCCATGATTATGGGGACATATGGTCATGATGAAGCGGAACATATCATGCTGCATATTTGTTCTATTATTCAGGATATTAGCATATCATCTCCGATGGTAGAGCGTATTGCACAGGAGCAGATCGGGGTTATCGTTCCCTGTTGTACGAAAGAAGGCATGGAAGAATTCGCAAAGCAAATCCATATAGCGATACAGAATTACGGGACTTCAACCAGTAATGCTTCTTTACATGTGACCTGCTCCATGGGCGGTGTCAATTTTCCCATTAACATCAAAAGTGCCAATGATGCCCTAGATAAAGCGTATATTGCCCTGCGTGCCGATCATGTCAATTATTTCTGCACATATGACGATACCATCCATGAAAGCTCCCTCTATCGCCAGCAAATGGGACTGGCAAATTATTTGCGTCGTGCTATTTCAGACAACCGCTTAAGACTTGCCTATCAGCCAGTCGTTAATTCACTCACGGGAGCTATTTCCCATTATGAAGCCTTATTGCGTGTCATCAGCAAGGAAGGCAAGATCAGCTCTGCGGGTTCCCTTATTCCCGTGGCGGAACGTATGGGACTGATAGATCTGATCGACCAACTGGTATTTGATATGGTATGCAGGGAACTGGAAAAAAATCCTACGGTGCATCTGGCATTTAATGTATCCAATATTACGACCAATAACCCTGAGTGGTTGGGATATGCTACGGATTTTATGCGGGATAATCCCGATATTGCCAACCGTATGATTGTAGAGATTACGGAAACGGCAGCACAGCGTGATTTACGCAGCACCGCCTACTTTGTGGCATCGTTGCAGGCACAGGGAGCCAAAGTGGCACTGGATGATTTTGGCTCTGGCTATACTTCGTTCCGTCAGCTTAAGGCACTGGATGTGGATATGGTGAAAATTGACGGTGCGTTTATCAAGGATATTACCGAAAATGCGGATAATCGTTTTTTTGTGAGGACATTACTGGATTTCACCCAGGCCTTCGGACTGGTTTCCGTAGCCGAATATATTGAAAAAGGTGAAACGGCAAAATTGCTGATGGATATGGGTGTCAATTACATGCAGGGTTATTATTTTGGCAAACCTGAAAATTATCGTTCCTGGGTGAGGGACGGGGAGTATCAGAAGGATTAGAAGAGAGTGGTAAGTAGTAAGTGGTAAGTAGTAAGTGGTAAGTAGTAAGTGGTAAGTGGTAAGTGGTAAGTGGTAAGAGTATAATTATTCTTTAGTTATTCTAGATACTTAATTCTTATAACTTATAACTTACTACTTACTACTTACCACTTACCACTTCTCACTGATAATTATGAACGGCACTGAACGCAACTGCCCTTGCTTCTTTTTCCAACCCTATCGCTTTGATTGCCCTTACCACGGGAATGAGTACCAAATCAGAGACTTTATCGCTCTCATTGCCATTAAACAGCAGGGCAGCACATACTATCACTTCGGCTTTGTGATGTTCTGTTAAGGCTTGCTCCAGCAGGGTAAGCAGAAAGGCGGGTGGGGAGTCGCCATCAAAACGGTTTTTGGTATGGGTGAGGGTAATCCAAGTTTCCTTTGGCACAGTATAGCCAAATAGTTCCATGAGGGCGAGTAATTTTTCTATCCTGCGATTGTCATTGACACTGGCATTTTTGACATCCAGCCGTGCGATGACGGCATTGTCGGCAGGATTGGGGGCGTTGCCTGCTTCCAGTATTTTAACCAGTGATACCACTTCACCTGCCACATTTCTTGCAAATGGCTGTTCACCGGGTTTAGGTTCGGTTTTGGTCTCAATCAGCCCTAGCTGCTGGGCTTTAAGCGTAGCCCGCTCTCTTAACTTTACATCAATACTGGCATCTTCACTTAAGAATTTGATAGCGAAGGCAGGTAGTGTATCAAATTTTTCCTTGAGGCGATCGGTTTCACCCGCCATACGCAACACGGCAAAATCAAACAGCGAAAGCGGGCTGGGAATATTTTTAATGGGGATAGCTTTCTGGTTAATATGGATAATGGCTTCCTGAAAAAACGGAGTCACACCGCCTGATTCATTCATAATTTCCAATGCCAGTATTGCATCATCGGATTTGCCATTTTTGGCGAGGCATAAAATGTTGATTTGCTGCCAGAACATATCCGTGGAAGCATGATTTTCCTTCTGGCTTTGCTGGCAGATGCTATCCACATTTCCCCTTGCCAGCTCAATCTCAACGGGTAAATTTTTCAGGTGAGGCGTTGCCTGTGTGGCAGGGATAGTTGCCAGCCATTGCCGCAATTTTGCTTCCTGCCCCAATGCCACCAGACTATCCGCACGCCTTTCAAGCCATGTCGCCTGTGACGTGCCAGCGGGACTTGCCAGCAATTCCACTACCAGACTTTTTAGCGTAGTATTGGGAATGGCGGAATTAAGCAGGGATAGCAGGAAATCAAGGGAGGGTGTGTAGGCAAGCGGTGTATTTTCCTGTACCGAAGGGGGAGTAGTTGCGGGAAGTGGTGCAATCGCCTGCATCTGGACAGGTTCAGGCGGTGTTTCGAGCAGTTCATGCGGAGCCTGCTGGGCAAAGGCAGTCCAGCTAAACGCTAAAATACACAAAAAACTACTTAAAAAAATTCTCATTTGCCACAATCTTTTCCATTTTCTGAGTTGGAGCTGGTATATCCTTGAAGGAAAGCAGCCAGAAACCCAACACACCGCATAGCAGAAAACCACCCACCCAAATTATTTTATTTTTCATGATAAACTTTCTTCACTCTTTGACCTGAATATTGTAGGATTTATTGCGTTATTATATAAAGCTATCTCAAATTATCCAGTATAAAATATAATTTTAAAAAACTAAATATTATGCTTGACATTAATTAATATAATTGATACTTGATACTTGTTAGTTTTTTATGGCTCTGTTAGTTTATTAGACCTCTGTCAAAACTTATTTTGGGTAGGCGAAAATGCCAGTTTTTTGAGTAACGAAACGCAGCGTACATCTTAGTACGTGAGTATCGTAACGCAGAAAAACTGGTATTTGCAGCCAGCCAAAATGAGTTTTGACAGAGG
>Ga0116226_10004950_pt1 | contig 11850 bp, 10 predicted proteins | sample S1TSphfallax_FD_89692 | JGI IMG/M metagenome (GOLD analysis project Ga0116226, IMG submission 89692) | Host-associated microbial communities from peat moss isolated from Minnesota, USA - S1T2_Fa - Sphagnum fallax MG | ecosystem: Host-associated > Plants > Peat moss > Unclassified | place: USA... | reverse complement strand
CCGACGGTCGCCCAGGTGTCGACCATGGTGCCGGTGTCGACGTAGGCGCCGATGTTCACGTAGCTCGGCATGAGCACGACGTTGGAGCCGATGAACGCGCCGCGGCGCACGGTCGCCGGTGGCACGACCCGCATGCCGGCCGCCGAGAACTGGGCGTCGTTCCAGCCGCTGAACTTCATAGGCACTTTGTCGAAGAAGCCGAGGCCGCCGGCCTGCACGGTCGCATTCTCGTGAATGCGGAAGTAGAGCAGCACGGCCTTCTTGAGCCATTCGTGCACCCGCCAGCCGTTGTCCGTGCGCTCCGCGACGCGCAAGCTCCCGCGGTCCAACAGGTCCACGGCCGATTCGATCGCCGCACGCACGTCGGTCGGCGTGGATTTCGGCGTCAGCTGCGCGCGCGATTCATAGGCGGCATCGATGACCGCCTGCAGGGCTTCGTGGCTCATGTGTAGGAACGCGGATTCGAGTCACGCCGGTCGAGGGCTTGGATCAGCGATTTCTTGACGCGTTCGAAGGATTCTTCTTGCAATTGCGATCCATCCGTTTCGGTGATGTAGAAAACGTCTTCGGCGCGTTCGCCGACGGTCATGATTTTCGCGCCGGTGATCGCAACGCGCTCGCTCTTGAACACCTTGCCCACTTCAGAGAGCAGGCCCGGTCGGTCGGCGGCCACGAGTTCGAGAATCGTGCGATGGTTGCGTTCGTCGAGGCTGAAATTGACCTGGGTCGGCGTCGAGAACATCCGCACCTGGCGCGGTGCGCGGCGCGTGACGGTCAGGGGCGAGTCTTCGGGCTGCTGCAGGTTGCGGCCTAGCCCCCGCTCGATCTCGGCGATGCGGCCGGGCTCGTTGATGACGTTGCCGCTGTCCTCGAGCACCACGTAGGTCTCGAGGCTGAAGCCATTCGCACTCAAGATCAGGCGTGCGTCGACGACGTTCAAGCCCATTTGATCGAGCACGGCCGTGGTGCGCGCGAAGCTGTGCAGGCGCCGGGGGGTGTAGGTGAGCACGGCCGTGCCGCCGCGCTCGTTCAATTGCCTGATCGCCACGAGGGGCCTGTCGTCGTCGGCAGCGCGACCCGCGAGCAGCGCGGTGTGCCAGGCGATCTCCTCGGGCGAGTAGCGCAGGAAATACGCCTCCGTCCACTGGGCCCAGACCCCGTCGACTTGCGCGCGCGACAATTCCGGCATCTTCTCGCGGGCGCTCGTCTGTGTGTCGCGGATCAATTCTTCCTGATCGACCGGCGTCTCCAGGCCCCGGCGCAGCGCCCGCTTGGTGCGCTCGTAGAACTCCTCGAACAGGCGCGCCTTCCAGGCGTTCCAGAGCTTTGGGTTCGTGCCGCGCACGTCGGCGACGGTGAGCACGTACAAATAGTCCAAATGCGTCTGATCGCCCACGCGCTGCGCGAAGTCGCGGATGACCTCCGGATCGCTGATGTCTTTTTTCTGCGAGGTGATCGAGAGAATCAGGTGGTTGCGCACCAGCCAGGCGACCAGCCGGGCCTCGTAGCGGCCGAGTCCTTGTTCCAGACAGAACGCCTCCGCATCGACGGCGCCGAGCTCCGAATGGTCGCCGCCGCGCCCCTTGGCGATATCGTGAAACAGGGCCGCGAGATAGGCGAGCTCCTGTCGCGGCAGCGACTGCATGATCTGGCTCATGGCCGGAAATTCATGGTTGAATTTTTCGATCGCGAAGCGCCGCAGGTTGCTGACCACGAACAACGTGTGCGCATCGACCGTATAGGCATGGAACAGGTCGTATTGCATGCGCCCCACGACCCGCCCGAACGCGGGGATGTAACGGCCGAGCACCCCGTAGAGATTCATGCGCCGCAACTCATGGGTCACGCCCACCGGCGCGCACAGGATCTCCATGAACAGGCGGTGGTGACGCGGATTCTGCCGGAACTCCTCGTCGATCAAGGGCACATGCGTGCCGATCAGCCGGATCGTCTCGGCGCGCACGCCATGCAGCTGCGGGTTCTGCTGCAAGAGCACGAACAGTTCCAGCAAGGCCGAGGGATGGCGCGAAAACACCTCGGGGTGGGTCACCTCGAGGTAATCGTTGCGGATCTGAAAGCGGGCGTTGATCGGCAGCGGTGTGGCGCTCTGGGTGAGAATCGCCTCGCGAAACAGCTGCAGCAGCATTTCGTTGAGCAGGCTCACGTCCATGACCGTGCGATAGTACTTCTGCATCAACTGTTCGACCGCGAGCGTGAAGCTCGCATCCTCGTATCCGAACAACTTGGCGAGCTTGATCTGGTAATCGAACAGCAGCCGATCCTCGCGCCGTCCGGTGAGCACGTGCAGGCCGAAGCGGACCTTCCAGAGGAACTTCTGGCCGGCCTTGAGCTTGCGCAGCTCCTCGCGCGTCAGGAACCCGTGCGCGACGAGCTCATCGAGGGTTTCGGTGCCGAAGTGGCGCTTGGCGACCCAGCCGATGGTCTGGATGTCGCGCAACCCCCCGGGACTGGACTTGACGTTCGGTTCCAGGTTGTAGGCGGTGTCGAAATAGCGGTGATGGCGCTCGGTTTGTTCCTTGACCTTCGCTTCGAAGAAATCCTGCGACGACCAGAGCCGGTCCGGCGCGAGTGCGCGACGCATGCCGGCGAACAGGGATTCAGGGCCGGCGAGCAGACGCGCCTCGAACAAAGTGGTGGCGACCCCGATGTCGGCGAGACTCTCGCGCTGGCAGTCATCGATCGAGCGCACGCTGTGGCCGACCTCGAGGCCGATGTCCCAGAGCAGTGCGAGAAAGCGTTCGATGTCGGGCTGCCAGTCGGCCGAATCGCTTTTCGGCAGCAGCACCATGATATCGATATCGGAGCAGGGGTGCAGCTCGCCCCGGCCGTAGCCGCCGACCGCGATCAGAGCGAGATCGCCGGCATAGCGGCCGGCGTGGCTCTTCCAGGCCGCACGCAGGGTGATATCGACGAGGCGGGCGCGATCGCGCACCAATTCCTCGATGTCCTCGTCCGCCGCAAAGCGCTCGCGCAACAGTTCCGTGCCGCGCTCCAGAACCTGGCGAAAGACCGCGGGCGAGTAGCGGCTGGTCTCGAGAGTTTGCGGCGCAACCTCGAGATAGGCCCAGCCGGCCTCGGCTCCCAGGTCGACGCCGCGCGCGTTCAAGACACCGCCGCGACGGCGACGCTGCGGTTCGTGGCTTCGTGCCCTGAGAGGGCCTTGTCCTGCGTCCGTGCGGCGAGTTCGGCCGCGCTCAAGGTCAGCACTTCGTAGCCGTCCCGCGTCACGAGTATCGTGTGCTCCCACTGAGCCGACAGGGATTGATCCTTGGTGACGACGGTCCAGCCGTCGGCGAGCAGGCGGACGTCGCGCCGTCCGGCGTTGATCATGGGCTCGATCGTGAACGTCATCCCTTCCACCAGTTCCATCCCGAGGTCGGGTCTGCCGTAGTGCAAAACTTGCGGATCCTCGTGATAGATCCGCCCGATGCCGTGACCACAGTACTCCCGTACGACCGAAAAGTTGTGGCTCTCGGTGAAGGTTTGAATCGCATGCCCGATGTCGCCCAAATGCGCGCCGGGTTTGACGACGCGAATCCCCTGCCACATGGCTTCCAGGCAGGTCTCGCTCAAGCGGCGGGCGAGCACGGTCGGCGTACCGGCGAAATACATCCGGCTCGTGTCGCCGTGAAAACCGTCACGAATTACCGTCACGTCGATGTTGACGATGTCGCCATTCTTGAGGCGCTTGTCGCCCGGAATGCCGTGGCAGACGACGTGATTGACCGAAGTGCAGACCGTTTTCGGGAATCCCCGATACCCTAAGTTGGCCGGGATGGACTGTAGTTCATCGACGATGAAGTCGTGGCAGCGTTTGTCCAATTCGTCGGTCGAGACGCCGGGCTGGACGTAGGGCTCGATCATGTCGAGTACGCTGGCCGCGAGGCGCCCGGCGGCGCGCATTTTGTCCTGCTCGGCAGGCGTTTTGATCGTGACATTCATAGGCACCGCCGGTATTTGTTTCCAGATATCTTCATGGTATAAAGAGCGGCTTTTTTTAACAACCCCGCACGCGTGTCGTCACAATCGGCCGGGTGCCCGGCGCAAACCTTCGAATCAGGCCCCTGTTCCCTTAATTTATGGGGACGAGGTGTCTTTTTCCAGGACTGTGCCGGGTTGCCGATTGGGATGCGCGGAGGCTCAACCCAAACAAAGGAGTTTTCATGTCTAGCGTGTCTATGCGACAAATGCTGGAGGCCGGCGTCCATTTTGGGCACCAAACGCGCTTCTGGAACCCGAAGATGGCTCCGTTCATTTTCGGCGAACGCAATAAAATCCATATCATCAACCTCGAGAAGACGCAGCCTCTTTATACGACCGCTGCCGCCTTCATCAAGGGCGTGGCGGGCGAAGGCGGCAAGATCCTGTTCGTCGGCACGAAGCGCTCGGCGCGTGATGCCGTTCAAAAAGAGGCCTCCCGCTGCGGGATGCCGTACGTCAACCAGCGCTGGCTGGGGGGCATGCTGACCAATTTCAAGACGATTCGTCAGTCGATCAAGCGCTTGAACGAACTCGACGAAATGGCCCAGAGCGGCGCCCTCGACCGGCGCGGCAAGAAAGAGGCGCAGATGTTGCGCCGGGAAATGGACAAGCTGCTGCGCAGCTTGGGCGGCATCCGCGACATGACCGCGCTGCCCGACGCACTGTTCGTGATCGACGTCGGTCACGAGGAAATCGCGATCCACGAAGCCCGCAAGCTGGGTATCCCGGTGGTCGCGGTCGTCGACACGAACTGCTCACCCGATGGCATCGATTACGTCATTCCGGGCAACGATGACGCAATGCGCGCCATTCTGTTGTACGCCGGCGGCGTGGCCGACTCGGTCCTCGAGGGCAGGGCCGCATTGCCGGAGGTGCCGGTCGGCGAAGACGAATTCGTCGAACTCGACGAAGCGGGCAATCCGAAGAAGCAGTCCGGCGGCCCGCGCCGCCCGCCCGCGCCTCAGCGCGGCAAGAAACCTGCTCCGCGCCGCAAGGTGCCGGTGACGGTGATCCCGGGCGTCGCGGCCGTCGCGGTGACCGAAGAGGAACCTGAAGTCGACGAGGTCGATGCCGTCGATGCGCCGCCCGCCGAGACCCGTCCAGCCAGTGCGCCGCGGCGCCGGCCGGCCGGCCGGCGCGCGCCGACGCGCGGCGCCTGATCGACGCTGACCGTCGATAGAGGTCGTCGACCGAGGTCGACGACCGGGGGCGGGACCTTGCAATGGAGGGACCGCCCCTCAGGTTGACATCGGGAGCGCCCACGGGTGCCCCCACAAACTGCTACTGGGTGAATCGATATGACCACTATTACGGCCGATGCTGTCAAACAACTCCGCGAGCGAACCGGCGCGGGCATGATGGAGTGCAAGAAGGCGCTCGTCGAAACCAAGGGGGATCTGGACGCCGCGGCGGAATTGATGCGCAAGACGGGTCTCGCCAAGGCCGACAAGAAGGCCGCGCGCGTCGCCGCCGAGGGCACGGTTGCGAGCGAGCGGGACGGCCTCAAGGCGGTTCTGGTCGAGGTCAACTGCGAGACCGACTTCGTTGCCCGTGGCGACGAGTTCCTGGGCTTCGCCCGCGACGTGGCGAGCGCCGCACTCGCACATTCCCCGGCCGACCTGACGGCGCTGCTCGCCACGGCGCACGGCGACAGCACCCTCGACGGCATCCGGCGCGTGTTGGTCGCGAAGATCGGCGAAAACATCTCCGTGCGACGCTTTGCCACGGTGACTGCGCCGACCGCGTTGGGCGTTTATCTGCATGGCGGTCGTATCGGCGCCATCGTGGCCCTGCAGGGCGGCGATGAGGCTCTGGCCCGGGACCTGGCGATGCACGTCGCGGCGGCCAATCCCGCCTACATCGACGCCGCCGGCGTGCCCGCGGCCGTGCTCGACAAGGAGCGCGAGATTCTCTCCGAGCAGACGAAGGGCGAGAACAAGCCGCCGGAGATCATCGCCAAGATGGTCGAGGGGCGTTTGCGCAAGTATCTGGCGGAAATCACGCTCGTCGGCCAGCCGTTCGTCAAGGATCCGGACACCACGGTCGAGAAGCTGCTGAAGAAGTCGGCTGCGACGGTCACGCAATTCGTGCGCTACGAAGTGGGCGCCGGTATCGAGAAGAAGCAGGAAGACTTCGTCAAAGACGTCATGGATCAGGTCAAGGCTTCGACCTAGTCAGTAGACCATAGAGCCCGCGCCGGGCTGTGCGGCCGGGTATAGTAGGACTCAAGATGACGACGAACACGACAGCCACGGCGCGTTACCGCAGAATCTTGGTCAAGTTGTCCGGCGAGGCACTGCTGGGCAACGAGGATTACGGCATCGATCCGGCGATCCTCAAGCGTATCGCGGCGGAAATCCGCGAACTGACGCTCATGGGCGTCCAAGTCGCCGTCGTGATCGGCGGCGGGAACATTTTCCGCGGTGCGGGGCTTGCGCGGGCCGGCATGGACCGGGTCACCGGTGACCACATGGGCATGCTCGCCACGGTGATCAACGCGCTCGCGATGCAGGACGCTCTGGAGGGCCTCGGCACCTATGCGCGCGTGATGTCGGCGCTGCGCATCAACGAGGTCTGCGAGGATTACATCCGCCGGCGGGCGATCCGCCACCTCGAGAAGGGCCGTGTCGTGATCTTTGGCGCGGGAACCGGCAATCCCTTTTTCACGACCGACACGGCCGCGAGCCTGCGCGCGATCGAGATCAATGCGGACATTTTGCTCAAGGCGACCAAGGTCAACGGCGTCTACGATTCGGATCCGCTCAAGAACCCCGACGCCAAGCGCTACACGCATCTGACCTTCGACAAGGTCCTGACCGATCGCTTGAACGTCATGGACGCCACCGCGATCGTGATGTGCCGGGAGAACAAGCTCCCATTACAAATTTTCAATCTTTTCCATGCCGGGGATTTGTTGCGTATCGTGCAGGGCGAAGACGTGGGCACGGTGGTTTCTGTCGACCCTTAAGAGGATCTCATGCTGAACGACATCAAGAAGGATGCCACCCTACGCATGCAAAAATGCGTGACGACGTTCAGGGACCAGCTCAAGAAGCTGCGCACCGGCCGCGCCCATACGAGCCTCATCGAACACATCAAGGTCGATTACTACGGCTCGGAAATGCCGCTGAACCAGGTGGCGAACATCGCTTCCGAGGACGCCCGCACGCTGACCGTGACCCCGTGGGAGAAGGCCATGGTGCCGATCATCGAGAAGGCCATCTACAAGTCCGATCTCGGACTCACGCCGAATACCGCGGGCACGCTGATCCGCATCTCGATGCCGGCCTTGACCGAGGAGCGCCGGCGCGACATCACCAAGGTCGTGCGTTCGGAGGCGGAGGGCGCCCGGGTGTCGGTGCGCAACGTGCGCCGCGAGGTCATGAACGAGTTGAAGGAGATGCTCAAGGAGAAACTGATCGCGCAGGACGATGATCGCCGCGCGCAGGAAGAGATCCAGAAGCTCACCGACAAGCACGTGGCCGAGATCGATCAGGCGATGGCCGAGAAGGAAAAGGAACTGATGCAGGTCTGAGCCCGCGCAAGACTTGCACCTTCAGTCAACGCCATGACCGACTCGCCGCCGCATGTTGCGATCATCATGGACGGCAATGGCCGTTGGGCGCGCTCGCGCGGCCTGCCGCGGCCGGCGGGACATCGGGCGAGCGTCAAAGTCGTCCGGCGCGTCGTCGAGGAGTGCGCCAACCGCGGCGTGCAATTCCTGACCCTGTTCGCCTTCAGCAGCGAGAATTGGCGACGTCCGCCCGACGAGGTCGGCATGCTCATGAATCTTTTTCTCGATGCCCTGGTCCGCGAAATCGAGGACCTGCATCGCAACGGCGTGCGCCTGCGCTGCATCGGCGATCGCGAGTTGCTCGGCACGGAACTGGCCGCGCGCATGATCGCCGCCGAGGCGCTGACCGAGCACAACACCGGCTTGAGTCTGCAGGTGGCGGTTGCGTACGGCGGGCGATGGGACATCGTCCAGGCGTGCCGCTCCTTGGCCGCGGATGCCGCCGCGGGGCGCATCGAGCCGGGATGCATCGGCGACACCGAGATCGCCGGACGGCTCGCTCTCGCCGGTTTGCCGGATCCGGATTTGCTGATCCGCACGGGTGGCGAGCAGCGAATCAGCAATTTCCTGCTGTGGAATCTGGCCTATACGGAACTCTACTTCAGCGAGGTTCTCTGGCCGGAATTCTCGACGGCGCACCTGGACGCTGCCTTCGCGCATTTTCTGTGCCGGGAGCGTCGTTACGGAAAGACTTCTGCTCAGTTGGCGGCCAGCAGCGATGCTTGAGTGATGCCGCCGGTGTCCAACTAGTCCCCATGCTCAAAACGCGTGTGATCACCGGCGCCTTGCTAGGGCTGACGCTGTTGGCGGCCCTGTTCTTGTTGCCGTCGCGCTGGGCGATCGGCGGCTTTGGAATCGTTTTTACGATCGGCGCCTGGGAATGGGCCGGTTTCGGTGGAATTCCCGCTCCTTTACCGCGAATTGCGTATACCCTCGCGGTCGTGTTGCTGCTGGTTCTCGCCGCGACGCTGCCGGCACGTTCGCCGCAGGCTCAGTGGGTGCTGCTGGCGGGCTGCGTCTGGTGGGGCATCGCCTTTTTATGGTTGTGTCTCGCGCCCGAACGCCAACGGCCGTTCGCGACCCTGCTCTGCGGGATTCCGGTGTTGGTGCCGGCGTTTCTCGCGCTCGCCCAGCTGCTCGACGTCCGGGCGGGCTTTGCGACGGGACCGCAGCTGGTGCTCTGGCTGTTGATCTTCGTTACGGGCTCGGACATCGGCGCGTTTTTCGCAGGTCGGCGCTTCGGGCACCTGAAACTCGCGCCGCGCGTGAGCCCGGCGAAGACCTGGGAGGGGGCAGTCGGTGGCTTGGGGATGGTCATCGCGCTTGCCTGGTTGGGTGCGGTGGTGTTCGGCCTGCCTGCACTCGCGACCGTGGGATTCGGCGCGGCAGTGGGCATCATTTCGATCGTTGGCGACTTGACCGAGAGCATGTTCAAGCGCGCCGTGGGACTCAAAGACAGCGGCAACTTATTGCCGGGGCATGGGGGAATATTGGATCGTATCGACAGTGTGACCGCGGCGGCGCCTCTGTACGCGCTTGGACTCCTTGGCTCTGGGTGGCTCGCATGAACGCGCCGCTCGGCGTCGCCGTGCTCGGCTCCACAGGCAGCATCGGCCGCAGCACCCTGGCCGTGATCGCCGCCCATCCGGAGCGGTTTCGCGTCACGAGTCTGGGCGCGAATCGCAGCTGGCAGGAGGTCGTCGAACAAGCGCGCATTTTCCAGCCCGACACGGTAGTGCTCGTCGACCCGACCGCGGCCGCCGCGGCGCGCGAGGCGCTGCGGGCCTTGGGTTCGCCGACCGTCGTCGAAAGCGGCGTGGCTGCCCTGGAATCGGCGGTTTCAGCCGGCAACGTCCACATGGTCATGGCGGCGATCGTCGGGGCGGCGGGTTTGTTGCCGACGCTCGCGGCGGCCCGCGCCGGCAAGCGGGTGCTCCTCGCAAACAAGGAATCCCTGGTCATGACCGGCCACCTGCTCATGGAGGAGGTGCGCGCCGGGGGTGGTCAGCTGATCCCGATCGACAGCGAGCACAACGCAATTTTCCAATGCATGCCCGCCGGTTATCTGCCGGGGGCGCAAGCCCGCGGCGTGACCCGTGTGATCTTGACCGCCTCGGGCGGCCCTTTCCGGACCACGCCGGCAGCAGACTTGGAATCCATGACGCCGGATCAGGCCTGCGCCCACCCGAAATGGAAGATGGGCCGGAAGATATCGGTCGATTCCGCCACGCTGATGAACAAGGGTCTAGAGGTCATCGAGGCAACCTTGCTGTTCGGTCTGCCCGAATCCCTGGTCGACGTGGTCGTGCACCCGCAAAGCATCGTCCATTCGCTCGTCCAGTACGTCGATGGCTCCTTGCTCGCGCAGCTCGGCGCCCCGGATATGCGCACGCCGATCGCGCAAGCAATGGCATGGCCGGAGCGGATCGGTTCCGGTGTACAATCTCTCGATCTTGCCGTGATCGGCCAGCTGGAGTTCGAACCGCCCGACCACGAGCGGTTTCCGAGCCTGAAGCTGGCGCGAGCCTCGGCACGAGCCGGGGGGACGGCACCTGCATTGCTGAATGCCGCCAATGAGGTGGCCGTGCAAGCCTTTCTCGACCGGCGCTTGAACTTTACGGGCATCACCGCGGTCATTGACCAGGTGCTGCAGCACGTTGAGGCTTGCCCCGTAAGAACTCTGGATGATGTGTTGGAGGCGGATGCCACCGCGCGTCGATTTGCTGCTGCCTTGATCGAGCCCGCGCGTGGAGCATTTGCATGAAAATAGTGATCGACGTCGCCGCGTACCTGGTCGCTATTGGGATCCTGGTGGCCGTGCACGAGTTTGGCCACTACTGGGTCGCCAAGAAACTCGGTTTCAAGGTTCTGCGCTTCAGCATCGGTTTCGGCAAGCCGCTCTGGATGCACGTCGGTCCCGCGCCCGACAAAATCGAATATTGTCTCGCGGCGATTCCCCTGGGCGGGTACGTCAAGCTGCTCGATGAGCGCGAGGGCGCGGTCGACCCGGCCGAGCTGTCGCGTTCGTTCACGCGCCGCCCGATTCATCAGCGGGTCGCGGTGCTGCTCGCCGGCCCCTTCATGAACTTCGTTTTCGCGATCGTCCTGTATGCGATCTTCGCGATGATCGGCACTGAAATCGCGGTTCCGGTCGTCGGCGACGTCCAAGACGGCAGTCCTGCCGCGGTCGCGGGCCTGAGGCGCGGGGACACGATCCTGCAGGTCGGCGACCGGCGGGTCGAGGATACCGAGGAGCTGCAGATCGCCTTGATTCGCCGTTTCACCGATGACGGCACGATTCCTCTCGAAGTGCGCCGTGACGGCGACGTGCGCTCCATGACGCTCAGGGTGACCGGCGATCGGCGCGCCTTGACCGAGCCTGGACGTCTGTTGCCGGGACTCGGATTCGATCTGGCGAGTTGGCAGGCTCAGACCCTCGTCGCGTCCGTTCCGGATGGCAGCGCGGGCGCGAAAGCTGGCATCAAGGCCGGTGATCGCCTGCTCGCGGTCGACGCTCATCCGCTCGGCAACAGCCTCGCGTTCGTCAACGCGGTCAGCAGCGCGCCCGGGCGGGAGGTCACGATCGACGTGCAGCGCGGCGGCGAGCGTCTCGCGATCCAGGCGGTCGTGCCCGCCGTGCAGGTCGAGGGTCGGACGATCGGACGCCTCGGCATCACCCTGACCGAAGGCGCGCGCACCTGGCCGCCCGGCATCATCCAGATGCGCCGCTCGGGTCCCCTCGGTGCGATCGCCGAGGGGGTCGACAAGACCTGGGAAATGTCCGCTCTGACGGTGCAGATGCTTTGGCGCGTCGTGATCGGCGAGGTGTCGGCCAAGAACATCAGCAGTTCTATCAGCATCGCGGAATTCGCGGGCGACAGCGCGACGCTCGGGATCGGCGCGTTCATCAGCTTTCTGGCGATCATCAGCGTGAGCCTCGGGGTCTTGAACCTGTTGCCCGTGCCCCTGCTCGACGGCGGCCAGGTCGTCTATCAGCTGGTCGAGGGCGTCAAGGGGAGCCCGATGTCCGAGCGCGCCCAATTGTTCGGGCAACAGCTCGGCATCGCCTTGCTCATGGTGCTCATGAGCCTCGCCTTCTACAACGATATCTCCAGACATTTGAACTGATGGGAAGTCATGACCAATCAAAATCTTAGGTTCGGCTAGCGTGGGGATTGAATTTCGGTTTCTCGGCGTCGTCGCCCTGGCAGTCCAACCATTGACTCTCACGGCGGTCGCGCAGGAAGCGGCTTCCGATCAGTTCACCGTCGGTG
>Ga0116226_10004949_pt1 | contig 11853 bp, 10 predicted proteins | sample S1TSphfallax_FD_89692 | JGI IMG/M metagenome (GOLD analysis project Ga0116226, IMG submission 89692) | Host-associated microbial communities from peat moss isolated from Minnesota, USA - S1T2_Fa - Sphagnum fallax MG | ecosystem: Host-associated > Plants > Peat moss > Unclassified | place: USA... | reverse complement strand
CGCTTTGAGCGCCGCGAGGCGCTCCGGTTCGACCGGCTTTCCACGACGCTTCGCGCCCTCTTCGGTGACCATCGCCATGACGCTCGCCGCTTGCTGCGCGCCCATCACGCCCGTCTGCGCATTCGGCCAGCTGAAGAGAAAATCGGGCTCGAAGCCACGACCGCACATCCCATAATTTCCGGCACCGAACGACGCGCCGCACATCAGGGTGATCTGCGGAACGCTCGCCGTCGTGACCGCTTGGATCATCTTCGAGCCGTGCTTGATCATGCCGTCGCTCTCCGACGCCTTGCCGACGATATAGCCCGTCGTATTTTGCAAGTACAAGAGCGGCGTATTCGATTGACAGCACGCTTGAATGAAGTGTGTCGCTTTCGCCGATCCGTTCGGATCGAGCGGGCCGTTATTCGTGAGGATGCCGACGCGTTGACCTTCGATCGATGCGTGACCGACGACGGTCGCCGGTCCGTACGCCGCTTTGAATTCGAGGAAATCCGAATCGTCGACGATGCGCGCCACGATCTCGCGCATGTCGATCGGACGTTTCGGATCGGCGGGCATCAGGCCGAGAAGATCGCTTTCCGGATACCGTGGCGCCGGCCCGTTCGCGGCGTCGACGCGCCCCCAACCGAGCCGCGAGACCACGTCGCGGGCGATCCGAATCGCTTCCGCATCGTTCTCGGCGAGATACTCCGCGAGACCCGTCACGGTCGCGTGCATCTCCGCACCGCCGAGCTCTTCTTCCGTCGCGATCTCACCCGTCGCCGCTTTGAGCAGCGGCGGCCCGGCGAGAAACGCACGCGCGCGGCCGCGCACCATGATCACGTAGTCGGAGAGCCCGGGGAAATACGCGCCGCCCGCGGTCGACGAACCATGCACGACGGTGACGACGGGAATGCCGGCCGCCGAGAGGCGCGCGAGGTTGCGGAAGATCGCGCCGCCCTCCACGAAACCTTCGACGCGATACTGCATGAGGTTCGCCCCGGCCGACTCCACGAGAAAGACGAACGGCAGCTTTTGATCGAGGGCGATACGTTGCGCCCGAACGGCCTTCTCGAGGCCCATCGGACCGATCGCGCCCGCATTGATCCCCGAATCGCTCGCGTACACGAGACACCGCACGCCCGACACGTAGCCGATGCCCGCGATCGCACCCGAACCGGGCACGCTCGCATCGGGATCGGGCGTGTCGACGAGAAAGCCCGCGAGCGAGGAGAGCTCGAGCCACGGCGAGCCATAGTCGAGAAGTCGCCCGATGCGCTCGCGCGGCAAGAGTTGCCGGCGCTTTTCGAAGAGCGGCTTACTCGCCTCGGATTTCGCGCGCGCGCGCCCCTCGATTCCGCGCAATCGTTCGACGAGATCCAACATCGATCGGCGGTTGCGTTCGAATTCCGGCGACGACGTATTGATACGCGAAACGAGCTGCGGCACCAATCGCTCTTTCACCCAAGGAAAGGGAATCCTACCCGCGGGTAGGATTCCGGCGGGCGCTCCGCTCGAGCCTTACTCTAGCGTGTACGTGGACGGGAACGGCTGGAAGCACTGACCAGCAAAAACGCTCACACCGTTCGCGACGATCGTGGCGCTCACGCACAGGAGCCCTTGTGACGGCAGGTTCGTAAAGGTCGCGACGCCGGACGAATTGGTCGTCTCGGTGGTGATGACGCCCGTCGGAACGTTGTTGTTCGAAATGCCCGTCGAGAGCGTCACGACGGTGTTCGGCACGACCGCACCCGACGCCGACTGGAGCGTGATGACGCTCGAATTCGGATTGTTCGGGGTCGACGAGCCGCCGCTGCTACAGCCGGCGAGGAGTGCGGCAATTGCGAGAATTCCGATCCGCGTCTTCATAGGCTAGCGAGACCTTTCACATCGGCGAGAGAGCGAGCGGGTAAGCGCCCGGCCTCGTTCGAAACCGCGAAGATGCGCACCTGTGCCGGCATCGTTTTCAGCATCGCGACGTTCCTCTCGATCGCGTTCGCATCGGGCGCGCAAACGCCGTCGCCCATTACGATCAACAGCTGCGGGCCGATCCTCCGTCAACAGCAGACGTTCGTTTGGCAAACGCCGCCGCCGAGTTTCATGGGCGTGCCGATCTCATCCACGAGCAGCGGCATGGGCATCACGTTCGTCAACGAGTCGAATCGCGTTGCGACGCTCGTAAATTTCGACGTCGACGATAACGGCAACCGCTTCGTGATCCGCGACGTCGGCACGTTTTCGCCGGGCGTCACGATCGCGCACCAATACGCGAACGGTCGCGGCCAGAGTTATATCTTACCCGCGTTCATCACGCCGCACGTGCGCTGCCACGTCGCGTCGGTGACGTTTGCCGACGGAAGCATTTGGCGACGCGGCCAGCCCGCTCCGCCGCCGCCCGGATACGCACCGGGATACGGACCCGGACCCGGCTACGGATACGGCGCGCGCCTCGCCGCGACGCCGCGCCAACTCGTCATCGACACGAGCGAAGACTCGGCACTGTTTCTCGTGCAGTCGAGCGCCCCGGTCGCCGGTTTCCGCGAACACGACAACTGCGACGGCATCGCGAACGTGTACGTGGCCTCGACGGCGGACACGGCCGCAACGTACGCCGTGAGGCCGCTCGCAACGGGATCGTGCCGCGCGACCGTGCGCGACGAATCGGGCGCGTCGACGACGATCCCGATTACGGTGCGTTAGCGGCGTCGATCGCTACGAAACGGGGACCGGTTTCTCGTCGTAGATATCCGCGAAGCGCTCGCGAAAAAGATTCTTCTGTGTTTTTCCGGTTGCCGTGAGCGGGAACGTCTCGACGAAGCGCACGGCCTTCGGGACCTCGTGCGGTGAGAGCCGCGCGCGACAATGCTCGATGATCTCGTCCTCGCTCGCGGTCGCTCCCGGACGAAGCTGCACGACCGCCGTGACCGCCTCGAACCAGCGTGGATGCGGCAACCCGATCGCCGCGGCCGCCGCGACGGCGGGGTGAGCGAGTAACGATCGCTCGACGACGATCGACGCGACGTTCTCGCCACCGCTCTTGATCATGTCTTTCTTGCGATCGGTGAAGATCAGCGTTCCCTCGTCATCGAACCAACCGAGATCGCCCGTGTGATGCCAGCCGAACGCGCGCGCTTTCTCCGTCGCTTCGGGATCGCGGAAATACCCCGCCATCACGTTCGGGCCGCGATGCACGATCTCGCCGATCTCGCCGGGCGGCAGCAGATTGCCGGCGTCGTCCATGACGGCCGTCTCCGTAACGACGCCCGATTCGCCCCAATACGAGCCGAACTTGCGCAGATGATCTTCGGGCTTGAAGCTCATCGTCGACGGATACATTTCCGTTTGGCCCGTACCGAGTTGAAAATTCGGACAGATCTCCGCGATCAGGCGACGCAACATCGGCTCCGGCACCTGCATCATGCCGTACACGCAGAGTCGCAGCGAGGAGATCTCGTTTTCGGCGAGCGCGGGATGATCGAGCATCGCGCCGTAGATCGGCGGCAAGCTCAGCACCATCGTCATTTTCTCGGCGGCGATCGCGCGGATGAAATCGCCCGGATCGACCGTGCGCATCACGACGACGGTACCGCCGACGAGCAACATCCCGGCGCTGAGCGTATGCTGCGCGCAATGAAAGAGTGGGAGCATCGCGTTGCCGACGTCGGTCGGACGCACTTCGAACTCGATCGCGTTGGCCAGTAGCGCGAGGTACACCGAGAGATGCGTGTGCATCACGCCCTTCGGACGTCCGGTCGTCCCGCTCGTATACATGATCTGCGCGACGGCGCGCTCGTCGATCGGCACGTCGGGATCGACGGCCGACGCACCGGAAATAAACGCGGCGAACGTCGGATAGCGCACGCCGGGGAGCGGGCCGCTCGCGACGATTGCGGCCGCTCCAATGCGCGCGTCGATCACCGCACCGAGCGGACCCGCGTACAACGCCTCGTCGACGATCGCGAAGGCGGGCTCGGCGTGTCCGAAGATGTAATCGACGTCGTCGGCACGCAGGTTGTGATTGATCGGCAGCCAGACGAGGCCCGCGCGTTGGATGCCGAACATCGCAACGACGAGGGCGTACGAATTCGTCGCGAGCGTCGCGACGCGCGCTCCGGCCGCGAGACCACGCGCGAGCAAGGCGTTCGCGCAGCGGCTGACGTCGGCATCGAGCTCGGCGTAGGTCGCGCGGATCGCGCCATCGACGATGGCCGTCTTGTTCGGCCGCGTGCGCGCGCTTCGGCGCACGATATCCGCGAGAGCGATGCGGCCGATCTGGCCGGGACCCGAGACCTCCGGAGAAATAGCGTTCTCACGATCGATCATTGGTACACTCCTCGAGGGTCGCCCCTCTTACGCCGGCGTCTCCGCACGGAGAGCGGCTGGTTTCGGTGGCTTCGGGGCGATTCCCATGTTCTTGCTGATGATGCCGAGCATGATCTCGTCGGCTCCGCCACCGATCGAGACCAGGCGCGTATCGCGATAGAAGCGCGAGATCGGCGTCTCGTTCATGAAACCCATGCCGCCGAAATACTGCAAGCACGCGTCGGCGAGCTCGCGGTTGAGCCGCCCGACCTTGAGCTTCGCCATCGAGGCGAGCGTCAGCACGTCCTTACCGGCGACGTATTCTTCGACCGCGCGATAGACGAGCGACCGCAGCAACTCGACCTCGGTCTTCAGTTCCGCGAGCCGGAAGTGCACGTACTGATTGTCGAGGATCGGACGTCCGAACACGTAGCGTTGCCGCACGTAGGCGATCGTATCGTCGAGCGCGATGTCGAGCGAACGTAACGCGCTCGACGCCGCGAAGAGGCGCTCTTCTTGGAATTGCTCCATCTGGTAGATGAAGCCCATCCCTTCCTCACCGATGCGATATCGCTGCGGAACGCGCACGCCGTCGAAAAACACCTGTACCGTATCGGACGCGCGCATGCCGAGCTTGTCGAACTTCTGCGAAGTCGTGACGCCGGGCGTCTTCATCGGAATGCACACGAGCGATTTCGAGCGATGCGGCGCGTCGTCGGACGTATTGACGAGCGCGCACATCCAGTCGGCCTGCGCGCCGTTCGTCGTCCACATCTTGCCGCCGTCGATGATATAGTCGTCTCCATCCTTGCGCGCGCGCGTTTGAATGGACGCGACGTCCGATCCGGCGCCCGTTTCCGAAACGCCGAGGCACGCGACCATCTCACCGCTGATCGAGGGCTGTAAGAACTCCTCGCGCAAGGCGTCGGACCCGTGCTTCGCGAGCGCGGGCGTGGCCATATCGCTCTGCACGCCGATCGCCATCGGAATCGCGCCGCAGCGAATTTCGCCGAGCGTCTCGTGATAGGCGGTCGCATAGGTGTAGTCGAGTCCGAGGCCGCCGAATTCGACCGGTTTGTTGATGCCGAGCAGCGACTGTTTGCCGAGCTTGCGGAAGACCTCGTGCGCGGGAAACGCACCGGCCGCTTCCCACGCGTCGACGTACGGATTGATGTCCGTCGCGATCAAACGCGAGAGCGACGCCTGGAGTTCGAGATGTTCTGGTCCGTAGATCATAGGGCTCCGTTCGAGGCGAGCGCGGGTGCGGTCGCGAGCAAGGATACGAGCGAAATGGGGACGGCGATCGGAATGTCGAGGAGCATCTGTGCCATGCCCTTCGCGAGCGGATCGATGCGCATCGACGCCATACCGCCACCGCCGAGCGCTTCGTCGAGCGTGAAGTTGAACGCGTCGATCCCCGGCACGTCGAAACGGCGTACCGGTCCGCGCACGAGGTGTGCGAAGTACGCGGCCACGCGCTCGGGCGTGAGCGCGTCCCGCAAGATCGGGACGTATGCGGGATCGCGCGCGATCACGCCGATGTTCGCGGAATCGCCCTTATCGCCGCTGCGTGCCCACGCGAGTGCGATGAGTGGAACCTCGATCGTGTCCGCGGGCGATTCGCTCGCGCGAGTCGACGCGGGCACGGGCGCGACGACGGCTGCGGGCGTCCACGGATGTTCGGCGACGAAGGGCGCGATCGTTTCGCGCGCGCCGTCGCATTCGATCGTCGCTTCGACCGCGTTCTTCGGCAAGAGAAACGACGTAAGCCGCACGATCGGCGTCGGTTTCGGGCGACCGCCCGCGCCCGTCGTTCCGGGCGACCACGACGTGCCGGCCGGTGCGATCTCGCGCGCGAAGATCTCGAGCGCGCGCTTATCGTCGTGCTCGACGGAGAGACGCATCACCACTTCGCGCGCGTGCGACGCACGGGCGTGCGGACCGTACACGCTCTCGGCGCCGAGAATCTCGACGAGCGTGTCGCGATAATCGGCGAGGCCACGCTCGCCGAAGAGACGTCGCGTGCGCGCGAGCACCGCCTCGGCCGTGCGACGTGCTTTCGCGGCGGCGTCGATGCCGATGATCGTGAGCATGCCGGTCGCGCGCATCCCAGCCACGTACGTCGCGGACACCTTGTACGTCGCCGTACACGGTCGACCAGCGGCGCCACGCACGCGAACGCGATTCGGACCGTCGTCCGTCATGGTCACACCGGTGAAATCGCACACGACGTCGGGCAACACGTACGCGCCGGGATCGCCGATCTCGTAGAGCATCTGTTCGGCGACGACGGCACGTTCGACGAGCCCGCCGGTATCCGGAGCTTTCGTGACGACGAAACTCCCGTCGGCGGAACACTCCGCGATCGGATAGCCGATCTCGTCCCAGCGCTCGACGCGTTCCCAATCGGTGTGTAAGCCACCCGAGCCTTGCGCGCCGCATTCCAAGATGTGCCCGACGAGACTGCCGGCGGCGAGCAAATCCCAGTCGCCTGGTTTCCAACCGAATTCGGCGATCAACGCGCCGAGCGGGAGCGCGCTATCGACGCAGCGGCCCGTGATCACCACGTCGGCGCCGCGCTCGAGCGCGGCTGCGATCGGAAACGCCCCGAGATAGGCGTTGGCACTCATGAGCTTCGCGGGCAGCGGCGCGCCCGAAAACATATCGCGCACGTCGCTCGCACGCAACGTGTCGATCTGCCCGAGCACGTCGTCGCCTTCGACGATCGCGATCCGTAATCGCACGCCCGCTTCGGCCGCGTGACGCTCGAGTGCCGCGGCGCACGCGCGTGGGTTCATACCGCCGGCATTGCTGACGATGCGGATGCGACGCGATGCGATCTCGCCGAGCGTCTCGACGAGGGCCGCATCGACGAAATCCGTGGCCCAGCCCGCCGAGGGATCCTTCGCGCGCGCACGCGAGAGCAGCGACATCGTGAGCTCGGCGAGATAATCGAACGAGAGATAGTCGAGCTCGCCGCCGCGCACGAGTTGCGGCACGCTCACGGCGCTATCGCCCCAGAACGCGGATGCGCCGCCGATACGCACCGCCTTCATTTGCCGGTCCAACGCGCGGCGCGGCGTTCGGTAAACGCGAGACGACCTTCGCGCGCGTCTTGCGTGAGCGCGAGCGTCGCGATCTGTCCCTCGAGAAACGCGAGCGCTTCGGCCGCGTCCATGCCGGCACTCACCCGCATCGCATACTTCCCGCGACGCTGTGCGGTCGGCGATTTGTCGACGAGCCGCGCGACGAGCCACGCGACTTTGTCATCGAGCGCATCGACCGGCACGACGTAGTTCAGCAGTCCGGCGTGCAGCGCGTCGTGCGCCGAGAGCGGTTCGCCGGTCAAACACATCTCATCGAGCGTGCGTTCGGGAACGAGCCGACGCAGCAGCGCGAGCACTTGCATGGGAAACAACCCGACCTTCACTTCCGGCAATCCGAACGTCGCCGTTTCCGCGGCGACCGCGAGGTCGCACATCGCGAGCAGACCCATGCCCCCCGCGAGACAATGTCCGTTCACGCGCGCGACGACCGGGAGCGTACACGCCATGCCCTCGCGCAGCAGTTGCGCGAAGTCGTTCGTGGTTTGCGAGAAGTCCGGTTCGAACGAGCCGCTGCCGGGACTGAGATCGGCGCCCGCGCAGAACGCGCGATCGCCCGCGCCGGTGAGCACGATCGCGCGAACGTCGGCGTCGGCCGCGGCGTGCGCGAATGCCGCGCGCAGTTCGGCGATCGTCGACATATCGATCGCGTTGCGCCGGTCGGGACGATCGATCGTGACCCAAGCCGCGCTCTCGCGCGTCTCGTAGAGAACCGTACTCACGGCGCTCCGAGGCCGCCCGCGAGCACGTCGAACATCGCTTCGCCCGCGGCTTCCGCATCGAGTCCGCCGCCATCGCGATACCAATGCGGGACCCAATTGAGCGCGCCGTAGATGACGAACGTCGCCATGCGAACGTCGGTCGGACGCATCGACCCTTCGCGCACGCCGCGCTCGAGGAGTTCGCGAGCGTGCGTATCGATGCGACGGAATCCCGCCTTGAGACGACGCTGCGTTTCCGGCGCGAGGCGCATGTGGCGCGCCGCGAGCAAACAGCGCCCGAAGTCGCTATCCATACAACGCACGTACGCGCGCACGAACAAGCGCAGCGCGTCGAGCGCGTCGCGACCCTCGGCAGACGCCTCGTGAAAGAGCTGCTCCGTCTCGACGAGGGCCGCGCTCGCGATCTGCGCGAGCATCTCTTCTTTACTCGAGACGTAATAGTAGAGCGTCGGTTTCGTGACGTTCAGGCTCGCGGCGATATCCGCGAGCGACGTCTCGTAATAGCCGCGTTCCACGAACATCTTCGCCGCCGCGTGGAGGATGGCGAGGCGCTTGAGCTTTCGCTGCTCCTCGCGCCCGAGGTCCGAGCCTTCCCAACGCCGCGCCGCATTCATGGCATTCTCTACCGATTGACAGCACGTTCTTCCTCTCGGTAACATGACGTATGTCCGAAGCACCGCTCGTCCTCACGATCGATTCGGGAATCGCCCGGATCACGCTCGACCGCCCCGACATCGGGAACGCGCTCACGAACGCCGCCTCGAAGAAAATCGGCGAGGCCGTCGACATCATCGCGGCCGATCCGAGCGTGCGCGTCCTTGTGCTGACGGGGAACGGCAAGATGTTCTCGGCGGGCGGCGACATCCGCGAGTTCGTGTCGACCCTCGATACGCTCTCCGATTTGATCGCGGACGAACTCGTCTACCTCAACCGAACGCTCCTCAAGATGGCGGCGCTCCCGTTTCCCGTGATCGCCGCGATCAACGGCCCCGTGGCCGGCGGCGGCATCGGGCTCGCGCTCACGGCCGACGTGACGATCGGTGCGGAATCGATGCGCTTCCGCGCGGGCTACGCGGCGATCGGCCTCTCACCGGACGCGGGCACGTCGTACCATCTCACGCGCCTGATCGGCCCGCAGCGCGCAAAAGAGTTCCTGTTCACGAACCGATTCCTCGACGCGCCGGAAGCGCTCGCGCTCGGACTCGTCTCGAAAGTCGTGCCCGACGCCGATCTCGCCCGCGAAACGGACGACCTGGCGCGGAAGATCGCGGCGATGCCGCCTGGCGCGCTCGCCGCGGTGAAGGCGCTCGTCAACGAGTCGCTCACCTCGACCCACGCCGAGATTCTCGCGCGCGAACGCGAGTTCATGATCGCGAACGCCGCAACGTCGGACGCACACGAGGGAATTCGCGCGTTCATCGAGCGCCGGAAACCGGCGTTTACGCACTAAGGGATTCGCTCGGCGTGATCGGCGGCTCGAACTCCATCATTCGCCGATCCTTTTGCAGTCGGCCGTACAGCCGATCCATACCGCCGCTCGAGATAAATCGCTTCGCTCGCATCGCGAGGTGCTCGAACGCAACGCCGACGTACGGACCGTGAGCGATGCGCCGAAGATAGATCGTCTCGCGAAGCGCATCCCACAGCTCGTCGATATTGTCGGCGTATTCCGCGAGCACGAGTTGCTCGGTGATGCGCCCCGTCACGACGAGCGTCGAGAGATGTTCGACGAATTGCAACACCGACGCGATCGGTCGGAACTCTTCGACGGGATCGTGTTCGATCAGTCGCGCGCGGAAGGCGGCGTCCGTGTTGACGCGCGCGACGAATGCATCGAGTCCGGCGAATGCCGCCTCGGACTCGAGCGAATCGAGACGATCCACCAAACGCAAGAAGACGGTGATCTCGTTCGAATTCCGCGCGTGGCGCACCTGAACGAACGCGGCGGCCGCCGTAATCGCGACGACGAACGCCGACGCCACGGACGCAATGGCGGCAACCCAATTCGCATCCAGTCCCATGCCCGCGGATTCGGTAGCGTTCGAGCGCTCCCCGTTTCTCGCGCGGAGCCTAAACCGCGAGCTTCTCCCGCTTCGGAGCCGCTGCGGGAAGCGTGAGCGTGAAACGCGAGCCGCGTGCGGGGTCGCTCACGAGGTCGAGTTTACCGCCGGCACGCTCGAGCGCGCGGCGAGCGATCGAGAGGCCGAGACCAGAACCGTCTATGTCGCGTCGCGGACCGCGATAGAAGCGCTCGAAGGCTTGGCGCACCTCATCGGGCGCCATGCCGGGGCCCTCATCGACGACCTCGATCACGACCGACATTTCATTTCGACGGACCGAGACGTCGATCGCGCCGGTCGTATACTTCAGCGCGTTATCGACGATATTCGTCAGCGCGTGCGTGAGATCGCTCGGGTCGATTGCCGCGAGTGGGCCGGCCGGCGCATCGATGCGAACCGTTCGCGTCGGTTGCGTATCGGCGATCGGCGTGACGACGTCTTCGACGAGGCGGCCGATATCGATCGCCTCGAAGGGTCTCGCGTTTTCCGGCGGGGCATCCCAGCGGTCGAGCAACATCAGCTTCTCGATGAGCGATGCCATGATCTGACTCTGGCGGTGCATCGTCTCGAGAATGCGCTCGCGATCCGCTGGCGTTCGCAACTCACCCTTGCGCAAGATCGCGATGAATCCGCGCATGACGGTCAGCGGCGTGCGCAACTGATGCCCCGCGTCGGCGACGAACTGCCGCATGCGTGCGTTCGCGCGGTCGCGTTCGCCGAAGGCGTGTTCCATCTGCGCGATCGCGCCGTTATACGCGACGGCGAGCGAACCGAGCGACTCGCGTGCGTTCGCCACGATCGGCTGCGGCGTGAGATCGCCCGCGGCAAACCGCTCGAGCGCGTCCGTGACATCGACGAGCGGCCGCAAGACCTGTCGCGTGAGGATGCGAGCGAGAACGAATGCGATCGCGAGCGCGATGAGAAGCGCGACCAAAAACTCCGGTACGCCATCGCGCACCGTCTTCACGAGCACCGCCTCGTTCGCTCGGACCACGATGTCGATGCTGCCGACGTGCGTGCGCGCGGCCGAGAGTCCGAACACGGTCGCGAGGCCGAGCACGAGTTGCGCGAACGTTCCATGCGCGCTCGGCTCGCCGCGGAGGTCGCCGCGCTTACGCACGTCGATCGTCGGAGCGACGGCGCCCGGCGGCGTGAAAACCACGACGCGCCGCTCGCCGTCGACCAACAGCACGGAGACGGACGTTCGCGGAAAGCGCGATGCCGCAAACGCTCCGGCCGCGCGCGCATCGTGCATCGTCGTGGGCGTTACGAGGCCCGCGGTGACGCGGTCGAGCGTCGCCGTCTGCTCGCTGCGAATGATACCGATCGATGCGTTGAAGGCGAAGAGCATGCCGGCGATCACGAGGAGGCCGAGCACGACCGCAATTTCGAGCGTCGTTACGAGAAAGAGACGGCGCCCGAACGACGATTTCACACGGAGTCCACGCGCAGAACGTAGCCGACGCCGCGAAGCGTATGGATGAGCTTCACGCTCTCGACGCTATCGAGCTTGGCACGTAGATACGAAACATACGTCTCGACCGTATTCGGCACGACGTCGCGATCGACTCCCCACACGAGATCGAGCAGCTGCGAGCGCGAGAACACTTGCTCGGGATGGCGGACGAACGTAAGCAACAACTCGAACTCGCGCGTCGAGAGATCGATGCGGCGCGTGCCGCG
>Ga0116226_10004948_pt1 | contig 11854 bp, 6 predicted proteins | sample S1TSphfallax_FD_89692 | JGI IMG/M metagenome (GOLD analysis project Ga0116226, IMG submission 89692) | Host-associated microbial communities from peat moss isolated from Minnesota, USA - S1T2_Fa - Sphagnum fallax MG | ecosystem: Host-associated > Plants > Peat moss > Unclassified | place: USA... | reverse complement strand
TTTCAGGCCCTGTTCCAGCGGGACATTCGGTGTCCAGCCCAGCCATTCCTTCGCTTTCGAGATATCCGGCCGACGTTGCAGCGGATCGTCGATCGGGAGAGGTTTATAGATCAGCTTGGACTTCGCGCCGACCATGTCGATCACGCGGAGGGCTAGCTCCTTCACCGGTATTTCTACGGGGTTGCCGAGATTGACTGGGCCGGTGATCTCGTCTTCCGACGCCATCATACGCACGAATCCGTCGATCAGATCGTCGACGTAGCAGAAGGCGCGGGTTTGCGAGCCATCGCCATAGACCGAGATATCCTCGCCGCGCAGTGCCTGCACGATGAAGTTCGAGACGACGCGTCCATCATTCGGATGCATCCGAGGGCCGTAGGTGTTGAAAATTCGGACAACTTTGATGCGCGTATTCTGCTGGCGATGATAATCGAAGAACAATGTCTCGGCGCAGCGCTTGCCCTCATCATAGCACGCGCGCGGCCCGATCGGGTTGACGTTGCCGCGATAATCCTCAGTCTGCGGATGAACCGTTGGATCACCATAGACCTCGCTGGTCGAGGCCTGAAACACTTTGGCCTTTACGCGTTTCGCCAGCCCCAGGACATTGATGGCGCCCAGCACACTGGTCTTCGTCGTCTGGACCGGATCGAATTGATAATGGATCGGTGAGGCCGGGCAGGCGAGATTGTAGATTTCGTCGACCTCGACATAAAGCGGCCAGGTGATGTCATGGCGCATCGCTTCGAAATTGGGATTACCCAACAGGTGCGCGATATTATCTTTGCGGCCGGTGAAATAATTATCGACGCAGAGCACATCATTACCCTCTGCCACCAGCCGTTCGCAAAGATGCGAGCCTAAGAAGCCGGCGCCGCCGGTCACCAGGATCCGGCGCTTTGTCAGACTCATGCCTGCCCCCCGCCGGCCACCGCCTTTAATTTGGGTGTGGGCAATGCCGTCGCTCGTCCGATCGAATGATAGGCAAAGCCAGCTGCGGCGACTTGTTCAGGCTTGTAGATGTTCCGCAGATCGACCACGACCCGGCCGTTCATCTGTTCCGCAACGCGGGCCCAGTCGAGCGAGCGAAACTGATTCCACTCGGTCAGCAGGACCAGCGCATCCGCGTTTTCCATCGCCTCTTCCGGGCTGGCGGCATAGTCAATATCGGGCAGGTGCTTTTTGGCCTCGTGCGTGCCCTCCGGATCGAATGCCCGGATGATTGCCCCTTGCTTCAGCAGCGCCGGGACGATGTCGAGACTAGGGCTGTCACGCATATCGTCCGTGTTGGGCTTGAAGGTCAGGCCCAAAATAGCGATCCGCTTGCCCTGAGCCGATCCGCCCAAAGCGTCGGCAATCCGGCCGGCCATTGATTCCTTGCGCTGATCATTCACTTCGACAACGGTCTCGATCATCTTGATCGGAGCGCCTGCGTCCCGGGCCGTCTTGACCAAGGCGAGACAATCCTTCGGGAAGCACGAGCCACCATAGCCAGGTCCGGCGTGGAGGAACTTTTTGCCGATACGCCCGTCCAGGCCGATGCCCTTGGCGACATCCTGCACATCGGCACCGACCGCCTCACACAAATTGGCGACTTCATTGATGAAGGTGATCTTCGCCGCCAGGAAGCTGTTTGCCGCGTATTTGATCAGTTCGGAGGTTTCCAGCCCGGTGAACAGCACCGGCGTTTCCAGCAGATAGAGCGGACGATAGAGCTCACGCATGATCTCGCGCGCCCGATCCGCGTGCGGCAAGGCGCCGATGACGACCCGGTCGGGGCGCATAAAATCGCCGATTGCCGAGCCTTCGCGCAGGAACTCAGGATTCGACACAACATCGAAATCACGGCCAAGCTTGAGATCCGGCCGGGCCTTTGCGACGATCTCGGCGACCTGCCGGCCAGTCCCGACCGGCACCGTCGACTTCGTCACAATCACCGTGAAGCCGGTTATCGCATGGGCGATTTCTTCAGCTGCCGCGAACACATAGGACAAATCGGCATGGCCGTCGCCGCGCCGTGACGGCGTGCCGACCGCAATGAACACGGCGCTGGCACCGGCCACAGCCGGCTTGAGGTCGGTCGTGAAACTCAGACGTCCGGCCTGTACATTATTCGCAACGAGCTGATCCAGACCTGGCTCGTAGATCGGCATTTCGCCGCGATCCAGCCGGGCAATCTTATCGACATCCTTATCGACACCGATTACCTCGACGCCGAATTCAGAGAAGCACGCGCCCGACACCAGGCCCACATAGCCCGTACCGATTACCGCGATACGCATCCCTCATCTCCTTCAACCCAATTTCAGATTAGCTCTGCACCAATCCAAGTGGCATGGCCAGAAAAAATCTAGGGGAACCCCGCAGCGAAAACGGATGGAGGCTTACTGGCAAATTTCATTCCATTTTAGGCAATGGGCGGAAGATAACATCGATTGTAGACGTTGTGTTTCGGGGCAAGGCGGCAGAGAACATGGTTCTTGGGGGTGTGGGGATGAGGAATGTTCTGGTGACCGGCGGCGCCGGCTATATCGGCAGCCATGCGGCAAAAGCGCTCGCCCGCGCCGGCATGCGGCCTGTGGTCTATGATAACTTCGTCTATGGCAACCGGTGGGCGGTCAAATGGGGCCCGTTGGTTGAAGGTGATATCCGGGATCGGGCCACGCTGCTCGATGCGTTTTCACGCTACGAGATCGATGCGGTCATGCATTTTGCCGCCTTTGCCTATGTCGGCGAGTCGATGACGCAGCCGGGGCGCTATTTCGATAATAACGTGGCCGGATCGTTCAACCTGCTGGAATCGATGCAACTCGCGAACATTCGCAACATCGTATTTTCGTCGACCTGCGCGACGTACGGCACGCCGGACTCGGTGCCGATTACCGAGGAAACACCCCAGCGCCCGGTCAATCCCTATGGGGAAACCAAGCTGATGATCGAACGGGCACTCCATTGGTATGGCGAAGCGCACGGCATAACGTCACTCGCGCTGCGCTATTTCAATGCGTCGGGTGCAGATCCGGAGGGCGAGATCGGCGAGGCGCATGATCCCGAGACGCATCTCATTCCCCTGATCCTGGATGCGGTGGCCGGTAAGCGGGAAGCGATCGATGTGTTCGGAACGGATTACCCGACCCGCGATGGGACCTGCGAGCGCGATTACATCCATGTCAGCGATCTCGCAGATGCCCATCTCCAGGCACTGCGCTATTTGGCCGCTGGCGGGCAAACCAGCGCGATCAATCTCGGCACCGGCCAGGGCCATACGGTCCGCGAGGTGATTCACGCCGTCGAAGCCGTCACGGGGAAGCCCGTGCCGTTCCGTGAGACGGGTCGCCGCGCGGGCGATCCGCCGGTTCTGGTGGCAGATGCGCGCCGGGCAGCACAGATGCTCGGTTGGACACCCCGCCGTTCTGATTTGCCGACCATCGTCGATACTGCCTGGGTGTGGCATCAGAACCGCCCTTGAGCCGGTGGAAATCGTAAAGAATATTCCCTTTCCGCCCGGAAGGGGAGAGCGGGAGAAAAACCCGTTATAGCGCTCTATCAGCACGGATATTATCAATGGATGCGATCGACGTTTCGCCGGATCCTCTGTCGGACGGTATGGATAGACCAGCCGTGATGACGCTCGCCCCGGTTCGGGTCGAAGGAAAGTTCTTTTTTGAAGGCGATACCAAGCTCTTTCTGAAGGGCGTGACCTATGGCCCGTTTCCGCTCGGGGAAGACGGGACGCAATTTCCGGCGCGCGACCGCACGCGTCAGGATTTTCGCCTGATGGCTGCTGCCGGTATCAACACGGTGCGGGTGTTTACCGTGCCGCCGATCTGGCTGCTGGACATCGCGGAATCTCAAGGTCTGCGCGTGCTTGCCGGGATTCCCTGGGCGCAGCATGTGACGTTCCTCGATGATGCCAAGCTGAAGGCATCGATTCGCCGCAGTGTCATGGCAGGCGTTGAGAGCTTACAGCGTCATCCCGCGCTGCTCGCCTATATAGTCGGCAATGAGATCCCGCCCGATATGATCCGCTGGCACGGCGCGGATCGGGTTCGGACATTCTTGAAGGGGTTGGTCGGCGCGATCCGGGCGTACCATCCCGGCGCTCTGGTGAGCTATGCGAATTTCCCGTCGACCGAATATCTGACCATCGATTTTACCGATTTCGTCTGTTTCAACGTCTATCTGCACGAGCCGGGGGCATTTCGCCGCTATATCGCGCGGCTGCATAATCTTGCCGTCGACCGGCCGCTCGTGCTGACCGAATTCGGCATGGATACGATGCGCCAGGGTGAGGCGCATCAGGCCGAGACGCTGGGATGGCAGGTGCGGACCGCCTTCGAGCTCGGCTGTGCCGGGACCTGCGTGTTCGCCTGGACCGATGAATGGTTCACCGGCGGTCACCTGATCGAAGACTGGGCGTTCGGGCTGGTCGATCGTGAGCGCCAGCCAAAGCCGGCGCTGGCCGAGGTTGCTGCCCATTATCAGCGTCATTTGCCGCCGCCGCTGGCCAATCCACCCCGCGTGTCGGTCGTGGTCTGCGCCTATAATGCCGAGCGGACCATGGATCAGTGCCTCGCGTCGCTCGAACATCTCGACTACCCGGATTATGAGGTGATCGTCGTCAATGACGGCTCGACCGATGGAACACGCTCGATCGTGTCGCAATATCCATATTGCCGGCTGATCGATCAGGAAAATCGGGGCCTGTCGGTCGCGCGCAATGTCGGTGCCGAGGCGGCGACCGGATCGATTGTCGCTTATACCGATTCGGATTGCGTGGCCGACAAGGACTGGTTGACCTATCTCGTTGCAAAGATGCGCGAGCGCGGCCTGTCTGCGGTCGGCGGCCCGAATTTCCCGCCGCCGGAGGACGATATGGTGCCTGCCGCGGTCGCGGTGTCGCCGGGCGGCCCAACCCATGTGCTGGTGTCGGACGAGGTCGCCGAGCATATCGCCGGCTGCAATATGGCGTTCCGACGCGAGGTTCTGTTAGGACTTGGCGGGTTTGATCCGCTTTATCGCGCGGCCGGCGACGATGTTGATTTCTGCTGGCGGCTACAGGATGCCGGGTACGAGATCGGCTTCGCGCCGGCCGCTGTTGTCTGGCATTTCCGCCGCAATACCGTGGAAGCCTATCTCAATCAGCAGAAAGGCTATGGCAAGGCCGAGGCGCTAGTCTATTCCAAGCATCCGTTGCGCTTCAACCTGTTCGGTCAGGCGAAATGGTTGGGCCGGATTTATGGCGATCTCTCCGCGTCGCTGCTGATATCGCGCAGGCCGCTGATCTATTCCGGCGTTCTTGGGCGCGGCCTGTTCCAGACGCTCTACGAGCCGCCCTCGTCGCTCGCGGCCTTTCTGCCGCTGACATTTGAATGGAATATGGCGGCGCTGCCACTGGCAGTCGCCGGGTTGTTGGCCGGTAGTTGGTGGCTGTTGCTGACCGTGCCGCTGCTGACCTCCTGGGCCATGTGTATCTCGGGCGGCATCAGAGCGCCGGTTGATCCCCGATTTCGCGGCCTAAAGGCACGGGCGCTGATTGCCCTCCTGATTTATCTGGGTCCGATCCTGCGCGGCTGGACGCGCCTCAAGTGGCGCTTGAAGCAATCGCACGCGATGGTCAAGCCGACATACGAGCCCGCCGGCCAGAAAGCCCGGATCGACTGGCCGAATCGTGCTCTGCTGCTGAGCTATTGGGCCGACCATAGCGAAGATAAGGAAGTCTTGGTTGGCGGTTTGATGCGGTTCCTGGTGCCGCAAAAATACTTCGTGCAGATGGATGAGGGCTGGAGCGACTGGGATCTCAAGATCTCACGCGGACTCTGGAGCCGGGCCTTCGTCCTGGTCTGTACCGAAAATCACGGCGGCGAGCAGCGCGTGCTGCGGGTGCGCTGTAGCCTCCGCATGTCCCGCCTGGGCTCCGTTCTGCTGCGGGTCCTGATCGCTGCGACCGCGGTGTCGCTGATCGCGGGGGTTACGACCCCGATCGTGTTGGCCGCCGCTCTGGCAGTTGGCTGCCTCTGCTACATTCTCGCGGAAGTGGTTGCATTCGGCCGGGTGATGCGCCGGGTCATCGACCATGTCGCGCATCAGTCGGGATTGCTGCCGCTCGCTCAGCGAAAGGGCTGAGCGAGCAAATGCGGGGCATTGGCCGCAAAATCCTCCGCTATGTCCGTCCCTATCGCGGCCGGTTCGTCACGACGCTTGTCCAGATTTTCATGATCGGGGCTTGCGATCTCCTGAAACCTTGGCCATTACAGATCGTGGTGGATGATGCGCTCGGCGGCCGGCACGCGGATCTGCCGATGGTCGGCGGCTGGTCACCGATGGCGCTCGCCGCAGGCGCCTGTCTGGCGCTGGTGCTGATCCATTTGGCGTCCGGTGTACTGACCGTTTTCTATAATTGGAGCTCGATCGCGCTGGGTCAGCGAATGGTCACAGACCTGCGCGGCGATCTCTATGCCCATCTGCAACGCCTGTCGTTAGCGTTCCATACTAAGCAGAAGGTCGGTGATCTGCTGATGCGGATCACCGGCGACAGCTATGCCGTCCAGACCATGATCATGAACGGGCTGCTGCCGATCCTGTCGGCCCTCATCCTGCTGATCGGCATGATTCTGGTGCTGACACCGATTGACCCGCTGCTGACGGCCGTGTCGCTCAGCATCGTGCCGGTGCTCTTTGTCCTGATTGCGATCTTCAATCGCAAGATCGCCGGCGTTGCGACTGCAGCCCGCGATAATGACAGCCATGTCTATTCCGTCGTGCAGTGGGGCATGGGGTCGATCAAGCATATTCAGGCCTTCGCCAAGGAAGACGAGGAGTATCGCCGCTTCATGGCGGCGTCCGGCGCGGCTCTCCGCTCGCATCTCCGGCTCTACGCGTGGCAGACCAGCTATTCCGCCGCGATCAATGCGATGGTGGCGTGCGGTACGGCTCTGGTGATTTTTGCCGGCGCGCGCGAAGTGCTGGATGGCTCACTGTCACTGGGACAGCTCCTTGTCTTCATCGCCTATCTGGCGCAGCTCTACGCACCGATTAACCAGATCACGCAGAGCTGGAGCATGATCGCTGGCGCCCGGGTGGGGGCGACACGCTGTTTTGAGGTGCTGGAGACCGATCCGGATCTCGCTGACGGAACGGCGTCATTTCCTCCGACCGGCGCGGCGGGGCGGATCGAATGGCGGCAGGCCGGGTTTCACTATCGCCCGGAGCTGCCAGTTTTGCGCGGCATCGATCTCGTCGTGGAGCCTGGTCAGACCGTGGCCTTGGTCGGTGCGACCGGGGCGGGCAAATCGACCCTTCTTGGATTGCTGCCGCGGTTTTACGATCCGACCGCGGGACAGGTGCTGATCGACGGCGTCGATCTGAAAGAATATCGCTTGCGTGCCTTGCGCAACCAGATCGCTATGGTGCTGCAACCGCCGCTAATCTTTCCGCTGAGTGTCCGGGATAATATCGCGTATGGACGACCATCCGCCACGATCGAGGAAATCCGCGATGCGGCCAGACTGGCCCGGATTGATCGGATGATCGACCAGTTGCCGCAGGGTTATGACACGGTGATCGGCGAATCCGGGGCAACCCTGTCCGAGGGGGAGAAGCAACGCCTGACGATCGCCCGGGCGCTGTTGCGGCAAGCGCCGATCCTGATCCTTGACGAGCCGACATCGGCACTTGACACCGAAACTGAAGCGCTGGTGATGCAGGCGGTCGAGCGACTGACCAAAGGCCGCACCACTTTTGTGATCGCGCATCGGCTCTCCACGATCCGTCGGGCTGACCGCATCCTGGTCCTAAAGGACGGCGTTATTGCCGAGGCGGGGAGTTTTTCGGAATTGATGCAGATCGGCAAATTATTTGCGACATTGTACAATACGCAATTCGCACCTGTCGGGGATTCGCACGTTGGCGCCTAGCAGAAAAACGATACTCGTCTTGCACCTCGCCGGTCAGATCCCGATGGCCGGCATCGCCTGGCAGGCGCTGCATTACGTGCTGGGGCTGCGGCGGTTGGGGTTCGATGTCTGGTATATCGAGGATTCGGGCGCCAATCCCTACGATCCTCGGCAGCGCAGCATCGTCGAGGATTGCAGCTATAATGTCGGCTATGTCCAGTCGATGATGGCGCGATACGATATGAGTGATCGCTGGGCCTATTGGGATGCGGCGAATGACCGGGTCTACGGCATCTCCAAAGAGCGCCTGATGGCGCTTTATGGTGAAGCCGCTGCCTTGGTCAATTTGTGCGGCGCGACGCGGCTGCGCGAAGAGCATCTGAAGTGCCCAATTCGGCTCTTTATCGATACTGATCCGGTTTTCGAGCAGGCCAAAATTGCGGCAGGCAATCCGGATTCGCTCCAATATCTCGCCATGCACACCCATCATTTTACCTACGGAGAAAATTTGGGCGCGCCGGATTGTCCGGTGCCGATTACCCATTTCGACTGGAAGAAGACTCGGCCGCCGGTCTTGGTGGATTTATGGGATGCGGGCTGTGTGGCTGCCGGCCCCTATTTCACGACCATCGCGACCTGGGAAAACAAGGGTAAGGATATCCAGGTCGGCGCCGAGACCTATCGGTGGTCCAAGCATGTCAATTTCTTGCGATTCCTCGATCTGCCCCGCCAGTTGCTGCAGCCCTTCCGGCTGGCGATGACGCCCCCCTCGGCCGATATCGAGGCGCGGATCCGCGATGGCGGCTGGGATATCGTGGATCCCATCCCAGTATCGTCCGATATGCTGCGCTATCGCGACTTCATCGTGACGTCGCGCGGCGAATTCACTGTGGCCAAGGATATCTACGTGCGCCCGAACAGCGGCTGGTTCTCCGATCGGTCGGTCTGTTATCTGGCGGCCGGCCGGCCGGTGATTACGCAGGAAACCGGTTTCTCGAAATTCGTCGAAACCGGGCGTGGCCTGTTTCCGTTCAGCTCCCTTGAGGAAATCCGCGACGCCGTGCGCATGATCAATGCGGATTATGCTAAACATTCGATCGGCGCCATCGAAGTGGCGTATGAATCATTCGATGCCGACGCGGTGTTGCGCAAACTGGTGGCGGAGGCCGATATCTGATCGCCCGCAAATTTCAGAATTTTTCCGAATTCCGTCAGGACAAATCTGACGAAACCTGCGCAGCTTCGGATCCTACGTTTGAGGACGTCATCGATCAGGGAGAGGGCAGTATGGTATCGTCACATTGTCGCGTTTCAGCGCTTCTCGGCACATTTGTTGCCGGCATAACGCTGCTGGCCGGGCGGCCGGCCTTGGCCGAAACACCCCAAATTCTATCTCACGCCGCCGTCACGGACAGTGTCGATCTTGATCTGTACTTCCCGTTACGGAACATCGACGATCTGCGGCACCTCGTTGAGGAACAGGTTCGGGAAGGCTCGCCGTCCTACCACAAATGGCTGAAGCCGGCTGAAGTTGAAGCCGCCTATGGTCCGACCGAAGCGACGATCCGGGCGGCGACCGCGGAGATCGAGGCTCATGGCTTTACCGTAACCGGTCATCTGGCGCATTCGCTCCGCATCCGCGGCACGATCGGTGCGGTCGAAGCCGCCTTCGGGGTCCGGGTCAACCATGCCCGGTTTGCCGATGGCTCAACCTCGCTGGTGGCGGATGGTGCGCTGCACTTGACGCCGGTTCTGGCGGCGAGTGGGGTGCGCATCCCGCAATTTACCAGTGTCGGTCCGATGCACCGGCATTCGCAAATCGTCAGCCATGCGCCGCTGAGTGCTATCAGCAGCAGGCCGCGCAACTACGAAAGCGCCTACGGCCCCTATCTCGCGGCCGATCTTCGCCAAGCCTATGACTATCCGTCGGTGGCGGGTGTGGATGGCAAGGGTGTGGTGATCGGTATATTGATGCAAGGAGCCTATGATAAATCCGACATTGATAATTATTTCAGTGCAGAAAATGTGGGTAGCAGCCTTTATCCGAAATTGGGCACAGTCCTTGTCAATGGCGGCACTGCATTCGACTCGAGCGCTTCGACCGAGACCCATCTCGACATTGAGCAATCCTCGGGCATGGCTCTGGGGGCGACGGAGATTCTCTATAATCTATCGGATCTCACTGACCCAACAGTGCTCTATGGGCTCAACCTCATGGTCTCGGACAACGTTGTCGATGTCGTCAACATGTCGTTTGGTAGGCCTGAGGTGACATACCTAGCAAAGTACAATAATAACATTGATCAAAGCTATCTGCTGGAAGTTGAGGACGAGCTGTTCTTGCAGGGGAGTGCACAGGGCATCACCTTCGTCGCCAGTACCGGCGATTTCGGTGCTGATCCAACAGTGAACAAGAAACAGGTAGTCACGGTTGAAGCACCGTCCAGCGACCCGTACGTCACCGCTGTCGGCGGCACCAATCTCATCACCGCATATCACCAGGGCTCCACTGATTCTGCCTACGTCTCGGAATTCGAGCTTCCTGATCCTGTGCAGGGCGGCGGGGCCTGGGGCTCGGGTGGGGGGATCAGCATTTTCTGGACGAAGCCAGCATACCAAAAACTGGTGCCGACCCCGTCGACCAAGGCACGTACTGTCCCGGATATTGCGCTCCATATGGGGGGCTGTCCCAGCCAACACACCGCCGCTTGCTCGACCGACAGAAGTTCCGATTGGGTGTCGATCGGTGGCCAGCTTACTGGCGTGATCGGAACCAGTGCATCGTCACCCGATATTGCCGGGATGTTCGCGCTGACCGTCAATCTGAACCAGGGCCGGCTCGGGCCGATGAACACGTATATTTATACTCAGTCAAAGGCACAAATCGCCGGCAAGGGTACGTATTTCCACCACTCAGCGATCAAGGGTAATAATTCGGTCTATTCGATCAAAGCACCCTATGATCTCGTGATCGGCAACGGCACGCCGGATGTCCGGAAATTCCTAGAAATTACAAACCTGGCAGCGTCGGGTTACCCTGGTACATCCAGCAATCCGTAAGGGATGTGGGCGGCTGTAGCGATGCAGCCGCCCGTATGTATATCGGTCAGCTATTTTGCAGCTGCCAAGCGATGTCCTGGGCCATATTCCAGAGATAGCCCTTATTCGCGACCGATCCGACGATCACGCAGCCGAGCCCGGCATGGCGCCACGTCATCATATTGACGTTGTCACGATGGTCGAAGGTCGGCTGTAGATCGGGCTTCTTAGACTTCCACAGCGTGACCGTTATCGTGCCGAGTTCCTTGTTGTCGGTCGCATAGACGAATTCGTAAGCGGGTTTCCCGCCATCCAGCACGAGCTTCTTGGCACCTTGGAAATCGAGGCCCCACGGTTTCATGTTGGGAACCTTGATATCGATCGGCAGCTTGTGCTCGGCACCGGGCGGCACGTCGAATGCCGTGTTCTCGCCGGCAGTGGCCGACGCGATCACCAGATTATGATAGCCGGCCACGTTGTCGAGGAACCCGGAACCGGGCTGACCCTCGTTGGCCAGGATATAGGCGGATCCGCTGCCCAGGACCAACAAGGCAACCGATGCTGCCGCCGCCATTGTCGCCCAACGGCGCCACTGCGGAGGGTGCTTCGGCCGCCCGCTGATCGGGAACGGCACGATTGTCGTGTCTTGCGGCGATGCCGCGCGCAACAGATGGGCCGGTACCGGCTCGCGCAGTACGGAGTCGAACGAGTCACGGATCAGAGCGGTCGCTTCGCTCAATATCTGCAACCGCGCGCGCAGCGTTGGATCCCGCTCAAGCCAGGCTTCGATTGACGCAAGTTCCGCCTCGGGCAATTCGCCATCCAGAAAGGCCACGAGCTGTTCGTCGTTCGGCCGTTCAGTCATCCGTACCTCCTCGAAGACCGCCACCACGCTCCAGGATAGCTGCAAGGGCGACCCT
>Ga0116226_10004946_pt1 | contig 11855 bp, 9 predicted proteins | sample S1TSphfallax_FD_89692 | JGI IMG/M metagenome (GOLD analysis project Ga0116226, IMG submission 89692) | Host-associated microbial communities from peat moss isolated from Minnesota, USA - S1T2_Fa - Sphagnum fallax MG | ecosystem: Host-associated > Plants > Peat moss > Unclassified | place: USA... | reverse complement strand
GCGGGCGCAGCACCCGCTCGGCGCATGCATTGACCCGCGCGACCCACCAATCGTTGAACCATACCAGCGGCAGCGCAATCATCAGCGACACCGCAAAGACCGTCGCGATCGCGGCAAGCGCACCGTGATGCAGATACACGCTGGAGCCGACCGAGCAGATCACCAGAACATGGATCAAATAGACGGGAAAGGAGATCTGACCCAGCACAGCTGCGAACTTTCCAGAAAGCATCTGGCGCACAGGGGGAAATACCTCGATCGTGCAGATCATCAAGGCTGCTCCAAGCACCAGTGGGTCGGTGGCCGACATGCCCAAAGAAACGAGAAAACCGAACGCTGCATAAGCGCCCACGGCATGACCTGGATAGCCCATCAGATAGAGCGATATTAACATCGCCGGGTAGGCCAACAATCGAGGCAGATTGGCACCGCGCGGCAGCAGGACAGCCATCGCGACGCCAAGCGGAAATGCCTCCAAATAGGGCTCGGCAAAATGTAGCAGCGCCACCAGGATAGCCGTCAGGGCGATCACCACCCAGGCAGACGATTTGCGTGCTTCAAGCAAAATGGGCGCCGCGCCAAATGCAATCAAACTGCCGGCGAATTCCGGATGCATAGTCCATAGGCTGCTATCGAACAACGCGTCACCACGGAAGAACACGAAGAAGGCGCCTTGCGCCAAGGCATCGCGCCAGTGTATCGCCGCCGTTGTCACCGCCGGCGCGAATAGGCGGAAAAATGCATCGCCAAACAGACTGAGCCACGCCGAGCCGGATGCCGCACCCGCCTCTTCAAAACGATAGAGGTGGAAATAGAATAAGGCGTAGGAGATCAGCACGGTTATCCCTACCGGTCCCATCAGGCGAGGCCAGCGTTTCAAGGCACCTTTCATGAGGATACGCGTATCGCCATGCAGGCAATACCGACGCGTGAGGACATAGCCCGACAAGACGAAGAACAGGCACACTGCCGCCGCCCCATTGATCAATACGAAGAATGGATTGCCTTGCAGGCTATCGGGGCCGGCGACGGGAATCGGCCCGAAGCCATAATATTTTGGCATGAACGCGATGATCGAATGATGCAGGACAACGATCAGGGCCGCAATGCCACGCAAGGCTTCAAGTGGAATATCCTTAGGCTTCGTCGTATCGGATTGTTTTTTTTCTACGGAAATTTATTCGACCCCGGATGATGGTTCTGGACCGCTAGCCAGGCTTGCATTCGAGCACCGACCTGCCCAGAGTCGTTCGATTCTGTCAGCTTTCCCGCAGCGTGACAAGCGCATGGGATGGCCCGGCGGCGCAGCGATCGAGCTTTGCCGCCTGCTGCTTAGGCGCCCCACGATTGGAGGATATGCTCTATGAGCCACACGCAACTGCTGATCGACTATAAAGCTGCCCTCACCCCCAACTCTGGACTGGACAACACATACGCGCCACTCCCGGTGGCCGTGCGCATGGCTGGGTGAATACGCGGCACCAACGAGGGCTCATCCAGCCCCTGGGTACGTGCATCGGGCAGCAAAGCGGCATCGACGAAATGTTCGGCAGCAATGTCTGGCGCCAAGGTATCGAGCAAAGTCTGGAAGGTCGAAATGTGTGCCGCCGAGGTGTGTAGAAAAGCGATTTGAGCCATGGCTGGACTACCATGTGCCTGCGCTATTCCTTCGCCTTGGCACCGATCGCCGATCTGATCGAGCAGGCCATCGCCGACGTGTTGGCTGCGGGATTGCGCACCGCCGATATCCGCGGCGTCCATGCTACATCGGTGTCGACCGCGCAGATGGGCGATGCCATCCTGAACCGCTTGAAAGCGCAAATGAACTAAGGGGAATCCCCAGGAAATCCGCACCGTCTGTGCACTGCCGCCGCATGGCGCAGCGGCGGCAGTGCAGCTTGGGCGTGCCGGTTCAGCGCTTCGAGCCCGAAATCACATCGATCCACACCGCCAGCACCAAGATACTGCCTTTGACTATCATCTGCCAGAAGGCATCGACATCCAGCATGGACATGCCGTTGTCGAGACTGGCCATGACCAGGGCGCCGATGACCGCGCCGAACACGGTACCCGAACCACCGCGCATCGAGGTACCGCCGATAAAGCAGGCAGCGATCGCATCCAGCTCGCCCATGGTGCCGGCCGAGGGGGAACCCGCTGCCAGACGTGCGGTATTGACCAGGCCACCGAATGCGCACATCAAGCCCATCAAGCCGAAGATGGCCAGCTTGACGCGATTCACATTGATGCCGGACAAGCGGGTGGCTTCCATATTGGAACCCACCGCATACACGCGGCGCCCGAATACAGTCTGGTTGGCGATATAGGTAAAGATGCCCATGATGGCCAGCAACAACAAGACCGGCACCGGAATGCCCCCGTAGGCATTGAGTGTCGTGAGAAATCCGAGCAAGGCCAGCCCCAGCGCGATCACCTTGACCACATCCTGCCAGCGCGGCACCTGCGCCAGTTGATAGCGCGCCCTATCCTGTCGTTGGCGTACGGTCAGCATAGTCAGGCCGATAAACAACAGTGCCGCCAACAGATCACCCGCTAGGGGTGGTAGATAACCCTGACCGAGATAGACGAGTGAATCCGAGACAGGCGCGATGGTCGAGCCAGCTGTGATACCGAGCAAGACGCCCCGATATGCCAGCATCCCGCCCAGCCCGACGATAAACGATGGGATGCGTTGATAGGTCGACAGATAGCCATTGAACAAACCCAGCAGCACGCCCAGCACCATGGTCACCAACACGGTCAGAACGATAGGCAGGTGATAACTGAAATCGAGTATCGCAGCCACGCCACCGACCAGCCCCAAGAGCGATCCGACCGATAGGTCGATCTCGCCCGCGATAATCACGAATACCATGCCGCAAGCCAGCAACCCGGTAATCGACATCTGCCGCAACAGATTGGACAGATTGCGCGGCGTCAGAAAAGCGCCTTGCGTCAGAAAGAAGAAGAACACCCAGATCGCGGCAATCGCCAGCAGCAAGGCCAGGATCTTATAGCGCGCAAAATAGTGCATCACCCGTTGTGTACCCATTACCATCCTCAAATCGAAACGCTTCGTCGGTATCGGAACGCAGCAGCGCAGCAGCGCCCAAGGGGCGCGCGCAGCCGAATTCCGATCGTTATGTCGGCATCATGCGGCGCGTGGACTGGGCGTCGGCTGCTTGATCGCCGCTGCCAGAATCTGCTCCTGGCTCAGGTCCTGATTGACGAAGTCGCCGCGCAACTGGCCTTCGCCTATCACCAGGACCCGATCGCTGATCCCCAGTATCTCCGGCAGTTCCGATGACACCATGATGATGGAGATGCCGCGCTGCACCAGCTCAAAGATCAGCTTGTAGATTTCGTACTTGGCGCCCACATCCACGCCACGGGTGGGCTCGTCGAGTATCAATATCTTGGGGTCCGGCAGCAGCATTTTTGTCAGCACGGCTTTTTGCTGATTGCCGCCGGATAGACTGGCAATCGATAAGGCGGGACTGGCTGCCTTGACGGAGAGCCGCGCCATCGCGGTATGGATGGTATTGAGTTCGGCCGCCGCATCGATGCGCCCCAGATGCGCAAAGCCAGGCAGCACGGCCAACGTCATATTCTGGCCCACCCCCAGTTGCGGCACGATACCGTGGCGTTTTCTATCCTCGGGCACCATGCCGATACCTGCGCTGATGGCGTCGACCGGGTTGCGGATTTTGACCACCTGCCCCTCCACCAGGATCTCGGCGCTGTATTCGCCAGGATAGGCACCGAATACCGCCTGCATCAATTCGGTACGGCCGGCACCGACCAGACCGGCAACGCCGAGTATTTCGCCGCGACGCAGCGAGAAGGAAATATCGTCGACCCGCTTGCGTTCGGGATTGACCACATCGTAGCAAGTCACATGCCGTGCCTCGAAGATCACGTCGCCTATGGCATGCGGTTCGCGCGGAAACAGGTTTTTGATTTCGCGCCCCACCATCATCGAGATGATGCGCTCGGTGCTCAGCGCCTTCATCGGCTGTGTCGCCACATGATGTCCATCGCGTATCACAGTTATGGTGTCGCACACCGCTTCGACTTCATCGAGCTTGTGCGAAATATAAACGCAGGCGACGCCCTTCTTTTTCAGGTCGCGCACAATCTTGAGCAGCGTCGAAATTTCGGAGGCAGTCAGTGACGAAGACGGTTCATCGAGCAACAGCAACTTGGCGTCTTTGTTCAGTGCCTTGGCAATCTCGATCAACTGCTGATGGCCGCCGCCATAATTCATCACGGGCTGCGCCACATTGATACCTTCGATATTGAGTTCGGCCAGCAGCGCTTCCGCACGCCGATACATCGCCGCGTAATTCATGCGACCACCGGGCCGTGTCAGCTCGCGCCCCATAAAAATGTTTTCGGCCACCGACAACTGGGGCACCAGCATCAATTCCTGGTGAATGATGACGATACCGGCACGCTCTGTATCGCGCACGCTGCCGGCCTTCAGTTCCTGGCCTTGCCACAGTATCTTGCCGTCCCAGCTACCATGGGGATAGACCCCCGACAGCACCTTCATCAGTGTCGACTTGCCGGCGCCGTTCTCACCACATAAGCCGACGCATTCGCCGGGGGCGACCCGCAGATCGATCCCGTCCAATGCCTTGATACCGGAAAACGACTTGCCGATACCGGTCATTTCCAATATGTAATCCGACATCTCCACCCCGCAGAATAGCCTGAGCGCCGGCCGTCAGGCGAGCCTGCGCCGAGCGCATGGGATCGATCAATCGCGCGCGTTGAACCGCCCCAGGCAGAGCCGCAAGGGACTCCGCCCGGGACAGCCGTGCGACGTGTTTATTGACCCGCCAATTGCTGTTGAGTGTAGAAGCCGTCTTTGACGACCAGGTCGACATTGCTCTTGGTCAGCAAGGTCGGTTGCAGCAGCACGGTATTGACCTCTTCCTTGCCGTTGTCATACTTGGCATTGAAGGCCGGGGTTTCACCACGGGCCAGTTGTACCGACAGTTTGGCGGCTTCGCCGGCGATCAGCTTGAGCGGCTTGTAGACCGTCATGGTCTGGGTGCCGTCGATCACGCGCTTGACCGCAGCCAGGTCGGCATCCTGCCCCGACACCGGCACTTTACCCGCCAGATGCTGGGCTGCCAGCGCCTGGATGGCGCCGCCTGCCGTGCCATCATTCGAGGCCACGATGGCATCGATCTTGTTATTGTTCGCCGTCAAAGCGTCTTCGACAATGCGCAGCGCCGTCGAGGCGCTCCACTCCGGCACCCACTGTTGGCCGACCACCTTGATATCGCCCTTGTCGATCGCCGGCTGCAGCACCTTCAACTGGCCTTCGCGCAGCATCTTGGCGTTGTTGTCGGTCGGCGCGCCGCCAAGCAGGAAGTAATTGCCCTTGGGTTGCGCGTTATAGACCCCTTGCGCTTCCAGTTCACCGACTTTTTCGTTGTCGAAGGAGATATACGCGTCGACATCCGAGTCGAGGATCAGGCGGTCGTACGAGACCACTTTGATGCCGGCTTTCTTGGCTTCGGCAATCACATTGCCCAGGGTTTTGGAGTTGAACGGCACGATTACGATCACATCGACATTACGCGCGATCAAGTTTTCGATCTGCGCATTCTGACGTTCGGCACTGGCGTTGGCCGACTGCACCGACACCGTGGCGCCGAGCTTCTCGGCGGCGGCGACAAAATAGTCGCGATCGCGTGACCAGCGTTCAACGCGCAGATCATCGATGCAAAACCCGATCACCGGATGTTCCTTGCTGGCATGGGCGAGCGGTGCCGCCAATGCCAGACTTGCCAATACCGCACTGCAAATCAGAGAATTCCAATGCTTTTTCATGTCTCGCTCCTTATGTTTTATGTGACCGCAATCTGGGTGGGTCGTGTGCTGCACCGGCCGACTGCGGATACTGCGGATACCGCCTTAGAGCCTCCTGAAACACTACGCTTGCTGATTGATTGCTGTTACTGATTACCCACTACCGCTTGCTGATGACGCCTGCAATCCTGCCCCTGCCATCCATCATGCCGTGCCCCACCGCCATCACACGTGTGGGGCCGCACTCAATGCCGCCCCGGCCCTGAAAGCCGGGCTAGCCTAAGCCCTGCAGTGATCACCCGAAAACGGGCTGAAGTGCCCGATACAACTTTCTGAAAATTACCCGCCGCTGCGCAAAATACGCATGGCGCGCGGGATCTGGGGTGCGCACCGCACGCACCGCCGGCAGCGGGCATATCTGTTCCAGCGGTAACGCCGGCTCCAGCGCCAGATAGGCGAGTCGCGCCGCCCCCAGGGCCGGACCGACCTCGCCACCACTGCGCAGGGTCAAGGTGCGACCCAAGATATCGGCCAGCATCTGAGTCCAATAATCGCTACGCGAACCGCCGCCGATGACCGTGATAGCCTCCGGCACCAGCCCGCTCTCGTGCAGTGCATCCAACCCATCTTGCAGCGCGAAGCCGACGCCCTCCAGCGTGGCCCAGGCCAAATCGGCCCGTTGGGTGTCGGGGCCCAGGCCATAGAACACGCCTTTCGCATGCACATTGTTGTGCGGGGTCCGTTCGCCAGCCAGATAAGGCAAAAACCAGGGCCGCTCCGGATCATCATTGGCGCCGGCCACCTCGGCATCGGCAAGTAAGGCCGCCACATCCGCATAAGCGCATAGTCTGGCCGTAAAGTCCAGGCACCCGGCTGCGTTCAGCATCACCGACATCAAGTGCCAGGTCTGCGGCAAAGCATGGCAAAAGCTATGTACCGCGCTACCGGGATTGGAGAGGAAGCCATCCGTGACCACGAAATAAACCCCCGAGGTACCCAGCGACAGCATCGCCTGACCCGGACGCACGATTCCGACACCGATGGCACCGGCGGCATTATCGCCACCGCCCGCCACCACGGGAATCTGGCCCAGTCCAAGCTGCTGCGCGAGTGCCGCGCTCAGACGTCCGGTCCAACGATTACCCTCGACCAACGTCGGCATTTGCTTGCGCGTCAGGCCACAGGCGGCCAGCAAGGCGTCATCCCAGTCACGCGTAGCTACATTCAACCAGAGTGTACCGGCCGCGTCGGACGGATCGGTCGCGTAGTCGCCCGTCAAGCGATAGCGCAGATAGTCCTTGGGTAGCAACACCTTGGCGATGCGCGCGAAAATCTCCGGTTCGTGACGGCGCAGCCATAGCAGCTTGGGCGCAGTAAAACCGGGTAATGCAGGATTCCCGGTCAACCTGCGCAAGGCCGGCATGGCCGCTTCCAGCTCGCCGCATTCGATATCGCAACGGCCATCGTTCCAGAGGATGGCCGGGCGCAGCACCGCACCGTCGGCATCCAGCAAGGTAGCGCCGTGCATCTGACCGCTCAGACCGATGGCTTCGATGGCACTCGCCGCGATACCCTGCGCGCGCGCCTGGCTGATCAATTGCTGCAGTGCGCCCAAGGTGGCTTCCCACCAGGCTTGCGGCGCTTGCTCGGACCAGCGTGGCTTGGGATGCTGCAGCGTCAGGCCTTGGCTTGCGCTGGCCCGGACGCTGCCAGCGCGATCCAGCAGAATAGCCTTGACGCCCGAGGTACCCAGGTCAATGCCGATAAACATGGGCGTGACTCTCAGGAAAAGATGGTTTGGTTGACCAGATTTTCCAGACGCTCCTGCTGACCACTGCGATGCTGCGGATTGAGCTCACGCTGCACCACGTCCTGACTCAAGGCAGCCAGGGTGGTGTGGCCGGCGAGAATGCTGCGTCCGAAGTCGCTATCCCAACCCGCGTAGCGCGCGTTCTTGAGGTCGGCGAGTTGATTGTGTTCGATCAGCCGCACGGCACGTTCAAGCGCCAGCGCCAGCACATCGATCGCGCCGATATGGCCGTGGAACAGATCCCCCACGGCCGTGCTTTGGCGCCGCAGCTTCGAATCGAAATTCATGCCGCCGCTGCTGAAGCCGCCGCCTTTCAGCACTTCATACAGCACCAGGGTCATTTCCTCGACGCTGTTCGGGAACTGATCGGTATCCCAACCGTTTTGAGGATCACCGCGATTGGCATCGAGGCTGCCAAAGATACCCAAGGCGATCGCCTGCGCCACCTCGTGATGAAACGAGTGGCCGGCCAACGTCGCGTGGTTGGCCTCCAGATTTACCGCGACTTCCTTATCCAAGCCGTATTGCACCAGGAAGCCATACACGCTGGCGACATCGTAGTCGTATTGATGTTTGGTCGGCTCTTGCGGTTTGGGTTCGATCAGCAAGGCGCCCTTGAAACCGATTTTATGTTTGTGCTCGACGACCAGCCGCAAAAAGCGCGCGTACTGTTCGCGTTCGCGTTTCAGATCGGTATTGAGCAGCGTGTCGTAGCCCTCGCGTCCGCCCCACAACACATAATTGGCGCCGCCCAATTGCTGGGTCGCGTTGAGCGCGTGGCACACCTGATTGGCGGCGTAGGCAAACACCTCAGGGTCCGGGTTGGTGGCGGCACCGGCGGCATAACGCGGATGCGAAAACAGATTGGCCGTGCCCCACAGCAATCGAACACCGGCTTCCTCCTGCTTCTTCTGCAGATAATCGGTCAGACGCCGGAAATTCTCGACATAGGCGCGGGGACCGCTGCCCTCGGGCGCGACATCGGTATCGTGGAAGGTATAGAAAGGCGTGCCCAACTTGCTGAAGAATTCGAAGGCCACATCGGCTTTCTGAAACGCGCGCTCAAGTTCGTCACCGGGCTGATGCCAGGGTCGTTGAAAGGTACCTTGACCGAACACGTCGCTGCCGGGCCAGACAAAGGAGTGCCAATAGCACACTGCAATGCGCAAATGCTCGGCCATGGTTTTGCCTAGCAGTTTGCGGGACGCATCGTAATGACGAAACGCGTAAGGGTTAACCGAGGTGGGGCCTTCAAAGGCGATGGGCGCAATCTGTTCAAAATAGGACATCATGTCTCCTGCTGTTATACGTTGGTTTGACGCCATGCTGCCGCGACCTCACGCAGCGCGCAATTACGAAATCCGCCATTACCCATGATGTTTCTCACCGCACCGGTCACGCTGCCCGCCAGACCTGGACCGACTCGCCTTACAATGTCCAGCGAACCGGCGAGACGCCTCCACCTGGCCCTATCTCCATTACCTCTTGCACCGAAGCCATGAGCCGCGCCCAGACCACGCATCGCATTGCTTTGCTATTCAACGCAAACAAGATCTATGACCGGGAAATCATTACCGGCATCGGCGACTACCTTCAGTCAACGCGGGTGGTATGGGATCTGTTTCTGGAAGACGACTTCCGTTGCCGCCTGAACGGCATCGAGCAATGGCAGGGCGACGGCATCATTGCCGACTTCGATGATCCGGCGGTATGTGCCGCGCTGGACCAATGCAGTGTGCCGGTGGTGGCAGTCGGGTCCTCATACCGCGATGCAGCACAGTACCCCCCCAAGCTGCCCTATATCGCGACCGATAATGCCAAGCTGATCCAACTGGCATATGGCCATCTGATCGATGTTGGACTGCAGCAATTCGCGCTCTACAGCCTGCCCGCCGCCCCTGAAAACCGTTGGGCCCAGGAGCGCGAAGCGGCTTTTCTCGACTTGCTGGCGGCTGACGGCCTGAGCGGCACCATCTATCGCGGCGCTTCCACCAGCGCGCCGGCCTGGAACGAAACGCTGGAGCAACTGAGCGCCTGGCTGCTGAGTCTGCCCAAACCCATCGGTATTGTTGCCGTCACCGACGCGCGCGCCCGACATCTGCTGCAAGCCTGCCTGATGGCGGGTCTGGCGGTGCCGGAACAGGTCGCCATTATCGGCATCGACAACGATCCGCTGACGCGCACGCTCACGCGCACACCGCTGTCCTCGGTAATACAGGGCACCGAGGAAATGGGTCGCACCGCCGCGCACTTGTTGCACAAGATGCTGCACGGCGCCCGCTTCCCGGGCGTGCGCATTCTGGTGCCGCCGGTCGGCATCAATGTGCTGGCTTCCAGCAAGCATGAATCGCCGGCCAGTCCCTATGTGATGCGGGCGCGTCACTTTATCCGGCAATACGCATGCCAGGGTGTGAAGACCGAACAAGTGGCGGACTATGTCGGTGTATCGCGCTCGTCGTTGGAAGAATATTTTCGGCGTGAACTCGGTCATACCGTGCACCACGAAATCCTGCGCCATAAGCTCGATGCCGCCAAGACGCTGTTGGCCCAACACCAGGCTTCCAGCGCAGAAATCGCAATACGCTGCGGCTTTACTTCGCTGCAATATATGTATGCGGTGTTTCGCCGTGAACTCGGCTGCACCCCCAAGGAATTTCAGGAACGTGTCGGCACACCTGCCCCGGTATCGGCCGCACCGCTCAGCCCAAACACGCTACGCCAAGACCTGCCATGATCCATTCCGTCCGCACTTCCTCTTCCATCTGGGGCCACCTGGCGTCGGGCGACGCCGTCACCCGCTATACCCTGCGCAATGCGCGCGATATGCAAGTCACCCTGATAGACCTGGGCGGCGCCCTGCAATCGTGGTTGGCGCCCGATCGTAGCGGGCGCCTTGCCGATGTGGTGCTGGGCCACCCAGAGGCTGCGCACTACGCCTCAGAGCGCAATTTTTTTGGCGCCTTGATCGGACGCTGGGCCAATCGTATCGGCGGCGCCCGCTTTACGCTGGACGGCATCGATTACACGGTCGACCACAATGACGGCGCCAACTTGCTGCACGGCGGCTGGCGCGGCTTCGATCAGGTGTTCTGGGAAGTCGCCGAGGACGATGGCGGCTTGTTGCTGCGCTATGAATCACCCGAAGGCGAAGGGGGCTTCCCCGGCAATGTCACGGTACAGGTGCGCTATCAGCTCGATGATGACGGTACCCTCACCATCGCTTACGATGCGCTCACCGACGCGCCGACCCCGCTCAATCTGACCAACCATGCGTTTTTCAATCTGAGCGGCCCGCATACGGATATCCGCGGCCATGTGCTGACCATAGACGCCGACCAATTTCTGGAGGTCGATGACGCCTTGATCCCAACCGGGTTGGCCGACGTCGCCGGCAATGCCTTCGATTTCCGCACCCCGGCGCCAATCGGCGCGCGGCTGGCTTGGCCCAATGCGCAATTGGAGCGGGCCGGCGGTTTCGATCATTGTTTTGTGCTGCGCCCGGCGCCAGAGGTCGGCGCTTTGCGCCACGTGGCCCAAGTCTACGATCCTTCCAGCGGGCGGGAGTTGTCGGTCGCCACCACCGAAGTCGGTCTGCAGCTCTACACCGGCAATTTCCTGGGTGGGCAGCGCGGCAAGGCCGGCGCGGTCTATCGCAAACATGACGCGCTATGCCTGGAAGCGGGTGCCTATCCTAACCACATCAATATGCCGGATGCAGAACGCGTGATATTGCGGCCGGGCCAGCGCTATCGGCAGGTGACGCAATATCGCTTGAGCGTGCGTGACGAGGAATAAACCTCTGGTCCCGGGCTTAATTGGCGCGAGCCCGGATCAAGCGCATGCCCCAACCGCTGTGCAGTGTGCCATCGTCGCGCAGCAGCGGCACCACGGCCGCGAGCAAGCGCTCGCGCATATGTTCACGCGCCCCCGCCGACATCCGATCGATACTGTAGGTCTGCAGCAAGGCATCCCACAGTTGCAGCGGTGTCGGCGTCCAATCGATCTCGACATCCTCCACCTCTACTTGGTCGAAGGCGCCGCTCAACAGTTCACGCCAGCCCGCTTCGCTGTGCGCACGCGCATCGCCAAACGGCAGGTGCGACAGATCTTCCTTGGCAATGGGCCGAAATACGCTGTGGAAGATGTCAGCCACCTCGCCCAGCAAAAAACGACGGCCGACCAGCGTGGCGAACTGCCCGCGCGGGCGCAGCACGCGCCG
>Ga0116226_10004944_pt1 | contig 11859 bp, 9 predicted proteins | sample S1TSphfallax_FD_89692 | JGI IMG/M metagenome (GOLD analysis project Ga0116226, IMG submission 89692) | Host-associated microbial communities from peat moss isolated from Minnesota, USA - S1T2_Fa - Sphagnum fallax MG | ecosystem: Host-associated > Plants > Peat moss > Unclassified | place: USA... | reverse complement strand
GAACTCGGCTACCCGGACCGGGTGCACGAGCGCGAACTGCTGCGCAGCGGCGAGCGACGCGATCTCATTGCCGAGCTGCCGGTCGCGCTCGATCCGGCTGCGTTATTAAAGCTCCAGTCCCGCGTCAAAGCCGTGCACGTCGCCGATCCCATCCTCGACTACGTGCAGGCGCTGATCGCCCGCACCCGCGAACGCGCCGATCTGCGGCTCGGTCTCTCGCCTCGCGCGGGGCTCGGACTGCTGCGGGCGGCCCAGGCCGCGGCCTGCATCGCCGGGCGCGAGGCCGTAATGCCCGAGGATGTGCAGAGCGTACTGCCGGCGGTAGTCGGACATCGACTCGAGCGGCGCGATGTTCCCGGCGTGTTCGGCGGCGCCGCGGTCGCACGCGAGTTGCTCGAATCGATCGCCGTGCCGATCTAACGTGCCTACATGACGCCGATGCGGCCCCTCAGCGCCCTGCGACAACGGCTCCGGGCCCGCGCCGCAGTCTGGATCCGCCGTCGCCAGGGAGCCGATACGCTCCCGGTGGCGATCGGACAGCGGCGGGTCTACATCCTGCCTACCCGCGCCGGGCTGTGCTTCGGCCTGCTGCTGTTCGTCATGCTGCTCGCCGGACTCAATTACGGCAACGGACTTGCGCTGCTGCTCACCTTCACGCTCGGCGGGCTGATGCTGGTGGCGATGCATCAGTGTCACCGCAATCTCCTCGGTACGGTGGTGAGCCGCGTCGAAGCGGGAAATGTTTTCGCGGGCGAACAGGCGCTGATCCATTGCGTGCTCGGCAACGAGGGCACGCCGCTGCGTTATGCGCTGCGCTTGTCGCTCGAGGGCGGCGTCGCGAGCGTCGCCGATCTGCAACCGGGAGGTCAGGCCATACTCGAGCTGCGGCTGCCCGCTCCGCGCCGCGGGCGCCTGCAAGTAGCGCGACTGCGGCTCGACACGCGCTTTCCGTTCGGGCTCTTCGAGGCCTGGACCTGGCTCCACCCGTCACTCGAGATCCTCGTGTATCCGACGCCCCGCGGTACCACGCTCCCCGCGCAGCGAGCGGCCGCGAGCAGCGGGACGCAGCGTCTGCAGAGTCCCGGGGCGGATGAATGGTCGAGTCTGCGGACGTTTCGCGCCGGCGATTCACCGCGCCGGGTCGCGTGGACGGCCTACGCGCGCGGCGCGCCACTCCTGGTGAAGGAATACTCGAGCGCCGCCTCCGCCCGGCACCATTTCAGCTATGCGAGTCTCGTCGGAATGGCGCCCGAAGCCCGCCTCGAGCAGCTCTGCCGCTGGGTGATCGACGCCACGCAGCGCGGCGAGCGCTTCGTGCTAGAACTCCCCGGCTCGACGGTCACGCCTGAGAACAGCCTGCGGGCACTGGCCCTGTTCGGCGAGCCGTGACTGCCCCCCTCCCCGAGGTGCGTAGCGCGACCCGCGCCTGCCTCGCGAGCTTCGCCGGTGGAGTGTTGCTGAACGCGGACCGCCTGCCGCTGTGGTGCGCCGTGCTGGCGCTCGCGGCGGCGGTTTGGCGAGCCAGCTTCGACCCGCGCCCGGTCGCGCGGCTGGCCGGGCGCGTCGTGCGCATCGGACTCGCGCTGATCGCGGTGGCCGGAGTGTTGCTGGAGTTTCGGACGCTGAATGGCATCGCCGCCGGAACGGCCCTGCTGGCGGTCATGGGAGCGCTGAAGTTGTTCGAGATGGGCGCGCGCCGCGACCGGCTGATCGTGGTGGCCGTCTCGCTCGTGCTGCTGCTCGCAGCCTGCCTCGATCGACAGGATCTGCTGCGCCTGCCGTTCTACGTCGCGGAGCTGTTCCTCGCCTGCGTAGCGCTCGCCCTGGCGGCGACGCCCCGGCCGGGCTTGCGCGCGCCCCAGGCGGCGCGACTCGTTGCTCGCGGACTGCTCGGTGCGCTGCCGCTCGCGCTATTCCTGTTTGTATTTTTTCCCCGCATCGCAGGCTCGTTCTGGGCGCTGCCCAACGGCGGCGCCTCGCTCACGGGCTTGGGCGATGAGATGAGCCCGGGCGACATCGATCAGCTCACGGAATCCGACGAACCCGCGTTCAGGGTTCGCTTCGCGGGTACGCCCCCGCCCTTGGGCCTGCGCTACTGGCGCGGACCGGTGATGCATGAGTTCGATGGCCGCACCTGGCGCCGCGCCCAGGCGCAGTACTATCGCCATCTGCCGCTCGAGTACGCAGGCACGGCCTACTCCTACCGCATCACCCTCGAGCCGCAGAAGCGTAACTGGTTGTTCGCGCTCGACCGGCCCGCGCCCCCGCACGATCCGAGTGTGAGTCTCACGTTCGACGATCAACTGGTCACCGGCCAAACTATCGGCGAACCGACGAGCTTCGAGCTCACCTCCTACCCGCAGGCGCGCGCCACGAGCGAGCTGCCCAAACTCCTGCGGACGCTCGACACGCGCTGCGTACGCTGCGGAAATCCGCGGGCGCGCGCGCTCGGGGAAGCGCTGCGGGCGCGCGCGGCGAGCGACACCGCCTTCGTCGCGGCCGCGCTCGATGTGTTCCGGCAGGGGTTCGAGTACACGCTGACACCGCCGCGGCTCGAACAGGATGCGGTCGATCAGTTCCTGTTCGATACCAAGCGTGGGTTCTGCGGCCACTATGCCTCGGCGTTCGTGACCCTGATGCGTGCGGGCGGAGTGCCGGCACACGTGGTTACCGGTTATCTCGGCGGCGAGTGGAACCCGCTGGGCGGCTATTTCATCATCCGCCAGTCCGATGCCCACGCCTGGGCCGAGGTGTGGCTCGAGGGCCGTGGCTGGACCCGGATCGACCCCACGGCGGTGGTCGCGCCGGAGCGATTGACCGAGCCGATGTTCGAGTTCATGCCGCAGTCGCTGTCGGCGGGCCAGCGCCTGGTGCATGCGAGTGCCTGGGCCGCGCGCCTGCGCCTCGCCTGGGACGCGACCGACAACTGGTGGCGCGACCAGATGCAGCACTACGACTTTCGACGCCAGATGGCCCTTCTCGAGCGACTCGGAGTCGAGGCGCCGTCCACCCGCACGCTGACCCTGGGCGTGACGGTGACGCTCGCGCTCTGGCTCATCGGAGTCGGTTGGGCGTCGCGCGGGTGGCTCGGTCGGAAGCGGCGCGATCCGCTCGCGCGCGCGTACGATCGGCTGTGTAGAAAACTTGCCCGAGTGGCGCTCGAACGAGCGCCCCACGAAGGACCGATATCTTATGCCGACAGAGTGGCGACCGCGCGGCCGGACCTCGCCGCGCGGGTGCGCAAACTCTGCGGCGACTATGCCACGCTCAGGTTTGGCCTCACGGCGAGCGGCGCCGAACTACAGCGTCTCACCGACGCCTTCGGCCGCGCGGTGCGCGCGTTCCGACCGGAGCGCGCGCCGACACGCGCTTAGCCGGGTCGGCGCGCGTTTTACTGGATCGCCTCGGCGTCACGCAGTCCCGTGATCATCGAGCTGCGTAGCATGAAGCTGCGCGCCAGATCCGGATCGGCGGCGCGGCGCATGTAATCCTGCATGTGCGCGCGATGCTGCTCGGGATCGCGTTCCTCGATCAGCTTCTTGTTGGCGATCGTCTGTTCCTGCACGAACTTCACGCAGATCTCGCGACGCTGCCGGTCGTAGCGATCGAGCAGCGCGTCGGAGGCGCGGCCGGCCAGCACCTCATCGAGCTTCTCGGCGAGATTGAAGGCGTCATGCAGACCGCCGTTCATACCCATGCCGCCGAGCGGATTGTTGATATGCGCCGAGTCGCCCGCGAGCAGCACCCGACCGAGTCGGTAGGTCTTGGCGACGCGCTGGTGCACGCGGTAGAGCGTACGGTGGTTCACGGGGTACGGGCCCGGTCGCGGGATGAGACGACCGAGCACGGCCTGGCCGTACTCGTTCGAGAGCACCTCGGCATCGGGCTTCTCGGGACTGGTGGGCACCAGCACCCGCCACAGACTCGTGGTCTTCAGCAATACGCACCATTCGTCCGGATCCGCGACGTAATTGACGTAGCAGAGATTCGGCATGTCGCGCGCGAAGTCCTCGGGAGTGCTCACTACCAGGAACCGTTCCGGCCAGGTGAAGCCCTCGAAGTTGATCGCCTGCGACTTGCGAACCCGCGAGTTCGCGCCATCGGCTCCGACGCAATAGCGACCGCGGAAACTGCGAAATCCGTCGCTCAGTCGTTCCGCATGCACCGTCACTCCGTCGGCATCCTGCAGCACCTGCTCGACACGATGATCGAAGTGGAATTCGACGTTCGGCATCTCTTTGAGGATGCCGTAGATGAGCTGGGTCATCTTGAACTGCTCGCACTGCAGACGGTACGGATGACGGGTCACGTCCGAGATGAGATTCAGGTCGAAAATCGCCGCTTCACCGGTGCGCCGGTCGCGGTACTGGTAGGTGGGCGCCACCAGACCGAGCGGCACGATTTTCTCGGTGACGCCGAGGTCATCGAGCATGTCGAGTGTCGGCGGATGGAAGGTGCTAGCGCGTAGGTCCATAGGCAGCGACGCGTCACCCTCCAGAACTGCCACCGAATGACCGCGGCGCGCGAGGATCAGGGCGATGACACAGCCAACGGGGCCGGCTCCAGAAACGATCACGTCGAATTCCCGCGGGGAAGTGCTGCTCATTAGGTTGTCCGGCTGGCTCGTATTGAAGAGCAGGGATTATGCATGCCGGCCTTTCTCGGCGTCATGGAGTCAACGCGTCGGCACGCAGCCGCGACCGTCTGCCGGAAGCCCGGCCGCGGCGCGATGACCGGCCTACGGCCGCCGGGTTGGGCGGCGCGCCTCCGGTGATCGGTTAGGCGCAGAGTCTGGCCCCAGGGGGACCGCTCGATGAGATTTGTCGTTGCTTGCCTGCCGATCGAGTGCACGGAATCCGGCGACGGAAGCCACACGCTCGTGAATGCGGCGCGCATTGGCGCCACCCTCGAGTCCCTCGCCGCCCGTGAATCGCGGCTGCGCGTGGCAGTGTTGCCACTCGGCTGCCTGGCAGGGGGTCGCGGCCTCGCGGGCGACGATCCGGGCCGCTCCGCGGCCGTCCTTGCACTCGGCGCGGTCGCGGCGCGACTCGGGATTTATGTCGTGCTCGCGGACGAGTTCGGCTGCGGCACGCGCGGCTGCATCATTGGCCCGGATGCAAGCGTCGCCCTCGAGCAAGCGCCGCTCGCGGATCAGCCGGGCGCGGCGCGGGTCGAGGTCCTCTCTACGCCGGTGGGGGAATTCGCCTGCCTCGTGGGCGACGATCCGCTCCAGCCCGAGTACGCGCGTCTCGCGCTATTCCGCGGCGCCGAGTACCTCTTCAATCCGACCGCGGAACGCTGCGACCATCGCAGCGCAGCGCGCGAGTTTTCACGCGGCGCGCGTGCCTGGGAAAACCATCTCGTGCTCGCCTCGGCGAGCGGCTCCACGGCAGTCGGCCAGACCGGCGGCAGACCCCCAGTCCTCGCCGGTCGCGGCCAAGGCGAGATCTGGGGCTTCAATGGCGAGCTGGTGGTGCGCGGCTCGTTGTCGGTCGTCACGGCGGTCGTGGACACCGCGGCGCTGCGTGCGCGGCGCGCCGAGCCCTGGGTCAATTTCCCGGCTCAGCTGCGCACCGGTCTCTACGGAGAGATCTACCGGCGCACGGCCGCGGGTCAATGGCCCGCGACCCCGATGCCGCGAGCGGCGAACCCGGATCCCGCCTACGACGTGCTGTTGATGCAGGCGCACCAGACTTTCGTCAGCGATCTCGAGACCCGCGACGCGACCATCGCCAGCAACTTGGCCAGAGCGCTTCTGATGGCGCGGCCGTTCTGCATGCGGCCCGACACCCGCCTCGCGGTGTTTCCTGAGTTCTTCCTGCAGGGTGCGAGCGGCGAGCGGTCGCTCGAATTCTGGGAGAAGTCCTGTATCCGGGTCGACGGACCGGAGGTGGCGGCGCTCGGCCAGTTTGCGCGTGACTGCAATATCTATTTGTGCGGCGCGATCCTCGAGTACGACCCGGACTGGCCGCAGCGCTTTTTCAACACCGCGCTCATCCTCGCGCCGACCGGCGAGGTGATCCTGCGCTACCGCAAGTTGCAGTGCGCCGATCTCAACGGCCTGCTGAACATCACGACCCCGGGGAACGTGTATTCGGCTTATGTCGAGCGCTACGGCTTCGATGCCCTGGTGCCGTACGTCGACACCGAAATCGGCCGCCTGGGGGCGCTGATCTGCTTCGATTCGAACTGGCCGGAGCTATGGCGGGCGCTGCGCCTGCAGGGCGTGGAAGTGGTCTGCAACCCGACGTCCGAAATCCATAGCGCGCGCCGTGAACCCTGGTATCGCTCGAAGCGCGCGCACGCCGCCGAGAACCAGCTGTTCGTGGCGAGCGCGAATTGCGGCAGCGAGCAGTTCCACCCCTCGGCCATGGTGACGGGAATGAACCGGGGACATTCGGCCCTCATCGACTACGACGGCAACCTCGTCGCGTGTGCCGACGGACCCGGGGTCGTACCGCTGCTCGCCCGCATCGATCTTGGGCTGCTGCGACGCGCGCGCGCCGATGCTTTGGACAATCCGCTCACCCAGTTCCGCGCCGAGGCGGTGGTGGAAGCGTATCGGCAGTTCCCAGGATTTCCGCTCGATTGCTTCGCGCAGCAACCCATGCAGCGCGCCGCCGAGGGTCCCGCCAAGGTGCGGGCGCAGATTGCGCGTCTGACGCGCGCGGGCGTATTGAAACCCCCCGACGGTATCCCCCAGGTACTGTAAAGCTCGCTATCCGGCCCGCGTGTGGTGGAACCTCGGTCCGTCGCTGGGATCCAAAGCTCCCGGGTCACTATTCAAGGGACGGACTTATGAGCGCGGCCACCACCTTTTCGATGCGGAGTTTCCCCGCACGCGACGACTTGCTCGACGTGCTGTGCGCCGAACTCGTGCAGCTGCTGGGCCGCGCCGTCGACTCGCGCGGCAGAGCATCGCTCGCGGTCGCCGGCGGATCAACGCCGATCCCGCTGTTCGAGCGCCTGGCACGGCGTGCGCTTCCCTGGCATTCCGTCTCGGTCACGCTCACCGACGAGCGCTGGGTACCGAGCGACGACCCCGCGAGCAACGAGGGGCTGTTGCGGAACACGCTCGCGCGCGAGTGCGCCGCGGCAGTAGGAATCGTGGGCCTGCGTACCATCGACGCCGATCCGGAGGCGGCGATCGGGCCGGCTACCGAACGACTCGCGCAGCTGCATCCACCGCTGGATGCGATCGTGCTCGGCGCCGGCGAGGATGGCCACATCGCCTCACTGTTCCCCGGCGCAGTCGATACCGCCCTCGCGCTCGATCCGCGCGCGAGCGCGCGGTACGTGGCGGTGTCGCCGCCATCGAGTGCCGTCGCCCCCGGAAACCGGCGACTGTCGATGACGCTCTCGGCGCTGGTCGATTGCGAACGGCTGCTGCTGCTCGTGACCGGAGCCGAGAAGAAGTCACTCATCGACAGAGTGGCGGCAGGGGACGCCGAGACACGAGCTTGGCCGCTGGCAGCGGTTTTACGCCAAGCCGTCAAGCCGGTGGAAGTGTGGTGGGCGCCGTGACCTAGGCGCCGTAACAGTTGAAAAAGAACGCCGGGTGTTTTTTGAGCCTCGCCCGTTCAGCCGGTATTGAGTTCGCGGGTCTCGCGGAATTCGATGTCGGGCCAACGCTCTAACGTCAGCCCAAGATTCACCCGCGAGGGCGCGAGGTAGACGAGGGCGCCGGAATGATCGAGGGCAAGGTGCTCGAACATCTTGGTCCGGAAATCACGCAGCTTCTGTTCATCGCTCGCGTAGATCCAGCGCGCGGTGTGCACGGGCACTTGGTCGAACACGCACTGCACCGCGTACTCGTCCTGGAGGCGAAACGCCACCACCTCGAACTGCAGCTGACCGACCGCGCCCAGGATGAGATCATTGTTGCGCAGCGGCTTGAACAGCTGCGTCGCGCCCTCCTCGCAGAGCTGCGATAAACCCTTCTGCAGCGCCTTGACCTTGAGCGGGTCCTTCAGCACCGCGCGGCGGAACATCTCGGGGGCGAAACTCGGAATCCCCGTGAAACGGAGTTTCTCGCCCTCCGTAAAAGTATCGCCGATGTTGATGGTGCCATGGTTATGGAGGCCAATGATGTCGCCGGCGTAGGCCTCGTCTAACGTCACCCGCTCCGACGCCATGAAGGTGAGTGCGTCGGCGATTTTGACGTCCTTGTCGAGCCGGACGTGCCGCAGCCGAATGCCACGGGTGTAGCGGCCCGAGCACAGGCGCATGAACGCAATGCGGTCGCGATGCTGTGGATCCATATTGGCCTGGATCTTGAAGATGAACCCAGTGAGTTCAGGCTCCTCCGCGAGCACCACTCGCTCGCTCGCCGGCGCGCCCTCCGGCGCGGGCGCGTAGGCGGTAAAGGCCGCCAGCAACTCCTCGACACCGAAATTACTGATCGCGGAACCGAAGAAGACCGGCGTCTGGCGTGCGGCGCGGTAAGCGGCGACGTCGAAACTGGCCGTCGCCCCGCGCACCAGTTCGATCTCGTCATGGAAGGCGCCGGCGTCATCGCCCAGGAGCGCGCGCCCCGCTTCGCTATCGAGGCCCTCGATGACGAGATTTTCGCCCACCCGGCCGCGCTCGCCGGCGTTGTAGACGTAAATGCGATCCTCGCTCAGGTGGTAAATCCCCTTCAGCGCTCGACCCATACCGATCGGCCAGGTCACCGGTGCGGTACGGATGCCGAGCACGCGCTCGATCTCATCGAGCAACTCGATCGGCGAGCGGCCCTCGCGATCGAGCTTGTTGATGAAGGTCATGATGGGCGTGTCCCGGCGACGGCAGACCTCCATCAACTTGATCGTGCGCTCTTCGACGCCCTTCGCGCAGTCGATCACCATCAGCGCCGAATCGACCGCCGTCAGGGTGCGGTAGGTATCCTCGGAGAAGTCCTCGTGGCCCGGAGTATCGAGGAGATTCACGATGCAGTCGCGAAACGGAAACTGCATCACCGAAGACGTCACGGAGATGCCGCGCTGCTGCTCCAAGCGCATCCAGTCGGAAGTCGCGTGCCGCGTCGCCTTGCGACCTTTCACGGTACCGGCCATCTGGATCGCGCCGCCGAAGAGAAGCAGCTTCTCGGTCAGCGTGGTCTTGCCCGCGTCGGGATGAGAGATGATGGCGAAGGTTCTCCGGCGCTTTATTTCCTGCTCTAAATCAAGTGTCATGGCGTCTCAGGTTCGGCGTATGTACATACGCATGTACATATTTTGCAAAGTACCCCCGCCGGGGTTCCACGGGGCTGAATTCAGCCGCGCATTGTAGGGGATAAGCGGCCAGACGGCGGCATCCGGCCGCCCACGGCACAAGGCCGCTCCTATTGCGTTCAGCCGCGGGGCTCCGGCGGCCTTTTCAGCGCTGCCGCCATCATCGGGATCGTCACCACGATCACCAGCAGCGGCATCGTCACCATGGCCAGCATGATGGCAAGCGCCGTTGTCATCATCGTCAGCAATGCGGGCCTCTCGGGAGTGACGCCGGGGCCGGCTCTGGTCCCGCACAAACAGAGCGCGGAGCCCCGTCCTTGCGCAACGGATCGCCACCGGGGGCCCGAGACTGTTCAGGCGTGCCCGGGGCGGAGCTTGGAGCCCGCCCGGGCGAGCCCGGGGACACCCAAGCCCTTGATACGGGCTGGAAATTGCCTTACGAAGCGGACATGAAAGCGGACACAAAACCGGCAGACCGGGGCGAAAGCATCGGCCTGATGGAACCCCTTTCACCCGCGCGGTCCGATGTCGCAGAGTTTGTCAGCCGACGGCAGGCCGGGTTGGAACAATGGCTGCGCCCTTGCCGCTCGATGGCCCTTTTGGTCGGCCGGCTGAATTCGTCTCTGGTGTTGCTCTTGGCCATGGACCTCCGCGTGCGATTCGGGCCTCGTGCGCGCCCCGCAGTGCCAAACGTCCCCAAGACCGCCACTTCGATTTAGATTGCGTAAAGTATCACTGATTGATACTTTACGAGAATGAAATCTGGTGGCGCCGTCTATCTGAAGGACTATATCGCCCAGCTCGCGCAGGACGGCCGGTACTTTTTCACGTCCCAGGACGTGAGACAGCGGCTGGGGGCGTCCCGCGATGCCGTCAAGCTCGCGCTCAACCGCCTTCGTCGCAAAGGAGATATTGCCAGCCCGGGACGCGGGCTCTACGTGATTGTTCCGCCCGAATACCGCTCGCTTGGCAGTCTGCCCGCCGAGCAGTTTATCCCGGACATGATGAGGCAAGCGAAAGCCCGGTACTACGCGGGACTCCTCTCCGCCGCGCAATACCACGGCGCTGCGCACCACCGACCGCAAGAGTTTCAGGTCATGGCAAGCAAGACACACCGCCCGATCGAATGCGGCAAGGTGCGCGTCGTCTTCTATGTTCGCAAGCGCGTTGTCGAAGTGCCGACACAGGACTTCAACACCCCGCGTGGCACCGTTACCGTCTCGACACCGGATGCAACGGCCTTCGACCTGATCGGCTATGAAGCCCGCATCGGCGGCCTTGACGCGGTCGCCACAATTCTTGCCGAACTTGCCGAGAAGCTCGATGCGGACAAACTTCTAGCGATTGCACCGACCGTACCGTTGCCCTGGGTGCAGAGATTGGGCTACTTGCTCGTCCGCATCGGCGAGGCACCGAAGGCGAACTTGCTGAAGGACTACGTACACAAGCACGTTCGCGAATCGACGGCTCTTGTGCCGTCAGCGCCAATAGCTGACCGGCCGTGCAACCGCGACTGGAAACTTATCATCAACACCGATATTGAGGCGGAGGCGTGATCCCGCGCGATTACATCATGGACGAGCGCGGGCATCGCGTCACGGGAGCACAGCTCGAGGAGAATCTCGCGGCCAAGCTGGAGGACAAGAGGTTCCTGACAGACATTCCACCGCTACTTGCTGCCGGGCAGACTTGGAATGCGACCAAAGCTGCCGCCCTTGTTGTGGAAAGGCTTTGCCCGCTTCTTCCGTGACTCGTGGGCGATGCCGCCGAAGATAAGCACACTCAGGCTCTTGATCGGCTTTTTCTCGGACCCTCTGGGATCGCTTACCGCTATTGCTCGCAGCCAAGCGCCGGTTATCGGCAGGAGAACCCGAAATGTGTACATAGCCGACAGAGCCACCGATGGAGGGGCGTTTTATGTACACGTTTATGTACACAAAACGAGTGACTCAGGGTGTCTCGCGACGACCTGCGGTGTCGGGCCAAGACAAACGGAAAGCCTATTTTTCGAGAGTTTTCCGAGAATCTGCGGCGCGAGGTGTCACAGAGCAGGCGACTAGACCCCAGAATCGAGCTCGAGCTTCAGCACCGCGGCATCCTCGCGACCGCCAACGGCCTGGTAGTAGCCGCGGCGCACGCCGATCGGCTCGAAACCGAGCGTCTGGTAGAGGCGGATTGCGGTGATGTTCGAGGGGCGGACCTCGAGAAACACGTCGTGCATCTGGGCGAGGCGCGCCCGGTCGAGCAGATGCTCGAGCATCCGCCGGCCCACCCCGAGCGAACGGAATTCCGGACGGATACAGAGGTTCAATACATGCGCCTCACCCGCGCCCATGCTCATGACGCCGTAACCGATCGGCAGCGTGCCGCTCTCGACCAGACGGCAGACATAGCCCACGCGCACGCAGTCGCGAAAGATCGTCTCGCTCCACGGAAACTGATAGGCCGCACGCTCGATCGCGATGACCGCCGGCACATCGGCCTCGGTCATGGCCCGGATGCGTAGCTGCGGCACCCGCTCGAGCGTGGAGTCAGGCGCTGTGGCCACCAAACGATCCCTCCCCGGCGCGTAAGGTCGCGCGTGCGAACTTCAAGTCTTCCCAGGCCTTACGCTTCTCCGACGGGGAACGCAGTAAATACGCGGGGT
>Ga0116226_10004942_pt1 | contig 11860 bp, 7 predicted proteins | sample S1TSphfallax_FD_89692 | JGI IMG/M metagenome (GOLD analysis project Ga0116226, IMG submission 89692) | Host-associated microbial communities from peat moss isolated from Minnesota, USA - S1T2_Fa - Sphagnum fallax MG | ecosystem: Host-associated > Plants > Peat moss > Unclassified | place: USA... | reverse complement strand
GTAGTCCTACATGCAGGAGCACTGAAAATATATGTAGCAAAAGTGGAGGCGCTCAAGCAAAAAGAAAGACAAGATGAAACTCAATTTATCATCAAAAATGATGGTTTTCTAAGTTTCACCCCAAATTGAATGCTAATGTTTTGTTTTGCAATTTTTAAAATCTCACCTTGTGTATCACCAAACTCATGGTTTTAATGTTGTGTTTTCCTTACTTTACGAATAACTCGAATGTTTTGAAACCTCAAAACTCCTTCAAATTAGATTTTTTTAAACATATGATCACATTATCTTGTAGCTTTTGTGATGATCGTTTCAACAATATGTCACACACTTCAATCAAATGTCATTTGATTTTTATTTTTGAGCTTTTATTAATCAAGAATCAAATTGTTAATTTGACTTTTGGCCAAAAAATTTGTCATGACTCTAAACTATCAACCCCAAATGGAAAATGTCCAAATCTTTCCAATATTGGGCCCAAATTGGACCACATTTATTATTTGCATTTTTGCCCCAAAAATTTTCAACATTTTAAAACTCTAACTCCAAAAGTGATTTTCACTCCGAAATGTTTGGGACTCGCCTCCTTAACACTTTCCCACATTTATAAAAGTGTATTTGAATCATGTGGCATATTCTTGGTTGTTCCCTTAGAGATGAACCTTTAGCTTTAGTTGTGGCCCATTTTCATTTGGAAACATCTAGCTTCCTTCATTTGTTGTCCTTCCCAAGATGGTCATGCATCGATGTTAACATCATGACATTTTCCCCCACTTGAAAAAAAGGTTAATACTCTCCTTGACACTTTGGGGTTTTGTTGGAGGTCCCATAGTTATTTCATGTGTTACATCAAAAAATTTAATTTATTTTTGGCACAATTTCATATTCTTTCATGCTTTTGTTGCAAGATCAAAACAAAGGTTGTGACAAAGCGAATGATGTAGTTAGGCTAAAAAGAAGTAGGTTCGAAAGGCACAAACAAACACAACTATTTTTAATATATAAATGAACAATATCAATATTAAATAATTTCTTCTTGTGAATTGTATATGTGCTACAAGTTAAGAAATTAGGAAATGTGTTCAACATGCATGACCACAATAATGCCATTTGAATTATTTTTAATCATCAAAAAAAGATTATCATGTTGAATCAATGATTTTTTGGGGGGAAACTTTTCACATTTTTTGACTTGAAAAATACGATTTTGAGATATTCAAATGATTTTGTGGAAATTATGTTCCCCTTGAATGAAAATATTTAATGACATTGCATGCATCTTGGATTAAACTCAATTTATTCAATTCAAATTCAATTCGATCCAATCCAAAATTGAACTCTGAGTTATTGCACATTAGCAATGACAATCAACTAACATTGGAAAATATGTATTGATTCTATGAAAGTTTTTTTCCATTTGAATGAAAATATTGAATGACATTGCATGCAACTTGAATTTAGTTTATATCAAATTCAAATTCTTCAAATTAATTAAAATTTCTAAATTCAATTCAACTCAAGTTACACAAAAATTACATGACATCCATGATTGGTCATTTCTTACTAGGTTAAATGCTTAAGCCATTTCTAGTCAAATTAGACCCATTGTTTATGCCATGTGTAGTTGTATAGCTTGCTTAGTCTTAGATGTCATATTCCAACATAGTGAACTTGATAATTGAATTCATACAATAAATTTTGAAAAAAATTGAACTAAATATTTTTTAACAAAGAAACCTTATTGGAAATCAAATGAAACTTGGAAGGCAAGGCCAATTGTAAACTTTTAGAAGCTTACCATTGATTGAATGTCAATGTCAAGGGTCCTTGCCAATCCACATGGCAATATCACTTGCAAGTAACAATTTTGATATTGGCATTTTTTCTAACTTAATAGTTATTGATAGTAAGATTCTAAACCTCCTTTATAACCTTTCCACTTTTTTAATTGCAAGGAAATTTGATCCAATCTTGCAACCAATTCCACCAGAATAAATTTTGTAATATGTAACCATTCAATTTGCAACTACATGCAACCACCTATCATTTGCAACTTTATTTTATCATTTTTATGACTAGTTACTGTCCTTTAAACTTTACAATTATTTTTGCAACTATGGTGTGACTATTAAATTACACATCCTTCCATATTAACTAATTTTTTAGATGAAAATCCAAGAATAGACTCCTATGTTCGTTAAGTTGCAATTTGGTTACTTATTATAATGTGTTTACACATTTACTAATGTACACTTGGGTTTTGTGGATTACATGAAAACTATATTATATAGATTTTATTCAAGGTATATTAAACATATATTTGACTATATTATGGGTGTATTTGATTGAAAAATAATAATTTGATTGTTTGTTTCAATTAAAAATATACCATTTTTATTAAGGTATGAGTAAATTATACTAACAAAATCATATTAATATGATATATTTGTTGTATTAAATGAGCATTAATTATCTAACAATTATTATTTTCAAATAATTCATTAGTTAATATATCTTATAAACTAAATAGTTTAAATTAATCATTTAATTATATTTAAATTTATACCAAATAGTTAAATAATTAATTATTACTTACTAGTTACTTTTTAAAAAATCATTAATTAGATACTAAGTCATAAATTGGTACAATAATTAACCATTATTCATGAATTATTCATAATATTTAATTGATTAACTAAGAAATATGAAATACTAATTTAGTTAATTAGAAATAACTTTATTTCTATCAACAATTCAATAAGTTTATAAATCAATAATATATAATTAATTTTTATCAATCAATGACTTGTCAATAGTTTATTTAATATTATTTAATATTTAGTTACTATGAACCAACTAATTATTCAGATATTAATTAACTCATTATTCCTTATTTAATTAATTCTTAAATATCTCAAACATTTGATTTAGGTAGTTAATTCATGAGTTATGGTTAATAGTTAATGAATTTTAATCAGTAAATATTTAGTCATCTAATGAATAATGAATTATAAATTCTTCACAAATTAAATTGTCTAGTTACTATTAATGATTAATTAAAACTGGTTTGATTTTTACTTAATAAATAATAAATTTCATAATATATTATTTATGTATAATACTTAATTTTTCAATTAATTAACTTTTTTCAATATAAAGTAGTAATTCATTTATTATTTTATTAATATTTATTAAATTATCTGATAGTTCATATTTATTAATCAAAAACTGTGGTTAATAGCTAATAAATATCAATGGCTTATAAAACTGATATAATATCTACTAATTAAGTTAATAAGTTAGAAATTCAATAATTTATAGTTAATATTCAGGAATTACCAATTAGTAAGCATTTATTTTGTTGGATATTCAATTAACACCTAATTTTTTATTTAATTAGTTGATCACTAGCAATTTAAAATGTTTATTTTTAGAGGTTAAAATATTATTCTATTTAGGTAATTCAGTAAATAGAAATTTATTATTTTAGTACTACTTACCAAATGATTAGATATATTAAAAACTTAAATGATTAATTTGTGACTTGATTAATTAATTAGATATTAGATAATTATTTCTTGAAATTAGTTTTGAACTATTTTTATGAACCAATTGATTAGTTATTGGAAACCATGAAAGAATAATGATCAATGCTACTTTTCAGATTATTAAATTAATTAAACATTAATGTGTAGTAAGTAGTTTTGTAAATGGGTGGGTTGGTAGGTGATTAATTATTAGCTAGCTAATTAATTACTTTTTTTTACCTATTTAGTTGCATAATTTACAAAACTAAAACCAAATACAAAACTTGTGGAATAAACATTTTTAGTTGTAATTGAAGTTGCAACTTAAGTGCCATTTGAACGTTTAACCCATATATTTTGTCTTCTAATGTTATATTACAAAGTATATAAAAAAAAATGCCTTCTCTTTGGATTTCACATTAAAAATCATGTGCCATTTGGGATGAATTCAAAAAAATTTAACCCTAAAGGAAAAACATAAAATAAAATAAAAATGTTTACATGGTTAGTTTTTAACCCACCTAATATTCTACCTTTTTACCTTCCTACTCATTTACCTACTTTCTTACCTATTTACCTACCTTCCTACTTAAGTAGTTAGGTGGGTAAGTAAATAAGTAGCTTAGGTAGGTATGTATCTTAAGTAGGTAAGTATTTGTTTATGCACATAGTTTTACCTATCTACCTAGCTATGTAAGTAGTTATTTATTTATTATTATTTTTCCAACATTTAGTCAATATGCCACATGTCAAATTTTCCTTTGTCCAAATGTCATCATGTAAATAGTTGAAATTGGACCATGTTGATTTTTTCTCATTATATATTATATTAAATCATATATTAAGAAATTCCAAGTTTTGCCACGAGTCAAAATTTGATTAAATATGTGAAATCTAGATTGATATTTCAATAATAATAAAAATTTGCCCAAAAAATGATTATGTTAACAAATGGCAATTTATGATATTGTTATTTAATAGTTGAAAAAAAATGGTTAGTAGTTGCAAATGTTATACATTAATCAAAGGATGGAAATGTATACATTGACCATATACTTTATTCATAGGAAATGTGCTGACATCACACTAAGTCATCATTTGTGATTAAAAGTTCAGTGTGACTTCACTTATGGAATTAAAGGAATTTTTAGTTGCAAAATTTATTGCAATTCTTTTAAAGTCACAAATTGTAATTACAAATTGAGTTTTTTTACTAGTGTTTTAAATCAATATGATGAACAAGTTCATAACCCAATCAATTATGACCCATGGCCACCTTAAAGCATTTCCATTGATGTTCAATATGTGACTTTTACATTATAAATTTCAAATGATGTATAGCAATCAAATTTAATGGGTTCATTAAAAATTTATCGTGACCCAAAAAAATGCACAACTTTCAAAGCCATTGGAACAATCTAATAAACACATAAATTGTAACACTTTTATTAATGTTCAATACACAACATTACAAAAATATTTTTCATGTCCATTTTTTTTTAAATTATTTTTTTCCAACCCCATCCATAAAATTGAAAGTAAGATTGCAACTAGGTGAGAGACTATTTTTAACAACCCATTTGGAATAATCAAACTATCTAGCCAATCAAAAACATAAAGTAACAGTTAATAAATACAATTTCAAGATGTTTATTAGTTCTTGCAAGGCTCCTTTAGGGTTGAAAAAATTATGCATTTTTTCAAGGTCATAACAATATTTTAGTGGATTCATTGGATTTGACTGATGTACCTCATCCAAGATTTCAAATGTAAGGTCACATATTGAGCGTTAGTGGATATGCTTTTACAAATGGTTGTGGAATCAATTCACTGGAAGGCCATGCTAGATGTTATATTTTATTAAACCTACCTTTTAGCAAGGGTTGCATGATCATTTGGTCTTCTAAAACCATGTGATTTTTGCTTCCTATGTGTTTGCCATTTAACTTAGCATAGGAGGCTAGCAAAAGTTAAGTGCTACAATATCATGTGCGTTAACCATAAAAAGATTAAGACCATTAAATGATTTCTAGGAATTAGATCTTACTTATGTTGTTTCCTTTCCTTTAATTTCCTTTTAATCTTATACCTTATCGATGGTCTTCAACTAATTATGTGTTGTGCAAATAAAAAATTAGACAATGTTTGATTCATTTGGTTCTAAACTTGTCATCAAGGAAATCGTTGTTGTAGTTATTTAATAGATGTTGGGAAGTAGTCATGCATGTGGGAATAACTTGAAAGTATCTTCTATGAATTACAAATGCAATACCCATGAACTACACTTGTCATGTTCATGATTATCAAAAGAGAAAGAATTTTTTTGAAGGGTTTAGGGTTTTGGATGGGGAGACCAAGTTTTGTTCAAGACTCTTTCATTTGAGAAGCTTTATTAGGAACTTTTCTTTAGTAATAAACAAAGTGTAAACGCTTTTGTTTTAATTACCTTTGTGTCTTATATGAGGGGTTGTGGGTTGAGATGGTGATAAATAATAACATTAGGTTAGTTTGTTAGAAAAATATATAAATAGTCATTGAAAATGGATTGAATTTCTTGTAAAAAGCTTCTATGTGAGGGTAACCAATCCATTAAAATGGTTTTTAAAGTGAACTTTATGGAGCTTTACAATACTATAAAACTAAGGAAAAATGTGAAGAATGTAATATTTTGGTATCAAAGTTTATAGGTTGTGTTGAACCTAATAAAATAACGACAATGACATTCAAGGCTATGGAGAAGTTAAATTTGGTGTTGGCACAACACCATAGCCAAAGAGTTTGGTTTGTTGCTTAACTACATCCAAAAAATCACCTTTTTTTAGTAATTTTCTATCTTTTTCCTTTTGATATGTTTATTTTTGTGTGATAGGTTGTGTAAATTTAAGATTGTCATGTTGAAATATGTAATTTTAAGAAAATGGAATTATGTTCCTAGTAAACCTCTTTCCTCATGGGCACAAAATTTCCATGGCCTGTAGTTCATCATGTTTCATCAAACCTTGTAATTCATTAGTCATTTCAATTGTTTTTTCACACACCATAAACCTGATCTTCACCCCCTTTCTTATGCAAACCGCACACCACCCATTAATTCTTTTATTAGACCCAACCTTTTGTGCAAACTTGGGGTCCCAACCCAACACTTGTCTAATCCCTCTAATAATGTACATGTAGGACCTTTCTCGCCTCCACTTTATCAACCTTTACAATTGTTCATGATTAGACCCCTAACTTACCCCCATCTCCCTAACACACCTTGAACCTCCACCTAAAACCTTTTGCCCCACACGTGAGTGTCAATTTACCTTTCAAAGGTTAGCAAGTCATTAGCGTTATTGTCAAACATCCAAATCATCTAATCCAAACCCACGTGACCATTTTAAGCCAATATCCTCCCTTATTCCCACCACACTTACATAAACTTGGGCTTGGGTTCCAACATTGAATGTTTTTGGGTCCTTCCATTTAGGTTTTTGTCATCTTCAATTATACAATTGCATCCCTATACAATGCAATGTATAAATGACATTTTGTTTTCCACTAGATAAGTTACCAGAAGACACTTATGATGTGGTTATTTAACATTTGTTCTTATTGTTACCCCAATGGTGTCTTGTTTTGCTCCTTCAAGGGGAGGGGAGTTAGGCATTGAGAAACGTGGATTGGACTTAAACAATTTTTAGTAAGCTTACAATTAGGAAAACTTACAAGAGGAATTTTTTTCCCTCCCCAAGCTTTGGTAGTAAGTTGGAGTTCAATGCCTCCTCCTTAATATGATCTTCTAGCTCAAACATTTTATTTATAATTTAATTTTTGAACATGTAAAGGAATATTCTTGAATAGTTCATGTTTTGACATCATTTTTTCCTACACCCACATCTTCCAACATCATTTTAGTTTTCACCACTTTACATCCTAAATTAGATGGTTTCTTTTTATTTTCCTAAAAATACTACAAACTAGACCAAGACTTCAAGTTTTTATCTAATTCCTTCAAGTGAACATTCTAATGCATGCCACATTTATTTGCAAATGGTCCTTCTATGGTGGTTTTTGAACACTTCTAAAACTACTTTCACCTATAAGATTTTGTGAATGGATTCCCATAGTTGTTTCAACTTTATTTTCATATCACACTAGGTCACATTCCATGTCAAATTACACATGTCTTTGAGACATCCCACCTTTTAGCCATGACCAACACCTCAAGTGGAATATGTTCCATTGTTGTAAGGAAAATGTTGTATAATTCACAAGACATGTTTTATGCCTTCAATTTTGTGATGCCTTTGCAACACATTTATCATGCATTAATTCTGAATAACAACCAAGGGTGGATGTGAAATAATAATCCATGGCATTAGATGCACCTTGGACCTTCACTTCAACTAAGTTGTTCTCCAATTGGACGTGGTGAATGCCTTCAATTCAATGTCAAGAGAAGTCATTCAAGAATTTCATGCAACAGGTGGGGACATCATACAATTCATCCCCGGGTCCAAATATGGTTGGGGTGCCCAAAAAGACTGTTTCATTTAATATCCAGTGGACCCCCTCATTTGAACACATCATTAAAACTTAATAACACATCCATATTGAAAGTGTTTTTTTCTTCCTAGATACATACATTATTAAGGTATTGTTTTATGCATAGAACTTCAAATTTGAACAAGTTTAAAGATTCTTAACAAGTCTTGGAAAACTTTCCAAGACTTTGCCTTGTGAGAAAAAAAAGGTTTAAGGACCCATAAATAACATATAAATAAATTATTTTGCCTCAATACTTTTTCACAAACACCTTAGTTGTTAATGTATATAAAATGTTCAAGTGTGACAAGAACGAAATGCCCTATTGCAATGTATAAAATTTCAAAAAATGAAATTTTTAGGAATTTGGGCCATTGATAGAACATGGTTCACATTGGATGAATTTTACTATTCTTATGATCATAAATTTAAAAAATAGATACTTAGATCCTGATATAAAATTTGGAGCAAATTTATTTTATTTGACATGAAAAAAAGAAGGAAATGTAAGACATGTCATACATTTTATGAAGAAAAAGGTGAATTTGGGGGGTCCTAGGAATGCATCCTTATGTTTCAAATGGGGTACCTTGATCATACTTGGACCCCCAAATACTTTACAAACTAAAGGATATTGAACATATCAACCTTTTTCCTAGACTAGGGCATGTCCAGGTAACCTTAAAAAAATTTATTCATTGTTTTATACAACAACCATTGTATTTATTACGTTGCACACCTTTTTCTTCCATTTTCATAAATTCCCTTTTGTTTGTTTTAACTCTTCCCTCTTTGAAATGTTTAGACACCTTTTGAGTCCAAAGTTTTTTAATAACCCATAAGAATTTTTAGCTTGTAAACAAGCTTCGACTCTCCCAATAGTTCTCAATGGCATCATATTCACATAACCACCATCACCCCAATAACCTATTTAGGGAGTTGGGCCCTTATAACTTCAATCATAATTATTAGGTTTATGGTTGACCAATGTCTTTTCCTTCTTGAATCTTTATCACAAGTCGACAACAACACCTACCTTTTCTAGCAACACCTCAAGGCAACATGGAATTTTTTAACACCCCTAACATGTGTGTGTCCTTTTCCTTTCAAATAATTCCTCAAACAACAAATGGTTCAACTTCAAAATTCCATCTCGAAACATTTACACCATCATGCCCTAACCAACACGCTCTTGGACAAGAAACTTGAGGCCCATCATGCCCAAATTTTACCATGTTCCACCCTTGGGGTCAGCGTTTGGCTTATAATTCAACCAATCTTCCTAACCTTTCAATTATCTTCATTGGTTTTTTCCACAATGTTTTTAATGTGGTTAGGGGTATCACATCCTTTAATTTTAGGCCTCGTTTGATGTGTGTGCACACATCTCATTGACCTTACAGGTATCCACTTCATACATTGCACCCATGGCAATGAACATACGAGGATCCATGATGTCATTCTCAACACTTTTGTTACCATTGTGTGAAATGCTAACTTCCATGCGGGATGAAAATAATTAGATGCACTTTCTTCAACCATGTTCAACTCCTTTCATTGACGGGTCGACTTTGTGCTCATTAAATATGGAACTCACACTTTAATTGACATTATCATTATCAACCCAACATGTGCAAATTTACTTCCCCAATCTTGCACAACTCAAGGATTCAATTTTCTTGTAATGCATCTCAAGTCAAAGAAAAGAGCTATCACAACCGACACCCCATTGATCAATTCCTCTTTCTAGTAATTGAAATATTTGGATGTTTACACAAATAGATTAATGTGTTTTTATGTAATTGTGCCAATGGCATTTAGAGCTTCAAAGGGTCAAAGGACCCTTTTTTAATTTCATCCTGGTTACTTTTCTTCATAAAAAAATTTCAATTATGCAAGTAATAAGCCTAGTTATTTCCCAACTTCCACCCCTTTAAGACACCACGCCCATTGTTATGATTACCCTATTACAAGTAGTTAGTTGTTGAAATGAAATATATTCATCACAAATTTAGCATACGAAGAATTAATAATGAAAATCGTGCAAAAATCGTCCATTCATAGGTTCATACATTTTTCACACGAATATCATGCATTGAAAACATGTTTGACACATGAATAAATGTGTTGATGAATCAAGTACGAACCTATGAATGAATGAATGTTACATAGATTTTGCATCTTCCAATAAATGCACACGTCAAATGTGTTTTCAATGCACAATATCAATGCATGAAACATACGAATTACAAATGAACAAATTTTGCATGATTTCCATTACTAAGTCGTGAGATGTTAAGTTATGATGTTGACATTTAATTTGTCCTATGTTGGCATCTTTTAAATTTTCCCTTTCTTAAATACCTTTGTACATTTGGGTGAAAGCACACTACAGGGGGGCCACTTTGGGCATTTTCATGACATGTATGTAAAGAATAATTCTGTAAAAAATATTGCATTTAATTTTGGGTTTCACTTTTATTGTTTGGGCTTGATATTTTGATTTTTACAAAGTTAATGATATTTAATATTATTTTTGAAAAGAAATAAATTGTAAAAGCTTAAATTCAAATAATATTGAATATATTTATGGTATATACAATATAATTAAGTTTATTTCTATTTTTGGACTGCACTAGGTTTGGGTTTGAATTAGTTAACAAAAAATGTCTTAAATGAAAATTTAAAAAATTACCCACTTCACATATCTTGTCATCTTCCATTTGAAAATGAAAGTTTATCAAAATGTTAATTTATCACATACTTATGATCATAACCCCCAAAAACACCCATTTGTGATATGATAATTATCAAACTTTTCACATGGCTCACAAACTTATTCCAATCAAATGAAATCACAATATTTAATAAATACTACAAATTTCATAAAAATTAAGAATCATTTCAATCATTTTTTTTGAATATATTTTCATTTTTTAGTACATAATGATATACATTTATTTGCCACAAATATATTTTGGAACTTCACAATATAAGTTGGAAAAAAAAATCTTTGCGATTGAATTATTTGTGTTATAATCTACCATATTATGCAAAACGTTTGGAAAAATATGCTCCAATAATAACATGGTTGAAGTTCAAACATGAACACCCTTATAAAACTGTACAATGTAACAACATTTTTGGCCCCCTCGTGGTGTGATTTCACCCATTTTCCAAACCAATGGTGTGTTTATAAATAAAGTCTTGTAGGGTTTTGATAATGTGAATCCTTTTGGGATCAATTCATTCAAGTTTTGGTAAGGGAAGGTGATGACAAGGTGGGCCAAATAAATTTTTTATTTTGTTATGGTGAGCTAATAATAAATGATTAAAGTGGAAGAATTCATTATTTTTATGAAGAGCCTTTGGTTCCAATTTGCAACAATAAAATAAAATGGTTTCAATTCCACACCTCAATGTAATAAAGAATTTAGTTTTGAATCTATTTTTTAAAAAAAAATTAATTTGGTTCCATTTTCAATTGGGAAATTCAAATAAGGTTTTGATCTAGTTCTTCCCAAACCAAAATCGGTTGTTGGCTATTGATTAAACCTTCGACTTTATTATTATTCTTTCAAAAACATATATCGTAGTTTTGGTTACAAGTCCATTTATACACATAAATAAAACTAGAAATCCAATTTTAAATCCTACTTGGTAAAAAAATGAAATTTGATTTCAATCACAACTTGTTTAGTTCTAAAACTTAAACACCATTTTGTTTGGGGTTTTACCAATGTTGTTTGATTGTTGACTTTTAGACCTAACCTATGAATATCAATAAAAGATTTTTTAATCTATTT
>Ga0116226_10004941_pt1 | contig 11860 bp, 9 predicted proteins | sample S1TSphfallax_FD_89692 | JGI IMG/M metagenome (GOLD analysis project Ga0116226, IMG submission 89692) | Host-associated microbial communities from peat moss isolated from Minnesota, USA - S1T2_Fa - Sphagnum fallax MG | ecosystem: Host-associated > Plants > Peat moss > Unclassified | place: USA... | reverse complement strand
TCAGGACTGATTACCTCCTGCTCGCGGTCGGCCTGATGATCGTGGCTCAACCGCAGCAGTCCAATGTGCCGGGAGTGACCGACTTGGTGTACATGCTGCAGTCCTATCTGCCGCTGTATCTGGCCGGTGGCGTTCTGGTTTATCTGGTCGGTGCACTACGGGATCCGGAGACGGACCTCGTCGTTGACAACGTCGCCTGCCAAATGGCGGTGCCGTCCGTCTTTTCGGAAAGATCCGACGTGCCTATCGTGGACTCCAAAGCCGTGCTGACATTCGGCGATGACATACGCGTCGTCGTTCCCGACTCGCTGAACCTGATCACGACGTATGTGCTGCGTGAGCAAGGCGACTGGTTCGAGGATGAAATCAAGTTCGTCCGCCGGCTCCTTGCGCCGAACCAGAAGGCCATCGACATCGGCGCCAACTATGGTCTGTTCACCCTGTCGATGGCGAAGATCGTCGGTCCGGGCGGCCGCATCTGGGCTTTCGAACCCGCATCCTCCACGGCGGCTTTTCTCTCCGAAAGCTTGCGCATCAATGGATTCGGTCACGTGATGCTCGATCAGCGCGCCTTGTCCGACCACGCCGGCAGCGCCCAGCTCTCGCTCCATGACCATTCCGAATTGAACGAACTGGTCCGCGAGGGCGCCTCGGTGGGTGCCTCCGAGACCGTGACGTTGATCTCCTTGGACGATGCGACGCAAGCGCATGGCTGGAGCCGCATCGAATTCGTCAAGATCGATGCCGAGGGCGAGGAGGCCGCCATCATCCGAGGCGGCCGGCACTTCTTTGAATCCGAGTCGCCTCTCATCCAATATGAAGTCAAGGCGGCCAATGCGGTCCATCTGGAACTGGTCCAGACGTTCGCAGATATCGGCTACGCGTCCTACCGGCTCGTGCCAGGATTGGGCGTGCTGGTGCCGTTCGATGTGGCCGAGCCCGTGGATGGCTATCTGCTCAACCTGTTTTGCTGCAAACCCGATCGCGCCGCAATGCTCGCGGGGCAAGGGCGCATCGTCTTGGCAGACGACGTGCGGGCGGCGGCGCACACCCGACGGATCGAAGAGCGGCTGCAGAGCCGCGATGGTGCGGAGGCCTATGGCTGGCAAAACACGCTCGCCCGGCTGCCGTATGGCAGGATTCTCGCGGGTCACTGGCGGCAGACGGTCGGTCGCGGTTACAGCGGCCAGGTTGAAAAGGCATTGGCCCTGCATGCCATGGCCCACGACGAGGCATTGCCCATGACCGAGCGCTATCTCGCTCTGCGAACCAGTCTCGACACCCTGACGGCCGTCTGTCACGACAAGCCCCATTTTCTGCGTCTCGCGAGTCTGGCCCGGGTGGCGCGCGAATTCGGCGCCCGCGCGGTCGCCGTCGACGCACTCGACCAGTTGCTGATGCTCGCGGCCCAGGACCGGCAGGTGAATCCGGGCGAACCCTTCTTGGCTACCGGGGAGCGCTTCGACGCCCTCGACCCCAAGGCCGCCGCGGCCGATTGGGTGGTCTGCTCGGTCTTGGAAGAGTTGGAACGAAATGCCGCCTTCTCATCCTTTTACTCGGGGCAGGGATCGCTGCGACGCCTGGAGACGATCCGCAATCTCGGCTTTGGCAGTCCCGAAATGGCCCGACGTCTGGCACTCGTCAACCAGAGATTTTCCGGCACCACCTCCTAGCCTGCCCCGCAGCAAGACTGAGACGACAGCGCTCGGCTCGGAATTCTTTGCTGACGTGTTACACGATCGTCACGCGATGGACATGGTCATGAGACAGCAATCTGTGAAATTGCTCTAAAAGGTGGCCACTCCGCCGTCGCGGTTCGCGAGCAACCAATTATTTATGGTCCGATAACATCAGGGGATTCTCTATAGTGACCAACAACTCCTTACGGATCGCCATGGCGGTGGCACTCGCGGGCGGCGCCTGCATCGCCTTGCCGGCAAACGCCCAGCAAGCGCTTGGCAATTTCGGTGGCGATTTGATCGTCAGCTCAAGCACGTACACCGATACGGGGTTCGGTGTGGGTACCGCGCTTCCGTACAACACGTCCGGAAATCTCGCGGGCGGTTCCACCCTCAATACCGTAGCCGGCAGCGCCTTTTGTGTGAACGTCAATTGCTCGTCGAACGTTTGGAACAACGTTACCGCCGACGCCAACTTCGGCATCACGTCGGCGATCTACCTGCAGAACGTCAACACCTCGACGGGCGCCGTCGACAATACCGTCAACGTCACACAGTTGGCGACAAGTGCCGGCATCAACCTGGCCACCAGTTTCTCCTCGAAATCCGAACTCGCCATCAACCTGTCGCCCGACGGTTCATCGCTCACCTTCATGGGATACAACAGCTCGGTCGGCCAGTTCGACGTCTCCAATGCCAACACACCCGGTTCGCTCGAGCCCGGCAATACCGATATTCAGACGGCAACGTATCGTGCGGTCGGTCAGATCAGCCTGTCCAACAACGCACTGCAGGTGACGACCACGAACGCGTACAACGGCAACAACGGCCGGGCGGCGATCGCCGCTGCCGGCGGCGGCTATTACCTCGTGGGCAATGCCGGCAACGGTAACGGCAGCGCGCAGACCACGCTCAACACCGGCGTGCAGTACCTGACCGCCGCGACGACCAATGGGGGGCTTGGCACCAACACCCAGGTGGGTCAATACAGCATCACGCAGAATGGCTACTCGGCCGACAAGACGGCGAAAGACAATAATTTTCGCGGCGAGGCCGTGTACAACAACACGCTGTACGTGACCAAGGGCAGCGGTTCGAACGGCATCGACACCGCCTATCAGGTCGGTACCACGGGCAGCCTGCCCACCGGCACGTCGAACCCGATCACCGTGCTGCCGGGGTTCAATACGCAGTTGGCGAAGACCGACACCGATACGCCGCACCCGTTCGGCATGTGGTTTGCGAATTCGACCACCTTGTACGTGGCGGACGAAGGTTCCGGAGCATCGACCGACTTCGGCTCGAACCCGACTACACAGGCGGGCGGACTCGAGAAGTACAGCCTGGTGAACGGCGTTTGGAACTTGGATTACGACCTCAAGGGGTCGCTGATCGGCACCAGCTACACGGTCAATGGCAGCGGCGCCGTGTGCGGTGGATTGAGCGCCTGTAGTTTGACGACGACGACGGATGGCCTGCGCAATCTCACGGGTCAAGTCAATGCCAACGGCACCGTCACGCTGTACGCGGTCACCTCGACGGAAGGCAGCGTCTTGGGCGATGCCGGTGCGGATCCGAACCAGATCGTGTCGATCACGGACACGCTCGCGGACACTTCGGCCAGTCAGGTCGGGGGTGAGAATTACAACGTTCTGGATACGGCCGCGCTTGGACAGGTCTATCGCGGCGTGGCGGTGGCTCCGGTGCCGCTGCCGGCCTCGGCGTGGTTGATGCTCTGTGGGTTGGGTGGTCTCGGCGTGCTGGCGCGACGGCGCCGCCTTGCGGTTTAAGGAATGTACATGAATAAAATCAACGTTTGCGTCCGCCTCGGGCTTGTTTCTCTGACCGTCCTCGCAGGCGGTTCCGTTGAGGCCCAGGTCATCACCGATTGGAATTTTGGCAGCCTGGCGGCCGTGGCTCCGGACAACACACCCGCAGCGACGACGGGCACCGGGACGGCATCGTCACTCGGCATGACCAACAGCTATACCTACACGACGAAGGGATCGACCACCGGAGTCGGGTCGGTGACTTACGACGACATCACCAATGATTCGCCCTCGGGCGCCGCCGACGGTTCGACGCTCGGTAACGGGAATGTCTGGCGCATCCGTGGCGCGGCGGGCGCGGGGACCACGGGTACCACCAACAATGGCTGGAATAATTCGGCTCCCGAATATTCACAGGGAGCGGAGTTCGACACCAGCACGGCGGGCTACAAGGTTTCGCAGTTGTCGTTCAATTGGGCGGCGACGACCCAGGGCATCGCCAACCTTCAGGTGCAATACAATTTGAACACCGGTAACGCCAATGGTTGGACGAACGTCGGTTCGCTGTTCACGGCCAGCATCGACAACAACACGACAGGAACCGCGGGCGCTGGGTTCACGACGGATACGGTCAGCCTTGCGAGCATCACCGGACTCAGCAACGACGCCAATTTCGGCGTGCGCTTGGTGGCGGCTTACAACCCCACACTCGGCAGCGAATATGCTTCGGCGACCTCCGTCATCAGCGGTACGCCGGCGCAGTACAACAACAACTCCGGTAACTGGCGTATTGCGGATGTGCAGATCGACGGTTCGGCGGTGGCTCCGGTGCCGCTGCCGGCCTCCGCGTGGTTGATGCTTTCCGGTTTGGCTGGCTTCGGCTTCTTGGCGCTGCGCCGGAAGACCATCGTCGCCTGGTCGCCAGGTTGACTTGCACTCCGGCGGGATTGAAGATGGTATCTGTCATGAATTGGTAACTTAGGATGGCGTACGATTCTGCGATGGACACCTTTGTGTTGCCTGCCGACGAATTGGAATACGCCGTGCTCACGAAACTGTGGGACTTGGGCACGGCGTCCGTGCGTGACGTGCACGGACAATTCACCGAACCAAATGGCTTGGTCTACACCACCATCGCGAAAGTGATCGACCGGCTGCGCGGGAAGGGACTGATCCAGCGCGAGCGTTGCGGCAAAGTGTTCATCTACCGTGCAAGAGTCGCGCGAGAGTGCGTCGAGCGCGCGCGCGCGGAGGATGCGGTGAGCCGGCTGCTGGGGCATAAACCGCGTGCCGCCGTGGCGGCGCTGGTCGATGCGGTGGACGCGGTCGATCCGGAACTTCTGGATGAGTTGGAACGTGCGGTCGCTGCCCATCGGATGGCCAAGCGTGGAGCGTGAAACTCTTCTGACCATGTTGATCGTGCTGCTGGGCGGCCTGGCCTTGCAGCTATTTGCGGTATGGCCCGGGCAGATTAGTAATGAGTCGCCGTCGCGTCGCCTCGAGCGTCTTCACTGGCTGGCGCTGTGGTGGCCGACCGCCCCCGCATTGACTGTCGCAGCGTGGCTTTGCGGTTGGGCGCTGTCGCAACCCGACCCGGTGCCGGATCACGTGAGCGGGCTGGTATTCATGGCGGTGGTGCCCTTCGGCATATTGGGCGGCCGAGCCTTGGTTCGTGCGGTGTGGGCGCTGTGGCGTTCCCCCGGTAAGTACGGGATAGCCACCGTGGGGGTGTTGCGCCCGCGTATCGTCATCGCGCCGGAACTAGCCGCAGCGCTTGATGAGCGGGCGCTGCGGGCGGCCCTGGCGCATGAGCGCACCCACGTCCGGCATCGCGATCCCCTCCGTATCTGGCTGGCTCAATTCGTGACCGATCTGCAATGGCCATGGATTCCCGCGCGGCGCCGCTTCACGGGTTGGCTGGCGACGCTCGAAGTTGCGCGCGACGACGAGGCGCGCGCTGCCGGCATCGAGGGCGCGGATCTTGCCGCCGCCGTGCTTCGCTCCATGCGCTTTCAGGTGGGAAATGTCGGGCCGGCCGCCACGCTCATCGGCCAGACTTCGGCGCTGCCGGCGCGCATCGCGCGCTTGCTGCGGCCGCTGCCAGACAATCCGCCGGAGCGCGAACTGCCTTATCTCTTCGTGGCCGGCGGCTTGGCCACTGTCTGGTCGGCAGCCATCATTCTCGGCTTGCTTTGCGGCGAGCGCTTCGTCGGGTCGCTCCTCGCACTCTAGTTGCTGGAGTCACCAGCGCCGGCGGTAGCTGCCGCTCGGCGGAGGCGGCCAATCGCTTCAGCATGATGGTCCATGGTGTACACAGCGCACCGGCGCCTACGACGCTCGTCGAAGGTCGCAATAAGACGCGAGCTTGACAAACGACGATTGTCGTAGCACGAATTCGCGAAAAATTCAAGTCAAAAGAAACATTTTTCGCACAGCCGTCATATCTCTCGGTCACTGTTTGCTGCCTCACCAAAACTCAAGGGATGGTCAGAAGACTATGCGTGTTGCGCGCTGCGAATGGCTGTTGCTTTGCGTATTGCTGGGTCTCTCGGCAGGTGCCCATGCGGAGCAATCGACGGCATCGAACATGGTCATGGACGCGGAAGGCGGTGATTCTCGCCTCATCGTGATCGGTGTCACGCCGTTGCAGGGTCCCGCGGTCGATCCGGACTCTGTGGTCGAGTCGACGCGTGTGCTCGGCGCGGCGGACATCAATCGCACCGGCATTCCGAGCCTGACTGGAGCGATTCTCGACGATATCCCATCGGTCACTGTGAACGATTCGGAAGGCAACGCGTTTCAACCGGACATCCTGTTCCGTGGCTTCACCGCGTCACCGGTGGCCGGGACACCGGAAGGCATCGCGATCTACGTGAATGGCGCGCGTTTCAACGATGCGTTCGGCGACACCGTAAACTGGGATCTCATTCCACCGTCGGCCATCGAGTCGGTGAACCTTGAAGCCGCCAACCCGCTATTCGGTCTCAACGCGCTGGGCGGTTCATTGAGCGTCAAGATGAAGAATGGATTCACCGCACCCACCACCAGCCTGACCGCCTACGGCGGCACCTATGGGCGGGCGTCAGGCATCATGGAGGTTGCGCGGCAGTCCGGTGACTTCGGTATCTATGCGGTCGCCGATGTGACTCACGATGCAGGGTTCCGCCAGACCAGCGAATCGAATTTGTATCGCCTGTACACCGACCTCGGCTGGCGCGACGGGCCTGCGGAGTTGCACCTTGCGATCACCGCCGCGCACGACACACTCGGCAATCCCGGCGCCACACCGGAGCAGGCATTGAACGCGGACATCTCGAACATCTTCACCGCGCCGAACACGGTCGACAACAATTACCTGGGCTTCAACCTCAACGGCTCGCTCAAGTTCGATCAGTCCACGGCGCTGGAGGGTGTCGGCTATTTTCAGACACTGAACCAGATCGTGCCGAACGGTATCACCGAGGAGGTGGCGCCCTGCGGCAACGGTACCGGCCTCTTGTGTAATTCGGACGGCACTGTGGTCACCGGCGTAGGCGGCACGCCCGTGACGGATTTCCTGAACGGCGGAACCTATTCAGGATTGAGCGTGCAGCAATTGAACAGCCATGCCTATGGTGCGTCCGGGCAGTTGAGCGAAAGCGCACCGCTCGGCGCGCTCGCCAATCGGCTAGTGGCCGGCGCGAGCTTCGACGGCTCACGCAGCATTTTCGCGGGTTTCCAGGAAATCGGCGGCTTCGATCCCTATTCGCGGGAATTCCTGTATCCCGGCGTCATTCAGGACCAACCGAGCGAAGGCGTGAACCCAGTCCGGGTAAAGACCGAGACGCGCTTCTACGGCGTGTTTCTCAGCGACACGCTGAGCGTGGCGCCGATGCTCGACTTGAACGTGGCCGGCCGCTACAACGACGCGCAGATCTCGCTGACGGACCTGCTCGGTGGTCCGGTGAACGGTCAGCACACCTACGATCGCTTCAACCCCAGCGCTGGACTCATATTCCATGTCACTTCCACACTGCAATTCTACGCGAACTATTCAGAGACGAATCGCGCACCCACCCCGGAGGAACTCTCCTGTGCGAGTGCCGCGAACCCCTGCAGTTTGCTCAACTTCTTCGTCGGTGATCCGAACCTCAATCAGGTCGTTGCGCACACCTATGAGGCCGGACTGCGCGGTCGTGTCGGTGATCCGCAGCATCGGCTCAATTGGAACTTCGATGCCTATCACACGGCAGACACCAACGACATCATCTACGAGACCACGGTCTACAATCCGAATCTCGCCTTCTACACAAACGCCGGACGCACGCGGCGGCGCGGGGTCGAAGCCAATTTGAGCTACGATCAGCAGCAGCTACACCTACGCCTGGGCTATGCCTTCACCGAGGCGACCTTCCAAACGCCGCTGCTGCTGAACACGAGCAGTCCGGCGGCGGATGCCAACGGCAACGAGCAGGTGTTGCCGGGTGATCGCATCCCCGGGATTCCGAAGCATCGCGGCAATGTGGTCGCTGACTATTCGTTGACGAGCCGGGTAAGCGTGGGTGCCTCGGCCGTGATTCAAAGCAATGTGTATCGCTTCGGCGACGAAGCCAATCTCACCGCGCCTTTGGGAGGCTATACCATCGTCGACTTGAATGCCGCCTATCGACCCAACGACGCCATGACCTTGTTCGCCGTAGTCAACAATGCGTTGGACAAGCGTTACTATACGTACGGTAGCTTCGGGCCGGTGGGCGACGTGCCGTGGCCGAACGTGCCGGGAGGCGTTAGCGACCCGCGCACTGCGAGCCCGGGGACGCCGATCACCTTTTACGGCGGCGTCCGAGTGACCTTCTAACGAAAGACCGGTCGGCCCAAAGATACGCTATCCTGGCTGCGGAACAGCCCGGAGGATCGAGTGTCAATAATCGAAAAAGCGATCTTCCTTGCAGTAATGACGAGTGTGTTTGGGCTCGGGCAGGCGAAAGCGGAAGGTCGCGATGACCTTGTGAATCAGATTGAAGAGGCTATCGGCAAGCCGTTGCCCATCGACGAACATTCGCCGCTCGTCACACAGACACTCACGGCGGCAAGGACGGCCAATCCAGAGGTTGATTCGCGCACATGGGATGAGGTGCGTGCAGACACTGCCGCGGTCTTAACGCGGTTGAGCTCCGGCCCTGGAAGCGCGTTTGACAAACGCATACGAGCGGCGCTCGAGACTTTTAGTGATTCAGAGTTGAAGAGCCTGAACAGTAAGCTGAATGACCCGCTCCTGTTGCGATTTCGTCAAGGCATTCAAAGGCAGCCGAACGACAAATTGGGGGGTGCGATGCCCGGCATGCTGCAGATGATGGTTGAGATCAATGGGATTCTCAACCAACACAAATTGAAACCGATCTCTCTGCAGTGAAGTGGGTTCGTCGAGGTTGTGGCGCAAACCGTGACCATAATCTCGCAGGAGATAAGGGCGGTTTCGGTTCAATCGTTGGCAGGTTCGCTCGGGACGACCATAGCCTTTACCAGGCGCCCGAAACGCCAAACTTCGAGCGGAATGCGGCGACCAATCTGCTCGGCGCCCAGCGCGCGGTGCAGATCGTCTATTCCGGCGATCGGTTCATTGTCAAAGCGCAAGAGCAAATCGCCATTCTCGAGTCCGCCGTATCGTGCGGGTCCCTCGGGACTCGTGCTCGTAATGCGCACGGCCGTCCTGCCCGGGAGGTCCAGTTGGCGCCGAAGGCGCTGCGGGATCGTGGTGGTCTGGGCCACAATCCCGAGGTAACCTCGCCGCACGCGACCGTGTTGCAGTAGTTGTAACGCGACCCATTGAACCGTGTCTACAGCCGTTGCGAAGCAGATCCCCTGCGCCGACGCAATGATGGCGGTATTCATGCCGATGACCCGGCCGGCGCTGTCACACAGCGGTCCGCCGGAATTCCCCGGGTTCAAAGCGGCGTCGGTCTGAATCACGTTGTCGACCAATCGGCCCGTGCTGCTGCGCAGGCTCCGTCCGAGTGCGCTCACGACCCCGGCGGTGACGGAGCACTCGAACCCCAACGGATTGCCGATGGCAATCGCGAGCTGACCGACCCGCAGGTTCTTCGAGCTTCCCAGCGGTAAGGACGGCAGTTCCACGCGTGCCCGAATGAGCGCAGCATCGGTATGGGGATCCTCTCCGATCAACTCGGCGTCCGCCGCCTGGCCTTGCGTGGTCTCGACCCGGATCCCCTGGGCCCCATGAATGACATGGCTATTGGTGAGAATGAGACCATCTGGCGTAAAAGCGAAGCCCGACCCGGAGCCGCGGTGCCGATTGTTCTGGGTCGTATGAATCGCGACGACCGATGGACTTGCCTGTTCGGCGACGTCTGCGATGCAACGAGGATATGCGTCGAGGGCGGCTTCTTCGATCGTCGCGCTCATATGGCCAGCTCCCCACGGCGGATCGCGGCCATCACCGCTTCTGCCCGAGTGGTAACCCCGAGTTTTTCAAAGGCGGCGTGCAAATGAAATTTGACGGTGTTCGGTGATATGGAGAGTTTACGGGCGATCGCTTTGGTTGAGAGGCCCCCTCCAGTCAGCTCCAAAACCGTGCGTTCCCGTGGTGAGAGAGGTGACTCGTTGGATGCTGTGGGTTCCTCCGGGGTTGGGAGGTCCGGGTCCCAAACACTAAGTCCCGTGTGGGTTGCGATGGTGGCGGCTTGAAACCTCTCGATCGGCGGCATCGCCCGAAGGACGGCCAATCCCGCATAACTCAAGTTGCACCGATCCTGAGCTTCCGTGCGATCGGAGAGTACGGCAACGGTCGCGGCGTTGACGGACCGTGCTCCGTTCAAGAACGGTCGCGCCCCGGTCAAGGTGCCACCCGTGACCACCCAAACGTCCCGATCCCGCTCAAGCAGATTGGCCAGCGTCGATGGGTCGTCTGCAACGGCGAGTACGCCGAAACTTGCGCGCTCCGTGAGTTCCACCAGCGTTCGGCGCACGGCAAGACTGGAAGCGGCAACAATCATTTCCACGAGGATGTCATTGGGGCGATCAAGCCCGATCACAAGAGGTTTACTGGAGCGTGCGGTCACGGACGGTCACTGTGGCGTCGAGCCGCTCCCCAGCCCGATAGATCTGCACGCCGGTCGAGGATCCCAAGGGGATCCGTGACAGCGCAATCTTAAGATCGAGGGCGTTTTCGATCGGCCGCCCGGCAATTGAGGCGATGATATCGCCGAGAAGGAGGTTTGCGGATGCTGCCGGTGATTCCGGCTCGACGCCGACGACGATGACGGCGTCCGCGCCATTCAGCCTCACCGACTGCAGCCTCACGCCGAGGTAGGGCCGTGGCAGGTGTCCGTGCTGCAACACAGTCGACACTAATCTTTCGATGGTTTCGCTCGGAATCCCAAGAGTTCGATGTCGCGGACCCCGTACCGCCATGGCGCACAGACGCCCCTCGAGATCGAACGCGCCCCCGCCTTCCATCGCTGGGTGCAGGCCAGGAGACAGCCGGATCAAGCGGTCGAGCTCTCCGCCGGTGCGCGAGCGCCAAGCCGGCCCCACCTGCTCGACGTGGCTCCAGACGATCGTCGAGGCCGATGTCCCGCGTCCGGCGATCAGTACGTCGTCTCCCGGGGCAAGAGAAGCAGGCCTTGCCGAGGAGATGCCCGGCGCCCCCGTCATCGCCTTCAGAATCGCCACATCGACCGAGAGATCGCATGCGAGAATCTCCGCTGGAACGGTGCCATGCACCGTGTGGACGGTTACCGAGTCCGCGCCATGCAGCCTTTCGGCCGCGGTCACCAGCGTTTCGCAGTCCCAGACGATTCCAGAGAACCGCACGCCCCGGCCACCATCAATTCCGACAACACCCAAGGCGGCTTGGTCGGCGAGCGCCCGACGCGCGGCGGCCCATTCGGTAAGCGCTGAATTCACGATGACTCCATAGATTGCTCACGTGGCCGACATGCTGGACGTCGGCGCCGCATTCTGGGACCCTCCATTTGGGTAGATAGTCATGAGTTCTGAGCTGTGCTATCCATGCGCATCCGCTCGCTGAGTGTCCGCGCTACCGCTCGTGGCGGCGGGGTTGTTTGACGTGCGATTCATTGAGCTTCGGACTTACAGTTCCCAAAAAACACAGCGTCAATCTTCCCATGGCGGTATTCCCTCGCCACTGAAGAATGATCCCATGAAGTTCGAATCTATCGCGTCAAGAGACGGGTCTCGACCCACTTAGCAAAGGCGCTCCCCTTGCTCGTCGGTCGGGGTTGCGGCCGCGCGCGCGGCGCTACCTGGCGGAATCGCGGCTTGGTAAAGGACCTTACCCTCGTAGTCCCGATACTGGAACGTCAATGCGGCCGGTTCGCTCTGGAACGTGGCAAAGCCGGAGCGCGCCTGGCAGAACAACGTTCCTGCGATGGCTTTCACCGGGCGTACCTC
>Ga0116226_10004940_pt1 | contig 11861 bp, 12 predicted proteins | sample S1TSphfallax_FD_89692 | JGI IMG/M metagenome (GOLD analysis project Ga0116226, IMG submission 89692) | Host-associated microbial communities from peat moss isolated from Minnesota, USA - S1T2_Fa - Sphagnum fallax MG | ecosystem: Host-associated > Plants > Peat moss > Unclassified | place: USA... | reverse complement strand
TGCCGACGCGCCAGCTCATGCGGCACCGAGTCCGAGGAAGGCTTCTTGCACGAGAGGATCTCCGATCAGGGTGGACGCCGGTCCGCTCAAGACGACCCGGCCGGTTTGGATGACGTAGGCGGTGCGCGCGGCGCGCAGCGCCTCGCGCACGTTTTGCTCGACCAAGAGCACCGCCGTGCCGCGCTCGGCGATGGCGGCGATCCCGGCATAGATGTGCGGAATCAAAATCGGTGCGATGCCCAGCGACGGCTCGTCGAGCAGCAAGAGTCGCGGCCCGCTCATCGTCCCGCGCGCGATCGCGAGCATCTGCTGCTCGCCGCCCGAGAGCGTCGAGGCGCGTTGATCGAGCCGCGCGCGCAGGATCGGAAACGACGCGAACGCCGCTTCGAGCCGCTCGTCGCGGCGCGCACGATCGCGCTCGACGTAGGCGCCGAGCAAGAGATTGTCGCGCACGGTCGCGGAGGCGAACACGCGCCGGCCTTCGGGGACATGTGCGATCCCGGCGCGCACGATCGCGTGGGCCGGTATGCGCGTGATGTCCGCGCCGTCGAAGGCGATCGTGCCCGATTGCGGCCGGACGAGACCACTGATCGCGCGCAAGAGCGAACTCTTGCCGGCACCGTTCGCGCCGACCAGCGCAACGATCGCGCCCTCCGGTACGTCGAGCGAGACGTCTTGGAGCGCGCGCATCCCGTCATAACCGACGGCAAGGTTGCGAACGGCCAGCAAGCTCACGACGGCATCCCGATCGCGCCGTGCTCGATCGGCGCGCCAAGGTAGGCTTCGACGACGGCCGGATCGCGCACGGCGGCGCGCGCGCTGCCCGTGAAGATCGTCTTCCCGGCCGCGATCACAACGATATGTTCGGCGATCGGCATCAGCACTTCCATCACGTGCTCGACCATCAGGATCGTGATCCCGCGCGCGAGGATGCGACGTAACAAATCGACCGCATCGCGGCATTCGGCGGGCGTCAGCCCCGCCATCACCTCGTCGAGCAGTAAGAGTGCCGGATCAGTCGCGAGCGCGCGTGCAACTTCGAGCCGCTTCTTATCGGCGATCGTGAGCGCGTTGCCCAGCCGGTGACGTTTGGTGTCGAGGCCGACGAAGGCGAGAATCTCTTCGGCGTGAGCGGTTGCCTCACGCACGCGCGGTCGATGCAAGAGCGCACCCGTCGTGACGGCCTCGAGCACGGTCATGTCCGCGAACGTTTGCACGATTTGATAGGTGCGGCCGATCCCCAGGCGAGCGACTTTATGATACGGCATCCCGGCGATCTCGCGGCCGTCGTAGCGGACGCTGCCGCCGCTCGGTTTGAGGGCGCCCGCGATGCAGCCGAAGGCGGTCGATTTCCCCGCACCGTTCGGTCCGATCAGACCGGTGAGCCGCCCCGCTTCCACCGTGAGCTCGACGCCGTCGAGCGCGCGCAGCGAGCCGAAACGCTTGGACAATCCCGAGACGGTCAGGAGCGCGCTCATGTGGGTTCCGCCGCTAACGCGTCGGAACCGGCAGCGCCGCGTACGCGTCGCTGCCGGTTCACGATCGCGCCGACGATCCCGTCGGGACGCAGCGCCGCGATGATGCAGATGATGGCGCCGTAGATGACGAGATCGTAGCCTTTGCCGCTGCCGCCGATATGCAACGCGACGCCTTTCGCGAGCACCACGTACACGAGCGCGCCCGCAGCCGGACCCCACAGCGTGCCGAGCCCGCCGACCACCCCGATGAGCGCGATATCGATCGACACCGACAGCCCGAGCACTGAGGGCGGATCGACGAAGAGCGTATCCTGCGCGTAGAGCACGCCGGCCGCCGACGCCATCACCGCGGACGCGGCGAACGCAAGCAGTTTCCAGCGCCGCTCGTCGATGCCGACGCTCTCGGCCGCGGCATAGTTCGCGCGCAGCGCGCGCAAGTAGTAGCCGAGCCGCGAGCGCTCGAGTCCGATCGTCGCGAGCTGCACCGCCGCGAAGAGCACGAGCGCGAGCAGCACGTAGTTCCCCTTGTCCGCGAACTCGAGCGCGCCCCAGCCGGTGCGAATCGGGAGCTCGAAGCCGTTGGCCCCGTTGAGCCACGGTACGACGCGCACGGTCACTTCGACGAGCGCCGCGACCGCGATCGTCGCAATCGAAAAATAGTGCCCGCGCAGCGCGAGCGTCGGGAAACCGGTAACGACGGCGAGCACGATCGCCGCCAGCGCCCCCGCGACGAACGCCAGCCACGGCGAAGCGCCCGCGGTAACAAGCAGACCCGATGCGTACGCGCCGCACGCGAAGAAGATCGCATGGCCGAACGAGATGTTGCCCGCGTAGCCGCTGATCCAATTCCACGATTGGCCCAGCACCGCGTACAGCAAGAACGTGAAGACGAGTTCGAGCGTCACCTGGTCGTGCACGCCGAACGCAACGGCGATCCCCGCCGCGACGATCGCGGCGAGGGCGCTCAGGTGACCGCGCGTCGCGTTCACCGGCGGCCCAGCAGCCCTTGCGGGCGCACGAGCACGACGAAGAGGTACGCGAGATAGACCGGCATCATCTTGAGCTCGGGCGAGAGATAGTACCCGCCGAGCACTTCGAGCACGCCGACGATGAGCGCGCCGAGCAACGCGCCCGCGATGCTGCCGAAACCGCCCAGCGCGACGACGACAAACGCCGTGAGCGCAAACGACGCGCCGACATCCGGAAACGCCGGATTGGAAAGCAGCAGCAGCGCGCCCGCCGCCCCCGCGCACGCGGAACCCAAGCCGAAGGCAAGCAAATTGATGCGTTGTACGTCGATGCCCATCAGCGTCGCCGCGGTGCGGTCTTCCGAGACCGCGCGCATCGCGCGCCCGACCGACGAATATTCGATGAACGCGAAGAGCGCCGCGGTCAGCACGATCGCGCCGAGCCCTTCGACGAGCGCCGCTTGCGGGAGCGCGAACACACCGAGCTGCACGGTGCCTTGAAACGGCGGATTCGGTACCGAGCGGTAATCGCTCGTAAAGAGCGCCTGCGCGAGCCCCTGCATGAGCACGAGCAGCCCGAACGTGCCGAAGACGGAAGCCTCCGGCGGCCCCGTCAAGAGCCGCCGGACGAACAGCCGGTACACGACGATGCCGAACAAGAACAGCGCGATCGAGACCAGCGGCAGACCGACGAGCGGACCGATCCCGAGCAGCGCAAGGCCGAAGCCCGCATACATCGCGAGCATGACGAACTCGCCGTGGGCGAAATTCACCACGTCCATCACGCCGTAGACGAGCGTCAAGCCGACCGCGACAAGCGCGAAGACGAGCCCCGTGAGGAGCCGGCGACGAGCAGTTGACCGAAGGTGCTCAGTGCTTCCACGCGGGCATCGGCCAGATGACGGGCTTCACGGCGACGTCGAACGGCCACACGGTCTCGTATTTCCCGGCCTGGATTTGCTCGATGATCCCCGCCCCGCCGACGTTCTGGCCTTGCGCGTCGAACTTGATGCTCGACCACGGCATCAAGGTCAGGTCGCCGGGGATGTTGGTTTCCGCGAGCGCACTGCGGATCGCCTCAGGCGCGGTCGAACCGGCACGGTCGATCGCATCGGCGAGCACGAGCACGCCCATGAAATCGCGCGCGCTGTTGCCGTCGAGCGGCTTGCCGCCGAAGCGCTGCCGGAAGAGTTGGTCGATCAGCGGAACCGCGTGATTGCGATGCTTGATATCGAGCGAGAACACGTCGCGCGTGAAGATCCCCTCGGCATCCGGTCCGAGCGCGCGCACGAAGCCCGGATCGATGAAGCCGGAGTCTTGCGCGAGGATCGCTTGCGGCGTAACGCCTTGATCTTTGAAGCCGCGCATGAACAAGAGCGCATCGGGCAGGTAGGAGGCGATCATGATCGCATCGGGTGCCGCCGACTTGACGCGCTGCACTTCCGCGTTGACTTCGGTCGTGGTCGCCGGATACGCGACGCGCGTGACGATCGTGAATCCACGCTGGGAGCCGATCGCGGCTTCCGCATCGCCCGCCCCGGTCCCGAACAAGCCGTCTTCACCGACGATCGCGATCTTCTTCACGAGGGTCTTCTGTTTGCGCGTCCGTTCGAGGTCGGCGATGAACTGATAGAAGTTTTCAGCGAACGTCGCATCGCTCGGCGTGGTGCGGAAGAACCAGTGCAGTCCGCGCGTCGTGAGCCCCGGTGCGGAGGAGTCGGAATTGAGGAACGGGATGCCGGCGCGTTCGGCAACCTGCGAGGCCGTCGCGGTCGTCGACGAGGTGTACGAGCCGATCAGCGCGACCGCATGCTCTTGCGAGATCAACTCTTCGGCTGCGACGCGGGCCTGATCCGGTTTGCCCTGCGAGTCGGCGAACACGATCCGGATGCGCGCATGGCCGAGGTGCGGCAGACCGCTGTGCCCGACGGCCGGTAGCGGGTAGCTGACATGACCGTTGATGAGATCGACCGCGAGCTCTTGCCCCGTGCGCAGACCGGCGCCGGTTTGCGCCAAGGGTCCGGTGAGCGGCAAGATCGAGCCGATCACGATATCGGGTGGTGGATTGGCCGCGCGCGGCGCGCCGCCCGGCAGTGCGGTGAGACCGAACGCGGCGGCGAGAACGACGGCGAGAGCGCGGGCGGACATGCGGACCTCCTAAGCGGTGGGTGACGGGTGAGGTGAAAGGAACGTCTCACCGGCGGATGCGGCGGCGGCAGCGGCCGCCGCGAGCGCACGGACGATCGGCTCGTCGCCGAGCGCTCGCGCGAGCCGATCGCGGACGAGGTGCGTCGCGGAAACGAAGCGCGCGCGCGTCGCCGCGTCGATCTGCGCAACGGTCATGTGCGCGGCGAGGAGCGTCGTAAGTTCGGCTTCGAGCGCAGCGGCACCGCGCCGGCCCTCGGCGAGTGCATCGCGCATCGCTTCGGCGACCAGCGCCGCACCCGAACCGAGCGCCGCGAGCAAATCGGCGTTGGCGAGCACGATGTGCGCCGAGACCGCGTGGCGCGTGAGCGTCAGGCGGCGCTGCGACGTCCAAAGTTCGAGTCCCGCCACGTTGGCGAGCGCGTTCTCTTGCGCGTCGATCTCGCCGGCTGCGAGCGCTTCGGCAAGCAGCGGAAACGCCAGCGGAACCGCCACCGCACCAAAGGCTTCCGCGTAGTGGACGTTGATCGGCGACTCTTGAACGCGCAAACGAACGCCGTGCAACGCTTCGGGCCCCGTGACCGCGACATCGTCGCGCGTCGTGAGCGAGCGGAAGCCGTTTACGATGAACCCGAGGCCGGTCAGGCCGTGTTCGGCCGCCGCATCGAGCACGCCGGCGCCGAACGGACCGTCGACGAAGGCGTTCGCGTGCTCGAAGTCCTCAAGCAGATACGGTAATTCGATCAACTGCGCGGCCGGGATCACCGCCCCCGCGGCGGGCACCGTGACGGAGGCAAGCGCGAGATCGCCGGCGCGCAGGTCGCTCAGGGTCTGCAGTTCGCCGCCGGGGGCAAGCGACGGCAGGTCCAGCGCGACGCGAATCGCGCCGCCGCTGCGTTCCTCCAGCAGCGCCGCGAAGCGCGTCAACACGCGGCCGACGGTCGAATGCGGCGAGGTCAAGGTCGCGACGCGCAGCGTGGTCACGAGCCCGCCGCGCGGCCGGGCCGGGGCCGGACGCGGCGGCGGGGCGACGCGCACCGCGCGTTCGATCCGCGCGATCGCCGCGGGCGCGAGATCCGGTTCGAGGTCGCTCAGCGCGCGGCCGAGCGGCGCCAAGTCGTCCAACAGCCGCAATCCGGCGGCCATCGGATGCACGCGGATCACGCGCTTGTCGGCGGGGTCCGAACGGCGTTCCGCGAGACCCGCCTCGGCGAGCTTATCGAGGTGGCCGCTGAGGGAGGAGCCGTCGAGGTGAAGTTCCGCCGCCAGATCCGAGGGCCGGCACCCGGCGTCGGTCGCGGCGAGGATCAGCAGCACGAAGTACGGGACGTAGCTGAGCCCGTGCGGCCGCAGCCGGCGATTGTACTCGCGCACGAGTTCGCGCGCGGCCACATCAAGCCGAAACCCTCGGAAATCCGAGGGCCGAAGCGGGGGCGCGGTCCGGGTCTCGATCGGCACCAGAGCGTCTCCTGCCAGGCAGCTAGTGCCGACAACCCTACCGCGAGAACCCGGCTACGTCAATATTTCGGTTCCCAACGAAAAGCAGAAACCCAGGCGGAGCGTCGTCGCTACCGCGGTTACGTTCGGGTTCCGCCCGCCGGCGGAACCCAACACGGATCCGATGTTCCGCGGAGCATCGCGATTTGGGTGCCGAGCGCGACGTCGTCGGCGAAGTACCAATTGGTCGAACGCCGGTAGCAGAGCGGTTCCATGTCGTGGTCGGCGCGCCGCACGAGATAGCGCACCCCGGCGGCGATGTCTGGGTCAGCGATGCGCGCGCTGCGATCCGCGCGGGCTTCGAGCAGCCGCGCGTACGTGTTGTAGGCGGGGAAGACGATCAGCGCCGTGAGGCCGACCATCGTGCCGACCAGGGTGAGTCGCGAGAGCACGTCATCGTCACGCCGGAAGCCGATCCGATCGCTCACGAAGACGCCGAACGCCGCGATCAAGACGACCAGCATCGCGCCGATGGCGACGAGCTTCGCGACGTCGTTATACCGTACGTGCGCCGACTCGTGCGCGATCGCGAAGACGACCTCGGCCGGCGTCGCGGCGGCGACCAGCACGTCGCCGATCACGATGTGTGTCGTGGGTCCGATCCCCTCGGTACGCGCGGTCAGCGTGCGCGTGCGCGCCGATTCGTTCGTGACGAAGACCGGCGCGGCGGCGGTCGTGAACGGAAACGGATAGCGTGCTTCGCCGAACGCGGCGAGCGGGCTGAGCACGGCACCGGCAAACGCGACGGCGAAAATCGTCGCCGCCGTGATCACGTACCAGAGCCGCGTGCGATCGACCAGCCACAACACGTACGCGAACACGAGGCCCGTAAAGAACGCGATCTCGAGCGCGCCGAGCGCGTAGCCGAGCAGCCACAGTTGCATCGGCACTTCGGTAAGGCCGACGTTGAAACCGATGCGATACGACACGAACGCGAAGATCAGCGCCGCCGCACGCGTGGCAAACGCGACGAACACGCCGAGGCCAAAACGCTCGTAGATACGGTTGCGGAAACGTCGCCGCAGCCAGTCGCGCACGCGCGCGGCCCGGCCCGAGGTCCACAGCCACCACAGCGTCCCGATCTGCGCGAGCGCCCAGCCGAACGAACAGCCTTGCCGGACGTCCGTGATCGTGCGCGCGGCGCGCTGACGGATCGGATCGACGAGCCGACTCGGCGGGAGCGTCAGGAGTTGAGCGCTGGTGAGCGCATCGACGCGACGATCGAAGAACGACCGCGCCGGAGCGTCGGCTTGGGCCGCCGCGGTGCCCGTAACGACGAGCAGCACGGCGACGCAAGCGACGCGGATCCACGCAAGCATGAACGGCTGGGTTCAGCCGAGTTTTGCGAGCTCCTCGAAGAGCACGTCTTCATCGGGCTGCTCGCGCAGATCGTGCACGTCGATATAGCGCACGATTCCGCCGGCATCGATGATGAACAGCGCCCGCTCGGCCATCCCTTGCGGTCGCAGCACGCCGTAGGCTTCCGCTACGGCGCCGTGCGGATAGAAGTCGGAGAGCAGCGGATACGTGACCCCGCCGATTTTTTCGGCCCAGGCGCGATTCGCATGCGGGGAATCGATCGAAATGCCCACGACCTGGGCATTCATCCCACGGAAGCGTTCGAGATTCGCTTCATACGTGGGGATTTGGGAACTTCAGGTCGGGGTGAAGGCGAAGGGGTAGAACGCGAGTACGACGTTTTTGCCGCGTTGATCGCTGAGTTTCCAGGTGCCGTCGGCGTTATGCATCGCGAGCGCGAAATCGGGCGCGGGATCGCCGGCCTTGAGCGTCGCGGTGGAATCGGCGACGGACGACCGGCCTTTTGTGACTGCCATCGGTCCTCCGGGGAAGGGGGAGTTATGCTGTCTGCTCGTCCGGGAACGTGAGCGCGTTCTCCTGGGTGAAGAGCTTGCGGTACTGCTTCCAGCCCCGGAAATTCCCCACGAACTCGCGCGGATCGCCGAGCGGCGTCGCGACGTGCTCGCTCGGCGACCAGTGACCGTTGGCCCCGCCGCTCATCAACTTCTCGTAGAGATCAAGGTCCTTGGCATGATCGCGCGTCCCGTCATGGGAGAGGTACGAGACGCGCGCACAGCGCGCGACGCTGAGTTTGCAGAGCAGGGTCGCGTCGAGGCCGCGCTCATCGTCTTGGATCAGCGGCGCGTGCCAGCCGCCGTGCGGGACCGGCCGCGGGACCGACGCGCGGTAGGCGTCGAGCATCAGCATCGCGAGGCGGTGGATCTCGGGCTGGGCGTCCGGATGGCAGCGCTGGGTGAAGAAGTTGGCCCACTCGGTCGCCGTGACGATCACGGTGATCCAGGCGAACGGCTCGAGGATCCGGTTCACCAACTGCTTGTGGAGGTCGATGTCGCTGCCGGAGAGCCGTTCGGCCGAGGAAAGCGCATTCTCAAGCGCGCGGCGCCACTCGGCTTCGGCCAGCACCCGCGCGGCCTGGTCGATCTCGACCCGCGCGCTCATCCCGCTTTGGTTCTTCCCCCACGAGACGGGCAGCGCCGGATCCTCGCGGACGGCGGCGATCATCTTCTTGATCGGGATGGCGCGACTCGATGCGGCGTTCCGCGAAAAGACCCGGTGCGTCATCAACTCACTATGAATGAAGCGCGGATAGCGCACTTCCATCGTCGTGAGCCGGACCCCCGAGGGGGAGATGCTGTCGAGGAGCACGCGTGCCGAGAAGGCCATTTTGTGGTCTTCGCTCCGCGGCCGCCGTTTCCAAGCAGAAAAATCGCGCCGCTCAAGGGTTGACAGCAGGCAGCCGGTCAGGCTACAAAGAGCGGGCAATGTTCTCGCGCCTCGTCCTCGTCGTTGTTGGCCTCCTTCTTGCGATTCTTCCGAATCGGCGAGTGGCTTTCACGTAACGACGAACGAGTCGAACCTGAAAAAAGCCCCTCGCCGAAACCGGTGAGGGGCTTTTTTATCGCCCAAGCATTCCGATTTCACGAACCGATCTGGAGGAACGATGAAGGCCTATTACGACCGCGACATCGATCGCGGCGCGCTCGACGGCAAGACGATTGCCGTCATTGGATACGGGAGTCAAGGTCGAGCGCACGCGCTCAACCTGCAAGATTCGCATCAACGCGTGGTCGTGGGATTGCGCCCCGGCTCCAAATCGCGCGAGATCGCCGAAGGTGACGGCATCACCGTCACGACCGTCCCCGAGGCCGTCAACCGCGCCGACGTGGTGATGATCCTGATCCCCGATGAAGAACAGCCCGCCGTCTACCTGCGCGAGATCGCCGAACACCTGCGCCCGGGGACGGCGCTTACGTTTGCGCACGGCTTCGGCATCCACTTCGGCACGATCGTGCCGCCCGGCGACGTCGACGTGATCATGATCGCGCCGAAGGGTCCGGGGCGCCTGGTGCGTTCGGAATACGTCGCCGGCCGCGGCGTGCCGTGCCTGGTCGCGATCCACAAAGACGTCACCGGCAACGCGAAGGCCATCGCCTGCGCGTACGCGGCGGCGATCGGCGGCGGCCGCGCCGGGATCATCGAAACGAGTTTCCGCGAAGAGACCGAAACGGATCTCTTCGGCGAGCAAGCCGTCTTGTGCGGCGGGCTCTCGGCGCTCGTCACCGCCGGCTACGAAACGCTCACCGATGCCGGCTACGCGCCCGAGATGGCGTACTTCGAGTGTCTGCACGAAGTGAAGCTGATCGTCGATCTGATGTACGAGCGCGGCATCGAAGGCATGCGCGACGCCATCAGCAACACGGCGAAGTACGGCGACTACACGCGCGGACCGCGCATCGTCACCGACGAGACGCGGGCGGCGATGAAGCAGATCCTCGCCGAGATCCGGAACGGCACGTTCGCCCAGCAATGGGTCGCCGAACACGCCGCCGGCAAGCCGTCGTTCAACGCCTATCGCGAAACGGCGGCGGCACATCCGGTCGAGGCGGTCGGGCGCGAACTGCGCACGCTCATGCCGTGGTTTCGCGACGACGCGAACGCGACGGCGGACAACGACGACCTCAAGTTCCGGGTTCTCTAGGAGCGCACGCATCAGTATGAACGGTACGACCGTGCGAAACGGGGCGACGGCGCTGCTCGAAGCGCTGGAAGCCGAAGGCGTGGAAACGATCTTCGGCTATCCGGGCGGTGCGATCATGCCGTTCTACGACGCGCTCTACGGACACCCGATCCAGCACATTCTCGTGCGGCACGAAGCGGCGGCGGTGTTCGCCGCCGCAGGCTACGCCCGCACGAGCGGCCGGGTCGGTGTGTGTTGCGCGACCTCGGGACCGGGGGCGACGAACCTGGTCACCGGGCTCTTGGACGCGCATATGGATAGCATTCCACTCGTGGCGATCACGGGCCAAGTCCGCAGCGAACTCATGGGCACCGACGGCTTTCAAGAAGCCGACGTCTGCGCTATCACGCAAGCGGCGACGAAATGGAACGTGCGGGTCAGCGATGCGGCGCGCATCGGGGAGACGATTGCGGAAGCGTTCGCGATCGCACGCGGCGGACGGCCGGGGCCGGTGCTCGTCGACATCCCCGCCGATATGTTGAAGGCCGCCGTCGAGGCAGCAGCGTCGCGCGCGGCGCGGCGGAGCGAAAGCCCCGCTCCGCGCGCGACGGCGGCCGCGATCGCCGATGCCGCCGCGCGGATCCGGGCGGCCCGCCGGCCGATCGCGATCATCGGCGGCGGCGTGCGCCGCGGCGATGCCGTCGCGGCCTACCGGCGGTTCGTCGCGATGCTCGGGCTGCCGCATTGCTGCACGATCAACGCAATCGGCGCGGGCGAACGCGGCGACCCGCACGATCTGCGGATGCTCGGCATGCACGGGCACAAAGCCGCGAACAAAGCCGTCCAGGCGGCCGATCTCATCATCGCGCTCGGGATGCGCTTCGACGATCGCGTTACCGGCAAACCGGATCGGTTCGCGCGCAGCGCCGCCGTGATCCACGCCGACATCGATCCAAGCGAATTCAACAAGATCATCAGTGCCGACGTCACGCTGCCCGGCGACCTCGAAACCACGCTGAGCGCACTGATCGCCGAACTCGAGCGCGGCCGAGTACCGCGCTTCCACGATTGGGCGATCGAAGCGCGCACGCTGGGCGGTCCGCTGCCGAGCGATCGCGTCGCGCCGGGCGTCCTCTCGGCAACCGATGTGCTCGATCGCTTCTTTGCGCGCGTGCAGCCCGACGCCGTGATCGCAACCGACGTCGGCCAACACCAGATGTGGGCCGCGCAGCGCGTGCAGCCGAACCATCCGCGCTCGTTCACCACCTCGGCGGGGCTCGGATCGATGGGGTTCGGCTTGCCGTGCGCCGTCGGCGCGGCGTACGCGAACTCCGGCCGCAGCGTCTACGCAATCGTCGGCGACGGCGGCTTCCAAATGTCGCTGCCGGAGCTCGCGACGCTGCGCCGGTACGACGTCCCGGTGAAGATCGTCCTGATGGACAACCAGAATCTCGGTATGGTGCGACAGTGGCAAGAGCTGTTCTATTCCGAGCGCTACTCCGCGACCAACCTCAGCGACAATCCGGATTTCGCGGCGATCGCGCGCGCCTACCGCATCGACGCCTACACCCTCGACGATCCCGCTCAAACGGATGCGACGCTCGCGCAGTTCATCGATGCGCCGGGACCGGCGCTCTTGCACTGCATGTGCCATCCGACCGAAAACGTCTGGCCGATGATCCCGGCCGGGCAAAGCATCGACGAACTCATGGAGGCCAAAGCATGATCTGCGATTTCTCGCTGCGCGACTCGCGCACGCTGGCGCGCATCATCAAT
>Ga0116226_10004939_pt1 | contig 11861 bp, 10 predicted proteins | sample S1TSphfallax_FD_89692 | JGI IMG/M metagenome (GOLD analysis project Ga0116226, IMG submission 89692) | Host-associated microbial communities from peat moss isolated from Minnesota, USA - S1T2_Fa - Sphagnum fallax MG | ecosystem: Host-associated > Plants > Peat moss > Unclassified | place: USA... | reverse complement strand
TTTCAAGATCCGCTTAGGCTTCGGCAACGGTACTTACGAGATCCACGGCACCAACAACCCCACCGCGGTCGGCCTCGCCATCACGCACGGCTGCATCCGCATGTATCCGGAAGATGTCGCCGAGTTGTTTGCGATGCTTCCCTTGGGCACGCCCGTGCGGCTCATCAACGTGCCGGTGAAGGTCGCCTGGATCGATGGCGAGTTGCTGCTCGAAGCGCATCCGCCGGTCGATGCCGACGAGCGCTTCGAACCGGACATGAGCCGATTCTCCGACCTGTCACGCGCGGCGGTCGGCGAGGCCACGGTCGCCATCGACTGGGACTACGCGCGCGAGGTGCTGAAGAAGGCCGACGGCATCATCGCCACGGTCGGACTGGCCGCGGAAGACCCAAACGCACCGGCGCTGCCCACCATGCCGATTGCGCGGGCTGCGCCAGGCCAGGATGCGACACCGTGACCCGACACCTCCGTCGCCGCGACCAGCCTCGCCGCCGCCGCGCTGTCGTTCCTGCCGTGACTGAAACCGACCGCTATCGAGACGCGGCCCCACGAACATCGTTCCGCCGGCACGTGATCGATCGTGCCTACGCCGCGGCGCAGCGCTTCTTCGCGAGCGAATGTCGGACGTAAGCCGCTCTCAAAACGCCGCGCCGCGCCTTGCCTGTCTTTATTGCCTCGCGACGATGGTCCATTCATCCGCTTTCGCCACGGCAGCTGCGACAGCAGCGGCTTCCGATAATGAAGACGAATGGACATCCTACAACCATCGCTTGAGCGGCATTCGATATAGCGAACTCACGCAAATCAATGAAGGGAATGTGAACCGGCTCGAGGAGGTGTGTCGGGTCGAACTGGCGGAGGGCGGCTCCATGTCATCGGGTCCGGTGCTCGCCCAAGGCCTCATATATGTGACGATGAATAATCTGACCGTCGCGCTCGACCCCACCACCTGCGCAATTAAATGGAAGACGGAATACGTTCCGGAAGAGTCAGTCGTCGTGCCCAACAACCGAGGGGTTGCGTATCTTTCGGGAAGGCTGTTTCGCGGCACCGGAGATGGTCGTCTTGTATCTTACGATGCGAAATCAGGAACGGAGCTATGGCGGAAGAAGATTGGTAATCCAAGGATCGGGGAATTTGCATCGGCCGCTCCGATCGCGTGGCGCTCCTACGTATACATTGGTCTATCGGGAGGAGAACTCGGCATACGCGGTCGGATGATGGCATTCGATGCGAAGTCGGGGGCAATGCGCTGGACATTCGACCTCATTCCGCAGGCAGGGCAATTTGGGGCCAACACATGGGCAGGCGAGAGCGCGAAGCACGGCGGCGGTGCCACTTGGAGTTCTTATGGCATTGATGAAGAAACCGGGGAGCTGTTCGTGTCCGTCGACAACCCGGCTCCCGCGTTCAATGGCCGCGGTCGTGCGGGCGACAATCTCTACACCAACGCCGTCGTCTGCATCGACGCAAAGACGGGGCGCCGCCTCTGGCACGTCCAGCTACGCAGGCACGACACTCGAGACTACGGCGCCGCGGCACCCGCGGTACTGGTAACTATCGCCGGCCGATCCTTGATCGCGCAGGGATCGAAGGACGGTTATCTCTACGTAATCGACCGCCGCAGCCACCGGATCGCCTTTCGTACTGCAGTGACGACGGTGGCTCAGAATCCCGCCAGGCGGGCCGTTGGCAACGCCGAGATTTGCCCGGGCATCTCCGGAGGCTTTCTCTACAACTCTCCAAGCTTCGACCCACCGACCCATAGCCTGATCTCCGGTACCGTTGACTGGTGTTCAATAATTCACCCCGATCCGACCATTCCCCACTACACGGCGGGACACGAATTCTCAGGCGGCCGGCAGGAGCATATCGGACGGAGCTCAGGGTGGGTCACCTCGGTCGATGTATTGGATGGCCATGTGCATTGGCGGGTTCATACCGACGCCCCGGTATTCGCCGCAGTCACCTCCACTGCCGGAGGGATAACCTTCACCGGCGATCACAACGGCGAGCTATACGCATTTCGCAGCAGTGACGGCACGATCCTCTGGCATCGAATAATCCATGCCAGTATCGCCGGCGGGCTCATCACCTATCAGATCGCTTCGAAGCAATATCTGGCGGTGGAGAGTGGCGCCGCAACGCTGTCACCCCCATCGGCAAGGGGTGCGCCAACCCTCTCGATTTACAGTGTCGACTAAATGTCGGCTAGCGCGCAGCGGGCCTATCGCTAATATAGTAAAGCCACGCCGCCACCGGCAGGCCCATGCCGATCCAGCTTACCGCCGCCCAGCCGCCCTTCTGCATCGCGATGCTTGCGACCGACGAACCTGCCGCGCCCCCGATAAAAAAGATCGCCATGAAGAGACCGTTCAGCCGGCTACGCAGATGTGGGCCGATCGAATAGATGTCACGCTGACCCAAAACGAGGTTCGCCTGCACGCCGAAGTCGAGCAGCACGGCACCTGCCAGCAGCAGCGCGAGCGACCGGCCTTGCTCGAAACGCGAGACGACAAACGACGTGGCGACAACCCACATCGCCAGGCCCGTCGCCAGCCGCGTCAAGCCTCGATCCGCCAGCCGGCCCGCGAGCGGCGCGGCCAACGCCCCCGCCACACCAGCGAGCGAGAACCACGCGATGCCGCTCTGTGACAGACCGAAGTCGGGTCCCGCAAGCTGCAGCGGCACCGCGCTCCAAAACAGGCTGAAGGCGCCAAACAGCGCAGCCTGATACAGTGCGCGGCGACGCAGCAGCGGCGTATCGCGCAACAGCGCCCACAAAGAGCCGATGAGTTTTGCATAGCTCTGGTTCGATTCCGGACGTCGAACCGGCAAGAATTTCCAAATTACCAGCGCAAGCATCGCCATGACCACGGCAGAGGCACCAAAAACCGTGCGCCATCCCCAGCGGTTGGCCACGAAGCCGGCAATCGGCCGCGACAGCATGATGCCGACCAGTAGGCCACTCATCACGTTCCCGACCACCCTGCCCCGATTCGCATCCGTGGCAAAATGTGCCGCCATGGGCACGAGCATCTGGACCACCACCGACCCCACGCCGATCAACGACGTCGCCAACAGCACGCCACCGGCGGACGTCGCCGTCGTCGTGAGCACCAGCGCCACGATCGCAACGCTCAACGTCCATAACACGAGGCGCCGGTTTTCCACGAGATCGCCGAGCGGCACGAGAAACAGCAGTCCCGCGCAGTATCCGAACTGCGTGACGGTCACGATCAAACTGGCTGCTGCGGGATGCATCCCCACCGACGGCGCGATCAAGCCGATCAGCGGTTGCGAATAATAAATGTTGGCGACGATCAATCCGCAGGCGCAGGCGAAAAATAGGATCATTAAACTTTGCGCAGCGGCCCCATCGCAATTTGAGGGAAGTTCATGAAGTACTCGTGCCTGGTCTTGATTCTCATCTTAACCGCCTCGGCGTTGCCCGCCGATCCCGTCGCGCAGCCGCGAATCATCGTCGCCATTTCCGTCGATCAATTCTCGGCCGATCTGTTTGCCGAATACAGAGCGCTGTTCACCGGTGGTTTGAAACGACTGCAAAGCGGCGTCGTGTTCGCCAACGGTTATCAAAGCCACGCCGCAACCGAGACCTGTCCGGGACACTCTACCATTCTTACCGGCTCTCGCCCCGCGCGCACCGGCGTCATCGCAAACGACTGGATCGACCAGTCGATCGACCGTGCGGATAAGAAGGTCTACTGCGCCGAAGACCCCACGGTGCCCGGCTCATCGAGCACGAATTACACCGTATCGGCAAAGTTTCTCAAGGTGCCGACGCTGGGTGACCGCCTGAAGACTATGTCTCCACAAAGCCGGGTGATCTCAGTGGCCGGCAAGGACCGAGCAGCGGTCATGCTGGGTGGGCATTCGATCGATCAGGTTTGGTACTGGTCCGGTGCATCCTTTGTCACGCTGTCGGGGGCCCGCGGACCAACCCCGAGCATCGTCGATGGCACCAACGCCGCGGTGTCCAAGCTCATCGCCACTCCCGCCGCGGCGCCGCTCCCCGCACCCTGTCAAACGCGGTCCATGTCCGTGTCCGTGGCAGATCATGAAGTCGGCGTCATTCATGCAGCGAAAGGCGGCGATGTCGGCGCCTTCAAGGTCTCGCTCGCGTTCGACCGTGCGGTCACCGACATCGCCATCGGACTGCTGCGCGATTTGAAGCTTGGGGTGGGGCCCGCACCGGACGTGCTCGCGATCGGGTTGTCCGCCACCGATTACGTCGGTCATACGTTCGGCACCGAAGGCGCGGAAATGTGCGCGCAGCTCTTGGGCGTGGACGACAACGTCGCCAGAATCCTCAAAGCTCTCGACGAAACACGGATGCCGTATGTGGTGGTGCTCACGGCCGATCACGGCGGCACCGATCTGCCCGAGCGCAATCAAGCCCGGGGCACGGTGGATGCGGCGCGCATCGATCCAGCGCTCACCCCGGGCAAGCTCGGTCAACAACTCGCCGGCGAGTTCGGACTCAACTCACCGGTGCTGCTCGCCGCGCAGCCGTTCGGCGATATCTACCTGGCCCGCGATGTCCCCGATTCAATGCGCGCCCGCGTTCTCGACGCAGCCCGGAAGAAGTACGACTCCCATCCCCAGGTGGCGGCAGTCTTTACGGCGGATGAACTGCGTCGCATGGCGGCGCCCGCGGGTCCGCCGGACGAATGGACTTTAGCGGAACGATTTCGTGCGAGCTTCGATCCCGAGCGATCCGGCGACCTCTTGGTAGCGCTCAAGCCCCACATTACGCCCATCGCGGATGCAAGGTATAGCGTCGCGACCCACGGCTCGCCTTGGAATTACGACCGTCGGGTGCCGATTCTTTTCTACCGGCCGGGCGCGGTTGGCTTCGAGCACCCGCTGCCGATCGAGACTGCGGACATCCTGCCAACGCTGGCCGCCTTGATCGGATTGTCGATTCCCGCCGGGGAAATCGACGGTCATTGCGTTGATTTGGATCCGGGTCCGGGCAATACCTGCCCGCGGTAAATTCACTGCTACACTCTTTGTCTTGTTTAACTAAGGGGGAGTTATCCATGTTCAGTCACGTCATGGTCGGTGCCAACGACATCGAGGCATCGAAAAAATTTTACGATAGCGTACTCGGCACTCTCGGGGTTTCGCCGGGCGAAGCCGATCCCAAGGGTCGCGTCTGGTACTCCGGTCCGAATGGTTTATTTGCCATCAGCAAGCCGATAAATGGCCAGCCCGCCAACGGCGCCAACGGCGGCACGGTGGGCTTTCGCGCGAGTTCGCCGCAGCAGGTCGAGGACTGGCACGATGCGGGTGTCGCGAACGGCGGCACCACGTGCGAGGATCCGCCCGGCATTCGCCCCTCGGGACTGTACCTGGCGTATCTCAAGGATCCGGCAGGCAATAAGCTCTGCGTCCTGTATGAGCCGGCTGGTTAGCGCTCCGCGGCGACGAAACGCCGGAAGGCATCCTGATGATCGGGATGCCAACGCGATAGCGGCGGACGATTTTCCACGATGTCACCGGCGGCCCACAAAATGCGTTTCTCATCGAGCTCGCGGCTGACGTCGTTGTCCGGGCACAGGATATAGAAATCGCCGTTCGCCAGAGACGCCATCATGAACTCCACCAGCTGCTGCGGCGTCCACGCCCCCGGTGGTTTCGGCCCGTCGGGATTCTGGGATAATCCCGTGAAGACGAATCCGGGGATGAGCAGGTGCGCGTCGATCAGGCACTCGGGCGTGTTGCGCAGCTGGTGCTGTAGTGCTTCGGTGAAGGCTTTGACGCCGGCTTTGGCGACGTTGTAGGCCGGATTACCGGGCGGTGTCGTGATGCCTTGCTTGGATCCGGTGTTGATCACCAATCCCGGGCGGCCCCGCGCGATCATGTGCGGTACGAACGCCTGCGTGCCGTGGATGACGCCCCAGAGATTGGTCGCAAGAACGTCCTGCCAGTAATCTGGCGATCCCAACACGTCGCCCCGGCCGCCGATGGCGGCGTTGTTCATGAGCACGTCGGTGCTGCCGAAGCGCTCCGTGACCAGCGCTTCGAGCCGATCGAGGTCTTCGCGCTTGCGCACGTCGGTCTCCACCGTGAGCACGCGATTCTGCGCCTCGGGCACAGCCGCGATGATTTCCTTGGCGGCTCGTTCGAGCCGCGGCTCGCCGAGATCGGCGATGCAAACCGACATCCCGAGGCCGGCAAATCGGTGCGCGCATGCCAGACCGATGCCGGAAGCCCCGCCGGTGATGACGGCCGTATTACCAGCTCGCAGCGTCGGGTGGCTCATCTTTAAGTTCCTCGCTTGATGGCTTCGCATAGTAGCCCACGATGGAGGTAACATGAACTCATGGTGAATGACCTGACCAGGCGAGGTACGTTTTCCCGGCTGTCGATGGGTGCGCTCATCGCGGGCTTAGGGCTAATCGGCGCCGTATCGGTGGACGCCGATGATTTCGCGAGGGTTTTCTACGACGCGCGCTCGGATCAGCTGGTCGTCACCATGCGTTATCGCGGCACGAATGCGAAGCATGCCTTCACACTGAAGTGGGGCGCCTGTCAGGATCCACAGACGGGCGGGTCGCCTGCGCTGTCCGGCGAAGTGCTCGACGATCAATGGAAAGATCCGGCGGTACGCGACTACCAGACCACCACTCGCTTCGCACTTGCGGACATGCCATGCCGTCCCGCAAAGGTCACGTTGCGCACCGCACCGCGCTTTTACACCACGATCGAAATTCCACCGCTGCCGATCCGCTGAGACGACGCCGCGGTTGCAGGCAGACTTCGACACATTCCAGTTGACTATACCTGTCTATACAACTTATCCTTGGCGCCATGGACAAGTCATCAGCCGCCCTGCAACCGTTGTACCTCAAGGTCAAGCGCCATATTCTGGACAACATCGGCTCCGGTAAGTGGGCGGCCTCGGCGCGCGTGCCCTCGGAGAACGACATCGTGAAATCCTTCGGCGTGTCGCGCATGACGGCGAATCGGGCGCTGCGCGAGCTGCGCGACGAGGGGATTCTGGTGCGCGTGGCCGGAGTCGGCAGCTTCGTGGCGGAACGGCAGGCGCATGCGCATCCGCTCGAGATTCGCAGCATCGCCGAGGAGATCCGCGATCGCGGCCACGTGCACCGTGCCGAGATCGTGTCGCTCGAGCGGGTCCGCGCGATGGCTGATCTCGCGGAGAGCTTCGGCATTGCGCCGCGCTCTCCGCTGTATTGCTCGGTGATCGTGCACTTCGAAAACGATCGCGCGGTGCAGTTGGAGGAGCGTTACGTCCTGCCGAAACTCGCACCCGATTATCTCAAAGTCGATTTCACTGCGACCACGCCGTACGACTATCTGACGAAGGTCGCCCCGTTGCAGGAAGCCGAACACGTACTGCGCGCGGTGATGCCGGATGACCGCACGCGCCGGCTGTTGACCATGAAACCCGACGAACCCTGCCTGCTGATGGTTCGGCGCACCTGGACCGCGGGCGAAGTCGCCTCGGTCGCCCGTCTCTATTATCCCGGTTCCCGTTACCAATTGTCCGGGCGCTTTCGCCCTTAGGAGTTCCCATGCTCGCTCCCGTCAAGCCTCGAATCATCCGCGCCGCACGCGGCAACACCTTGAGTGCCCGGTCGTGGTTGACCGAAGCGCCGCTGCGCATGCTCATGAACAATCTCGATCCCGAGGTCGCGGAGAATCCCGCCGAACTGGTGGTGTATGGCGGCATCGGCCGCGCCGCCCGCGATTGGAATTGCTACGACCGCATCGTCGAGACGCTGAAGACGCTGGGTGACGAGGAGACGCTGCTGGTGCAATCCGGCAAGCCGGTGGGCGTATTCCCCACCCACGCCGACGCGCCGCGCGTGCTCATTGCCAATTCCAATCTCGTACCGCACTGGGCGACCTGGGAACATTTTCACGAACTCGACCGCAAGGGTCTCGCCATGTACGGTCAGATGACCGCGGGCTCGTGGATCTACATCGGCAGCCAGGGCATCGTGCAGGGCACCTATGAAACGTTCGCCGAGATGGGCCGCAAGCACTTCGGCGGCAAGCTCGCCGGCAAGTGGATCCTGACCGCCGGCTTGGGCGGCATGGGCGGTGCACAGCCGCTGGCCGCGACCATGGCGGGCGCCAACATGCTGGCCGTCGAATGCCGTCAGAGCCGCATCACCAAGCGCCTGGAAACCGGCTATGTCGACGAACAGGCGGCCACTCTCGATGAGGCCCTTGCGAAGCTCGACGCGGCGAAGCAGAGCGGCAAACCGCTCTCGGTGGCGCTGCTCGGCAACATCGTCGACGTGTTGGAAGACCTCCTGGAGCGCGGCATCAAGCCCGATGCGCTCACCGATCAAACCTCGGCGCATGACCCCATCAACGGCTACCTGCCGCAGGGCTGGAGCGTTGAGCAATGGGATGATCGCCGGGTCGCCGATCCTTCGCGCACCAGCGCTGCGGCGAAACTCTCCATGGCGAAGCATGTCGAATTGATGCTGCGTTACAAGGCGATGGGCATTCCGGTGTTCGACTACGGCAACAACTTAAGGCAAGTTGCGCTCGACGCGGGCGTGAAGAACGCTTTCGATTTTCCCGGCTTCGTGCCCGAATACATTCGTCCGCTGTTCTGCCGCGGCATTGGTCCATTTCGCTGGGCCGCGCTGTCGGGCGACCCCGAGGACATCTACAAGACCGATGCGAAGGTCAAGGAGCTGATCCCCGACGATCCGCACCTGCACAACTGGCTCGACATGGCGCGGTCGCGGATCCATTTCCAAGGACTGCCGGCGCGCATTTGTTGGGTGGGCTTGGGGCAGCGTCATCGTCTCGGCCTGGCATTCAATGAGATGGTCGCCAGCGGCGAACTGTCGGCGCCCGTGGTCATCGGCCGCGACCATCTCGATTCCGGGTCGGTTGCGAGTCCCAATCGAGAAACCGAGGCCATGCTCGATGGCTCCGATGCGGTCTCCGACTGGCCGTTGCTCAACGCACTGCTCAACACCGCGAGCGGCGCCACCTGGGTGTCGCTGCATCACGGCGGCGGGGTGGGCATGGGCTACTCGCAGCATTCCGGTGTCGTGGTGGTGTGCGACGGCACGGCGGCCGCCGGCAAGCGCGTCGGCCGCGTGCTGTGGAACGACCCGGGCACCGGCGTGATGCGTCACGCCGATGCCGGCTATCAGATCGCGATCGACTGCGCTCGGGAACAAGGCATGAACCTGCCGATGATCGGACGCGGCTGATGCTGCCCGAATCCACGGCGGTCGAGGTGCACGCCGGCGACTTGAGCTTGAGCGTCCTGCGCCGGATTTACGAGCGGCCGGTGCGGGTCCGGTTGGCGGGCGCGGACCGCAAGCGGATCTCCGCCGCCACGGCGCTGGTCGACCGGATCGTTGCGGCGGGCGATGCGGCTTACGGGATCAACACCGGCTTCGGCCTGCTCGCGCAGACGCGGATCCCCACCGGCGACCTCGAACTGCTGCAGCAGAATTTACTGCTGTCGCACGCGGCGGGAGTCGGTGAACCTCTGCCGGATGCGGTGGTGCGCTTGATTCTCGCGCTCAAGATCAACGCCCTGACGCGCGGTCATTCCGGCGTGACGCTGGGACTCATCGACGCGTTGCTGGCGCTGCTGGAGCATGAAGTCTACCCCGTCATACCCGCACAGGGTTCGGTGGGCGCCTCCGGTGATCTCGCGCCGCTCGCGCACCTGAGCGCGGCGCTCTTGGGCGTCGGACGCGTGCGTGTGCAGGGGCGGATCATGCCGGCACTGGAGGGCATCGCACTGGCGGGTCTGCAGCCGATCAAGCTGCACGCCAAAGAGGGCCTCGCCCTCATCAACGGTACCCAGGTGTCGACCGCGCTCGCGCTCGCCGGCCTGTTCGGTGCGGAGGACGTGTTCGCGGCCGCGGTGGTGGCCGGCGCGATGTCGGTCGATGCCTTGAAGGGCAGCGATGCGCCGTTCGATGAACGTATTCACCGCGTGCGCGGCCAGCCCGGTCAGATCGCGGTCGCCCGCGAGTATCGCGAACTCTTGGCCGGCAGCGCGATTCGCGCCTCACACCTCGATTGCAGCCGGGTTCAGGATCCCTATTCGTTTCGCTGCCAGCCCCAGGTCATGGGCGCGTGCCTCGATCTGCTCCGCCAGTGCGGCACCACGCTCGGCATCGAGGCCAACGCGGTCACCGACAATCCGCTGCTGTTCGTCGACCAAGGCGACGTGCTCTCGGGCGGCAATTTTCATGCTGAGCCCGTGGCCTTCGCCGCCGACACCCTGGCGCTCGCCATCGCCGAACTCGGCAGTCTCGCGGAGCGTCGCATCGCCGTGCTGGTCGATCCCAAGATGAGCGGGCTGCCGGCATTTCTGGTCGCCAACAGCGGCCTGAACTCGGGCTTCATGATCGCCCAGGTGACCGCGGCCGCGCTGGTGTCCGAGAATAAAGGCATCGCCACACCGTGCAGCGTCGATTCCATCCCCACCTCCGCGAATCAGGAAGACCATGTCAGCATGGCGACGCACGGCGCGCGGCGCTTGCGTCCCATGGTGCAAAATGCTGCCGCGGTCGTCGGCGTCGAACTTCTCGCCGCGGCCCAGGGGATCGACTTTCACCGCCCGGCCCGCTCCTCGCCCAGCCTGGAACAGGCTCACGCCGCAATCCGTGACGTGGTGCCGTTTTATTCGGTAGACCGCTATTTCTCGCCGGACATCGAGGCCGCCACGTCGCTGGTGACGTCGGGCCAATTCGCGCAATTCGTGTCACGCGTGCTACCGTCGAAGGCGCCGGCGTGAACGATCGCTTGTGGCAGGATGAACACCCGGGCAGCACTGGTTTCACCGGCGCATGGCTGCTGGTGCCCTGCGTGCTGATCTCCTGCCTGCTGCCACGCCTTGGGGTTGCCGGCCCCTTGAATTTGGCGACGCTCAGCTGCGCGACCTACGAGAACGAAGTGCTGGCCTCGACCGTTCCCGGCTACACCGCTGATCCGATCGACACGGTCATGTGGCTATTCGGCTTTTCGGTCGCCCGCTCCGGCGAGCGCGCCATGTATGGCGACTCGCTGACCGCGTTCGGCTTCGCCCTCGATGCCGAGTGCAAGAATAATCCGGACACGACGTTGCTCGCGGCGGTGACCAGCGTGAAATCCAAGCGTCAGAATCCGATGGACCTGACCACCTTGCCGTGTTCGCTGTATGAGACCCGGCACGCCGCGCTGCGCAAGTCCGAACCCGAGGGCGCCAACACCCTGACCATGTGGTTGTTCGGCTACTCGGTAGGCCTCACCAAGGGCCATGAACTCGATGCCGCCGGGTTGGCCAAATTCGATGCCCAACTCGACGAACGCTGCGCCCAGAAGCCCGAAGACACCTTGTTCGACGCCTTGAACCCGGTGAGCAAGGCCGCCCCGAAACGCGCCAAGCCGAAGGCGGCGCCAACTCAGGCGTCAACAGCGACGGGCGAATGACATCGGCTACGGTGAATTGAGCACTTTGACGCTGCTATCGAGGGCGCTGCGCTCGATGTAACCGATGGCCCGTGGGTCATTGGCCAGCAACTGTTTTAGTTGGCCCTCGTTCGAAACCGCCTTAGGCGGTTGCCCACGGCCCGTGAAGATGATCCTCGACCAGTATGCCTTGATCTGCGCGGTGGTCCTGCCGGCGAAGCTCGCATAGAACTCGGCGTACGCCGCCGTGCTTTCGACCTGGTCGATGGGCACGGCTGGCGTCCCATCGGGAAACCGGTTCGACCTTCCCAGAAAAATATCCGCCACCTGAGTCTTGCTCAGTGCGTTGATTGGGCTCTTGGCCGAGACCACCGCCACCACGTCCGCCACGGCGGAGGCTGCGCTACATGCCAGGCTCGACGCCA
>Ga0116226_10004938_pt1 | contig 11864 bp, 6 predicted proteins | sample S1TSphfallax_FD_89692 | JGI IMG/M metagenome (GOLD analysis project Ga0116226, IMG submission 89692) | Host-associated microbial communities from peat moss isolated from Minnesota, USA - S1T2_Fa - Sphagnum fallax MG | ecosystem: Host-associated > Plants > Peat moss > Unclassified | place: USA... | reverse complement strand
GCGAGGAGCCAGACCCGCTCGATCTCCATCACATGCTCCTCCCCTTCCGGATCCTGGTCCAGAATCTTCAGCCGCAGATCGAGCTTGTGAGCGTCGAACTCGACGGTGTCGAACGGGTCGGTGACGGCACGACTGGGACCGAAGGCCAACGCCGCTGCCGGTTTGACGCCCTCCCCGCCCGCCGCTCGGTTCGCCTCCGCGAATCCCTCGAGGATCCGAAGCCGTAATGCGGCGCGCAGGCTTCGCCGACCTCCGTCGTCGTGGTTCAGCGGATAATCCCGGGCCGCTCGGCCACGATTTCGTTCCACTAAAGGGCAAGCCGCAGACCCGAGGGGCAAGCGCACGACCGGATACGGCGCCCCCTACTAACGACAACTTGACCCCTCCTAACGTGCGCCGCAGAAGCGGCAAGCCGTTGCGCTACGTTACCCTGTGTCAGAGGGAGCAAATATCATGAACATGCGGCCGATCCGTCGGGCTTGCGGCGTACTAGGTGTCTTTTCCGGCCTCGGAATTGGCATTGTTTTGCAGCACTCCGCGTTGTCTGCAGAGACCGAAGATGCCAGCACCGGTCTCGAGGCGATCGTTGTGACGGCACAGCGACGCACGGAGAAGATGCAAGACGTGCCCATCTCGATGAGTGCGATCACGGGAACAACCCTGGAGAATCTGGGCCTGAAGAGTTTCAACGACTACTCGGCCTTGATACCGAATCTCTCTGTGGGCGTAGGATCGGGTGCGGGCGGGGCAGGTAGCGGCGCTGGCGTGTCATCTTCCCGAGCTGTGGCGATCCGAGGCGTGGCGGGTAACAACACCACCGCCCTTTACCTCGATGACACGCCAGTTCCCCTGTCGCTCGATCCGCGCGTCATCGACATAGATCGGGTGGAAGTTCTGCGCGGTCCTCAGGGTACGTTGTTCGGCGCTGGATCAATGGGTGGCACGATCCGCCTGGTAACGAGGCAGCCGTCGCTCGATCAGACTTCCGGGAGCGTGGATACCGAAGGCTCCTATGTCGACCACGGGGGCGGGGGCTATTCAGTCAACGGAACCCTCAACATTCCGCTGATTCCCGAAATGGTGGCTTTGCGCGCGAGCGCGTTCAGCGCCTTTGACCCTGGATTGTTCACGCGCACGTGGGGTGGGCCGCTCAACCCCCAGTCGCTGATCATCCCCTACCCGCCAGACGTGCCGGAGGGTCAAAAGGATCACGTCGGAGCCCAACAAAATACGGGCGTCATGGTATCTCTCGCTATCACGCCGGGAGGGATTCCAGGGCTGAGCGTCACGCCCATGTTCATGTACCAGCACTACAACACCAATGGCGAGGCACTTGCCGACTATGCGGCGGACGACTTTGTACAGACCCGGCCAATGGATGTGCCTGAAGAGGTCGAAGATCGGTGGTCATTTGCCGCCTTGACGCTGAAACAGCAGACTGAGTTTGGCCGGTTCGTTGCCTATGGTTCGTACTTCTACAGAAATGCCTTGGATTTGGAGGACACGACCGAAGTCACCTCAATCCTGTTCTACAACCTTCCCTACTACGTGCCTGCACCGCTTCCGAACACGCTGATCACGAGGACCTGGACGGGCGAGGCGCGCTTCGAGTCCGATTTGAAAGGACCGGTTGACTTCGTCGTTGGAGTATACGATTCCGTATCAGAGCGGCAATTCATCGAGTCGCTCGACGCACCGGGCATCAATGCCGCAACTGGCGGCGCAATCGGGACCGATCTGATCTATACGCAGAACTCGCCGAATGCCGACCGGCAGCTCGCTGAATTCTTGGATGTCACGTACAAGGTGACGGACGCTTTCCAGCTGAGCGGCGGCGTTCGGCGCGCCAAATTGAACGACCAGGGCACTTACATCGCCAACGGCAATGAAAACGGCGGTCCCTCAGACGCCTACAGCGACCATGGGGAGACCGATACAGCCCCGCGTTTCACGGCCAAGTACCAATTGGCGCCCGGCCAGATGCTGTACGCATCGGCAGCCAAGGGCTTTCGCATTGGCGGCGTGAACTCCATTTTGCCGCCGATATGTTATTCGAGTCTTGCTGCCCTGGGAATCACGAACGGCCAGTCCTTCAAAACGGACTCGCTTTGGAGCTACGAGCTCGGAGCGAAAAACATCTGGGCAGACGGTCGTGTGAGCTCGAGGGTTGCGGTCTACCGGATCGACTGGCAAGGCATACAGCGGGCGATTTTTCTGCCATGCACCTACAATGTCGTGGCCAATTCCGGAGCCGCAGTGAGTACCGGCGGCGAGGTCGAGCTCGACCTCGCGCCCATTCCTCACCTGCTCCTGAACGCGGCCGCCGGAATTAAGAACGCGAAAATTACCGAGGCGACCGTGCAGTCCGGAACTTATGTTGGACAGCCTTTGAATGAAGTGCCCAAATGGACCAGCTCCCTTGTTGCACAGTACTCGATGCCACTTGGCACCCACACCGGGTTCATTCGGGGCGATTGGACCTATACGGGATCAAGGACCAGCTTCAACAACGTGGCACCACCGGCTGGCTTGGCGATGCCAGCTTACAGCGTAGTCAATTTGCGCGTGGGTTTGAACCAGGGCCCGTGGGAATTTGCTCTATTCTCGCGCAATCTCTTTAATAAATTGGGCGTGGTTGGTGATGAGATCGGGTATTCTGGCCAGCTTCCAGATAGGCCGCGCCTCTTCGTGACCCGCCCGCGATCAATTGGGTTGCAGCTGCACAGGGCGTTTTGATGTCTCCATCTGCTGATTAACCAACCCTGGGTGCGCGGCTGATCTGTCCCGCGACCATCGCTGTTGATTTTGCGATGCTTGCAGCCATTGCTGAGCGCCGATGATGGATGATATCCGTTACGTTGCACGCAGAAGTTAGCCACCGCACGATTGCAAGGGTCGCGCTAAGATGCTGCTTCGTGATCCCATTCGACCAGGACTACGTGCGGGCATGGAAACAGGCATGCACACCGCGGTGATCGACGCCTTGCGCTTTGCCCAGGTTTGCGCATGCCACCGTTCGTCATAGTCGCAAAAATGCTGCCGTCACTCGATTTACCTTAGTTGAGCGTTTGGGCAGGAACTGCGGTGACACTAGTCTCCCCGCGCAAGGATCGCGTGTTGCGTGCGGCCACGGAGGCCGCGACGATAGTCACTACGCCGACGACAATCACGGCGATCGTAAGGGCATGTTGTCCGTGCCACTCTATCAGTGCGCCTCCGAGTGCCGGGCCGACGGCTTCACTCATGAACCCAACGCCCGCTCCAATCGCGGGCAGCCGACCGGTGGGATCTGCTTCGGACGCGAGTCCCGATAGCAAAGACGCCGCAAACAGGCCGATGCCAGGCATGATCAGCGTCGCTGTTGTGAATGCTGCGGCCGAGACGCCCAGCGCCATGACCACGGAGACTGCCAGGGTGAGCACAAGAGCGCCGTCGACCAGCTTGTGCGACGTCGCTCCCGCACCAAGCCGGGTGGCGAGTACGGGTCCGACAAGGCCAATGACTGAGGCGACGCCTAATACGACACCGAGGAGCCTTCCGTCGATGCCAACGCTCGCGGCGAGGCGCTCCGACATTGAGAACACCAGCGCGTCCCGGAGCCAGAACATAAGAAACGCTGCCAGTATTGCGATCGGTAGCAGTCCAAGCATACCTTGGGACTTCGCAGATGACTGCACCTCGACGAGTCCAATATCCGGATCCGGGGTACTCACAATGAGCGGTAAGAATAAAACACAGACCCCCGCTATCATCCCGTACGCTCCCGATAATCCCAGCCGATCGATGATCCATGGCGTTGCATTGAATATCAGCAACTGCCAACTCGCCATGAGGAACCACAAAGCGGCAAAGGCACGTGTTGGGTTCTTGGAATTCGCGGCGGTGGCGTTGCCAACAGCAACCGCCACGCCGAGACCTACACCCGAGCACAGTCGCGCCACGAGGAATAGCGCACTTCCCGGCGCCACAATGATGGCGACGGCGTTGGCGACGATAGTGAGCACGGTGGCCGCTGTCGCGAACGCCCGGCGCCCGGCGCGGGTCGCTCGGCCGGCGGCGAGGAGCGAGGTCACGGCGAGCGCGCCGACCTCGAGGGTCGCGATCCAGCCGGCCTTCGACTCCGAGTACCCGGCCCGAGTAACCAGCGCCCCAAATGTCCACGGCAGTACCAGCAGAGGCAGGTAGCCGACACCGATGGCACCCGCAAATGCGGGCCCCAGTAGACCGCGTTCAGACCAAAGTTCTCGCAGAGCACCCCTGCTCACCTTGTTACTGTCCCGCCGCAAGCATAGGCCCCGCGTGCTTCGAACAAGGCGCGCCCCTCGCTCACGACATCGAGCACCGGAAAGCGGCCGCCGGCCGCCACGATCGTGTGCATCCAGGTTTCCTTGGGCCCGAATACCGGACTGCATCCTGATCCTGCATGACTGAAGAAGAACTCACAGGGAGCTTCGAATCGAACGGTAATCGAGTTCTAGGCCGAACGCGCGTGGGCCGACGACCGCGAGCGCGGCCGGCGTCGTGAGCAGAGCAGGAGCCTCGAGTGCGATTACCTTGACGCGCTGTCCATAGCGAACACTCTCGGAACCGATGTTGCGAAGTGTTTCTGCATCCACTATCGAGATGATGTCAGGTGTGGTTGCGACCGTCGCTTCATTGCGACGTGCAATCAAAAACTCGTTCTGGAATTCCACCGTCATACGTTCACCTGAAGGAATGGACTCAAGGCTGACGACTCCGAATCCGAACCCCCCGCGCGTCTCATGCCGACAATCGATGACCTTGCCGTCGAAAAGCGACCGCACCGCTATCCCCCCCGCCGTGTCTAGCGCTTCTGCGAGTGCAGCGAACGGATCCCGGTGTTCATGACGCGCGCCATCCAGCGCAGACCCGATGCGCCGCGCCAGCGAGACGCTACCCAAGACGGCGTACGACCTGACCTCGGCACCGGTCAATGGGTAGTCCACGGTGAAACACAACGCACCGTTCGCACTCGAGATCGCCCGCACGAGCAACTCGACGCGTCGATTGCTACTGCCTTCGACACAAACGACCTCACCGTGGTCGGTCGTTGCGATCGTCGGCGAAGCAGAACGGCCATAAATTGAATAACTGATCTGGTCGCTCAGTGGGAAGGCCCGTCCCATGCCGTCGGCATCGACCACCGGCACCCCCAGGAGGGAGGCGGCAATCACTGCCGATAGTCCGTTGGCGCCGCCGATCTCCGCGGGGATGACTGCCTCTATCGGCCGCCCGAGGCGGCGACTCATGGCTTCGAGGGCCAGCGCGACAGTCCGCTCGGAAAAGAGCTTCTCGGTCATGACGACCGGCGCGCCAACGAACCCGACATTCACCGCTTGGGCATCGGGAGCCAGCGTCATCGCATCGACAACGTTGACTGGTCCGCGCTCGGCAAGAAGGGAACGAAGCACCGTCCGGAAGCTGTGCGACTCACCGCCTCCGCCGGAGCCCAGCAACGCGCAACCGTCGGCAACGATGTCGATATCCTTTTCCGTCAAGGTCCAGTTCGGCATAAGGGGCCTGCTAGGCGAGTTCGCCGGCAACGCGCACCCGGACTCGACGGCAGTTGCCCGGCATATAGCTCAGAGGCAGCTCCTCGACATCGACAATCGCAAGCGTCGCTGGCGCCGCACCACCTTTTTCAGCGCGCGTACGCGCGAGGCTCGTCGCGCGATCGATCGCCTCCTCGCGGGAAACGTTACTGAAGACTTGATCGACTTCCCCGCTGATCTGAGCAATCGCGGCACCGACGGCGTTGGCAACGTCATGGTGTGGCACAAAGACAACTTCTGATACCCCCTTCATCATCTTCGGCACCAGGAACGATCCTCCGCCAACCGCGATCAGCGGTATGTCTCCGGCCTGCGTCTTTAATCGGTCGATACCTTCCTCTAAAAGACGCTTCGCCTCGTCCAACACGCTGCTCGCAAGCTCCTTATCGAGATCCGCGACCCGCTGTGGGTCGCCCAGCGCTATGAGTCCGCGAGCAACCGCGACGTCAGTCGTCGAAAGGTCCGGGCCCCCGAACACACGTCCGCGCTCAATTAGCCGGAATCCCAGACTATCCGGGCCGAGGCGGAACGGGTTCGTCCGGACACGCGTGCCGCCGCCCAGGGCAATCGAGGTGACGTCGGGCATCCGGAAAAGCGTTCTGACCCCTCCTACCTCGACAACACTATTGGCTTCTCGGGGAAAGCCGTGCTTCAAGATACCGATGTCACTCGTCGTACCACCAACGTCTACGACCGCAGCGTCTGAAAGGCCACTCAGGAAGGCAGCACCGCGCATGCTGTTCGTGGGACCCGACGCGAAGCACAGGACCGGAAGCTCCTCGGCGATGTCCGCGGACATCACGGTGCCGTCATTCTGCGTAAGGTACAGCTGAGCAGTCAGTCCGCTCTCCGCGATCGCTGTTCGGAACGCCTGTGTCGTGCGTCTTGCGAGAACTCTGAGGGACGCGTTCAGTATCGTTACATTTTCGCGCTCAAGAAGACCGATCCGCCCAAGGTCCCGCGAGAGGGTGATCCGGGCATCCGGGAGGACATCCCGAACGATCGCTGCGGCCCGCTCCTCGTGTTCCGCGCGCAGGGGTGAGAAGACGCCGGAAATCGCGACCGAGCCGATTCCGGCATCTGCGATGCGCAGTGCGGCGGCTCGCGTCGCCACCTCGTCAAATGCCGCGATTTCGCGTCCATCGATCTCGTGGCCGCCGGGAAGAAGGGCCACCTCGCCGCGCACGAGTTCACGCAGATCCGCAGGCCAGTCGATGAATGGCCGAACGGATGCGGAAGCCGGGAGGCAAAGCCTGAGTACCCCAACGCGCTCGAGGTGTTTGCGCTCAATGACGGCGTTCACAAAGTGGGTCGTCCCAATGATGACTGCTTCGACCGCCCGAGCGGCGTCGCCGCCGCTTGCAAGGATGAGTCGCAGCGCCTCACGGACGCCGGACGTTACGTCCTCTGTCGTCGGCGTCTTCGCCGCGGCAAGGATACGCGTACCGTCGACAAGAACCGCGTCGGTGTTGGTGCCACCGACGTCAATGCCGATGCGTTTCAAGGGCTCACCTCATTGTTCGAATGGTCGTAGTCGAAATCGAAGCCGAACGCTCGAGGGCCGACAACCGCCAGTGCCTCCGGTGTCACGAGCCTCGGTACCGGCGGAAGCCGCACCACGTTGACGTGCTGACCGTACCTGAGCGCCTCAGTGCCAAGCGGCTCGCCGCGATCCGAGTCAAATATCACAATCAGGTCCGGAACCATCGCACACCGTTGCCCACCTACCTCGACCACGGAGTACTCGTTCTGAAAGTGGATGAGCGCGATGCCCCCGCCCGCCAGATCGATCTTGGCTCGGCCACGGACGAAGCCTGCCTCCGTGCGGCGCTCAACGTCTACGACCTTTCCGGTCGCGAGCACGCGGCCGGGTTCGGCCGCGAGAAGCACGGCCATTGGATCGCGATGCTGCGCCTGTGCATCCATAATGGCGCGGCCAATCCGGATTGCTCGCGAGTAGGTACCCAAATAGGCGTGCTCCTTGATCTCGCGGCCTGTGTGCGCACCGGCAATTGCGACGATCGAGCCGCAGGCCGTTGCAATCGGGCGCAGCAACTCCTCCGCCCATGCCCCGCTCTCGGCGCGCGCGAGAATGAGGTCATTGCCACGAATGTCACTGACGGCGATCGGCGCCATGTCGAGTCCTGCTATGGCAAAGCCCGACATTTGAACTTCTGGAAAGGATCGACCCATCGTATCGGCATCGATGAGCGGCAGCCCCGTTTCTGCGGCAACCATGACCGGTATTAGTGCATTCATGCTGCCGATCTCGTAGCCCATGATGGCGTCGAACTCGACGCGGAGATGTCGGGCGAGGACCTCGACCGGGCGCGCGAAATGCACAGGATCAACGATGCGCTCGAACATCGGTAGCGGTGCTCCTACCATGCACACAAGCGACACTCGTGCGTCGTCCGCGAGGGTCTCCGCGGGCACGAGATTCACCGGCGAATGATCTGAGAGCAGCTCACGGAGTCCGAGGTATTCGAGATAGGGATACGAACCCCCGCCGGCGCTCAGTACTGCCGCCCCCATACCCAAGTACCGACATGCCTCCTCTGCGAGGGTGGAAGGCATCAGCACAGCACCTGGAAAAACATCAATGGGCTGATGCGGTGCAACCAGATCCATTCCCGTGTCTGTCCCTCTTCGCTCACTTCCGATTCCGCCCTCTCGCCTTGGATGACCTGATCATGAGGCAGATTGGAGCGGCGACTACAGCAGGGGTTAGTAGGGGGCGCCGCTAGATTAGTAGTGGGTCAGACAAGACCGAGCCGGCCGGCTTTGGTGCGCGCGTCTTCCCGGTCGCAGGCGTTGAGCTTTGCGTAGATGCGTTTGAGGTGGTAGCGAACGCCGTGGGCCGTGATTCCCAACTCGAGCGCAATGCCTTTGTCGGATAAGCCTCGAGCAAGCCGATTGATGACGTCGACCTCTCGCTCCGACAGGAAGTCCTGTCGCAGCTGGGACGGTTGCGACGCACTGTGCCGCTGTACGCCTGTCATCCCTGCGACGGAAGCGTCGCCGCCTCCATACAGGGCGGCCGAGCGCCGGTAGCCGGACCGGTCTTCCAAATTTCGCAACCGATCCCTGTCACAAGACGGGGCTGCGCGGGGTTGCAAAAACTCTGGGAACGCACACTTCAACCGTCGAAAACGAATCTCGGATCGGACGTTGCCGGACGCAAAGGCCCGCGCAATCGCGTGATCGAGATCCGCTGGCGGCGAGTGCTGGCCAGAGGCAAGTTCGATCGCAGCCGAAGCCTCCGTCAGAGCCTCGGCTAAACGCCACGGCTGGTTGGCGCGGGCACCCGTAGCGAGATATTCCGCTGGAATTGCGGCGAGTTCATCGCGCGCGGTGGCGGTATCACCGGCAAGCGCGAGCAATTGGGCGCGCTGCGCCGCCAAAACCACCGGGATGGCCTCGATCTCTTGCTCCCGCAGATGATCAATTCCAGTCGATAGTATCGTGAGTGCCGCAGCCAGATCTCCACCGAAATAAAGTTGCTCCGAGTAGGTCCGGAACGCTGCGGCATAGACATCCAGCCACCCCTCCAAGGTCGGAAGACGCACGCAGATGTTTTTCAATCTTGCGATGCGCGCGGAGTCGAGAGGGGCCATCTCATACTCGATCTCAAGACGGAATGCGTCGCGAATACAGGTCAAGCGTTCGTCGAGCCGTACGGGCGATGCGCATGCCTCAACACCGCGGTCGAAGAGACTGACGGCGCCAACCGGATCGCCCTCTACGCCGGTAATCATGCCCAGGTCGCAATACATGAAAAAGGCTGCGTATGGGGATCCGGCGTCATTCGAATGCGCAATCGCCCGCCATGCGGAAACCTTGGCATCCGCAAAGTGTCCGGCTTGCGCCTGAACGAAGCTTCGCAGGGTGTCTACAAGACTTCGAACGAGTGGCGCGACGGGTGAGGCACCAGCTAAGGAGCCATCGAGAGCGGCAATGACTTCCTCGTGGATCGGCATTCCCTTGTAGACCGCGAGCAGCGAGTGACACACGGCCCGTTCGAACGCGACCATGGAGGCCGAGTGCACGCCAAGCGCGTCGCTCGGCACCACGTCCTCGAGTGCTTCGAAGAGTCGCTTTGCGTCCCGCAGCCGACCGGCCTTGATCGCACTTGCGACACATGCGTAGCCGATCCTGGGCCGCTTTTGCGCCAACCCGTCTGGAACGAGTCGGACGATCTGGCGAAGCCGAGGGAATCCCTCGCGAATACTGAGTAGGAGCGGGTCTGTGGCCTCGATGACGTCCCCCAGGAAATCGATGTTGCCGGTGGCCGCCGCATGCCTCACGGCCTGTACCGGCCGGCCCATGCGCAGAAACAAGCGGGCGGCATTGAAGTGACATTTCTTTGCCTCATCCGGCTGTTCGGCTGAGAAGCGTGCGCCGAGGTAGTTGCGCAGCAGGGGTTGAATTGAGAAGCCCTCCCCATCCTCCTCATCCAACGATCGTGCAACGACGCCGAGCGCTACGAGGCGCTCGAGCGCCATCTCGACCGCTGGACCACCGGCGATCTCGCGAGCAATCGATATTGAGAAGCGTTCGAGAAGAGTCAGCGAGAGCAATACGCGCCGCATATCCGCGTCAAGCCGGGCGAGCAGCCGCGATTCGAAATACGCTGCGATCACCGCTGCACTGCGCGCTGGGGTCGCCGAAGCGTCGAATCTCGGCGTCCATCCGTGCTGCAGCATGAGTTGAAGCAACGCCGGCCAGCCCCCGCTTCGCTGCTGCACGGATCGAACCTGGGATTCCGTGGCCGTTTGGCCCCAAAGCTGCCGAACCTCCTCGCGATTGAAGCGCAGTGACTCCAAATCGATGCGCACTACAAGCCCGCGTTGTTCCAGATCAGACAGATCCAGTAACGCGGGGTCGCGCGAACCGAGGGCAACCGTCAAATTGGTGGGCAAGAAGCGCGCTAGCGGCCGGAGCACTTCCTCCACAACGTCCCCGTTCGCCCGCTCGACATCGTCGATGATAAGCACCCAATCGGTCTCATCCTGTTCGATCGTGCTGAGCAGCGTCTGCAGCCGAAGGGATAGCGGAGCGGATATTCGGTCCGAGTCGAGGAGACCCGTGCGAGCGATGTCGAGTCCCGCATGGTGACACGCAAAGACGAGGTATTGAACGACCACGCTAGGACCATCGGTCGAATCGATGGTGAGCCACGCCGCCGGCCGGCCGGTTGCACGGATGCTCGAATACCACGCTGTCAGCAGGACGGTCTTTCCGAATCCCAGGGGGGCATGAACTGAAACCAGTTGACCAGGCTGAACCCGTACGAGGAGTTCCTGAAGGCGAGGTCTTGCAACCAGTCGCTCAAGGTGCCGCGGTGGAGTAACGCGAGATCGAAGCAGCCAATTTGGCGGCATGAAGTCTGGAGGCTTGTCGATCAGTTTGGAATTCCGATGAAAGCTCTGGTGGCTCCGGTCACGAGGGGTGGGTTTCGTTCACTCCGCTAGGGTCGCCACACTCTGCGTACGAACGGCATACAGATTATCACCTCAGACACCTGTCGGTGTTGCAGCTTCCCGTATCGCCCAGAGTTCCGGATTTACCCGGACCCCGGAAAATCTACTCCGGTCTCGCGAAGCGTCCGTTCACTCCTTACATCAATCCCGTTTTCATCAATCGGTATCGGTATCCCAATTAGGGTGCGTCGACCGCTGTGTGCCGGGGCCGCCACCAGTCTCATGACACCTAATGTCGGTCACGCCCGCGGCGGGCCTGTTTGATATCGTATCATAATTTTTACAATACGATATCATACTGTATCTTCCACGGTTCGGACCGCCCATGCCACGCAAAACCACCATCACTGATGAAACCGTCGGCCAAGCCGTCGAGGCCTTACTCCAAGAGGGGCTCGACCCGACGCTTCAGCGCGTGCGCTCGAAATTGGGCCGCGGCAGTTACACCACCATCCACCGCCTGCTAACCGCGGTGTTGGAAAAGCGTCAGACGCACGCCACCCAAATCAGTGAAGTGCCCGCCGATCTCGTCGAGATCGGGCAGCGAGCCGTCGCCGCCATCTACGCCGCCGTCCAGCGTCAGGCGGCGAGCAAGATCGAACTGATCGAAACGAATTCCTGGAAACTCATCGATGCAGCCAATCAAGCCCGGGCGGAGGCGGGCCTCGAGATCGCACGCCTCGAACACGAGGCCGAACAGGCGGCGGATGCCCTCGCCGCCTGTCAACGATCGATCCAGGAGGCTCTAACTCGCGCGGAGCGCGCCGAGGCCACCTCGCTTGCCGGTCAGGCGGAGATTCAACGTCTC
>Ga0116226_10004937_pt1 | contig 11865 bp, 5 predicted proteins | sample S1TSphfallax_FD_89692 | JGI IMG/M metagenome (GOLD analysis project Ga0116226, IMG submission 89692) | Host-associated microbial communities from peat moss isolated from Minnesota, USA - S1T2_Fa - Sphagnum fallax MG | ecosystem: Host-associated > Plants > Peat moss > Unclassified | place: USA... | reverse complement strand
TTCGTCGTGCACCCGGCACCGGAGCACGCGATCGCTGCGAGCGTGCCGCTTCCGAATCCGGCGCTCGGTATCGTCACGGCGATGGTGCTCGCGATTTGGATGACCGACGGTTGGGAAGTTTCCGCGGCCGCGTCGGAAGAAGCGACCGGCCCCGCCGAGACGCCCGGTCGCGGCGGCGTTCTCGCGCTCCTAACGACGACGGCGATCTTGCTCTTCGCGATGCTCGCCTACTTGCACGTGGGTTCGGTGGCCGGGTTCACCGCAAATCAAACCGATGCGATGGGCTACGTCGCGGATCGTCTCGGCGGTCCCGTCTGGCACGTGACGATCGTCGCGACCGTGCTCGTCTCGACGGCCGCGACGCTGTGGACGACCGTTCTCTATCTCTCGCGCAGCGTGTACGCGATGGGACGCGACGGCGTGCTACCGTACGCGTTCGGTCGTCTCGACCGCCGCTCGATGCCGACGAACGCGTTGCTACTCGTTTTCGGCGGCGTGACCGCCTTCACGTTGCTCACCGGGTTCTGGCCCACGGCCGCGAGCGTCCTCAACCTCGTGCTCAACGGGACGTCGGTGTTTCTCGGCGTGCTCTTCTGTCTGTCCGCGATATCGGCGATCAAACTTCTTGCCGGCGAATCGCACGTATCGATCTTGCAACGCGTGGTCGTCCCGGCGTTCGGTGCGTCCGCGCTGGCGGCGATCATCGTGGTCGACGTCGCCCGCTCGGACGTCACGACGCGCGCGATCGAGATCGGCGGCCTCGTGCTCGGCATCCCATTCGCGTTCTGGCGCGGCGCGGGAATGCGTATCGTCCAGCCTGCGGCCGTCCCCGAGACCTGAAAACGAGCGAAACATCCGCCATCGCGAGCCGTAAGACGTCTCGTGATCGTTCGATGCCATCGCTTCGCGCTCGCGTTTCTTGCGTGCGTACTTCTCGGAAGGGCCACCGCCTTCGCGGCCGACCTTCCCTCGGTAACGGTTCCCCTGTTACCGGCGGCACCGAAGATCGACGGTCACATCGGCCCGGAGTGGGCGACCGCCGCGACGGTATCGTTGAAAACGGATTTCACGAATCGTCGACCCGCCGACGAAGCGACGACCGTTCGCATCGCGCAGAGCGACGATGCGATCGACGTCGCCTTCGACGTCTCGCAAAGTGCGGCGATCGTCGCCTCGAGCGTGACCAATAGTTCGAGCGTGCCGAGCGACGACTACGTGGAGGTCGCGCTTTCGCCGAGTGGATCCACCGGATTTCAATATGCGTTCTACGCGAATCCGCTCGGCGCGCGTTATCAGACCTCGAGCGAGAACAGTGCCTACACGCCACCGTGGGATGCGGCGGTCGTGCGTCGGGATGGAGGATACACCGTCACGATGCGGATTCCGCTCAAGATCATCCGCAGCGGTGGGCGCACGTCGTGGCGCGCGCAATTCTTACGCGCGACGGTACGATCGAACGCACTCGACGTCTGGTCGTTCGATCCGAAAGCGGCAGGCTCCGGCGATGCGACGTTCTTCGGTACGCTCCAGGACGTCGGTAAGACGGCGACTGCGGACGCGACGCGACCGCGTCCGCGCGCGCAGATCTATGCGCTCGGCGAGTCGACGACCAAAGCGAACGGCGGCGACACGTCGCGCATCGGTGCGGACTTCGCGCTCCCGATCGCACCGACGGTCTCCATTCTCGCGTCCGTGCATCCCGACTATTCGAACGTGGACACCGATCAGCAGACGATCGCACCGACCGCCTTCGCGCGCTCGTATAGCGAGGTGCGTCCGTTCTTCACGCAAGCATCGCAACCGTTCAACCAGACGTTCTCGTGCAGTAATTGCCCGCAGCTCCTCTACACGCCCGCGATTCCGACGTTTCGCGACGCTTACGCCGTGGAGGGAACGCACGGACCGTTGACGTTTGCGGCGTTCGATGCGGTCGGTGACGGTCGCGACGATAGCGCGGAAACGCTGGACTACTCGTCGTCGAACACGCAGCGCGCGCTCGGCGTAAGCGTTCAGAATGTCACGGTGAACCTTCGCGGTGGCGATCGCGACGAGGTCAGCTCGCTAACCGCGGGGATGCTGAACCAACACACCCATTTCGGCACGTACCTCAACTACGGAACCGAGAGCGGAACGTTCGTCGCCGATAGCCCGCAGGGGACGTACTATCAGACCGGTCTGGTCTATGCGACCGCCACCACGACGGGCACCGTGGCCTGGAACCATATCGGTGCCGACTTCTCGCCGCTCGATGCATACGTTTCGCAAAGCGACGTCAGCGGTCCCGAAGCGTTTTTCATGCAGACGGTCCCGTTCAAGGCGAAGACGATCCTTCACGACTTAAGCGCGGATCTCTATGCCGCGGACTACACGAACCACCTCGGCCAACCGTCGCAGAACGATCTTTCGACGCAGGTCAATGTGGACTTCAGCAATCTCATCACCGTGCACGCGTACTACGGTGAGAGCGCGGTCCGCACTTTTGCGAACGAGTTCTTGCCCTTCGATGGTTCGGGCGCGGCGGTCGGGTACAAGTTTAATACCGCGACGCCCACGTACGTTCAATACACGGGCGGCCCGTACTATCATGGGAACCTCGACTCGTGGACCTACCTCGCGACGCTGCCCGTCGCGCCGAAGGTTCATCTTACGCTCGAGGCGGACCGCAATAGTTACGAGACGAGCAATGTGGGCGAGATGAGTATCACGCAATGGCTCGAGCGCGGCACCGTGGACTATCAGATCAACAAGGAAACCCAGTTCGATTTCGGCGTCCGGCGCATCATCGGCGCGAACCTACCATCGTCGTATGCGCCGCCGGATTTCGCGCCGCTGAACGCGGGAAACGTCACGGCCGCGTTTCACTATCTTAGCAAGAGCGGGCGGAGCGAGATCTATCTCGTGTACGGCGATCCGAATAGTCTCGTGACCACGCCCGCGTTCTTCGCGAAGTACATCCTCTACCTCGGCGCGCCCAAGGGGACCTGATCGCTGCGGCCACGGCGGCGCCACAGCAGGATCGCACCGAGTGCCATGTACGCGGCGAATGCGTATGGGAAGTAGTTGCTCGGCGGCGGCGGTACCGGAAAGACACTTCCCACCGCGGGGATGATGAGCAGTGCGAGTGTGGACACGGCGACGACGATATGGTGCGGCTTGAGCTCGCCGCGCCGTTTGAGATAGAGCGGCGCGCCCAGTGCGACGAAGACGTAGATCGCGATGAACCCGAACGAGCCGAGCGTCGCCGTATCGTTGAACGCATCGATCGGCGAGAGGCCCACCGCGAGCATGCCGGCGCCGATCGCAAGACAGATCGCGGAGAAGAGCGCGAGCGAGAGATGCGGCGTCTGGAAGCGCGCGTGCGAACGCGAGAGTGCCTCGGGAAACAGTCCGTCGCGACCCATCGCGAACATGATGCGCGCGCCGGCGTTCAGCGCCGCGAGCGTGATCGAGAACGAGCTGAGCAAGGCACCCGCATCGATCGCGAGCTTCAGGAGCGGCGCGTGCACCGAGTCGGCGAGCGCGTCGAGCGGCGTGCCGAGTTTATCGAGCGGCGTCGCCAAGCCGCGCGCGCCGAGCACTTCGGCGTACGCGCAGATCACGAAGAACGCGCCCGCGACGAGCACGCTCGCGATCACGGCCGTCGGGATCGTACGCAGCGGATCGCGCGCTTCCTCGCCGAGCGAGGTCGCGCTCTCGAAGCCGACGAGCGAGAAGATCGCGACCACCGCGCCGAGCCCGATGCCGGGCAACGTCGCGCCGCGCAGCGAGAGCTGATCGGCATCGAAGAGCGTTCCGTGTCGCGCGAGCACCAGGACCATCAGCACGACGATGAGCGATACGGAGCCGGCCTCGAGTAAGAGCAGCGTGATCGTGGAGAGCCGGATGTCGCGGAACGCGAGCGCGAACGAAATACAGAGACAAAACGCGAGCGGCACGATGAACGGCATGTGGACGCCGACCGCTGCGAGCAGTGCGTTCGCGAACACGGCGAATCCCGTGATGCCCGCGACGCCGACGAGCGCGTAGGCCCAGAGCAGCGACCACCCGCAGAGCAGGCTGCCGCGCACGCCGAACGCGCGCTCCGCGAACGTGTAGATCGAACCGCTCGAACTCGAGCGCGATGCGAACTCGCGGATGTTCAGCGCCACCGCGAGGAGCATGAGCGAGCCGAACGCATACGCGAGCCAACTCGCGTTGCCCGCCGAGGCGTACATCAGCGGGACGATGAGCACGGGCGTCATCGTGGGCCCGAGCATCGCGACGGATTGCGCGAGCACTTCCCAGATGTTGAGGCACTGCGCGCGCAAGCCCGTAGCGGCGGCCGATACGCTCAAGCGACCGCTGCGAACCCCGCATCGCGCAGGATCTCGTGCGCGGCACGCGCGCCCTCGCGCGACGCGCCTTCCATGAAGCCTTGCAAGATCACCGAGCAGTGCTCGCCCGCGAACAAGACGTTCCCCTGCCGCACGCGCTCGTAGCCCGCGATCCGCTCGTACTGGCCTTTGAGCCAGCCGGAATAGCTCCCGCGCGCGAACGGATCGGCCGTCACGTGGCTGAGCGTCGCCCTCCCCGTCGCGTGCTTCGTCGCGCCCGGTAACACGCGCTCGAGTTGTGAGACGAACGTCGTCGCATAGCCTGCGGTTGTCGGCGTGAGGCTCGTCGTGTACGGAGCCGTCGGATGCAGCGCCGCGCTACCGGCCGCGGCCGCAAAATCGACGAGCATTCCCGTGCGTCCGGCCTGTCCGCGCGACGCTTCCCACGTCTGTACGAACGGCCCGTCGTACGTCACGTCGCCGCTGCCGATGCCCGGCCACGGGCCCGTCTCGTGCCAATAGCGTTCGTCGAACTGCACGATGAGTTTCGAGTGGTCGCCGTAGCCGAGCTCGTCGATCGCGAGCGTCTTGCGCGCGTCGAAATTCGCGTGCGTGAGGTCGATGCCGCGCAGCACGGAGAACGGGATCGTGATGATGGCCTTATCGACCACATCGACGAACGTGCCGTTCGCGGTTTCGAACGTGAGCGCGACGCGGCCGTCGGGTTTCCGTGCGATGCTTTCGAGACGATGTCCGAGCAGCACGTGCTCCTCGCCGATGTCCGCCGCGATCGCGCGCGGAAGGCGTTGGTTGCCGCCGAGAATGTGGTAGCGTTCGTCCGAGGGTCCGAGCGTGACGAATTCACCGGTCGTCTCGTTGTAGTGCGGCTGGCGACCGAGCCAGTAAATCATGTTCAGCGAACTCTGCGCGTCGGCCGCGATCCCGTACTCCGCGACGTACTGCAGATAGATATACGTGCCGAGATCCGATTTGAGGCCGCCGGGAACGTAGCGCTCGATCCACTCGGTGAGGCTCATCTTGTCGAGTTCGCGTCCCGCCGCCGTCGAACGGTCGTACGTGGTGACGTAGCCGGCCGCGGCGAGTTGCTTTTGCAGCGTCACGTAGACGGGGCGGAAGTCTTCGAAGAGCTGTTTCTCCGGATAGTACGCGCCGCGCTGAAAGATCGTCTGTTGCGCATCTTTCGGGACGCCCGCGAGCACGTCGGTGAGCGTGAGCCCGTACCGCTTCACGAGCGCTTGGATCGTCGTATGATCGGTGTCGATCAACTCGCCGCCGTATTCGCTGACTTGACCGTTGCCCCAGAACGTCGCTTCGGAATGCATGCGGCCGCCGATGCGATGTTGCGCTTCGTAGACCGTCGCTTTCAAGCCACGGTCGCGCAACACGAGCGCGGCGGAAAGGCCGGCGATGCCCGCGCCGACGATCGCGATGCGCGGCGCGCGCGTAGTCGCCGCGCTCGCGGTCCGCGTCGTCGCCGGCGCAAGAGCCGATATGGCGCTCGCCGCGACGGCGCCGCCGAGGAACGAACGTCGACGCAGCACTAGAGCTTGATATCCGCGCTCAGAAACGCGTTGAACGGGATCTTCTGGCCGACGAATCCGGTCTGCGAGTTGTTATACCAGCTGCCGTACGGATAGAGCAGCTGAACCGGCGTTTGCGCCGGGGCGACGAAGTTGCCGGCGGGCGCGAGCAGGTTGGAGGCCAGATTCGAGTAGACGCACGTCGAGCCGTTATCCCACGGATACTTGCGCTGGAAGCAGAGATCTTCGAGACCCGTCATCGTGAGCGTGATCTTGATGTTCTTGCTCACGTCGTAGGAGAATTGTGTATTGAGCGTCAGTCGCGTCGGCTCGCGCAGCGCACCGAAGCTGTCGAACTTCCCCGTGTATTTATCGGGAATGAAGAGGTAGCCGGAACACGTTTGCGTGTTTGCAGCGGTGCTCGTTCCGACGTTCGCGGAGCACGTCGTCGGGTCGTAGCCCGGATACACGAGCGGCGACCCGTAGAACGAGCCGGAGCTATACGTCATGCTCGGCGTAAACGCGAACCGTTTGACCTTGTAGTTGAGGACGAGCGTTGCCACGTCCGGTGTTTCGTACCCGTTCGCCCCTCCAAATGGTGAGGGAAGGATGTCGTACGGCGTGTACTCGCCGTTCGGATCCATCAGCGGTTGCAGCGGCTGATTGTAGTAGGGATTCGCGATGCTTCCCGCTAGGCAGCTCGGGTCGGGCGTACCGGCCGGCGTGTAGCAGGGGGCGGCTGAAACACCGCTCGACGTGGTACCGCAGAGGGCCGCATTCTTCGCGTTCGTACACGCGGACGTGTACGCATTGTAGTTCTTGATCGTTTGATTGAGATTGTCGATCTCGTTGTTCGTACCGCCGCCGAAGCTACTGTACTTCACGCGGCTCCGCGTGAACGTATAGCTGAGCGTTCCCGAAAGGCCATCGCGGTCGAAGTCGCCCTTTTTGATCTCGAACTCGACGCCGTAGTTGCGCTGGCGGCCGACGTTTAGGCCGTCGAGAACGCCTTGCGCGCCGATCGGAATGTTCGCGAGCTGATCCTGTGTCGAGCGATAGAACGGCGTGAGTTTGTACGAGATGTCCGTTCCCTTGAAATGCTGCTCGACCGAGAAATCGTAGTTGTTCGAATACGAGGGCTTCGCGTCGTGGAACGGCGTGTTGAAGCCGTACGGCAAGAACTGGGAGAGAAACGTCGGCGAATCTTGCTGCAGGACGTTATATTGCTGGTACGAGGTCGGCGCCGGCGCCGCGTAGCGGCCGTACGAGCCGCGCAGAACGATATCCGGGTTCACCGAGTACGTGAACGACAGGCGCGGCTGGAATGCCGTGAAGCTGATGGTGTTCGGGCTGACGTTCAGCAGGTTCGCGTTCGTCCCCGGTGCGCATAGGGACGCTCCCGAGTTTGGGTCCACGCCGCAGGCGTTGCCCGACGAATCGTACTCTCGGTTGTACGCCGAGAACCAAAACGCGCGCGCCGGATATCCGGACACGGTGTCGTCCAGTCGATAGTCGTAGTTCTCGACGCGAATACCGGCGTTGATCGTCGTGCGGTCGTTCGGGTGGAACTGATCGTTGAGCGACGCGGCGCTGAAGAACGGCGTGATCTGGTCGATCTGCGTGTTCTGCCCGTCGTTCGTAACGAGATATTTAGCGCCGTTCGTCGCGGCCAGCGAGCCGGCTGGGGCCGCGGGGAGCGCCTGGCCCGTATACTGCGTGGCCGAGGAGTAACATCCGGCATAAAGTCCGGTCGTCGGGTCGTAGCAGTTGCCCTTGCTATCGACAAGGTCGGTCGTGATGATGCCGGAGTTGGTCGAACCGTTCCCATAGTTCGCGCCATTGTACGTCTCGAGTTTCTGCGTGTTGTAGGAGCCCGTCAGCGTGAGAAGGTTCTGCGCGTTGATCTGATTCACGTACTGCGCCGTGACGCCGAATGCGTTGCCGTGAACTTCGTAGTCTTGGAGTTCGCCGCCGTACGTGAGGTCGGCGCTCACCGGCCCGTTCAAGAACCAGTCGGTGTATTCGCTATAGCCGTAAAGCCGCAGATACTGGCTGGAGCTGAAATTCTTTTGGTACTGAAGCTTTAGGATCGATGCGTTGTGATCGTCCGCATCGCGCTCGTTCGGCGGAATCAACCCATTGAAGGCGACGTGCGGCGGGCTCGATGGCGAATAGGCTATACCGATGTCGTTCGGGTTCGGCGTCGCGAAGAGCGGGCCCGTATAGCGATACGTGTCGACGTACGTGAGTGGCGCGCCGATCGCATTCTCCACAAACGATGCGCCGCCGAGATCGTTCGCCGAGCTATAGAAGCCGCTCTGGATGTCGCTCGTCACGTAGAGCAACTGGATATCGTCTTTGAGTTGCCCGTCTTTGTGCGGGATGTAAAAATGGAAGTTACCGATATTGTCGCGTTCCGACGTGTGCGCGATCGCGTAGTTCTGGCCCGGTGAGAAAATCGCGGGGCCGCTTCCGTCGTAGACCTGCCCGTTGAGACCCGTCGAAATGGCGAGCGGATAGAAGAAGAGCGGCACGCCCGCACCGTTGAACTGATCGGAGTAGCGGTAGTCTTGATTCTCGCCGCCGAGGCCCACGTAGTACGTGAAATTCCGGTTCGACGTGGCGCCGCTCGCTTCGAAGCTGAGCTTGTGATAGAACGTCGGCGATCCGATGCCGAGGCTCAGCGTCTCGTAACCGGGATACGTTCCGGTCTTGATTACCTGGTTGATGAAGCCCGAGAGCCCCGACGCTTCCGCCGACGGCGGCGTGCCGCCCGTGTACGTCTGAACTTCCTGTTGGCCGAGGCTCGAGAGCGTGGTGATCGGGGCGTAATCGGAATCGCGTTGCACGGGGATGCCGTCGAGTTCGTTCGAGACGTCGCTGTAGTCGCCGCCGCGAATGTAGACGAGTTGGTTCCAGCCTTGCTGACCCTGCGGGACGTTCGCACCGGGAACCGTCGCGATCGCGCTGTAGGCCTGATTGAGGCCACCGGGGCCGCCAACCGCGGCTGCGGCCGCCGCGCCCGCCGCGTTGACCGAATACACGTCGCTCGTCGTGCCGGAGCGCACGAGCGAACTCGACGAACGTGCGCGCACTTGGCCGATAACCCGGATTGTCTTCGAGAGCGCGAACGTGCCGACCGATTGCACCTGGTCCGCGAAGACCGCGACGCCCGCCGCGGATGACGGATCGAAACCTGGGAACTCGGCGGAGACCACGTACGAGTCCGGCGCGAGCGAGAGGAAGTTGAACGAGCCGTCGGCCGCGGTCTTCGTCGATGCGGATTGCGACGGCGAGGTCACGGTGATCGTGACGCCCGCGAGGGGCGCTTTCGTCGCGGCATCGATCGCGCGGCCACGCAGGCCGCCCGTCGTACCCGCGAGCGACACACCGGGCGAGACGAGGCCGCTCATCAGGGCGAACAACAACGCAAAGACGACGGCGGTGCTACGAATGCGTGCGGCCAAGATCACTCCAAACGCGGAAGTACCGGCCGAGCGGAACGCGCGACCGTTGGTCTGTTGCCGTCTAGTCTACCTCTGCCTGTCTAGAGCGGCCACGTACGGGCGACCTAACTTCGCTCGCCGTCTTTGTGCGTTCGGTCCGAATGATTGGCCCGCAGACGCACGAGTCGCGATGCGAGTTGGAGCCGGAAGCGCACGTCGGGGTCGTCCAGCGTCAGCCCGGTGAGTTCCGCGGCACGTTCGAGACGATAACGCAGGGTGTTCGGATGGATGCCGAGCGCGTTCGCCGTGCGGCGGAACGCGAAGCCGTGCTCGGCGTAGTGCATCAGCGCCTCCCGAAGCGTCGGCCCGCCCTTGCGGCCCTCGAGCGGCGCGAAGAGATCGCGGAGGAACGCGTCGCGAGCGCGCGCGTCGCCGAGCAGGACGCGCGGAACGAGGACGTCCTCGTAGGCCGCCACCCGTCCGAGCCCGTCGTAGGCAAGAAGCTCTTGGGCTTCCTGATAGCTCGCGCGCGCGCCGTCCGTTCCCGCGGCGGGCCGCCCGAACACGAAGCGCAGCCGTTCGGTCGCGAGCTCCGGTGCGAAGTCGGCGATCGCGAACTCGGCCGGTAGCAGAAACGGGATCCGGTCGAGCGCGGCGCCGAGCATCGGTCGCTCGACGCCGAGCGCGCCGAGGTGCCGACGCAGGCGCTCGATCAGCGCGTCGCGCCGTAGCACGGCCTCGCGGGCGAGCGGCAGCGGCTCGTCGAGCACGGCGATCCCCGCGCGGTACGTCACGGCCGGATCGAATCCGAGGAGCTGCGCGCGCTCGAGCATCTGCGGCGTGGCCGCCGGCGCTTCGAGCAGCGAGAGAAACGAGGTGTAACCGAGGCGCGATTCGACCTGTGCGAGCTCGCGCTGGTGCGCGATCTGCAGTGCCGCGACGAGCGCCCCGTGCTCGGCCGCGCGGTGGTCGAGATCGGAGAGCGCCGCTTCGCCCTCGATGATCCACACGTAGCCGGCGATCTCACCGCCGACCCGGATCGGGCAGACCAGTCGCGCGTCGAGCTCGAGATCCGGCATGGCGGCGATGCGGACGGGCGCGCCGCTCCGGCGGATGCGTTCGTAGGTTCCGCGGCGTTCGAGCTCGAGCGTCGTGCGCCGCGGGCTACGCGTGCGGGCGATCGTCTCGCGCCGCACCGGGTCCTCGTGCGAGGGGATGGCGTGAAAGCCGAGCACGTTGCCGTGCGTGTCCTCGATCGTGATCGAGCGGTCGATCAGCGCGCCCAGTCGATGGGCGAGGTCGTGGAGGGTCGTCCCCTCGCTCGCCGCTCGCGTCAGGGCGCGGTGGATTTGCTCGGAACGCTCGATCGTTCGCTGCTGCACGGAGAGCAGCTCGCGATGGAGCTCCTCGGTGATGCGTGCGAAGGGCACGTCCCACGGGATCTCGAGGAGCGGGAGCGCGAGGCGTTCGGCATGCTCGCGGGCGTTCGCCGAGAAGCGCTCGCGATAGGTCGGCACGGCGAGCCCGATCCCGGCGAGCTCGCGCTTCGCTAGCGCCTCGAGTTGCGAGCGCTCGGCCTCGGGGTCGAGCGGCCACGCGTAACCGGTGGTCAGAAGGAGCTGGCCGGGGCCGATCCAGGGTGCCGGGTCCGGCATGTCGACCACGTGGGCCCATCGGACGTCGCGTTCGAGCCCGCCTTGGCCCGCCACGACCGCGGCGTTCGCGAGACTCGAGAGCCGGAGCGCATCGCGGAGTCGCATCCGGTCCGCTTTGGACTTCCGACACGATTTCTCCGCCGGAACCTGGCACGATGGCACGTTGCCGGGCCTTTGAGGGCCCGGCTAGAATGGTCACATTATGCAAGCCACCACGACGCGGACCGGCGACCTCCTCGAGCGGCGCTCCCGCGCGGTAGCGCGTGGCGTCTCCGCCGCCCACCCGCTGTTCGTCTCGCGCGCCGAGGGCGCGCGCCTGTGGGACGTCGATGGCCGCGAGTACGTGGATTTCGCCGGCGGCATCGGGGTGATGAACCTCGGGCATCGCCACCCGGCCGTGGTCGATGCGGTCCGCGAGCAGCTCGATGCGTTCACGCATACGTGCTTCCAGGTCGGCATGTACGAAGGCTACGTGGCGCTCGCCGAGCGCTTGAACGCGCTCGCGCCGGGTGATTTCGAGAAGAAGACGCTGCTGCTCACGACGGGATCGGAAGCCACGGAGAATGCGATCAAGATCGCGCGCGCGGCGACGGGTCGCGCCGCCGTGATCTCGTTCTCGTTCGGCTATCACGGCCGCACGTTGCTCGCGCTCTCGATGACGGGCAAGGTCGCGCCGTACAAGCAAAACTTCGGGCCCTTCGCGCCCGAGGTGTATCAGGCGCCGTATCCCGACGAGCGCCGCGGGTACGATACGGAGCGCGCGATCGCGGCGCTCGAAGAACTTTTCGAAACGCGCGTTGCCGCGCGCAACGTCGCCGCGTTCATCATCGAGCCCGTGCTCGGCGAGGGCGGCTTCGTGCCGGCGCCGTTCGCGTTTTTGCGCGAGCTGCGGCGCATCGCCGACGCGCAC
>Ga0116226_10004936_pt1 | contig 11866 bp, 7 predicted proteins | sample S1TSphfallax_FD_89692 | JGI IMG/M metagenome (GOLD analysis project Ga0116226, IMG submission 89692) | Host-associated microbial communities from peat moss isolated from Minnesota, USA - S1T2_Fa - Sphagnum fallax MG | ecosystem: Host-associated > Plants > Peat moss > Unclassified | place: USA... | reverse complement strand
TCGCGCCCGCGGCCGCCAAATCCGAATAAGTTTTGACGGCCTCGTCGCGCGTGGCGCCCGCCGCCGCGATCAAGGTCAGCGCGCGCGTTTGACCGGAGGCCAAAGTGAAGTCCGTCTCCCAGACCACGACCGGCGCGCCGGCCGCGGTCGAGTTCCGCGGCGTCCAATGCGCCTCGCCGTCCGCGAACACGCCGGCGACGAGCCACAGACGCCCGTCGGCGCTGCGCGCGACGGCCGCGCCGAGCCCGGCGTCCCAGACTTGCACGGCCTTCCACGACGGCTTGAAGGCATGCCAATAGTCGTCGTCGGCGCTCTCGAGCGTCGCCCAGAGCACGCCGCGCGCCGCCAACCGCAGCGGCGCGGAGGATGAGTTCGTCACGGAACGGAGCTCGACGAGGGCGCGCTCACCCGGCACCCCCGCGGCGAGGAACTGGTCCTCGGCGACGGTATAGCCCCCTTCGGCGCGCACGCTCGACCATATCCCGTCGGCGAACGTCTGGCGCAGGAGGCGCGACGGCGCGGCCTGGGACGTGTCGTCGGCGGCGCCGAGCAGCAGGTCGACGGGCCCGGGCGCTTCGCCGAGGGCGCGCGCGAGCGAATTCGCCGCGGCCGCGTCGCGGTAAGCGTAGACGTCGTCGGGCCGATGCCGCGGGCCCGCGTCGGGGAAATTGCCGAAGAGGTTCTGCAGCCGGCCGTGCTCGAAGCGGGCCGTGAAATTGTCGTCGGGGTCGTAGAGGTTGTGGTCCGTCGGCTCGCCGCCGTCCCGGCTCCACGCGCGCGTGCGAGCGTCGAAGGTGAACAGCGGGTCCGCCCATGGGGCCGAGGGGGGCGCCGCGCCCGCGGCCGGGGACAGCGCGAGAAGGGCGCCGAGCAGGAGCTTCATCTCCCGGTAAGATACCCGACCGCACGCGGAACGGACATAGGTCCTCCCGTCCGTAGCGCCGGGACAAAAGCCCCCCGGGTCTCCGGGGCTTTTGCCGGGGATTGACGGCGTTAAACACAGAGACGGAGGAGAACGAACGGAAGAGACACGGAGAACGGAAGAGAAACGGAGAACGGATAAAACACGAAGACACCAAGAACGGAAGGAGAGTCGACGGCAAAGACGTTTACTTTAATTTCCGTCCTCCGCCGTTCTCTCCGTCTGTTCTCCTCCGTCTCCGTGTCTCTCCGTTCCGTTCTTCGTGCCTTTGTGGTCCATCCGTTGCGCCGTTCAGTTCTTGGAAAGAGCGGAGACTTCGGCGTCGACCATGAGGCGCACGAGCTCGCGGAAGGTCGTCTTCGGCTTCCACTTGAGCGCGCGCCGCGCCTTCGACGCGTCGCCGAGGAGGTAGGAGACCTCGGTCGGGCGGTAGTAGCGCGGGTCGATGCGCACGTGCTTCTTCCAGTCCAGGCCGACGTGGCCGAACGCGGCCTCGACGAACTCGCGCACGGTCCGGCTCTCGCCGGTCGCGATCACGTAGTCGTCGGGCTTCTTCTGCTGGAGCATGCGCCACATCGCGTCGACGTACTCCGGCGCGTAGCCCCAGTCGCGCTTCGCTTCCAGGTTGCCGAGGTACAGGTGCTTGTCGAGGCCGGCCTTGATGCGCGCCACGCCGCGCGCGATCTTGCGCGTGACGAAGGTCTCGCCGCGGCGCGGGGACTCGTGATTGAAGAGAATGCCGTTGCAGGCGAAGATGCCGTACGCCTCGCGGTAGTTGATCGTCAGGTGATACGCGTAGACCTTCGCGCACGCGTAGGGGCTGCACGGATGGAACGGCGTCTTCTCGGTCTGCGGCACGAGTGTCGTGTCGCCGAACATCTCGCTCGACGAGGCCTGATAGAACTTCGCCTTGACCTTCGTCTCCTTGATCGCGTCGAGAATGCGCAGGGCGCCGAGGCCCGTGACGTCGCCCGTGTACTCGGGGATGTCGAAGCTGACCCGCACGTGGCTTTGCGCGGCGAGGTGGTAGACCTCGTCGGGCACGACCTTTTCCATCAAGCGGTTGATGCTGCTGCCGTCGGTCACGTCGCCGTAGTGCAGCTTCAGACGCGCGTCGCGCTCATGCGGGTCCTGGAAGATACCCGTCAGACGGCCGGTGTTGAACGAGCTCGAGCGCCGAATGATGCCGTGCACCTCGTAGCCCTTTTCCAGCAGGAGCTCGGCCAGGTAGGACCCGTCCTGTCCGGTGATTCCCGTGATCAGCGCTTTTTTTCGGGTCATGTGCTCGCCTCCGGCGGTCGTTCTTGAAGTAGTCGTGGAAAGCCTCGACGATCAGGTCCAGCTGGGCGCGGTCGAGCTGCGGATGGCAGCCGACGTAGAAGCCGCTGCGGTTGATGCGCGCGGCGACCGGGTAGCGCGCGTCGAGGTTTCCGTACTGCTTTCGGTAGTAGGGCTGATTGATCAACGGCAGCATGTCGCGCGTCTCGATGCCGCGCTGCTCGAGGAAGAAGGTCAGCTTCGCCTTGTCGACGTGCGCCGCGCCGACGATCGGGAACATCATGAACGAGTGATCGACGTGAGCGGGCCACCACGGCAGCTGGATGTGCTCCTCGTAAGGCCTCAGGCTTTTGATGAGGTAGTCGGCGTTTCGGCGGCGGCGCGCCATCAGAGGAGCGTGCTCCTCCAACTGGGCGAGGCCCAGCGCGCCCTCGAGCTCGGTCAGGCGGTAGCTGAAGCCCATGCTCGTGAAGCGGAAGCGCCGCGCCAGGATCTCTTCATGGCGCTTCTTGTCGTTGTCGTCGATCGAGATGTAGATCGAGTCGCGCCCGTGATTGACGAGCGAGCGCAGCGAGACGGCCATCTCCTCGTCGTTCGCCGTCGCCAGCCCGCCGACGCCGGTGATCAGGATGTGCGCGACGTAGGTCGAGAAGCAGCCGACGTCGCCGAACGAGCCGACCGAGCGGCCGCGATACTTGGCGAACATCGTCTCGGCCGAGTCTTCGACGACCTTCAGGCGGTAGCGCTTGGCCGCGGCCATGACGCCGTCCATGTCGCAGGGCTGGCCGAACAGGTGGACCGGCATGATGAGGCGCGTGCGCTTCGTCACGTGACGCTCGATCTGCGCCGGATCGATGTTGTAGGTGCGCGGATCGACGTCGACGAACACGGGCTTGAGGCCCTGCAGGATCGCCATGTTCGAAGTCGCGACGAAGGTCACGGCGGGAACGAGGACCTCGTCGCCGGGCTTCCATCGTCCCTGCATCTGCAGCGCCGCGATCGCGATATGCAGCGCGCTGGTGCCGGAGTTGCAGGACACGGCCCAGCGGCTGTCGTGCAGGCGCGCGAAATTGTTCTCGAAGCGGCGCAGGAACGGACCGTAGGACAAGCGATTGTCCCTCAGCGCCTCGTTGACGTAGCGACGACCGCGGGCGCTGATCTTGAGCCCGCCGACAGGAACTTTGAACTGCACCTTTTGCTGTTGCAAGGGAATGATTTTAGCCTTTGCGGCCCCGGGATTCAATCGGCCGCGAAGGGCCGGTTCAGGCGAGCGCGCGGCCGAGAGGCCGCGCGGCGATGTCGGTGCGCCAGACCAGGTCCGGCGCGTTCACGCGCGCGACGGCCGCGTAGGCGCGCGCGCGCGCCGAGGCGAGGTCGGCTCCGCGGCCGACGACGGTCAAAACGCGCCCGCCCGTCGCGGCCCAGCCCGAAGAAGTCCGCCGCGTCCCCGCGTGGAACACGTGCGCGTCCGCCATGTTCTCGACGGCGGAGAGATCGATCGAGGCCCCCAGGCGCGGCGACTCGGGGTAGCCGGGCGAGGCCAAGGTGATCGCGACGCAGGCGCCGCGCTTGGCCGGGATTGCGCCGGGCGCCAGCTTCCCGGCCGCGCAGTCGGCGGCGAGGGCCAGCAGGTCGGCGTCCAAGAGCGGCAGGACGGACTGGGTCTCCGGATCCCCGAAGCGCGCGTTGTACTCCAGCACGCGCGGCCCGTCCGGGGTCAGCATGAGCCCGACGTAGATCGCGCCGCGATAGTCCAGGCCGTCCTTCTTGAGACCCGCGAGCGTGCGGTCGAGCGCCTCGGCTTTCGCGCGCGCCCAGCTGTCGGGCGGCAGCGGGGCGGGCGCCATCGCGCCCATGCCGCCGGTGTTCGGGCCCTCGTCCCCGTCGCGCAGGCGCTTGTGGTCCTGGCTGAACGGGAGCACGGCCCAGCCCCTCCCGTCGACGAGGGCCATCACCGTGACCTCGGGGCCCGTGAGGCGCTCCTCGACGACGAGCGCGGCCCCGGCCGCGGTCGCGGCGAGCGCGTCGACGGCCGCGTCGGACTCGGCGACGGAGCCGCAGACGATGACGCCCTTGCCGCCGGCCAGGCCGTCGGCCTTCACCGCGCAGCGGCCGCCGAACTCGCGCGCGGCGGCCTTCGCCTCGTCCGCCCCCGCGACGCACTTCGCGCGCGCCGTCGGGACGCCGTGGCGCTGCATGAAGCTCTTCGCGTAGGACTTCGACGTCTCCAGGCGCGCGGCCTCGCGCGAGGGACCGAACACGAGCGCGCCCGCGGCGCGCGCGGCGTCGGAGACGCCCGCCTCGAGCGGCGCCTCGGGGCCGACGAACACGAGGTCGACCTTCTCGGCGCGCACGAACGCGGAGACCTCGACGGGGTCCAGCGCGTTGACGAGCGGGCGCTCGGCCAAGTCGGCGATCGCGTCGGAGCCGGGAGCCGCCCAGAGGCGGGTCAGGCGGGGGCTCTGCTTGAGCTTCCACGCGATCGCGTGCTCGCGTCCGCCGCCGCCGAGGAGCAGGACCTTCATGCGGGCTAGAAGGAAAAGCCGAGCGAGATATAGTTCGACATGCCGAGCGCGCCGAGCGGGGCGAACGCGTAGTCGAAGCTGAGCCACTTGAACTTCGCGCCGAGCCCGAGGCTGATGCCGTCGAACGAGCCGGCCTGGCCGATCGAGCGCGAGTTGAGGCCGAGCCGCCCCGAGAAGCTGCCCTCGTCGAACTTCGCGCGGTACTCCGTGCCGACCGCGAGGTAGGGCTGGTTGCCGACGGGCTCGTTGACGTCGGCGGCGAGCAGCCAGGAGGACGTCAGATTGTAGGACGTCGCGAGCTTGAGGTTCATCGGCAGCGGGTCCGACGCGGCGATGAACTTGAGCTGGCCGCCGAGGTTCTGCGCGACGTAAGCGATGCGGAAGTCGCGGTCGAAGATCTTGAAGGGCGCGCTCAGATAGCCGAGGTCGAAGGCATACGTGGAGGCCGAGTCCACGATCGTCGACTGGATGTACTTGGCCGTCACGCCGAGGCTGGAGCCGTTGAAAATGCCGAGATTGTCGTTGCGGATGGTGTAGCCGTAGCCGACGGAGACGGCCATGTCGGTCGGGTGGAAGTTGCCCCCGGTCGAGACGCCGGCGGAGTCGGTCTGGGTGATGCCGGGCTGGGTCAGGTACTGGAAGCCGAGCCCGATTCCGCCCCAGTTGCCGAGCGAGTCCGCGTAGCCGGCGAACTCGTAATTGATGCCCGCGGGCAAGGTCTCGTCCATCAGCGACGCGGACTGTCCCGAAACGCGCGCGAGGGCCGCGGGATTCCAGTAGATCGCCTCGGCGTCGTCGACGACGGCGCCGTAGGCGCCGCCGAGGCCCTCGGCGCGGGCGCCCGCCCCGAGCGACAGGAACTGCGCGCCGGTGCTGCCGACGTCGAGCGTCTCGAAGCCCGCGCGGGCCGAGGTCGAGATCAGGAGGGCGGCGGCGGCCAGGGCCGCGGCGCGCGGGCGAAGGCTTCTCATCTCTCGACGGCCACGCGCATGAGCTTCTTAACGCCGGCTCCTTGGATGACGGCGATGTAGACGCCGCTCGCGACGACGTGGCCCGCGGCGTTGAGGCCGTTCCACGCGGCCGTGCCGGAGCCGTCGGCCGCGATATCGGCCACCTTCTCGCCGAGATAGGTGAAGATGCGCACGCGCGCGCCCTGCGGCAGATTGCGGAAGGTCATCAGTTGGCCGGCGACCTGCGTGGGGCGCAGGGGGTTGGGGCCGACGGTGATGCCGGAGAGGTCATCGGCCGCGGAGACGCCGAAGACTTGGTATTCGCCAAGAGAAGTGGTCACGGTGACGATCGCATCGTTGAGCGGAGCGCGTGAGGCGGCGAGCGCGGTCCAGCCGTGAGCGGGGTCGTCGTAAGCCAACGAGAGAGTGCCGGGGTCTACGTTGTTGACCTCGCCGGACGTGTAGCGGACGGTCGTGTAGATCGGCAAGGTCGGCGATCGCGGCAGGCCGTTCGCGTCCAGGGCCTGCACCAGGTACGAAATCGGCGTTCCCGTCGGCGAGAATCCGGAGGGCGCCGACGGGGGTATGAAATTGGACGGCGGTTCCTGGACGGTGAAGTTGACCGGAACGGTGAATGTGTTCGAGGAGAACGTCATCGACACGACGGAGGTCGGCAGGACGAACGTGATCGTGCCTTCGTAGCCCGTGGGCACGTTGATGATGCCCACCGGGAACGCCGTCGACGGGGTCGCGGTGTAGAGCGTCGCGTCGTAGCCGGAGAGGATGCCCTCGCCGTTGATCGCCTGCACGGTGAAATAAATCGTGGAGCCGCCGGAGAGATTGTAGAGGACGCCGGTGGTCGATCCTGTCGAGACGGTGACCGTCGACGTCAGCTTCGTCCACCATTCCATCTGATAGAGCGTGCCCGGCGGGTTGCCGTTCGGCCCCCAGGACAAGGTCGCCGACGCGGTCGGCGTGGAGAGGCTCACGAGCGTCAGTCCGGTCGTCGCGGCGGCGAGCGTGTAGCGGCCAAACGGCGCCGAGTTCGTCGAGCTTCTGACTCCGTAGGACACGACGTAGTCCTGGTAGGTCGTGTTCGGCGTCAGCCCGGTCTGGATGTAGCCCAGCTGATTGGGACCGAGAAGGGGGGAGGCGGCGACGCCGGAGTCCTCGAAGAGCTGGTAGTTGATCGCGCCGGTGCTCGCCGACCAGTACCACTGGATCGAGGAGACGCCGAGCGCGTAGGTGCCCGAACTGATCGCGTTCTGGCCGTTGATCGTGGCGATCGTCGTCGAAAGTTCGATATCGAACGTCGAGCCGATCCCGTTGCCGTTGATCGCCTGGACTTCGAAATAGACGACCTGGCCGCTGGGCAGGTTGTCGATCGTCGCGGTCGCCGTGCCGAGGATGACCGCGGGCGCGGTCGAGAAGACGATCGCCGTGCTGCCGGAGACGAACCAGTCGACGTTGTAGTAAGTCTGCGGGCTGCTCGTCGGGTTGCCGTTGGTCTGCCAGCTCAAGGTGCTCTGCGTGCCGTTGGTCTGGAGCAAGGTAGAGCCGGTCGGCGCGGCGGCCAAGGTGTAGATGCTCGGGCCCGCGTAGGTCTGGCTCGCGGCGCCGCTGCTCGCCTGGACGAAGTAGCTCACGAGCGTGTTCGTCGAATAGCCGACGATCGTCGCGGCGTACGCGGTCTGCGCGGTCATCGTCGACGACAGCAGTCCGCCCGTGCTGGACACGACGCCGTACACGGTCATCGTGTCGCCGGTCCAGGACACGGTGATCGACGACACGCCGACGGCCGTCGCGGAGATGAACGTGGGCGCGGTCTGCGCGCGCGCGGGCGCGGCGTAGAGAACGGCGGCGGCGACGGCCGCCGTCACGCCGGCGCGCAGGCCCCGAAGGAAGGTTTCGTTCATCGGCTCAGAACCTCGCCCGCAGACTGAAGTCCGCGGTCCGGGAGTTGAAATCGCTGCGCAGCTCGTCGGAGTAGCCCATGCGCAGGCACACGAACTCGGTCATATCCATGGTCACCGCGAAGGCGGCGAGCAGGGCGTCGCGCGACACGTCCGCGGTGTCCACCGCGAACGAGCCGCCGGCTCCGGAGAAGTCGGCGGCGATCGCGCGGCTCTGGTCGGCGAACTCGTGCTCCCAGCCCGCGTCGAACGACGGGGTGACCGCGAACCAGTCGAACTTGAATTTGCGCGAGAGCTTCGCGCCGAACGTGGAGCGCAGGGAATTCGTTCCGAACGGGCCGACGTCGAGGTCCAGGGCGCCGGCGTTGCCTTCGGTGAAGCCGTTCACGTGCTGGCGGTCGTAGGTCAGGCCGAAGTGCGGGGACAGGAGGGTGCGGCCCTCCTTGATGTCCCAGCCTCCCGACGCGTCGAGTTTGAAGTCCCTGCCGCCGGGGTTGGCCGTCGCGGTGCGGTCGAAGTCGGGGAGGTTGCGGCTCGTCGTGAACGAGTCGAAGGAGGTCCCCGCGTAGCCGGTCGCGTGGAAGTTGCCGCTCCAGGTCGTCGCATAGGCGCCGAGCATGAAGCTCCGGCTGTCCATCTTGCCGCCGTAGCCGTCGAGGTCCGCGTGCCCGGTCACGTAGCCGGCCGCGGCGCCCGCGGCGAACTCGTCGCTGAAGCGGTAATCGGCGCCCAGCATTCCGCCGTAGGCCGCGAAGCCGTAGCCGGGCTGGAAGCCGGCGGCTGCGTTCTCGCCGTCGAGGCGGCCGGTCGAGTAAAGCCCGGAGACGTAGATGCCCACGGGATTGTCGAGCGGGCTGACCGGCGGCTCCGCCGCCGGCACGGGTCCGCCGCCGGCGTCCGCGACGAGCGGGCCCGGAAAGCCCGGCGTTGCGCCGCCGTAGACCGCGACGTTGTCGCCGGTCCGGTCGCCGAGGCCCGCCTGCAAGGCGTTCACGCGCCGGCCGACGGCCTCCATCTGCGCGCCGGTCCCCGCGTGCGACAACCCGCTCAGCGCCGAATAGGCGATCGGACCCAGCTCGTTGAGCTCGGAGTTGAACGTCGCCGGAGAGTTGAACGCGAGCAGGTTCAGACCCGCGATCACGTTGGACAGATCCGTCGACGACGCGGCATTCGCGTTGTTGAGCCCGCCGGCGACCGCGCTCTCGTTGCGCGTCTGTCCGGGCAGGATCAGGCTGGGCGCGGTCAGCGAGAGCACGAGCTGGTCGGCGCCGTTGTAGCTGAAAGAGTCGAGGTAGCCGGTCGGAATGTTGATGCTCGAGAAGGTTCCGCTCAGCGTCGTCGCCTGCACGACCGTGTAGACGCCCGTCGCGGGACGGTTCTGGATGTTCAGCGTCTCCTGGCCGGCGCCGAGGGCCGCGGCGCCCGTCACGTTCAGGCTCGGCACGTTGAAGACCGGGAAAACGGAAAGCGACGACGCCGGCCCCGCCGTGTAATTGCCGGCGATGTTGAGCGCGCCCGCGCCGGTCATGATCGCGCCGTTGTTGGCGACCGCGGCGTTGATCTGCTGGCTGAAGCCGTTCAGATTGAACGCGCCGCTCGGGCCGACGGTCAGGAAGCCGTTGGGCGAAACGCCGTTGTTGACGCCGAGCGCCACCGTTCCGCCGTTGATCGTGGTCCCGCCGCTCCACGAATTTCCCGCGCCGCTGAGGGTGACGACGCCGAGGTTGGTGCCGGTGGTGTCCTCGAAGGTCATGCCGCCCGTGCCGCCGATCGATCCGGAGAATGTCGCCGCGTTGCCGAACGAGTCGACGGTCAAGCTGCTGTTCAGCGTGATCGTGTTGGGAAGGTTGGTGGCGCCGCCGAGCCCGGGGGAAAGAATCTGGAGAGTCGGGCTGCCTCCGGCGGCGAAGGTCACCGCCCCGGTTCCGAAGCCGCTGTCGGCCACTCCGATCTTCGTCAGGCTCGCCGCGATCAGCGTGGGGCCGCTGTAGTAGCTCGTGCCGGTCAAGTTGAGCTGGGCGCCCGCGGCGCCGGTGTTCTGCAGAGTCACTCCGCCGGCGCCGAACAGAGACCCGGCCAGCGTCGCGGTTTGGCCGTTGGCGTCGATGACGTTGGCGGCGCCGTTGAGCAGCATGTTGTTGCCGATCGTCTGGCCGTTGACGCCGGCCTGCATCTGCAGCGTGGCGGCGGTGAGCGAGACCGAGCCCGTGCCGAACACGTTCGCGTCGCCGACGCCGACCGTCAGGTTGTGGCCGCCGGTTCCGCCGACGAGCGCGGTGACGCCGTTCCAGCCGGCGTTGTTGCCGGTGAGCGCGATCGAGCCGCCGCCGACGCTGTCGGTCAAAGTCAGCAAAGTCGTGTCGTCGCCGGTGATCAGGCCGGTCCAGGTCGAGGCGTGCCCCAAGGCGTCGATCGTTCCCGTGTCATTCGTGTCGATCTGGAGCGCGCTGTTGTAGGAACCTCCGGAAGCGTCTTGAAGAGTTCCGTTCTCAAATTCGTAGTTCGTGCCGCTCGCGGCCGTCACGGGAGAATTGCCCGGATTGACCGGCATGAACTGAGCTTGGGAGATCGCCGCGCTATTAAGAAGAAGGGCGAGAATAAAAACCGCGCGGGGGGCGCGGCCCGATAAAACTGTCGTCATGACGTTGAGGGGGGATTGTACCAAGTTCGGCCCCCTCTCTGCGTCCGTCGAAGAATTCGGCTTGTCTAGCGGGCGGGCCAGCAGGCGGCGCGGACCTGGGACAGCTCGGGGCGGAAGCCGGCCCAGCGGGCGGCGCCGGCGGAGATCAGGAAGGCGGCGTTGCCGGCGGAGATGAACAGGAACAAGGCGAGGGAGAGGTCGGCGATGCGGCGGTGCGGGGCGTGAGTCAGGCGGCGGCGCGCGTAAAACGCGTAGTAGGCGAGAGCGGCGGCGGCCGGGACCAGCGGCACGTAGAGGACCACCGCCACGTTGTCCGCGGCGTCACGCACGGGGCCCGCGCAGGAGGCGCCGAGCAAAGTCACGAGCGCGTGCGCGGCCGGATGAAACACAATCGCGAGGGCGATCCCGAGAAGCACGGGCTGCAGATAGGCGGTGCGCGCGAACAGCGGCCAGTCGAAAGGCGCGCCCCGCCCGTAGCGAGAGAAGGCCCGCGGAGACGGGGTCACTTGACGGCTTCGGCGACCTGGTAGTCGGGGATCGGCGTCGGGTAGCGGCGCGTGAAGCACGCGGTGCACCAGCCGCTCTCGTCGCCCTTGCCGACGGCGCGCAGCATGCCGTTGAGGCTCAGGTGGTGCAAGGTGTCGACGCCGAGGAACTTGCGGATCTCGTCCTGCGAGTGGACGTTCGCGATCAGCTCGGAGGAACGCGGCGTGTCGATGCCGTAGTAGCACGGCGAGACGATGGGCGGGGAAGTGATGCCCATGTGAATCTCGCGGGCGCCCGCCTCGCGCAGGCTCTTGCAGATTTTCTTGGAGGTCGTTCCGCGTACGATGGAATCGTCGATGAGCAGGACGCGCTTGCCGCGCAGGGCCTCGGGCACCGGGGCGAGCTTCAGCTTGGCCGCGTGCTCGCGCAGCTCCTGCGTGGGCTTGATGAAGGTGCGGCTGACGTAGTGCGAGCGCACCAGTCCCATCTCGAAAGGGATCCCGGAGACCTCGGAGAAGCCGAGCGCGGCGGAGACGCCGGAGTCCGGCACCGGCACGACGACGTCGGCCTTGATCCCGGTCATCTCGTGCGCGAGCGCGCGGCCGAGGTCGCGGCGCGCGGCCTGCACGCCGCGGCCGAAGATCATGGAGTCGGGGCGCGCGAAGTAGACCTGCTCGAACACGCAGCGCGCGGGCGCCGGCGCCGGAGGGAAGGGCTTGAGCGTCTTGAGCTTGCCGTCCTGGACGATGGCCATCTCGCCGGGCTCGAGCTCGCGCACGGTTTCCGCGCCGATCAAGGTCAGCCCCGACGTCTCGGAGGCGAACACATAGGTGGCGCCGATGCGGCCCAGGATCAGAGGGCGGAAGCCGTACGGGTCGCGCGCGGCGATCAGCTTCTCGGGCGTCAGCAGGACCAGGGAGTAGGCGCCCTCGACCTGGCGCAGGCTCGCGATCAGCGCGTCCTCGATCGGCCCCTCCTGCCGCGCGAGCAGATGGATGATGACCTCGGAGTCGGTCGTGGATTGGAAAATGGCGCCGCGGCTCTCGAGCTTCTTCTTGAGCTGCAGCGCGTTCGTGAGATTGCCGTTGTGCGCGATCGCGATCGGGCCGTGGCCGGTTTTATAGATGAGCGGCTGCGCGTTCTGCAGCGCG